>WBZP01000149.1_pt1 | contig 101925 bp, 75 predicted proteins | sample 5204301 | NCBI WGS metagenome assembly WBZP01 (sample SAMN12412401, study PRJNA552823) | activated sludge metagenome | isolation source: activated sludge from nitrification reactor of wastewater treatment plant... | place: USA: Pennsylvania | collected 2017 | reverse complement strand
ATCGGGCTGGCGGGGCATCGGGTGTTCCTTTCTTGGTCGTCTAGGCAACGCCAAGGATACACCCGACCCCGCTCCTCAAGCGGTGGCCCTTTCCCAAAGTACAGAAGCTATGTTACACCGTCTATTGCGCAGTGTTGTTGGCAATCGTTTCCAGCCTGCGCTTATAAGCTCTAACCCGCGGATAATTATGACTTTGAGCAGGTCAAGGCATTCCGCCGCAAGGTAGCGCGTGAGGAAGAAGCGGCCACGGTTGGCGGCATGGAGTGCCTGCCCAACCAAATCAGCGCGTAATTCGTACCCAAGCGTGCGATGCAGTGAGCGGTCGCACAAAGACAGCACCCACATCAACAGGCGGATAATATATTTGCTAGTACGCAGCGATGGTGTTGTGGTAGATTGCATCGCCGTTTCCGATCTACACAGACTGCTACTAACAGGTGCCATGGCTATAAGCAACGTCAGCAGTAGTGAGGCTACAATGCCTGTAAATAAACTAGGAATAACTGCTAGAGCTGATTTTGGCCGCGCGCGACAGTAGCGCACCACCAGAACTGCGTGGCAGTAGACTATTTGCTGTTCTATCAGCAATGCTAGATTGAGTACATATACTCAATCTAAATATAGCCAGATCGGAATGCTTATTGCTGCAACAGACAATGCGTTAAGAGCTATGAACTTTTATGGTGTGAGTTTTTACGTCTATTAAACGTGTGAGGAGGAGAAATTCGTATATGCATTTTGCATATATTTAAAATTGATCATCTTCCTAAATAAACCCTCCCGCAATAGTCCAAAAGTACTAATCATTCCTATAGTAATCTCGGTCTTTGCTTATGGCCGCAAAATCTATTTCAACACCAACTAGTATCAACTCGGATACAAGCTATTTGGCCATGCTCTAGTATTTGTGACAGCGGGTGCGATTAAGAGGCGTTGTGCCCACACGCAGCGTGAAACCACCTACCCCTTCGATCAGGTGCTTTCACCGCCGGATGGGTGATGCTGGCAGACGACTCTGGTTATAGAATAGCGATATGTACTGGCTGCGTATTTGCCAGTTTGATGAGTGCCATAGTGCAATGTAGAAAGAATGCCATGGTGCATGAAGTAAGCCGTACACCGCCGCAGGCGGTTGCACTACCGAGTATTTGGGCGCGCGAGCAGCGGCCGCTCACCCTCGGGCTATTGCTGGTGATTTCAGGGGCCGCCTTCGAATCGCTCGCTGTTGCTACCACGCTCCCGGCAATTATTCGCGAGCTCGGCGGGTTGAATTTGTACGGGTGGGCGTTCAGCGCATTTATGCTGGCTAATCTGCTCGGCATCACCCTGGCGGGTGCCGAGGCCGATCGGGATGGCCCAGCGCGCCCGCTGGCGTTGGGGGGAAGCATCTTTATCCTTGGGCTGCTAATCGTTGGTCTGGCACCGGCAATTCTCGTCGTGATTGCGGGGCGCGCCGTCCAGGGCTTTGGCGCGGGTATGCTCTCGTCGGTGGTGTATGTGAGTATCGGGCGCGGCTACCCTGAGGAGCTGAAGCCGCGTATGCTGGCAATGACCTCGACTGCCTGGGTGGTACCAGGGTTGGTTGGCCCGGCCCTGGCTGGCATCATTTCTGACACGGTGGGCTGGCGCTGGGTTTTCCTTGGCCTCATTCCACTTGTGCTGCTGGGCATGCTTATGGCATACCCTGGGTTGCGCCACCTGGCAAATGCCCATCGCGCGGCGCGCGACTGGCGCACAGTCGGTCAGGCGCTGGCGCTGGCGGCTGGCGTGGGCATGGCGCTTGCAGCCCTCAGTACATCAAGCCTCGTCCTGGCTAGCGTGCTTGGCATTGCAGGTATCGCCATCGCTGCGCCGCCCTTGCGCCAGCTTGTACCTGCGGGCACGTTGCGCGCCAAGGCTGGCCTACCTGCTGCAATTGCCACGCATGGCCTGCTTAATCTGGCTTTTTTCGGCGTCGATGCGTTTGTACCGCTGGCGATCACCAATGGGCGCGGCCAGAGCGCAACCGTGGCTGGCCTGGCACTTACTGCAGCAACGATCTGCTGGACGGCTGGCTCGTGGGTGCAGGCACACTTTGCCGCGCGCCAGAGCCGTCGCCTGGTCGCGTCGGTTGGGTTGGCGCTGATCGGCGTGGGCATTGTTGGCAGTGCTGCAGCGCTTTCACCCGCTACACCGTTAATGCTAGCGCTCGTGGCCTGGGGCGTGGCTGGCCTAGGCATGGGACTGGCGTTCTCAACGATGTCGCTGGTGGTGCTCGAAACGGCACCGGCTGGGCAGGAAGGGGCGGCTTCGTCGGCGCTACAGCTTGCCAATACCCTCGGGGTGGCGCTTGGGGCTGGGCTGGGCGGCGCAATTATTGGCAATGCTGAACAAGGTGGCGTCTCAATCAGCGGCCTCGTAACGCACGATCTGCTGATGCTCGGGGTTACTGGGTTAGCATTATTTGTAGCACAGCGCCTGCCAGCGCGCCAAGCCGCCGATCATGTGGTACACTAACGCCGTTTTGGATTCGATTCAGGACACAACGTATACCCTTTACAAGGAGGAAAACGACATCCATGCGGCGAGCTATTGTACTCATGATGATCTTCGCGCTGGTGCTTGTGGGCTGTGGCGGCTCAACCGGCGACACGACCGTACCAGATCCACCCAAAGCCAGCGCGTTCCAGAAGGGCGATAACCAGAAGCTTAATCAAATTATCGCAGGCTGGCAGAGCGATGTGCCCGCGATGCTTGAGCAAAACGCAATTAAGAAAGAGACGATCGAGGAAAAAATCTATCAATCCACCGCAACACTCCAGGAGATCGCCGATTTCTATAAGCAGCAGATCACCAGCGACAAGGGCTGGGTCGAAGTACGACGTATGCCGGGTCTTCAGAATGGCATGTTCCTCGATGCCTACGACCACGGTACCACCAGCCTAGTAGTTGGAGCATTTGACGCGGCCCAGGTCGGCGGCACGGGCACGGTTATCTATACGGCCAAGGGCAACAAATAATACCAAGTTCGCCAGGAGTATCACGCATTACGCACCACAAAGCCAAAGCTTAAGTGCGTAGTGCGTAGTACAAGGTGTACAAGTATTTAACCGAATTTGGTATAATCCAGCTTCGCCTTGTCGTATGTAGTGCGGAGAAAATAATACTGCGCCCCTGATTGTACGAACAGCCAGGGGCGCAGTATTTATCGCGGCAGGGGCTAGCGGCTAAGCGCCAGTACCGAGCCTTGCACCAGATCAATCACTGGTGTTGGGCTAATGCCGAACACAATCACCCCAAGCGCGGCCAGGCCAACCCCAATCATCAGGTTGCGATCGAGCGAAGGTGAAATTTCGCGCACCGGGTCGCGCATAAACATTTGCACGATGATCCGCAGGTAGAAGAAGGCCGCGATCGCCGAAGTGATGACACCAACCACTGCAAGCCACTGCAAGCCCGCTTCCCAGGCGGCGGTGAAGACATAGAACTTGCCCCAGAAGCCTGCGGTTGGCGGCACACCGGCCAGCGAGAACATACACAGCGCCATTGCTATCGCTAGGAATGGCTGCCGATGCCACAAGCCCGCAAAATCATCGAGGCTCCACGCCGCCTCGCCGCGCTGCTCAAGCGCGATCAGCACCGCAAACGCCCCCAGATTGGTGAGCGAATACGCCAGCAAGTAGAACAGAAAGCCTTCGATGCCGCGATTCGCCGCTGCCGGGCTACCCGCCGATAGCACGCCCATCAGGATATAGCCCGCGTGGCCGATGCTCGAATAGGCGAGCATGCGCTTCACATTGGTTTGCGCCACCGCCGAGACATTCCCAATAACCATCGTTACTGCTGCGAGAATCGCCAGGATGAGACCCCAGGTCGCGTATTGCGAACCTAGCGCCACCAGCAGCAGCCGGGCCAGCGCAGCAAAGCCTGCGCCCTTGGTACCAACCGACATAAACGCGGCTACTGGCGTGGGCGAGCCTTCATAGACATCGGGCGTCCACATATGGAATGGTGCCATTGAGATTTTGTAGCCGAACCCGATAATGACCAGCGCCGCACCTGCCAGCATAAATGCCACATCATCCGCCGCCAGCCCACTGCCGAGCTTGTTGGCAATGCCCGCCAGGCTTGAAGTGCCGGTAGCGCCATACAGCAAGGCAATACCGAACACCAGGAAGCCTGCTGCAAAGGCGCCAATCAGCAGGTACTTCATCGCGGCTTCTTCCGACGACAGGCGCGGGTAGGCAAAGCCAGCCAGCACATACAACGTAATCGAAAGCAATTCCAGCCCAAGGAACAGCACAATCAGGTCGGTGCCTTGGGCGAGCAGCATCATACCGCCGAGCGCAAACAGCAGCAGCGCATAATATTCGCCGCGCTCGATGCCCTGGCGTGGTAAGTATTCGAGCGAAATAAGGATCGTAATTGCGGTGCTCAGCAGGAAGATCCAGTTCAGAGTCAGCGCAAAATTATCCAGCACCAGCATCCCATTAAACGTGCTGCGTGGTGCGTCCCAATATGGTACGCCCGCCGCCGCCGCGCCGACCACAAATAGCAGCGCGATGTAGCCAACTATACGCTTGTTTCCCTCGCCGCTGAACAGATCTGCGAGCAGCAGCACCATCGCGCCGCCAAAGATAATGAGCAGTTGCAGCGACACGCCAAGGTCGATTGAAGGAATTTGAATATCTGGCATAGGAACCCTTCGCAATATTCGTGGATACCGCTGAAGTTTGCCCGCACAATCATTTGCCGTGTAGCGAACCCAGCAGATATGTCTTAGCGTATGCTTGCAACCACCGAGGTCAGCTGCTGGGCTATCTGCTCAACCGCAGGCTGCATCGGCGCAAACAGCAGGTTTGGGTACACACCGATCACCACAATCGGCACCAACAATAGCACCAGCAGCGCAATTTCACGTGGGGTAATATCGGACAGCGTGGCATTTTCCGGGTTGGTCACATCGCCCATAAACGTCAGGCGGAACATGCGCAGCAGGTAGGTCGCGGCGAGGATCACGCCAATCACCGCGAAGGCCACGAACGCACCGCCCAGCGCATCCGAAAGGTATGCGCCCTGCATTATCGTATATTCGCCCACGAAGCCGTTCAGGCCAGGCAGGCCAACCGACGACATTACCATTGCCAGCGCCAGGCCGCCATAGATCGGCATCACCTTCCACAGCCCGCCAAATGCCGCCATCTCGCGCGTGTGCCGCCGCTCGTAGATATAGCCTACCACCAGGAACAGCGCACCAGTGGAGAGGCCGTGGTTGATCATTTGCAAAATCGCGCCCGAGATGCCCTGCTGGTTTAGCGCAAAGATGCCCAGCACTACAAAGCCCAGGTGGCTCACCGAAGAATAGGCTACCAGCTTCTTCATATCGGTCTGCGCGAACGACACCATTGCGCCGTACAGGATGCCGATGACCGCCAGCACGCCAATTGCTGGTGCCGCCCAGCGCGCCGCCTCGGGGAACAGCTGCAAATTGAAGCGGATCAGGCCGTAGCCACCAAGCTTTAGCAGCACACCGGCCAGGATTACCGAGCCAGCGGTTGGAGCTTCGGTGTGGGCCAGCGGCAGCCAGGTATGGAACGGCCACAGTGGCACCTTAATCGCAAATGCCAGGAAGAACGAGGCAAACAGCAATCGCCCCACGGTCGGGTCGATTTTGAGCGTGCCATTCGCAATATTTGCCTGCAAAATTGCAATATCGAAGGTGGGCGTGCCGGTTGCCTGCCGGTTCAGCAGGTACAGCGCGATAATACCAAGCAGCATAAACACCGAGCCAGCGAAGGTGTAGAGAAAGAACTTCACCGCCGCGCGCACGCGGTTGGCGCTACCCCAGATGCCAATCAGCAGCGCCATAGGAATGAGCGTAAATTCCCAGAAGATATAGAATAGGAAGAGATCTTGGGCCACAAACACGCCGATCATGCCGGTTTCGAGCAGCAGCATCAGAATCTGGAAGCTGCGAAAGTCTTTATGCACCGAATCCCAGGTTGAAATCAGCGTAATCGGGGTGAGGAAGGTCGTAAGCAGCACCAGCCACAGGCTCACGCCATCAATCGAAATGTTGTAGCTAATACCCCACGAGCGCACCCAGTCCACTGCTTCGGCGAACTGAAAGCCCTTGCTGCTCGCATCGAAGGCAAAATACAGCGGCAGCGACACCGCCAGCGCCGCCAGCGCAAAGGCCAGGGCTACTGTGCGCTGCGTGCCGATACTATCGCGCGGCACAAACAGCAGCGCCAGCGCGCCGAGCGTCGGCAGCCAAAGCACAAGCGATAGCAGTGGAAAACCTAGCTGGTTCACAAGAAACCTCGGACGATTGACGATTGACGATTGACAATTGACGATTGACGGCTCCAGGCCGCGAAGCAATCGTCAATGCTACATCGCAAATTGCCAATCCTAATAGAGCGCGAAATAGCCAACCAACACAACCACGCCCACGAAGAACACCCAGGCATAGTTGCGAATATAGCCCGTCTGGCCGCGCCGGAAGATACCGGCTAGCCCGCCAAAGGCCCGCCCCACCCCATCGACCAGAATGGTGTCAATGCCTTGTTGATCGAACACGCTGGCGAGGAAGGCGCTAATCATGCGGTAGCCGCGCACAATCACGCGGTTGTAGAACCAATCGAAACCCCATGCTAGCTCGGCACCGCGCCAGATATCGCCAGCGTAGTAGTAGCCGGGGTCTTCTTTACTGGGTTTAATCTTGCTTTCGAGCACGCGCGCGTACAGGTACCAGCCGCCATACATCGAAGCCATCGCCAGCAGCGTCACCACCGTCGCCAGCACGCCTTTCCCTACTGTGAAGGGCGCAGCTTCCTCACCCAGCACCGGGTGCAGGTAGGTATCGAGCCAGTGGATACCAGGCAGGTTCATGATACCGGCAATTGCGGCGCCGATGCCCAGTACAATCAGCACATTCTTCATGCTGCCGGTGCTCTCGTGCGCGTGGTTGGCGTGCTCGTCGCGTGGGCGGCCCCAGAACACCAGCGCCACCTGCCGACCCATGTAGAACGCCGTAAGCAGCGAGGCGATAATCAGTACCACGCCCGCCAGCGGGTTTCCCACATCGAAGGCATGCGCGATGATTTCGTCTTTGCTCCAGAAGCCAGCGAAGGGAAAAATGCCTGCTAGCGCCAGCGCACCGACCATATAGGTCCAGAAGGTGGTTGGCATGCGGTCTTTCAGCCCGCCCAGGCGGCGCATATCCTGGGTTTCGTGCGTGCCGTGAATGATTGAGGCCGAGCCAAGGAACAGCAGCGCCTTAAACACGCCATGCGTCAGCAGATGGAACATGCCCGCAGTATACGCGCCCATGCCAACTGCCGCCACCATATAGCCCAGCTGCGACACGGTTGAGTACGCCAGCACGCGCTTGATATCCCACTGCGCAATCGCCGCTGTGGCCGCGAGCAGCGCGGTCAACACTCCAATACCAGCAACCCAGCCATTCACGCCATTGCTGGCCTCAAAAATGGTGTGGTTGCGCGCAATCAGGTACACGCCCGAGGTAACCATGGTCGCCGCATGAATGAGCGCCGACACTGGTGTGGGGCCAGCCATCGCATCGGGTAGCCACACAAACAGCGGTATCTGCGCCGATTTACCAGTAACGCCAATCAGCATCAGGAAGCTAATCAGCGTCACAACACTCATCGTGCCAAGAATGCCAACATTCAGCACTTGCGCCCGCGCCGCTTCCGCCTGATCAAGGTAGCCGCCAATGCCGCCTTCCTGGCCGTAGAAGGTGAGTGTGCCGAAGGTCGCAAATACCGCCATCATCGCTAGCAGCATGCCCGCATCGCCGACGCGGTTCGCCACAAACGCCTTCACCGCCGCCTCCGCGGGCACAATACCCGGCGGCACGCTCTTGCGATCGAACCAGTGGCCGATCAGCAGGAATGAGCACAGGCCCACGCCTTCCCAGCCGAGGAACAGCATCAGCATGTTATCGCCCATGATCAGGAAGAGCATGGCGACAATAAACAGATTGAGGTATGCGAAGTAGCGTACCGGGCGGGCATCGCCGTGCATGTAGCCGAGCGAAAAGATGTGGATCAGGCCGCCAACCCCGGTTACCAGCAGCGCCATCACAGCGGTCAGCTGGTCGAACAGAAAGCCGAATGGCACGCGGAACGTTCCGAGCGTCATCCATTCCCACAGCACAAAATCAATATGCTGCTTGGTTTGCGCCGCCGCATCAGCGCCCTCGCCAGCCGCGCTTTGCAGCGATTGCAGCACTGCAATCGCGCCGAGCGTGGTAATGAACGAGAGCACCACCATCGCGCTTGCTACCAGACCGGCCTGGCGCTCGTTGCGAATCACAAACGTGTTGAGCAAAAAGCCCAGCAGTGGGAACAGCGGAATGAGTACGACAATCCAGGTCAGGTCAGACATCTGCGTTCCTCGACAATACCGACCACTGACCACCGACCACAATTGTCTCGTTGCGGTCGTCGGTCATGGGTCGTCGGTCGTCTTACCCCTTGAGTGTGTTAATTTCGTCAATATCTGTGGTGCGCTTCGAGCGGAAGATCGTCACCAGCAGTGCCAGGCCCACCGCTACTTCAGCGGCGGCGACCGTGATTACAAAAAAAACCAGGATCTGGCCGTTTGCCGATTGCCAGCGCTGTGCGAAAGCCACCAGCGCCAGGTTGGCCGAGTTGAGCATCATCTCAACCGACATAAAAACGATCAGCGCATTGCGGCGGGTGAGCACGCCCACTACGCCAAGGGTAAACAGCACCGCACTAAGTAGCACGTAGTAGCTGACTGGCACCATGACATACTCCCAAATACAGCGTCGCTATTGCTCGCTATGCGCCGCCTGGCGATGATGCAGCACCACCACGCCCACAAGCGCAGCCAACAAAATCACCGACGTAATCTCAAACGGCAGCAGGTAGGTCGAGAATAGCGCCTCGCCGATCTTCACCGGCGTGGCGAAATCCTCAGCGCTGACCGATGGGCTAGTGAGCGAGGTATTGGTCCGGGCGAAGAAGACGTACAGCACCTCGAACAGCAGCAGTGCCGCCATTCCCAGTGCCAGCGGTCGCTGCCAGCCCAGCCGGTCTTGCTCGTCTTCGGCGCGCTCGGCACCCAACAGCATCACTACAAACAGGAACAGCACAATAATCGCGCCGGCATACACAATCAGCTGCACAGCAAACAGAAATGGCGCCCGCAGCAGCAGGTACAGCACTGCAATCGCACTAAAATTGAGCAGCATAAACAGTGCACTATGCACAGCGTTCTTGCTCAGGAGCATCGCCGCCGCACCAACAACTGCAATGAGCGCGGTGATGGTAAAAACGACAAATTCCATACCTTCTCCGATGTACGATATGGCAATCGGTAATCTACAAATCGATCTGCGCGGGTGGGCTTGGGCGGCGATTGAGCTCCTGCAGAATAGGAGGGATTTCGCCATGGCCTTTATCGGGCGGCACGAGTAGCATTTCTTTGGTATAGATCGCCGATTTGCGATCGTAGTAGGCTAGCTCGTACTGATGCTCAAGCACAATCGCGTTTGTCGGGCAGGCATCTTCGCAGTAGCCGCAGAAGATGCAGCGCAGCATGTTAATCTCGTAGGTTGCGGCATAGCGCTCGCCTGGCGAGTTGGGATGCGCCGGGTCATTTTCGCCTGGTATCACCAGGATGGCATCGGCCGGGCATGCCGCCGCGCACAGCGCACAGCCAATGCAGCGCTCCATTCCATTCTCGAAGCGCTTCAGCTCGTGCCGCCCCCGAAAGCGCTCGCGCACCGGGCGCTTCACTTCTGGGTACTGAACGGTTACTGGCTTCTTGAACAGATATTTGAAGGTTGTGCGCAAGCCCTTGACAATCTCACCGAGCATATATTTCTCCGTAGTGCGTAGCTGGGAGTGCAGGCACAGCCACGATGCTACGCGCGGCGCACCATATCCGAGATAGGCTTATTGAACGACTTCGGCGCTCTTCTTCACGAGCGTTACCTGGCTGGCGGGCGGCTTGCGCGGCCCATTCACCGCTGCCACACCTACTATTACCAGCGCGCCAACCACCAGTGCAATAACACCGCTCAGCACACGATTGTCCGGAATGAGCACATTCAGCACGGCAGTGAGGGCAACATTGAATAACGCCATTGGCAGCAATACCTTCCAGCCGAGGTGCATTAGCTGGTCGTAGCGCACGCGCGGCACGGTTGCGCGAATCCACACCGACAGGAAGGAAAGCAGTGTCACTTTCAGCAGAAATGCGCCGAGCGACAGCAGGCCAAATACTGCGTTGCCCGCCCACTGCCCAGCGTTCGCACTGACGAACTGCGCCAGCGTGTACAGCCCGGGGAAATGCCAGCCGCCCAGGAACAGCGTGACGGCGATCGCGTTCATCGCCACCAGCTTAATGTATTCCGACATGAAGAACAGCGCGAATTTCATCGAGCCGAACTCGGTGTTATAGCCGCCAACCAACTCCTGCTCGGCTTCGACCAGGTCGAACGGCGCGCGCACAACCTCGGCGGTTGAGGCCAGCAAGAAGATGATGAAGCCGAGGAATTGCGGAATAATGAACCACCAGCCCCACTGCCTGTTCACAATTTCGGCAGTACTGAAGCTTTCGGCCTGCATCACCACGCCCAGCACCGCAAGGCCTAGCGCCAGTTCATATGAAATAACCTGGGCCGAGGCGCGCACGCCGCCGAGCATCGAGTATTTGTTGTTCGACGACCAGCCTGCAATCGCAATGCCATACACACCGATGGAAGTAACCGCCAGCAGGTAGAGAATGCCGACGCTAATTTCGGCCAGCTGCAAGAAATTGCTGCCGCCTACCGGTGCGCAGCCGCCTACGGGTAGCGCGCCGTCGCCACCCACCGGCCAGCAGCCCAGCGGAATAGTCGCCCAGATAATCAGCGCCGGAATAGTGGCGAAGGCGGGCGAGATTAAGTACACCCACTTATCGGCCAGCGCCGGGGTCACGTCTTCCTTGAAGAATAGCTTCACTGCGTCGGCGACGGGCTGTAGAAAGCCGCCTAGCAGCTTGCGCCCACCCGGCAATGGGATGTAGCCCGCGCGGTTGGGGCCAACCCGGTGCTGGAAGCGCGCCAGCAGGATGCGCTCGAACAGCGTGAAGTAGGCAAAGAGCGTGGTGGCAGCAAGCGCCAGCACCAGCGCTTTGACAATCAGGATGATGATATCGAGGAAGGACATGTCCCCTCCGTTCGCAGGTTGGTCGGGTTCAACACGTCAGGGCGCTGCGGTCATAGTTTGCCTGCAACCCTGTTCTTGTTCCTAAGCTTTGGCAACCGACACGCGCGTTTGCGGCCCGGTGAGCACGCTGGCGAGATCAGCGCCCTTGACCAGCGGTAGCAGCACGACCCCGGCGCTCAGCCCAGCATCAACCTGGGCGCGCAGCTCAAGCGTACCCGCTGCCGAGCTGATGCGTACTGGCTCGCCAATGCCAACGCCCAGCTGCTGCGCGTCGGCCACGCTCAGAATAACGTGTGCAGGCACCGTGCGCGGCACGAGCTTCGAGCCACGCATCCACTCGCCGCCATCGTAAGCGCGTACCACGGTCAGCAGGGTAAGCGGGAACTGCTCATCGGCAGCGGCGGGCGCAGGCTCGCGGTAGGCCAGCTGAAACACGCTCTTGCCATCGTCGGCCAGTGCTGGCAGCTGCACGCCCACGCCCTCGGTATTTTCGTAGGATGTGCCGTCGTAGTAGAACGACTCATTCGGCTGGCGACCCCACGATTTCCGTGTTAGCTCCAGGCTGGTGTAGCTGGTACCCTTGTAGCCCGGCACGCGCGCGCTAATCTCATCGGCAATATCGCTCGACACCAGATAATCCCAGCTTGCCGGTGGTGCAGCTACTGCTACTGCTGTATTAGACTCAGCCGCGCGCGCCTTGGCGCTCTTCTTTGCGGGGGCCGCAGTAGGTGAGGCCGGGGCCATTGCTTGTACGGCGCGGGCCACCTCCTGAAAGAGCGACCAATCAGCCGGGGCTTCGCCCTCGGCGCGGCGGGCCTGCCGGAAGCGCTGCACACGCCGCTCGGCGTTGGTAAAGGTGCCATCGCGCTCGGCTACGGTAGCCACCGGCAGCACAACATGGGCGAGCTGCGCGGTTTCGGTCATAAACAGGTCTTGCACTACCAGGAATTCAAGCTGGCTCAGTGCCTCCGCCACCGCCGTATTCGACTTGGCTGGATTCATACCGGCGATATACATGCCCTTAAGCGTATCGGCTTTGGCTGCTGCCCACATCTCGCGCGCGCTCATGCCCGCCGTTACCGCCGCGCCGCCTGGCCCTCTGTCGGGGCGCACGCCCATATCGAGCGCGCCGCGCGTGTTGCCCTCGGCGGTCAGCGCAATCAGGCCGTTGTTAGCGCGGCCCGCTTTGCCGCCCACCAGCGCCAGGTTTGCCAGCGCCTGGGTCAGTGCCGGGCCAGCTCCCACCGCAGCGCGGCCATACACAATAATGCCATTCTCCGCAGCGACAAAGCTGCTGGCAATTGCGCGAATGGTCGCTTCGGCTACGCCCGCCGCTGCAGCCAGATCAGCCAGCGGTTTGCCGCTGACGCTACGCTTTAGCTCATCGGCACCGCGCAGGCGGGCGGCCAGCGCCTCGTTCGCACTGCCCTCGGCGAAGATTGCGCCGAGCAGCGCCTGCACAAATGCCGCTTCAGCACCGGGCCGTACCGTTACCGCACTCTTGGCGAAACGTGCCAGCTTGGTCGGGTAGGAATTGACCACCGTCAGATCGCCGCCACGGTCGGCAATGCCGCGCAGCCGCAACACATACAGCGGCGCTTCTTCCTCGGGGTCGGCCCCAATCACCAGCACTGCCGTGCCCTTGCCCAGAGTCGTCAAGTTCGTGCCTGCACCCACGCCCAGGATATTCGGCAGGTCGTCGAGCGCGGTCGGCTCGTCGGGTGTGCCACGCCGGTGGTCGATATTGTTTGAGCCAAGCACTTCGCGGAACAGCTTACCAAACAGGTAAAGGTCTTCGTTCGGTAAGTGTGCGCCCGCCAGGCCACCCAGCGCATTCGCGCCATAGTTTGCGCGCACCAGCGTCAGCCGGTCGGCAACATAGCGCGTCGCCTCTTCCCAGGTTGCGGCAACCCAGGCATTATTGCGGCGAATCATTGGGGTCTTCAGGCGCTCGCCGCTCATGATGTGGCGCATACCGTAGCGACCTTTGTCGCATGTCCAGATCTCGTTGACGAAATCGTTCTCACGCGGCATTACGCGCATCAGGTCGTTGTAGCGCATATCGATCGAGATATCGCAGCCGACCGAGCAGTGGTTGCAGACACTCGGCGTCGAGCGCAGTTCCCACACGCGCGCCTTGAAGCGGAAATCGGAGCTGGTAAGCGCGCCCACCGGGCAGATGTCGGTGGTATTGCCCGAAAACTTTGAGTCGAAGGCTGGCTCGCTCTTCGAGATAATTTCCCAATTGCGGCCACGATTGTCGAAGCCCAGCACCGGGTCGCCCGCGATTTCATCCTGGAAGCGAACACAGCGCGCGCACAAAATGCAACGCTCGCGATCGAGGTAGATCAGATCGCCCAAGGCTACCGGCTTAACATTATGGTGCTTATCGGCATAATCGTAGCGTGAGTTGCCCGGCCCCCACTCCATCGTCAGGTTTTGCAGCGGGCACTCGCCGCCCTTATCGCACACTGGGCAATCGAGTGGGTGCGAGGTAAGCAAGAACTCAAGCACGCCGCGCTGGGCGAATTCGACGCGCTCGCCAACGGTTTTCACCACCATGCCGTCGCTCACCGGCGTGACACATCCGGCCTGAAGCTTGTTCATCATCAGCGCGAGCTCGGGCTTGCCGTCGGCGCCAATCACTGGTTGGCGCGTGGCCGGGTCGATTTTGGGGGTGTACACTTCGACCAGGCACATGCGGCACATGCCTACAGCCTTCATCTTGGGGTGGTAGCAGAACACCGGAATCGCCACATCGCCAGCCCGCGCCGCATCGACAATGTTCGTACCTGCTGGCACAGTAACCGTCTTGCCATCTATCGTAAGGGTCACATCAGGCATAGTTCCCCGCCTTTAGTGTCGAAGGAGTTCGACCTTGAGATCGCACGCGCACCTGGCGCATCCATACCGTTCTGGCAGCAATTAGTGCCGCGATGAAACGAGCGGAATAGCCGAACGGCCATTGCTCGCTGCGCCAATTGTCGCCTCGAATTCCTGGGGGAACAGCTTCAGCGCGCTCTTAATCGGCATCACTGCGCTTTCGCCCAGCAGACAGAAGCAGTTGCCCGCCATCTGGTTATAAATATCGTGGAGGGTTGGGATATCGCTGGCGCGGCCATGGCCCTCGTGCATGCGATGCAGCACGCGCACTAGCCAGGTCGTGCCTTCGCGGCAAGGCGTGCACTTACCACATGACTCATGTTTGAAAAACTCATCCATTTTATAGGCGGTCTCAACCGCGCTAGTGGTTTCATCCAGCACAATCACCGCGCCCGAGCCAAGCATCGAGCCAGCCGCCGCCACGCCCTCGTAATCGAGCGTGATATCGAGGTGCTGCTCAGTGAGCCAGGGTGCCGACGCGCCGCCGGGGATGATGATTTTCACCTTGCGGTCGCCGCGCATGCCAGCGCCATAGGCCGGGTCGTAGATCAGCTCGCGCAGGGTGCGGCCAAAGGGCAGCTCGTAGTTGCCGGGCTTGTTCACATGGCCCGAAAGCGAGAACGCTTTAGTGCCCGGGCTTTTCTCGGTGCCGAACGAGCGATACCATGCCACGCCCTTTTCGACAATGCGCGGCACGTTGGTCAACGTTTCGACATTATTAATAATGGTGGGTTTGGCGTATAGGCCCGCCACTGCCGGAAACGGCGGCTTCAGACGCGGCTGGCCGATCTTGCCTTCAAGTGATTCCATCAGCGCGGTTTCTTCGCCGCAGATATACGCGCCCGCGCCGCGATGGACATAAATATCGAGGTCGTAGTCGGTATCAAGAATGTTCTTACCTAAAAAGCCCTTGTCGTAGGCCGATTTGATTGCGCGTTCGAGGGTAAGCGCGCCTTCGGCAAACTCGCCGCGAATATAGATGTAGGCGGTATGCGCCTCGATCGCGTAGGACGAAATGGCGATACCCTCAATCAGCTGGTGCGGGTTTTTGTCGATAATCTGGTGGTTGTTGAAAGTACCCGGCTCACTTTCGTCGGCATTGCACAGCAGATAGCGCGGGTACACGCCCTTGGGCAGGAAGCTCCACTTGACGCCGGTGGGGAAGCCCGCGCCACCACGGCCACGCAGGCCCGCGTCTTTCACCATCTGCATAATGTCGGCGGGAGTCTTTTCCTTCAGCGCCACCGGCAGCGACTCGTAGCCGCCGTGCTTCAGGTATACCTCGAAGTCGCCAATATCGGGAATGTCGAGGTCGCGCATCACGATATGTTCAGTCATCGGGGGCATGCGGCACACACTTTCCAGGCCGAACGACAGGCACTCGTCTATGGCGATACACACGCAGGTATAAATTAGGGCGTCTCTGCGGCGCTAATGTACCATTTTCGTAGTTTCGTGTCAAATCGCACAAACCTTACAGCAGCACTAGAAACGGCTATTTTGCCCTGCAATAGCTGGCATACAAATGGCGAGCGCCGAAGCCCTATCTCCACAAGGCGCTTCAGCACTCGCCGGTCAAGCAGTTCTTTTTATGTGCTGGTCTACGCCTGTAGCGCGCGCCACACGGCCTCGGCGCGAATAGGCGCTTCGGTGATGCGCGCACCCACCGCGTTGCGCACGGCATTTGCCAGCGCTGCCGCGCCCGCCGTAATTGGCGGCTCGCCAATGCCGCGTGCGCCGAATGGCCCATGCGGCGCAGGGTTTTCCACCAGAAGCGCCTCCACCGTGGGCACCGTGTCGATCTTGGGTAGGTCGTAGTCCATGAAGCTGCCGGTGAGCAGCTGGCCGTACTCGTCGTATATCATTGCTTCGTGCAGGCCCCAGCCCACCCCCTGGATGACGCCGCCATGGATCTGGCCCAGCACCATGGTTGGGTTGAGCGCAAAGCCGACATCTTGCACCGCCACATACTCGAGCGGCGTTACCTGGCCGGTGGTCGTATCGATGCGCACACGCGCCAGGTGTACCACAAAGCCGGGCGCATTTTCTTCCACCGCCGCGCGCCCTTCGCCAACAATCGGGCCAGGGCCACCGGCCTTGCTTTCGGCGATGCTCACCAGCTTGCCAATTGGCTTGGCGCTGGCAGTCACACCCTTCACCTGCACCTTACCATCAACTAGCTCAAGGTCGTCGATCGCTGCCTCAAGCTGGTCGGATGCTAGCGTGAGCAGCTTGTTTCGCACCTCGCGCGCGGCATTCGCCACTGCACCCGAAACGCTGTAGGTTGTCATACTGCCGCCGCTTGGCCCGGCGAACGGGCCGGTATGGGTATCGCCCTGCACCAGCTCAACCTGCTCGGGCGCGACGCCGATGATCTCGGCGGCAACCAGCACCAGGCTGCTATTCACGCCCGAAATATCGACCGAGCCAACATGCACGCGAATCGTGCCATCGCTATCGGCATGGCACACTGCCGCCGCGGGCGACATCCCACACGGCCAGCCGCCCACCGCAATGCCAATGCCCTCGGTCACGCCGTTGTGCGCCGCCGCATCACCTACTACCCGACCCTGCCAGAGCGGGTGTTCACGCATGCGTTCCAGGCATTGGCGCAGCCCAATATTTGGCCAGGCATCGTTATTGCCCATCGGGTCGCCAGTTTCAGCGGCGTTCTTCAGGCGGAATTCCAAGGGATCGAGGCCGAGCGCGTGGGCCAGCTCGTCGATATTCGACTCAAGCGCAAAGGTGGCTGGGGGCGCGCCCGGCGCGCGATATGCGCCAGCCTGCGGCTTGTTGGTAAATACCTCGTAGCAGTCGATCTGCACATTCTCACACTTATAGTAGCCGCCCAGCAGAATGCCCAGAATGCCGCCGATGGTAAAGGGAAACACGCCGTTATCGAGCAGCACGCGCGCCTGGATGGCGATTAGTGTGCCATCGCGCCTCGCGCCGGTCTTCAGCTCGATTACCGTAGCGGGCGCAGGCGTGGTGGTAAGGAAATCTTCTGAGCGCGTGAGCACCATACGCACCGGGCGGCCCACTTGCAGTGCTGCCGCTGCCACCAGCGCTTCGATGATGCCATATTTCGCGCCGAAGCCGCCGCCAACCGTCATTGGCACTACGCGCACTTTGCGCACGGGCAAGCCCACAATCCGCGCCACCTCGTCGCGCAGGCTGAACTGGCCCTGTGTGCTGCAATATAGCGTCAGCCCGTCGCCCAGTGGCGTTGGCTCGGCCAGTACCGCGCAGGGTTCGAGATAGCTCTGGTGCACAATCGGCGTGCGATAGGTGTGGGAAATCACCACATCGGCGGCGGCCAGCGCGGCGGCGGCGTCACCGCGCGCAAAATGGTTCTCGGCGTGAATATTCGAGGGGCCACGCTCTTGCGCTTGCACGTCTTTCTCGACGGCGGCATGCGCGGCAGTGAGATCCATGCCCTCTTTTGGCAGGCCATGCGGCCAGATCACCGGCGCACCCGGCGCAGCCGCCTGGTGGAGGTCAACAACGGCGGGTAGCGGGGTGTAATGTACCTCAACCATATCGGCGGCGTCGCGCGCAATCGCCTCGGTTTCGGCCAGCACGACCGCCACCGGCTGCCCACGGAACAGCACCTGCTCGCGCGCCAGCACCGCGCTATGCCGCGAGTTGATCACCTTCTTGCGCGTGGGCAAATCGCCAGCGGTGTATATCGCCACCACGCCCGGCAGCGCGCGCGCGTTGTCGGCGTCGATTGCCTCGATTCGCGCATGTGCGTAGGGGCTGAGGATCGGGCGGGCGTGCAGCATGCCCGGCAGCTTCAGATCGGACACATAGCGCGCGCGGCCGGTCAGCTTCTCAAGGCCATCAATCGCCTTGTGGCCCTTGCCAAGGTACTGGTAGTTTGGCATATTGCCCTCTTCTTTCACGCTGGTCGATGCGTGCAGTATTGTACACGATGCGGAAATAATAGCAGGAAAATCCTTTACATCCTTAATCTTTGACACCCCCGATCCGCTGTGCTACACTGCCCGCGCCCGTTCTCCGTACCTGCGCTCGAAGGAGCACCCCGTGACTGTATCTGCTACCGCACCGGCAGTTCGCGAGCTTGCCGAGCGTGTGCGCGCCAACATTGCGCAAGTTATCATCGGCAAGGAATCCGCGATTGAGCTGCTGTTAGTGGCACTGTTGTGCGAAGGCCATGTGCTGCTGGAAGACGTGCCCGGCACCGGCAAAACCACCCTCGCCCGCGCGCTGTCCCGCTCGATTGAATGCGATTTTCGCCGCATCCAGTTCACGCCCGACCTGCTGCCTAGCGATATTACCGGCCTGTCGTACTTCAACCAGAAGCTGGGCGATTTTCAGTTTCGCGCCGGTGCCATCTTCACCAATGTGCTGCTGACCGACGAAATTAACCGCGCCACGCCGCGCACGCAGAGTGCGCTGCTCGAAGCGATGCAGGAGCGCCAGGTGACGATCGACGGCGCGACCCACGCGCTACCGCGCCCGTTTCTGGTGCTGGCGACCCAGAACCCGGTTGAGCTTGAAGGCACCTTCCCGCTGCCCGAAGCCCAGCTCGATCGCTTTATGCTGCGGCTGGAACTGGGCTACCCAGCGATTGATGAAGAGGTGGCGATTCTGGCGCGCTACGAGCAAGACGACCCGCTCGACCACTTGCGTCCGGTTGCCAGTGCCGACGATATTCTGGCCCAGCAGCGCGCCATCCGCACGGTACATGTCTCCGATCCGGTGCGGCGCTACATTGTTGAGGTGGCCCGTGCCACGCGCGTCAGCGACGATGTTCAGCTAGGCGCATCGCCGCGCGCGGCCCTGGCGCTGCATCGCGGTGCGCAGGCGCTGGCAGCGCTACGCGGGCGGGCATTTGTGCGTCCCGACGATGTGAAAGAACTAGCCGCGCCGGTGCTGGCGCATCGCCTGCTGCTGGCACCCGAAGCCCGCCTGCGCGGGCGCTCACCCGCCGAGGTGGTGCGCAACGCCGTTGCAAAAGTGCCTGCGCCAGTCGAGGGATAGCGCAACGGTTTTAGCGCGCCTGTTTCGTGCGTACCCACTACGACACAATGGCAGCAAGGCGATAATACGCAAGCTCCACCATTGCACTGTGCACTGCTATTCAGATCCTGGTGTCTTTGTGTCTTGGTGGTAAAAGAGCTACGCTCACAGCTCGCGGTGCCAGAAAATTGCCTGAAGGACGCTAATGTTCCGCCGCCAAACTATCCAGGGCCTGATCATCCTCACAGTACTCGCGCTGGCGACCGGCCAGGGGCTGCTGGCGCTGATCTGCATTTTGCTGCTCACCACCGCCTGGCTGGCCCGCCAGTGGGATCGCTGGTCGCTGCTGCGCGTGAGCTACCGCCGCGAGCTGAGCCAGTCGCGCGCCTTCCCCGACGACGAAGTTGAGCTGGTGATTCATATTGATAATCGCAAGCCCTTGCCGCTGGTGGCGCTGGCAGTGCGCGATATTGTTCCCGCCAACCTCGCAATCATCGGGCATAACAGACGGCTCGACACTGAAGGGCGCCAGATTATCAATCGCATCACTAGCCTGCGCTGGTACGAAAGCGTGGTGTGGCGCTACCATCTGCGCTGTACGGCGCGTGGGGCCTACCGGCTCGGCCCGGTGCAGCTCGAAGGTGGCGACCCGTTTGGCTTCTACCACAGCGCGCTCGATCTGCCCGCGCGCACCAGCATTATTGTGTACCCGCGCCTGATGCCGCTAGAAGAGTTAGGGTTGCCGCCGCGCAACCCCCTGGGCGAGCTACGCTCGCGCCAGCTCATCCGCGACCCACTGCGCACCGTGGGGGTGCGCGATTACCACCCCGACGACCCCTTACGCGATGTGCATTGGAATGCCACCGCGCGCACTGGCACGCTACAAACCCGCATCTACGAGCCAAGTACCGCGCGCGAGCTGGCGATCTTCCTCGATCTCGATTCGTTCGAATTTTACTGGCAGGGCATCGACGAAGAGCAGATCGAGCGTCTAATCAGTGCCGCCGCCACGCTCGCACAAACCGGCCTGAACGAGGGTTATGCGGTTGGTTTGTATGTGAATGGCGCACCCGCCGAGTTTGAGCGCTTTGTGAGCCTACCGCCGGGCCGCAGCCCAGCCCAGCTTGAACGCATTATGGAAACACTGGCGCGCCTGACGCACTACTCGGTAACGCCAATGGCGCGGCTGTTGCGCACCACCGCTGCCACGCTGCCCTGGGGCGCAACGCTGCTGCTGCTCAGTGGCATCGCGCCCGAAAGCACGCGCGCCGCGCTACTACGCCAGCGTGAGGCGGGCCGCTCGGTGGCCTGGCTATACCTGGGTGAGGATTCGCCGCCCACAGTTCCGGGCGTGCTGGTGAAGCACCTGCCGCCCAAAGCTGCCTGGCGCGGCAACGGGCATGCGCCGCACGCTTCACGCCGCATGCCCTCGCAAGCTGAACCAATCGGCGTGCCCCAGGAGCAGCGATGAATAATCACATGCCACTGCGCGTTGCCGTCGGGTCGCTCAACCCGGTCAAAGTCAACGCGGTGCGCCTTGCGCTGGCGCGGGCGTGTATACCCGCCGATGTTCATGCGGTCGCGGTGCCCTCGGGTGTGCCCGACATGCCGATTGGCTATGCGGAAATGGCGCAAGGTGCCCGCCAGCGTGCCCACAATGCCAGTGTACAGCTCGGCGCGGATTGGGGCGTGGGGCTTGAGGGCGGTGTTGAATTTGATGAATCTGGCGCGGCCTGGCTGTACAGCGTGGTTGCGATTGTGAATCGGGCCGCGCAGCGCGAGTCCCTGGCGCGCGGCGGGCAAATTCTGGTGCCGCCGCGCTTTGCCGCCCAATTACGTGCAGGCCGTGAGCTAGGCATGCTGATGGATGAGTTGCTCGGAACTAGCAATATCAAGCAGGGTCAAGGCGCAATCGGCTACCTGACGAATGGCCTGATCACGCGTGAAGCGGCGCTGAATGATGTATTCTGCCGCGCGCTTGCACCCTTGCTGCATCCCGAGATATATACTGAGAGCGTGGTTCGTACTACATAATAGTCATAGGACTTTCGCTTACCCAAGCAAATTCTCTATGCTGCCGCAAGCATATAAACCGGCAAGCGAAATCCTAACTCTTATGTAACTGCGGTGTTTCGCACAACAATGCGCCGCTTTTTGCCTGCGGTAGGCTAGTACTCGATACTCTATGTGGTGTAAGGAAGCACGTTCATGCCCTCCTGGCAGCGCATCATCTATTATCTAAGTCTTGCGGTGGTTGAGGCAACGCCGCCCGCCCTGCTGCTTACCGTCACCGGGAATGCAACCTGGGGCAGCTTGCTAGCAGCAGCGCTCGCTGGTGCCCTGGCCGACTGGATTGTGCTGCGGCGGCTGCCACCGGCGCGCCAGGGGCTAGCGCTCGCTGGGCTGGGTCTGCTTACTGGCCTATGGGTTGTGAAGGCAGCCGCTGGCGAAGCCGGGCCATTTACCGGCTGGGGCACCGCGCTCGGCCAGCTCTTCACCATGAGCGATGCCCACGCAGGCAGCGCGTACCTTAGCCTGCTAGTTGGGCTGTACTGCTTCTGGCGCGGTACCCGCCTCACCCTGCACGATAGCGTGAGCTTGCACCGGCTGTTCCGCACCTCAACGGTGCTGCTTATGCTGATTGTTGTGTTGGGCTTCTTTAGTAATGGTGGGCAGCCCACGTTAAGTGCGATTGCATCGACGGAAGTGCTGAGCTTTTTCGCCGTTGGGCTGCTGGCAATTGCGCTTGCGGCGGCCAGCGAAGAGCGCGAGACCGAGCTACAACGCATGGGCTGGCGTGGAATGCTTACCCTGGCTGGCTCAATTGTGCTGGTGCTAGCCATTGGTGTGCTGGTTGGCGCACTGTTCGGGCACGACGCGGCGATGATGCTGCGCCTGGTCTGGCAAGGGGTGGTTTTCATTGTCGCGCTGATTGTCGCACCGATCATTTATCTATTAGCAGCATTGTTTGTCTGGCTTTTCCGTTTCTTTCACCTGGAACGTATCTTCGACATCAACCCTCAGCCGCCACAGCTCCCCGATAACGCCGCGATGCAGGCGACGGGCGGCATTCTCGGCATCTTCCCGGTGTGGGTGCAGGTGCTGCTTCAGGCGTTCCTGGCAATTGTGCCGGTGCTGTTGATTCTGCTGTTGCTGTATATTGTGCGGCGCAGGCGGCGGCGTGGCGCAACCGAAGACGAAGAGCGCGAATCGCTGTGGAGCTGGAGCGGCTTAGCTAAGGACGTGATGTCGCTGCTGAACACATTGCGCCCGGCCCCACCACCGGGTGGCTTGCGCGCTGCCCTGGCGCAGCTGCGCGGCCCCGATCCGGCGAACCGCATCCGGCGCAGCTATATTCGTTTCTTGCTATTTGGCGAGCAGCGCAACCAGCCGCGTGCCGCCAACCAAACGGCGCGCGAGTATGCGCCAATTGCTGGTACTATGGTGCCAGAAGCGAACCAGCACATTGCCGTGCTCACCACGGCCTATGAGCAGGCGCGCTATAATCCTGAGAGCACCACCGCCGCCGATGCCGACATGGCCGAGCGCGCCTGGGCCAGCATCGAGCAGTTTGGCGCTGATGAGAAGCCTGGCACCCGGCAGTAGCTCAGTAATGCGATTCCATAATCGCGGCGAGCGGCGCGTGCACGTACAGAGCGCCACAAGGCAGTAAAACGACAACTGGCCGGAGCGCAAGACAATAATCATCGTTGTGCCTCCGCTTGGCCTCTATAGTGCAATGCAACGCACAACGACAAAGGAAATGGTAATGACCGATACACTCCTTGTTGACCGCGCGGGCGCGGTAACCACGATAACCATTAACCGCCCCGCCATCCGCAATGCGGTCGATGGTGCAACGATGCTGGCGGTTCGCGACGCAATCGAGGCATGCGCAGGCGACGGTGCCACACGCGCGATTGTCCTCACCGGCGCAGGCGGCGCATTCTGCTCGGGGGCCGACCTGAATATGGCAGTCGGGCCGAACACTTCGCCTGATTCGGCGTGGCGTGCGCTCACCGACGCCTACCACCCGGCGCTGCTGGCGATTCACAACTCGCGCTGGCCGGTGATTGCCGCCGTGGATGGTGTGGCCGCTGGCATTGGCTGTGACCTCGCGCTGGCCTGCGATATCCGGCTGGTATCGGCGCGTGCGCAATTCGCCGAGCTGTTCATTCGAGTCGGGCTGATACCCGATGGCGGTGGCACCTGGATGCTGCCGCGCCTGATCGGGATGGGTCGCGCGCTTGAGCTGATGTACACCGGGGCAAGCGTGCCCGCCGAAGAGGCGCGTGCAATTGGGCTGGCAAGCCACGTCTTTCCCACCGAGCAGTTTGCCAGCGAAGTTGCCGCCTACGCGGCGCGGCTGGCCGCCCAGGCCCCGCTCGCGCTCACGCGCATTCGGCGGGCCGTGCGCACTGCACAAGAAAGCACCTTCGCCGACGCACTCGCGCACGAGGCCGAACTGCAACGCGAAATATTAGGCAGCGCCGACGGCTTCGAGGGTTTTCGGGCGTTTCTTGAGAAGCGTAAGCCAGTGTGGCGTGGCGAGTAGCGCACCACATAGAACTACCGACGGCTAATAGATATGAATAGCGACCTTACCCCTGACCTCATTCAGCGCGCGCTGCCAACCACCACCATTGGACGCGCGGTTGAGTACTATGCGCAGCTCGGATCGACTAACGCGCTGGTGCGGCAGCGCGCGCGCGCCGGGCAGCCCGAAGGGCTAGTGGTGCTAGCCGATGAGCAGACCGCCGGGCGCGGGCGGCTGGGCCGTAGCTGGGCTGCGCCGCCAGGCAGTAGCCTGCTCTGCTCGGTGCTGCTGCGCCCGGCCTGGCTCGCCCCTACCGACGCATTCCTGCTTACGATGTTGGCGGGTGTTGCGCTCTGCGATGCGGTTGAGCAGCTGGCGCCGCTACACGCCCGGCTGAAGTGGCCCAACGACCTGCTGCTGCCAACGACCAGTGGGTACCGCAAAGCCGCAGGTGTATTGAGCGAGCTAGAACTCGCTGGCGACACAATTGGCTGGGCAGTGCTAGGGATGGGCATCAATGTCAGCTGGTCGCCACAGGGGCTGGTCGATGGGCGCGACCTGGCGACGCAAGCCACCAGTGTAAGTGCTGCGCTGGGCAGCCCAGTTGAGCGGCTGGCGCTCTTGCGTGCGTTGCTGGTGCAGCTCGATCATTGCTATACGGCATTACGCCAGGGCCAGCGTAGCGCGCTCTTCGAGCAATGGCGCGGGCGCCTGGCAACGTTGGGACAGCCCGTGCATGTGCACCTACCGGCAGGTGAGTTACGGGGCATTGCTGAAGAGGTTGAGCCTTCGGGTGCGTTGCGCGTGCGCGATCAGGAAGGTGTGCTCCATACGGTTGTGGCTGGTGATGTAGGCAGCTGACACAACCACAATTATCCTATCAGACTCCCCTCATTCCCTGCTCATGGCTTCTCCTCTTACCGAGTGGCATACTGAGTGTAGCCCCGGCTGCCGCCGCGCCGGAGCAAGCTATGACGAACGGAGGGAGAAATGCCTAGACAAACGCTCTATAGTGTTACGTTGGTTCTTCTGCTGGCGACGTTGCTGGCGGGCTGTAGCGCAGGCAACACGCCTAGCGCCAAAGCGCCGACAACCGCCGCCCAGGCTACCCACCTGCCATTGGCTACAACTGTCGCTACAGCGGCGGAGGCCCCGGCACCAGCGCAGGCCACCACCATCCCCGCAACGCCGACAGATGTACCGCTTCCGACCACAGCACTACCCGCTGATGTACCCTGGGTGTTGCTGAATAATCAGGTCTATGGCGACGACGAACAGCTCGATTTTCAGGCTCATAATCTACCAGCCCCAGCTGGTAATATACAAGGAGCGCCCAACGGCGGCTATATCGCCTATACCAGCCAGGATGGTCAATTGCTCGTTATTGAAACAGGCCGCTTCACCCGCGTGCTCAACGCCGAGGCATATGGCAGAGTCGTAGCCGGTTTTGCCTTCTCGCGCGATGGCCGTGAGCTGGCAGCAACCCTCATCGACGATCAGAAGAATACCTGGTCATTACGTTTCTACTCGCTGGTCGATGGCAATTCACGCGAGCTACGTCAGGGTAGCAGTAGCGTCGCGCTTAATGACCAACTGCCGCTAATACCTCGGCCTCTTCATTGGGCGGCGAATGGGTTGTTTGTGGATTATGTGCTGTGGGGAACCGATGCGCTGCCAAGCCAGCTATCGCTGATCAACCCAGCCGATGGCACAGAACGCCTACTACGCAAAGAGGGTTATCTCAACAGCTTTCCTGCGCCCGATGGCGCGCATGTTGCAATTGTCACTGGGCAGCCAGGTATGGGTAGTACGCCAACCATGCAACTTGCGATTGTAACCGTGACGGATGGCACCGAGCAGGTAATCATACCTGAGCAGCCCGGCTACATCCGCAGGTTGCGCTGGTCGCCGAATAGCGCGCGGTTGCTCTATGCCAGCTCTGCTGATTATGGCGTGCCGGATGCTATTATTCATATGCGCAATATTGATGGTAGTAATGAACATACGTTTGTAGTTGGCAGCGCAAGCGTGGCGGCTGAAATTGCCGATTTGGCCTGGCAGAATAACCAGATCGCATTGATGTTGCTGGCAAAAACGAATGGATATTTTCACCTTATGAAGCTGCCCATCGATCAATTTAGTGGCGATAATCTTCAACCCTACGCAGCATACGAGCGCGGCCAAAACCCAAACTCTAATGCCATAATTATCTATACACCCGGAAAATAGCGCATCTAGAAGCCATATTACGTAACGCGCTGCATCGGCATCGGCATGATGCAGCGCGTTGTTCGCGCCTTGACAAGCCCTACCCTGCGTGCTATTCTACCCGCTACCTACGAATTCCCTAAAGCGCAACAAACATCCTGCGCTGAAACCGCAAGCAGTTCAGAAGCACAGCGCCAGCACGTATTGCTATGGACATGAGACCTACCCCAGGAACGATCGGCGCCGATGCTGTGATCGAACCCACCCGAAGCTCCCGCCGCGCTAGCGCTGCGCCGCAGGTTCAGCCGCTGCGCCCTAACCCCGAGTTTATGCACAACCCAGTGGCGAACGATCTGGTGCAGCGCTTCAGCGCCTACCAGCAGCGCAGCGCCGACCTTGTGCGCGATACCGATACCATCCGGCGTGCCTACGCGGTGGCCTACGAGGCCCACGCCCCGCAGAAACGCGCTTCCGGCGAGCCATACATTGATCACCCGGTTGCAGTCGCCAACCTGCTGCTCGATCTACGCCTCGATGTTAATTCAATCGCGGCGGCGCTGCTGCACGATGTGGTAGAAGATACCACGGTGACGAAGGAGCAGGTGGCCCAGGCATTCGGCAGCGAAGTTGCGCACCTCGTCGATGGCGTTACCAAGCTCTCGGCGCTTGAGGCACAAACCAAAGAAGAAGCCCAGATTGGCACCTACCGCAAGATGTTCATTGCCATGGCCGACGATCCGCGCGTCGTGCTGGTAAAGCTGGCCGACCGGCTGCATAATCTGCGCACAATCGCCGTTATGAAGCCCGAAAGCCAGCAGCGTAATGCCCGCGAAACGCTCGATATTTATGCGCCGCTTGCGCACCGGCTGGGCATCTGGCAGATGAAATGGGAGCTTGAAGATAAGTCATTCGCGCTGCTACACCCCGATAAATACCAGGAGATCAGCCGTGCGTTGGCGCTACGCCGCGATGCCCGCGAGAAGATTATCCAGCGTGTGATTGGTCGGCTGCGCCAGGTGCTCGACAAAGAAGGCATTAAGGCCGACATCACCGGTCGGCCCAAGCATATCTACTCGATCTACCGCAAAATGGAGCGCAAGGGCGTCAGCCTCGACCAGATCTATGACCAGCTGGCCGTGCGGGTGATTGTGAGCACCCTGAGCGAATGCTACCAGGTGCTGGGCATTGCCCACAGCATGTGGCCGCCGGTGCCAGGCGAATTCGATGATTATATTGCTAACCCTAAAGAGAGCATGTACCAGTCGCTGCATACAACGGTGCTCATTCCCGGCGGGCAGCCCTGCGAAATCCAGATTCGCACGCAGGAAATGCACGAAGTTGCCGAGCATGGCATTGCTGCGCACTGGCGCTATAAAGAGGGTTTTGGCCGCTCCGATGCCTCTTTCGAGGCCAAGCTGGCCTGGCTGCGCGGCCTGATTGAGTGGCGGCGCGACCTGACCGACGCGAACGAGTTCGTTGAGTCGCTTAAATCCGATGTGCTCGAAGAGCAGGTGTATGTCTTCACGCCCAAAGGGAAGATCATCGACCTGCCGGTCGGCTCGACACCGATCGATTTCGCGTACCGCATTCACTCCGAAGTAGGCAATCGCTGTGTGGGGGCGAAAGTCAACAACCGCATGGTGCCGCTCGATTATCAGCTGCAGAGCGGCGAAATTGTGCAGGTGATGACGACGAAAAACCCGCGCGGGCCGAGCCGCGACTGGCTGAACTTTGTGCAGACCTCGGGTGCGCGCAACCACATTCGGCGCTACTTCAAGCGCCTGCGCCGCGACGAGAACGAGGCTGCCGGGCGCGACCTGCTTGAGAAAGAGCTGAAGCGGCTGGGGTTAAATATTCCCTACGAAGAGATTGCTCAGCTAGCCGGTATGCGCACGATCGAAGACCTGTTTGCCAATGTTGGCAGTGGCGATATAACCGCCCGCACGCTGGTGCAGCGCATCATGGCGCAGCGCAACCACCAGGAAGAAGAGCTTGCCGATCTGCCGCAGCTTACACCGCCGCCCGAGCGCAGAACCGACGCCAAGGGCATTTCGGTGCGCGGCGTGGATGGCGTGCTGACGCGCCTGGCGAAGTGCTGCCACCCGGTACTGGGCGAGCCAATTGTTGGCTTTGTGACGCGCGGCAAGGGCATTACCGTCCATCGCGCCGATTGCCGCACTGTGATCAACGAGCGCGACCGCGCGCGCCTGGTGGAAGTAACCTGGGGCGAGGCCAGCCCCCAGCACGGCCACCCAGTGCTGGTGCGTGTCGAGGCGTGGGATCGCGTGGGGCTGTGGCGCGATATTTCTGGTAGCGTGGCCGACGCGGGCATCAATATTCAGGAAGTGCAGCAGATTCCCACACGCAAGCCCGATCGCGCCATTCTGAATGTGACGATGCTCATCCAGAGCATTTCGCAGCTCTCGAATATCCTCGATAAGCTCAATCGCCTACCCGATGTGATTGAGGCCCGCCGCGAGAATAGCGGCATCGCCCACAGCGCGTAAGTTTTCACCACGACGGTACGAAAAATCGAACCACCAAGACACGCAGACACCAAGGATCGACCAGAACAAGCCTCGTGTGATGGCGAGTAATACCAAGCTCGCCAGGAATATTACGCACTACGCACTTAAGCTTTGGCTTTGTAGTGCGTAATGCGTAGTATAAGGTGTACAAGTATTTAACCGAATATGGTATAACGCTCTTTCAATTCTTGGTGCCCTGGTGCCTTGGTAGTGAATTTTTAGCCTATTCTTTCGCTCCCCTGCTCGCAAGTGTAAGGCCAATGGCCTTGTACACCAGCTTGGCCGCCAGAAAATCGCTGGCGTGCTGGCCGGGAATTGGCGCCAGCTCCACACAATCGATCGCCATGATGTCGGCTGCGTGCGCCACGGTGCGGATGATGTCAAGCCCCTGGTTCCAGCTCAGCCCATTCGGCTCGGGCGTGCCGGTGGCAGTAACCAGCGCAGGGTCGAAGCCGTCGAGATCGATCGTGAGAAACACCTTTTTCCCACGCACGAGCTCAGCCAGCTGCGGCAGGTGCCCGCCAGCGTGCACATCCTCAGCGAACCAGACATGCAGGCGCGCGGGTTCGGCGCGAATCAGGTCGATCTCTTCGCGGCAGATCGAGCGAATACCAAACTGCACAATTGTCATCCCCTGATCGAACACGCGCCGGGCGATGCTGGCGTGGCTGTAAGCGCTACCTTCGTACTCGTCGCGCAGGTCGCTGTGCGCATCGATCTGCACCAGCACGAAGTCGCCATGCACGGCCTGAACCGCGCGCGCCATACCCGCCGACACCGTGTGCTCACCGCCGAGGCCCACCAGCAGCTTGCCGCTGCGCAGGTGCTCTTCCGCACAGGCCGCAATCGCATCGACCATACCGGCAGGGCCGCTGACGACGGGTGCAAGTGCAGGCAAGGTGTGAATGCCATACGTTAGCGCAGGCTCATCGTCTAGCTCGCGGTCGTACAGCTCAACCTGGTGCGAGGCTTCGAGGATGGCGCGCGGGCCTTCGCGGGTGCCCTGGCCGTAGCTCACAGTGCCTTCGTAGGGAATTGGCAAAATGAGCGCGGCGCTGGTGGCGTAGGCGCTATGCTCGTCGTCCAGCCCCAGGAAATTCTGGGGCGGCAAGGTTTCGTATTTCATAATTTCCTCGTAAGCCCGGCGGGCGATGTGACGCATATACGGCGGGTAGTATACCAAACTCTCGCTGCGCAGGCTGCGGGATGCCACGGTTTTCGCCCGATACTCCGCAGACGAGGGTGCTAGAAGCACGCACGCGCCGCAAGCTGTGGCATAATGCAGCGCGACACAAGCATCAAGCGCTGGTGCGCTACGAAAGCTGAGACATACAGGACATCATGAATTTACTCAACGGTTTAAATCCCGAGCAGCGCGCCGCTGTCACCGCGCCGATTGGGCCGGTGCTGGTGCGCGCCGGGGCGGGTAGTGGCAAAACGCGCGTACTAACCTTACGCATCGCTTATTTAATCGAACAGCAGAACATTGCGCCGGGCAATATTCTGGCGCTCACATTCACCAACAAAGCCGCGAAAGAAATGCGCGAACGCCTGCGCACGCTCCTGGGCAATCGCGCGCGCGGCCTCACTACCGGCACCTTCCACGCCGTGTGCAGCAAAATCCTGCGCGCCGAAATCGCCGGGCGCATCGGGCACTACACCGCCGATTTTACGATCTATGCCGCCGACGAGCAGCTTCAGCTCGCCGCCGAAGCGCTGGATGCAGCCAAAGAGCGTCCACCCACGCTGCTTGAACCGGAAGATTTGCTGCGCCAGATCTCGCGCGCCAAAAGCCGCCTGCTTTCGCCGCGCCTGGCCGCGCGCTTCGCCAACGACCCGCTCGATGCCTTTGTGGCGGGCTGTTACCGGCGTTACCAGGCATCGCTGGCGCGTCACAACGCGCTCGATTTCGACGATATGATTCTGATGACGCACCAGCTGTTCGCCGAGCATCCCGATGTTTTGGAAGACTACCAGGTGCGGTGGCGGCATGTGCTGGTGGATGAATACCAGGACACCGACCCCAGCCAGCATGCGCTGATTGAGCTGCTCACACGCCCGGCCGGTGCGCGCCCGCGCTCGCTGTTTGCGGTGGGCGATGGCATGCAGGCGATCTACGGCTTTCGCAACGCGGATCACACGATCATCGAGCGCTTCCAGCACGATTTCCCCGATGCTACGGTGATCGAGCTGGCTACCAACTACCGCAGCCGCCAGTCGATCCTCGATGCGGCGTTTGCAATCATTCGGCACAGCCGGGCGGTAGCTCCGATGGCGCTACGCGCGGCGGCCAGCCCGCGCCCCGGCGAGCGTAACCTGATGATCTTCGATGCCCGGGATGCACGCGACGAGGCCGAGCAGATCGCCCGCCAGATCAACGATCTTGCGCGCCAGGGCCGCAAATTTCGCGAGATCGCCGTGCTGTACCGCACCCGCCACATGAGCCGGGGCTTCGAGGCGGCGCTGCGCCACGCGCGCGTGCCCTACAGTGTGCGCGGCAGCACTGGCTTCTACGATCGCGCAGTGATCCGCGATGCGCTGGCCTACCTGCGCGTGATCGCCAACCCCAAGGATAACCTGAGCCTGGCGCGGATTGCGAACGTACCGGCGCGTGGCCTGGGCGCGCAGGCAATGGCAGCAATCTCGGCCTGGGCGAGCCAGCAGGGGATGCCGGTGGCGGCAGCGTTGGGCCAGCCGGGCGCGTGGCCGGGCCTTTCGCCCAAAGCCGTGGATGGCGCGAAGCTGCTGGCTTCGCTGCTGGCGCGCTGGCGGCATTTCGCCGAAGGCACCACCCCGCCTGATAGCCTGCTGGCCGATGTGCTTGAGCGCAGCGGCTACATGGCCGCGCTCGAAAAGCGCTGTGCGCCTGAAGACTTGCCTGATGCGCGCGAGCACCTGCAAGAGTTGATGGTTGCGGCGGGCGAACATAGCTCGCTCAGCGAATTTCTGCAAGAGGTTGCGCTGTTCACCAGCGCCGACGAGCAAGAAGAAGAGCGCGACCAAGTGCAGCTGCTGACGATCCACGCCTCGAAGGGGCTGGAATGGCCGATTGTGTTTGTGGCCGGGCTGGAAGAGGGCACGCTGCCGCACGAGCGCAGCTTTGTGACGCCCGAGGGCATTGAGGAAGAGCGCCGCCTGTGCTATGTGGCGCTGACGCGCGCGGGCGAGCGGCTACATCTTTCGTGGGCGGGCAGCCGGGTGCGCGGCACGCAGGCAAAGCCTTCGCGCTTTATTGGCGAGATCGAGGCGTATGGGAAGGAGCGCGCGCGGCGCTAGGGCCTGCTGGCTGGGTTCTGTATCTTGATCACAGGGCTTATGCAGTCGGCATTTTTATCCTTCGGCAGAGTAGTACTTTTCAAGTATATTACGCTCCAATTTGGCGCGAAGCGCCAAATTGGAGCGTAAAAAGATAATACGTACTTTACAGCACGGAGCAGCAGAAGTACATTCTTGGCTTGTGAAGCCATGCTATAATGGCTGCCAGAACACCGTCACTATGAGGGAAACCCATGGAATATCTGGTTACCATCGGGCTTGAGGTTCACGCCCAGATTCGCACCCAATCGAAGATGTTCTGCGGCTGTAGCGCCGAAGTGGCAAATGCCGCGCCCAATACGCATGTATGCCCAACCTGTATGGGCTTGCCCGGCGCGCTGCCATACATCAATCGGCGCGCGGTCGAGCTGGCCGCGCTGACCGGGCTGGCGCTCAACTGCCGCATCGAACACAACAATGTGATCAGCCGCAAGAATTATTTTTACCCGGATCTGCCCTCATCCTACCAGCGCAGCCAGTTCGACGACCCGCTCTGTGTTGCGGGCTGGGTTGAGATTGCGGGCGAGGACGGAACACGCCGCATTGGGCTCACGCGCGTCCATATCGAAGAGGATACGGGCAAGCTCAATCACCAGGCCGATGGCTCGTCGCTGGTCGATTTTAATCGCGCGGGCGTGCCGCTGATGGAAATTGTGTCTGAGCCTGACCTGACCTCGCCCGATGAGGCCCGGCGCTACTTCCAGAAGCTGCAGCAGCTGCTGCGCTGGATTGGCGTGAACACGGGCAATATGGAAGAAGGCGCGCTGCGCTGCGACGCCAACGTATCGGTGCGTCCGGTGGGCCAGAAAGAGTATGGCGCGAAGGTTGAGATTAAGAACATGAACTCGTTTCGCGCCGTCGAGCGCGCGCTGACCTATGAGATTCAGCGGCAGAAAGCGGCGCTCGACGCGGGCGAGACGATCCGCCAATCGACCCGCGGCTGGGATGAGGCGCGCAGCGTGACGGTTGAGCAGCGGCTGAAAGAAGGATCGGAAGATTATCGCTATTTCCCCGAGCCAGATATTCCGCCGCTACGCCTGAGCGATGAGTGGATCGCCGCACGCCAGGCCGAGCTGCCCGAGCTACCAGCTGCACGTAGCGCGCGCTTTATCGCCGCCTACGGGCTGAGCGCAACCGATGCCGAGGTGTTAACCGCTGATCGTGCCGACTCCGAGTATTTCGAGCAGGCCGTCGCTGCCGCGCAGGCGCAGGGCGTGGGCGCGCGCGATGTGGCGATCTGGGTCACCGGCGAGCTGTTCCGCCTGACCAAAGAAACCGGCGAGTCGCTAGGCGATATTCACGATCGCTTCAAGCCTGCATATGTGGGCGAGGTGATTGCGCTGCTGGCGAACGGCACGATTACCCGCACCAGCGCGAAAGAAGTGTTCGAAGCCAGCTTCCGCGACGGCAGCGCCCCGGCTCAGGTGGTACACGCGCGCGGTCTGGCGGTGATTGGTGGCGGCGATGCGCTGGCGGGGCTGGCGCGCGAGGCGATTGCCAACAATCCCAAATCGGTAGCCGATTACAAGAGCGGCAAAGTTGTGGCGATTAAATTCCTGGTGGGCCAGGTGATGAAAGCCTCGAAGGGCCAGGCTAACCCACAGGCTGCGCAGGCCGCGCTAGAAGAAGAGCTTGGCCGCGTCTAACCGTTGCAGGCAGGCGGCCCGGTCTTATGCAGCTGGCCGTTTGCCTCTTTCTCTGCCAGTTATCCCCGCGATGAGCTATGGACGCGATCGTCACCGAAAGCCTGACCAAGCGCTACGGCCAGCGGGCGGCGGTCGATGCCCTGGCGCTGAACGTCCCAGCCGGAAGTATTTTCGGGCTGCTCGGGCCGAATGGGGCCGGGAAAACCACCACAATTGCGATGCTGCTGGCGCTGGTGCGTCCCACGGCGGGCCGCGCGATCGTGCTCGGGCACGATGTCCAGCGCGAACCCGCACGCGCACTCGCTGGCGTTGGCGCTATGATCGAAGGCCCGGCGTTCTACCCCTACCTTTCGGGCCGCGATAACCTGCGCGCGCTGGCGCTGGCCGAGGGCTTACCTCCTGCGCGCGTCGATGCGGTGCTGGCCGAGGTGGAGCTGGCCGACCGCGCGCAGGATCGCTATCGCACCTACTCGCAAGGCATGCGCCAGCGCCTGGGTATCGCCGCCGCGCTGCTGCGCGCCCCACAGCTGATTATTCTCGACGAGCCGACCAACGGGCTTGACCCGGCGGGCCAGATTGAGATTCAGCAGCTCATCCGCACCCTGGCGGCGAGCGGCCGCACGATTCTGCTCTCCAGCCATTTACTGCATGATGTCGAGCAGCTGTGCGATCGGGTCGCCATTCTTAAGGGCGGGCGGCTGCTTGCCAGCGGGCCGATTGCTGCACTGTTGCAGCGCGGGAATGGGGTGTTAGTGCGCGTGGCGGGCGATGCTGCGCTGGCCGAGCGCGCGGCTGCGCTGCTGCGCGGCATACCCTGGGTTGTCGGCGTGGCACCGCAGGCGGGCGGGCTACTCGTCGATGCACCTGCCGAGCGCGCCGCCGATCTTTCGTTGGCGCTGGCGGCACAGGGTATTGGCGTAGCCGAATTGCGCGCCCAGCATACGAGCCTCGAAGAGGTTTTCTTGCAATTGACTGGTGACGACCGACGACCGACGACCGACACCTGATGAACAACTTTCGGTTTTTGCCTTTTGCCTTCTTCCTTTTGCTTTTTGTATATTGCTATGCTCAACCTTATTCGCGCCGAATGGTTTAGGTTGGCCCGCCGCCCGCTGGTGTGGGTGCTGCTGGCGCTCTTGCTTGTGCTGTTTGTGGTATTGCGCCTCACCGAATTTATGGTTGTGGCGCTGCACGATGGCATATTCACGCAAGGCGAAGCGCGCCTGGCGCTGCTAAGCGAGGCACAGGTGCAGCAGTTTCGCTTGCAGCTCACGCTCCCCGGCATTTTTGGCGCGGCGCTGGGCCATGTGAATAGCGTGGGTGGCCTGCTGGCGATTGTGCTGGCGGCGGGAGCGCTGGGAAGCGAGTATAGCTGGGGTACGTTGCGCGCGCAGCTTGCCCGCCAACCCAGCCGCGCGCGCTTTCTGTTGGCGAAGCTGGCGGCGGTGGCACTGGCACTGATTGCGGGAATCGCGCTGGTGCTGGCGCTGGCGGCGGTGCTTGGGCTGGCGCTTGGCGCCGTGCTCGGTGTGCGTGGCAGCTTCGGGCTAGCGACGCTGCTGGCGCTACCGGTGGGCATGGCGCGCGCGCTGCTGGTGATGCTGCCCTATGTGATGATGACAGTAGTGGGCGCGATTATTGGGCGCTCGGCGCTGGCGGGGGCGGCGGGCGGCTTTTTGTTCTTGCTGCTGGATGTGGGTCTTGGTGCGCTCAGCGCGCTGGGCCAGCTCAGTAGTGTGTTGAAGTTGCTGGTTAACCTGCTGGTGCAGCCGAATATTAATGCGCTGGTGGTGCAAAATAGCCGCAGCTTTGGCCTCGACCCGGCAGTGGTGACGCCGGCGCTGGATTTAACGCTGCTGCCGGGGCCGGTGCAGGCGGTGCTGGTGGTGCTGGCGTGGAGCGCGCTGTTCGGGTGGTATGCCTATGCGGCGCTGGCGCGGCGCGATGTTGGCGGCGCGGCGTAGTGTAGGTTCTGCGGATAGGTAAAAGTTTACCACCGAGGCACAGAGGTTTTACTTTTTTGTTTTTCGCCTTTTGCCTATTCTTCTGCCGAATATTTACCACAGAGACACAGAGGGTACAGAAGTTTTGCCTTCTGCCTTTTGCCCGCCTACTTCGCCTCAACCAGCAGCACGCTCGGCACTGGCCCGAACGAATCAATCGCCTCCGCAAGGTCGCCATCGCGCACATACAGCCCAGTTGACGAGCCGCCATCAAGGTTGAGCGCCCGGTCGATGTTCATGTCGCTCTGGCTGAGCCAGGCCGCCAGCTCGCTGAGTGTCCAGCTTGCACCAGGCGCGGCGATCACCAGCAGGCGGCCCGTCTGGTCGAGCGCGAGGGCGCTGCGGCGGGTGCGCTCACCATTATCATTGAGGTCGGCGGGGACATTGCCCGGAAAGATGAGCATGGGGAACGATTGTAATGCCTGGGCTAGTTGCTCGTCGGGATTGTAGGCCTGGTCGCGTAGTGGGCGGATCGAGACGCTGCCGTCGGGGGCGACCGCGAGCATACCGCCGAAGCCGGCGTAACTTTCGCCACTCACTTCGCCATCGCTAACGAGCAGCGCCGTTGCGCGATATTCTGCGGTAAAGAAGCCACCATTGATCGCGAGCAGTGCGCCGGTGTCGCTGAACCAGCTGCGCAGTGCGCGCGGTGCCTCGGGCGTATACGCCACGCGTAGCCGCACCGCCGCCGGGTCGATGCGCACAATCACCAGGCTGGTGGGTTGCCCGTTTTGGGCTACCTGGAGTTTGCGCAGCTCGATGCCAGGCCGACCGGCGAGCCAGCCCGTGTCGGGCACGTTGGTGCTGGCCGCAGTTGTTGGTGCTGGCGGTGGGTTGGTAGGGTAGAGCGTGGCAACCGGGGCGGGCGGAAGGGTGGGCGTAGCGGTTAGCGGGCTGGTGCAACCGCTAAGAAGCACTAAAGCAATCAGGTAGCAGTAGCGTCGAATTTTCACAATTGCCTACTTGTGTGTTGCTGGCTGGCGCTATTATACCAGCCGCTGCGTCCTCGATTGCTAGCACGCGATGTGGATGTGCCGCTGGTACGGTAGATGTGATAGGAATGTAACCGGCGGCGGGCTCTGCGCGTAGATAGTGTTGCAAGTAATATAGGGGAGCCAGCGATGGAATATAGCCTGATTTTTGCCTTTTATCTCATCTTCATCGTAGCAATTGTGGTTATTTCAACCATGTGGTCGCGCTCGCGCTCGAACGACATCATCGACCAGTGGGCACAAACCCAGGGCTTCCAGGTGGTGTCGCGCGAGGAACGCACCTTCTTCCGTGGGCCGTTTTTCTGGCGGGCTGGCAAAAATCAGACGGTGTATTATGTGCAGGTACGCGACGCGCAAGGTGAACTGCGCACGGCCTGGCTACGCTGTGGTGGCATGTGGGCCGGGCTGCTGAGCGACCAGGTGGAGGTAGAGTGGGAAACCGGGCAGCCGATTGCCTAAGTGCATTTGCTCGTTTTACGGCACCGCCAGCGTAGAAGTATGTCCTTCGCTGGCGGTGCCGTTTGTTGGGGGCTAGCTCAGGCCGCGATGGCTGAGGGCGTATCCTGGCGGGCGCGGTCGCGCACGGCCTCGGCTGCCGCGATCCAGCCCTCGACGGTGGTTGGCTTGGGGGCACGACTGCGCAGGTAGCTCTGCACCGCCATCCAGCTGTCACCGCCAATGATTTCGGCGTAGCGGTTGAAGAAGCGCTGCTCGGCTTCAGCCGGGTCGCGCGGCGGCGCAGCGCTGCTGGCCGTTGCGTGGGCAGGCGTAGGCGCTGCGGGTGCGGGCGTTTCGGCGAAGTCGATGTCTTCGTCTTCTGGCTCGGGTGCGGGCGCTGGTGCTGGCTCGGCGGCGCGGGCCTTGGGCTTCTCGGCCTTCACAGGTTTTGCCTTGTCGGCATCGGGCACCATATCGGGGTAGAGCGTCGCCAGGGTTGCCGGGTAGCGCTTGTTCATTTTCAGGTGTGCCGGGCGCGGCGGCTTGATGATTGGTGTGATGGTGCGCTCGTCGCCCTCGCGCTCAACCAGCAGCATGGCGTCGGCCTCATAGGCGATCTGGTCGTCGGCCAGCACGCGCAGCCCTTCATCCTGAATGCCGCTGCCGTCGGCGCGGTATTTGCGCGCCAGGTGGCCGATGACGATGACGTGGAAACCCGCCTGCTTTAGCTCGGTGAGGCCAGTGTAAACTGCCTGCATATTACGGTTGATCGAGGCGTGCTCGTCGAAGCCGACGCCGGTTTTGCGGTCGGTTTCGGCCCCGGCGCGACGCTGGGCATATGCACGCATGGCCTGGAAGACCTTCGAAATTGAGTCGAGCAGCACGGTGTCGCCGGGCTTGCCCAGGCCACGAATTTCTTCCATTGCCTCAACCAGGGCCTTGAGCGAGAGCGATTGCATCACCTGGATGCGCCGGTGAATACCTGCCTTGCCGCTCAGGTTTTGGGCCGCGCCTTCGGTATCGAGTACCCAGAGGGTGCCACTCCGCCGCGCACTGGCGGCAAGGTGCGATTTGCCTGCGCCAGCCTGGCCGGTGAGGATATACAGGCTGCCGGTTTGGAGCTCGTCCAAGCGCTGAAACATGGGAATCCTCCTTGGCGACGACCGCGCGCGGTCATCTACTCGTATCTATGCGTTGTACTCAGGTTTGCCGGCGCGCTGGGTGCCTGGCTGGACATAAGTGTAGCACAAGTGTTCTGTTTTGTAAAGTGTTTTGTGAGTGTGTTGCGCGGGCGCGGAGCCTCGAACCCAGAAAGTACGTGGTTGGCTTGCGAGATGTTGGTGACACGAGTCATGCGGTGAACCGCAGCGCAGGGGCTTTCGCCTGCGGCAGCAAGGAATTGCTTTCTTTTTGGTGCGACGCTGGTGGCGCTTCGCGCCACCAGCGTCGCACCGTAATCGTAACGTATCGCTCTGCCTTGGGGGCTGGGGCGGCCAAGCCCCGGCGGCCCTGCGGCCCGAGCAGTAAACCTTGAAAGGGCTGCCACGCCTATGCAGGAAAAGGAAGGCCCGAGCACATCCCTATGGCAGCATCACCCGTAGCTCGTGCACGCCAGCATCGGGCGTGAGCAGCAAGCCCTGCGCCGTGGCCGCTGTCGTGCCGCCCGCAACCTCAGCACCGCGCAGCCCTACCAGCAGCACCTGCCAGCGGCCCGCGCCATCGCCGTTGCGCGCCACCGTAATCTGCTCGCTGCCGCTGTGTACGCGGAATTCGCATGCGACGCCGCCATCGGTGCGCGGGATTTCGACCAGCACCTCGCTGCCGCGCTCAAGCTCGTACACCTGAAGCGTCACGCCGTCGGCATAGTCGTAATCGGGGCGCTGGCTATTCGCGCCAACCGCGATCACGCTATTCGGGCGCGCTAGTAGCGGCAGGCTGAGCACGCCGTGAGTTTCGCGCAGCCAGCGCCCGCCTGCTACCGGCTCGCCAGTCAGGAAGTTCGTCCAGCGGCCTTCGGGCACATAGTAGCGCACATCGCCATCGGCTGAAAACACTGGTGCGACCAGCAGCGCATCGCCGAGCATATACTGGCGGTCGAGATACTCGCAGGCCGGGTCGTCGGGGAAGTCCAGCAGCATTGCGCGCATCAGCGGCGTGCCCGTGCGCGCGGCCACCTGGGCCTGCGCGTAGAGGTAGGGCATCAGGCGGCATTTCAGGTTGGTGAAGCTGCGCAGCACCACGACAGCTTCTTCATCGAACAGCCAGGGCACGCGGTACGACGAGCTGCCGTGCAGGCGGCTGTGCGACGAGAGCAGCCCGAATGCGACCCAGCGCTTGTACAGCGCGGCGGGCGGCATACCCTCGAAGCCGCCGATGTCGTGGCTCCAGAAGCCAAAGCCCGAAAGCCCGAGTGACAGCCCGCCGCGCAAACTTTCGGCCATGGCCGCAAAGGTCGAGTGGCAGTCGCCACCCCAGTGCACCGGGAACTGCTGCCCGCCCGCCGTGGCCGAGCGCGCAAACAGCACCGCTTCGCCCGCGCCGCGCACCTCGCGCAGCAGCTCGAACACCGTCTGGTTGTAGAGCTGCGGATAGTAGTTGTGCATCTTCTGCGGGTCGGAACCATCGTGGTAGGTCACGTCGGTGGGGATGCGCTCGCCAAAGTCGGTCTTGAAGCAATCGACGCCCATGGCGAGCAGCGCGCGCAGCTTGCCCGCGTACCAGGCGCGCGCTTCGGGATTGGTGAAATCGACCAGCGCCATGCCCGGCTGCCACAAATCCCACTGCCACACGTCGCCATTGGGCCGCCGCAGCAGATAGCCCGCGCGCTGGCCCTCGGCAAACAGCGGCGAGCGTTGCGCAATGTAGGGGTTGATCCACAGGCATATGCGCAGCCCGCGCGCCTTCAGCCGCGCCAGCATGCCCGCCGGGTCGGGGAACATGCGCGCATCCCAGGTAAAATCGCACCAGTTGAATTCGCGCATCCAGAAGCAATCGAAGTGAAACACGTGTAATGGCAGCTGGCGCTCGGCCATGCCCTGGATGAAGCTGGTGACTGTCGCCTCGTCGTAGCTAGTGGTAAACGAGGTGGTGAGCCACAGCCCGAACGACCAGGCGGGCGGCAGCGGCGCGCGCCCGGTGAGCGAGGTGTATTTCGCCAGCACTTCCTTGGGCGTCGGGCCGTAAATCAGGAAATATTCCAGTGCCTCGCCCGCGACGCTAAACTGCGCCCGCGCTACTTTCTCCGAGGCAATTTCAAACGATACCAGTTCGGGGTGATTCACAAACACGCCATAGCCACGATTGGTGAGGTAGAACGGGATGTTTTTGTAGGCCTGCTCGCTGCTGGTGCCGCCATCCTGGTTCCAGCTATCGACAGCCTGCCCGTTCTTGACGAAGGCGGTGAAGCGCTCGCCCAGGCCATACACGGTTTCGCCCACGCCCAGCGCCAGCTGCTCGTGTACGAAGCGCCCGCCGTCGGCCTGCTGGATATAGCCCATCCCGCGCGCCTCGCTGCTGGTGAGCACGCGCCCGCCATCGCCGCTGAATTCGACGCGCCAGGGGCCGCCGCGCGCCACCCGTGCCGTCAACCGCCCGCTGCTCAGGCTGGCCGCGTCGTCGCTCAGCGCGGTGTGAACATTGCGCGCCGCCTGCTCGTGCAGCGCAAACTGCGGGCCACGCGGCTGTGCGCCAGTAAAATGCGCGATCCGCACCCGGATCACATCGTCCATCGGCGACGAGAAGGTAATCGTAAGCAGCGGGCCGTGCAGCGTGTCGCCACGTTCGGTAATGCGCGTGCATGGCGCATAAATCGTGAGCGTATCGGGCGTGACCGTGGCGTCGTGGGCTTCGGCGGGGTAGGCCGCCGTGACGCCGGGCCGCAGCAGCCAGTTTCCATCGGTGAATTTCATGGCTGTTCCTTTTGTGTATGCGGGCAATAATGGGGAGCGCCGCGAGCATACTCGCCAGCGGCGGCTTTGTCAATTCTCGCAGTTGCGCTACTATAGACGAAAATCGCCGTTAGCCACGTTTATCATGCAATAAATATTCACTACTGAGGCACAGAGAACACAGAGATTTAGTTTTGCCTTTTGCCGGAGCTGCCATGGACGACCCGACCAGCCTGCTCGAAACGCTCGCCGCGCACCGCGCCACCTTGCGCCACGCCCTGACGCAGCGCGCCTATTTCGATGCCGGGCATGTTCCCGCACAGCTCGCGCATACGATTGATGAGCAGCGCGCCGCGATTGCCCGCATCAAGCGCGATCTGCGCGCCGCCGGGCACAGCGTTGATGACGAACCGGGCGACCTGGCCGCGCCCGAGGAAGCTGGCCCGCCCGGCGATCGCCTGGTGGCGGCGCAGGCGCTGCTTGCCAGCATGCCGCTGGACGATGTGCCCACGCCCGCGCCGCTGCCGCGCGGCTCGCGTATGCCGCTCAGCCCGAACGCACTATTCGTTGGGCGCGACGCGCAGCTGCGCACACTGGCGGCGGCCTTGCAGCGCGGCAGCTCGTGCGTAATCGCGGCGGCGACCGGCCTGGGCGGCGTTGGCAAAAGCCAGCTGGCCGCCGAGTTCGCGCATCGCTACGGCCAGTATTTCGCGGGCGGCGTGTTCTGGCTAAGTTTCGCCGACCCGGCGGGCGTGCTAACCGAGGTGGCCGCCAGCGGCACCGGGCTGGGCCTGCCCGGCTGGGAAGCGCTGCCGCTGCCCGCGCAGGCCGCGCGCGTGCGCGAGCTATGGCATGCGCCGCTGCCGCGCCTGCTGGTGTTCGATAACTGCGAAGATGAGGCGCTGCTCGATGCCTGGCGACCGACCAGCGGCGGCGCGCGCGTGCTAATCACCAGCCGCCGCCCGTACTGGGACCCGACGCTGGGCGTGCAGGCGCTGCCGCTGGATGTGCTGGCTCGCCCGCAAAGCATTGCGCTGCTGCGCGGCTTCCGCCCCGAGCTGCCCGCCGCCGCCGCCGATCTGGATGCGCTGGCCGCCGAGCTGGGCGACCTGCCGCTGGCGCTGCACCTGGCGGGCAGCACGCTGCGCCGCTATGCCCACGCGCTTAGCCCGGCGCAATACCTGGCGCGGCTGCGCGCCCCCGATGCGCTGCTAGCCCAGCTGAAGGTCGAGGGCCGCTCGCCGACCGGCCACGAGCAGGATGTGGCCCGCACCTTCGCCGCCAGCCTGGCGCGGCTAGATGCCGCCAACCCCGCCGACGCGCTGGCGCGGCAGCTGCTGGCGCGCGCCGCCCACTTCGCGCCCGGCGAGCCAATCCCGCGCGCGCTGCTGGCCGCCAGTGTGGTGCGCGAAGAGCCCGACGCCGCGCTACAGGTGGAAGACGCGCTGACCCGGCTGGTGGAAGACGCGCTGACCCGGCTGATTGAGCTGGGTTTGCTGGAAGACGAAGCCAGCGGTGCGCTGCGTATGCACCGCCTGCTAGCGGCGTTTGCCCGCAGCGCCCTGGCCGATACTACGGCCCAGGCGGCGGCCGAGCAGGCCATATTGGACGCGGCATGGCGCGTGAACAACGCAGGCTACCCGCTGGCGATGCAGCCGCTGCTGGCTCACCTGCGCCATACAACCGATAGTGCGCTGGCCCGCGCCGACGAGCGGGCCGCAGCGTTGAGTAACGAGCAAGGCTTTCACCTGAAAGCCGCTGGTGATTTAGTCAGTGCCCAGCCATATTATGAACATGCGCTAGCAATTAATCAGCAAGTGTTGGGCGAACGCCACCCGGACACGGCTGCAAGCTTGAATAACCTGGGCATGCTGCTCAAGGCGCAAGGCGACCTGGCCGAAGCGCGGGCGTATCTAGAGCAGGCGCTGGATATCTGGCGGGCGGTGCTGGGTGAGCGTCACCCGGATACGGCGCTAAGCCTGAACAATCTGGGCGCGCTGCTGCAGGATATGGGCGACCTGGCCGAGGCGCGGGAATATCTGGAGCAGGCATTGGCGATACGGCGGGTGGTGTTGGGCGAACGCCACCCGGCTACGGCGACGAGCCTGAACAACCTGGGCGCGCTGCTGCAGGATATGGGCGACCTGGCCGGGGCGCGGCGGTATTATGAGCAGGCGCTGGATATCTGGCGAGTAGTGGTGGGCGAACGCCACCCGGCTACGGCGACGAACCTGAACAACCTGGGCATGCTGCTGAAGGCGCAAGGCGACCTGGCCGGGGCGCGGCGGTATTATGAGCAGGCGTTGGATATCCGGCACGCGGTGCTGGGTGCGCGCCACCCGGCTACGGCGACGAGCCTGAACAACCTGGGCGGGCTTCTCCAGGATGTAGGCGACTTAGAAGCGGCGCGGAGATATTACGCGCAGGCGCTGGTGATTCTTATTGCTACGCTGGGGCCGGAGCATCGAAATACACATATTGTGCGCGATAATCTGGCGGCGCTGGGGCCTGCATCCGGGGAAGCGGAACCAGACGAGTGATTGTTCACCGCTTCGTGTGCGCGCGGCAACCTGCGGCGCGCACAAAAAAGCAGCGGCACACTCTATGCCGCTGCCAGGGGAATTCTGCGCAATTACTCGCCGTAGCCCTCGCTCATAATATGGCGGTACAGCCGCTGCAGCAGCGCCATCGAAAGTGGCTCGCCTTCTTCGTGCTCCACGCGGCCAGGCAGCGGGCGGCCTTCTTCATACTGGCGGCGCAGCCGGCTAATCAGGTTATCGATATAGGCGCGCTTGGCGTCGGTATCGGTGCTCATTGTATGCTCCTCGGCGGTTCGTCACCCGCCATGTGTATTCGTTCACAATGCATGTAGCTTACCACAGTCGGTCGAACTGCGCCATCCATATTTCGAACGAAAAGATAACGGTATCATCACACTCATGTACTAGCATACGCCGTGCCGCGCCCGCCGCGTTTGCTGGTCCCCGTTCAACAGCCGAACGATAACGTAAAACCTCACTGTTCTCTGTGCCACAGTAGTGAACCGCCAGTAGACCACTGACAGCAGAACGTACAATCCTTACCCTTCGCGCCTTAGTGCCCTCGTGGTGAAAAATCATTGGTTGTCGGTACAGACAGAAAACCTCTGTGCTCTCCGTGCCTCAGTGGTGAAAAATCGTCGGCCCTACTCCGGCACCGGCCAGCCGCGCGGGTGAATCACATACGCCGTGCCCTGCGAAACCGACTGCCATGCATATTCGAGCTGCGCGGCATCGTACTCGCGCCGCACCTCGGCCTCGGTGTCGCCGCGCGGGTCGGCCACCAGCACGCGCCCGCCGGTGGTAAAGCCCGCCACCACCAGCAAATGCCCGGCAGAGCGCGGAATCGGCGCATTGTCGAGCGTGCCCGGCTGCCATGCCACACTAATGATGATCGGCACACCCGCCGCCAGCCAGGGCACCAGCTCGGCCAGGCTGCCAAAGCGCCTGACGGCAGCATCCAGCCCCTGCGCAGCGGCAAACGCCGTGTTGAACGCCCAGTTGCCATGGCCGTCGTAGGCCGGGTCGTACACCTGCGGCGTCACAATTGCCTCAACCGCGCGCCGCTCGGCGAAGGGGGCCAGCGCGGCGTCGCCGGTGCGCGCCTGCCAGTAGGCCAATACCATACTCACCGAAGTTGGGCTGCAAATATTCGGGCCGTCGGCATAATCGAGCTGGGCGCGCGGCGGCACCGCCAGCTCAAGCGCGGGCAGCGCCAGGTCGCTGGTGGCAATTTCCCCGGGCGCGCTCAGTGCCACCGCTATGCGCTCGAGCGTGGGCGCGCCACCGGCACCGGCATGCAGCTGCACCCGCACCTGAAGCGCGGCGGCAGGCGTATTCAGCACCAGCGTATCGGTCGCCACCCGGCCCTCGGCATCGCGCTGACCTTCAAGGCTGGTGCGCGCGCTGTTTTCTAGCGCGGCATCCCAGCGCGCCACCCGGTAAAAGTTCGTCCAGTGCGCGCCCATCCGCGCCCGCACTTGCAGCTCGATCCAGCTGCCGGGCGGCGTATGCGCGCACCACGAAGGCACTGCCTGCACAAAGGGCGCGGCAGCTTCGACCACCGGCCCGGTGTATTGCGTTACTGGCGCACCGTCGGCGGCGCTGGCCGGGGCCGCTTCCCACCCATCGGCGGTGCCAAACGCCCGCCACGTAAAAAAGCCGCGCATCGCCAATCTCCTCGCTTCGCATTGGGCACCGCCTGGGTATGTGCCCGCCGTATCATCGCACTGCGCCGGGGCAACGTCAAGCGCGCAGTTGCGCGGCGGCAGGCGCTATGCTACAATGCAGCCACGCCCGGGGATGTGGCGAAATGGCAGACGCGCAAGTCTTAGGAACTTGTGGAGCAATCCATGAGGGTTCGACTCCCTCCGTCCCCACCAACCAGCATAAAACGCGAAGCCCTTACCATTCATTACTGGTAAGGGCGTTTTCATGTCCTCGACGGCACAAGTGCTGCGCCTAGTCGTTGCGTTCGGGCTTGCATGTCAAAGCGTAGCTGGCGCTTTGCACTGTGATGGTAATGGCGTCAGCAGATCGCGCGGGCGTAAAATCAGCAATTCTAGGATGGTATACACGAACTGATTGCGCGTTTGCAGATGTACCGAGTTCACCGGAAAAGGCGTGTTGGGTATAGCTGGAACCAAAAAAACGCAGTCTGGGCAATTTCTTTGGCCTACTCGCTCAAAATCCCATACCATCCGCTGTAACTGTACATCGTGCGATACAAGTAAGGCCTTCTTTTGATTCAGACCGTTTAATTCCTGAATAGCGCAAAAAGCGGCTTCAAGCGTATTGACGTATACTGTTGGATCATGTGCGTGAATCCGCTTAATATCTAATTGGCTTACCGTTTTAGGGTTAAGCGCGACAAGCACCCCTTCTTGTACCAGAAGGGTTTTTGTTTGCGCGTTACGGTTGGCTACGATCCAATCGGCTAAAAATTGATTAGCGGCGCCAGGCAATAGCTTCGCCCCATCGGTTTCATATCCAAAACCGAAGACAATCGCTGTAGCTGCATTCTGGTCATTGGTTGGTGTCGCGTGTACCCACCTTCGCGGGGTTAATCCGATGGCAACAAGGAACAAGATGACATACACAGGTAAGATCAGGGATATTTTTAGGTTGTTTTTTGTTGCGAAATACAAAAGCGGTACTAATCCGACCACGCCTAACATATGCGGAGTAAATATCTTAATGGCAGCCATAATGAATTGTAAGTCTTTTTGGGGTATCACAAGAGTACGCTTAATAGAGTGCAATCAGCAGCGCAATAAAAAGCCCTGCCCTGAGCGCAATGCCAGTAAAGACACCGCGTAACAGCTCAACCGCTGCTGTACTGCGAGCCACGAAAAATGATGCTATTACAGATGATACAGATAATAGAAGCGCGAATGGGATTTGTAGGAGTGATAATCTGGCATTTATGATACTGCTGTGCATAAAAGACTGTAATAGTAGCGGAATGCAGGTCGATGCCGATAGTATTATCGACCAAATTGCTACAATGATCAGCTCTTGGCTGCCATAACTTAGTTTTTTGGTTTCAATATATTGTCGAAATTGATAATGATAAAACAGGTATGCCCCTAATCCGCTGAACAATGCGTACCAAAAGGTTGTGCTTGCGATGGCTATCGCTCTATCAAACGATGAAACGTTGTATTCATATGCTATGAGGATGGCGAAGAGTATAACCGGGGCGTTTGTGATAAATCCCCAGATAAAAGCGGGAAATCCATATGGCTCATGCTTACTTCCCCCGCTATGAAACGACCACCGTAATAGCAGGTTTAGCAGATTCCATAGCAGGCCGCCCGAGATTATCGCCATAAACGCAGTGGCAATACTGGCCCAAGATGGCTGCGAAATAACCGATTGCAGTGCATTTGTCTGCGTCTCGTTATTGATAAGTGGTTTAGTAGTTGGAATAACATACTCGGTAGCTACAACCGTAAGCATTGCAATCGCATAGAGTGTCAAAATCCTTAACCAGCGCAATGTATGGAAGGGAATGCGGCTTACCTCGGGTTCTACCTCAGTCGTGTCAGGTATTGCATTGCTGTCAGCATCGTCAGGGTGATCTTCAACCTCTTCGCCCCAACTGCGCAGGGCTGTTTTAATCCGCTGAATATCGGCGCGAGCGGCACGTATGTCATGCGCCGCTGCTGGCGACAGGTCTGCGTCACCCCTGTGCGCACGTTGTTTCAAGTAATAGTTCAACGTCTGCCGGTGGGCAAGCAGAAGCGCTTGTTGATCTGCGATGTCGTCTTGGCTGGGCATAGGCAAAAATGGGTTCTAAAGCGATCGTGTTGTGGCCCTTATTGTAGCACCGTATCAAGTACCTGAATAGACGGCGTGGCCTGCCTCCGCGATCGTTCCGGCAATTTCATATCCGTTGTTAGAAAGCCACACGGTGGCGTTCTGATGCTTCAAATCGAATGAGCCAGGGTATGATTTATGCTGATTGACCTGTTAGTACCCACGGCCAGAGCGCCGATGAGTATCATTCCTGCGAACGATTGATTTTGTGATAATATTCACGTAGAATAATATTGTGATATATGTAACGATAAAAGGTGCCGTCATGGATACATACGATAGCAGTACAACCGTTGTTGAGCCAGTATTGCAGGAAGCAGCCCTGGACATAGCGCAACCGCGCCCGCACAGTCGCCCGCGTGTGGTGATTGTCGGGGCCGGGTTTGGTGGGCTGCACGCTGTGCGCGCGCTTAGCCGCGCGAACGTCGATGTGCTGGTGCTCGACCGCAATAACTACCACGGCTTCTGGCCGCTGCTTTACCAGGTGGCAACGGCGGGCCTCGAACCCGAGGCCATTGCCTACCCGGCGCGCGCGATTCTGCGTAAATACCCGAATACCCAGTTTCGTATGGCCGAGGTCACTGGCGTTGATTTTACGCACAAGCAGGTGCTTACTACCGGCCAGCCCGAACCCTACGATTACCTGATTCTGGCGGCGGGCAGCGCGAATAACTATTTTGGCAACGACGCACTGGCGGCAAAAACCTATGGCATGAAAGATATTGATGAGGCTGAACATCTGCGCAACCATGTGCTACGTGCCTTTGAGCGCGCGGTTACCGAAGCGGATTCTACCCGGCGCGCGGCCTTGCTTACCTGCGTGATTGTCGGCGGCGGGCCAACCGGCGTTGAGCTGGCGGGCGCGTTCGCCGAGCTTATTCGCCATGTGCTGCGCAAAGATTATCCGATGCTTGATGTTGCCCAGGCGCGGGTGGTGCTGATCGAAGCCAGCGATCGTATTCTGGCGAGCTTCCCGCCGGGCTTGCAGCGCCGCGCTGCCCGCCGCCTGCGCAAGATGGGGGTGGAAGTGCGCCTGAATACGGCAGTGGCTGATGTGCAGGATGGAGCGGTGCTGTTCAAAGGTGGCGACCAGCTTGCTGCCGAAACGGTGGTGTGGGCTGCCGGTGTGCGCGCCGCCGCACTTGCCGATGCGCTGCCAGTTGCGTTGGGGCGCAGCGCGCGCGTGAGGGTGCTGTCTACACTCAATCTGCCTGATCAACCCGATGTGTTTGTTGTTGGCGATATGGCTTACCTCGAAACGTACAAGCCGGGCCAGGCCTACCCGATGGTGGCGCAGGTGGCGATGCAGCAAGGTCGCCAGGCTGGGCGCAATATCCTCGCGCTGATTGCGGGCGAGCCGCTACGTCCATTCTCCTATTTCGATAAAGGCCAAATGGCAACCATCGGGCGGCGCGCGGCGGTCTTCGATGCGTTTGGCGTGCGCCTGAGCGGCCTGCTCGCCTGGATGGGCTGGCTGTTCATCCATATTATCTATCTCATCGGCTTCCGCAATCGCCTGGTGGTATTGGCGAACTGGGTTTACAATTACCTTACCTACGATCGCGGCGTGCGATTGATTACCGGCGGGCCAGGCGACAACCCGTAGCAGCCAGGGTAGGATGAGAGCACACCAGCGAAGACAGGTGGAACTCGTGAAGAGCCGATGGCGTCTTTTCTACAACAGGAACAACCCTGGCGGGAAGGAGGCGTGCAATGGCTTACCAGCGTATGATGCTCGCTGCACTGGGGCTGGCGCTTGGCTTGGTGGCATGTGGCATCAGTAACCCCGCAACGCGTGCCCCGCAGCTGCCCACTACCCGGCCATCTGGCGCAGCTGCCGAGCGCAGCGCTGCACCATTAGCTACCCCGGCGGAGGCCACGATTATGTCAGAAGAACCATCATCCAGTCCTGAGCTGGCCGCTGCCGATATTGCGGCCCAGGTGCAGGCTGATATTGCTGCGTACCTGCGCGTGGCACCGGGCGATATTCAGGTGCTGAGCACTGAGCCACGCATTTGGCCCGATCGCGGGCTGGGCTGTGTCGCGCGCAAGGGCGTCGCTGAGCCTGAGCGTATCCCCGGCTACGAGATTATTGTGGCGTATCGCGAGGTGCGCTATACCTACCACAGTGATGAGTTTGGGCGCATGATACGCTGCCCCAATACGGTTAAGCCGCTCGATCCAATTCGCTAGCTGCACAGCTTGCACTTTGCGCACCCCATACTATTGTGAACACAACAATGCCGGGTTTTAGGCCCGGCATTGTTGTGTTTATCGCCAAGAAGGGGTAAGACCTCGCCGTATTGTTTAGTCGTCCGGGAATCGGATCGGGTCGCCCTGATGTAGCGGAATAGCGCCCGGCAGTGCGCGCAGAGCGGAATCCCTGGTTGGCAACGCAATGCCCAGCTTCGCTGCCGCACGCCCAACCGATTCGTAAGCTGCACGTGCGTGGGTTACTGCGCTCAGGTAGTCCCACTTGTCGAAGGCTTTCAGCGCATCCTTAGCATCATTATCTGCTGATTGAAGCAGATTATCTACCTGGCTGGCCTTGCCACTGGCCTGAATATCGCCAACGATCGCGTTCGACCAGTTGAGGTACCCGGCGGTTTCCCAGCGGTACATATTATCGCGGTCGAACTGGCCGAAGCCATTACTCACGGCGATATACTGCATTATGCTATTGCTCTCATCACCTGACCACGCGAATTCATAGGCATCGGCGGGGTTGTAATCGAGCCCAAGCTCAGAATCATAGCCGTCGTGCGGGTGCGACATGCCGATATGGTGGCCGAATTCGTGGATGGCAGTAGTGGTGAAGCCAAACCCTCCGGCCCGATCATCAGGGGTATCGAACATAAATGTTACGGATTGGGTGCCGTCAGTCCAGTTATCATCGGCGAAGCCCAATAGGCCTGCCTGATCATTCATGTTCGCATCGGTGGTGTTGAAGCCATAAATTGCGCCAACATAATCGTTTGCCCCAAACGCTGGCACATACTTCGCGCGGTTAGCAGTGAAGTAGCAGAATAGCTCGGCAAAGGTGGTGCCATACGTATTCCAGCAGTCGTCTTCGGGGAGCAAGTTTGCCCAGATGCGGAATGCGCGCTCGGCACCGTCGTTGAGCTTCCGATCCTTCAGACGCACCTCCCAATCGTAGTACGGCTCGAAGCTGCGCAGCTTGTCGAGCGTATACCGGCGGTTGAACCAGTCGGTACCCTGGGAAGTAGGATCGTCCTCAAAGAGCGTGGTGTAGACAATTTTCTTGCCGCCCACACCCGGCGCAGTATACAGTGGATCGTAGAGTGGCGATGAAGTGAACAGCAGATTGATCGCCACAAAGCGCGCGACTTTGCCCAGATCGCTATTGAGCTTGCCTGGGTCGCGGTAGCCCTTCTTGCTATACTCCCAGATCGGTGGCATGCGGTAATCTTCCACACCATTGCCATCGAGATCGGGTGTATCGACAATATAGTTATTCGTCCATGCTTCAGGCCCCGCCGACAAATCGTAGAACCAGGTGCGGCCCGATGATCCACCCCAGGCGATCATCTTGCGCGAGGCGCGCAGGGCACCAAAATTGTACTGGGTATCGGGGTCGGGCTCGTCGGTTTTGGTATACACATGGAACTGGAAGTCTTTGCGGCTATACCAGTTGATGTAATAGATCGTATAGCTGTGCGCAAGGTCAATGTTCAGCGCACCGCTCTGCTTTTCAAGCCACGCTTCTACCGAGGGGCCATCGATATAGCGCACATTGGCTGCCACATCCAGCACATTCTTTTGCTGATCGTTATATTGCTGCTGAAATGCGGTAAGCGGCCCGGTAGCGCCAGCATGCGCGAGATAGTTAAAGAAGGTATTTTCGAACTGCGAATTAGTGTTGATAAACCGATACTTAAAATCGTAGTGTAGGCCAAGGTCGCGCCCGTTCAGGCCATAGGACTGTGGATAACGCACTACTGGATCATAGGTTTTGGGAAGTTCGGCGCGCACCTTGTCGGGCTTAATGCCATTGTAGCCAATAAATACCAGGTTTACCGGGATGGTTTGCTTCAAGGTAACAAATTTGCCGGGTTGTAGGGCATCGAAGTGCTGCGAATGAGCAGCTGCCGGTGTTACCAACAGCGCAATAAGCATGAGCGCGCCTAGCAGGCTGAACCATCGGTGTCGCATAGAATGTCTCCATTCATCGGTTTGCAACTATGAATAAAGCAAAAAAATATGAGTATGGAGAGCGTTGAAAGCAGTTGGGCAAATGGGGTAATGCCTGACAGATCAGTGCGGGGAGACAGATATATTCAAATACAATTTGCGTTTTTGCCTCCTTCCTGCGCTGTAGCATTAATTTGTGTATATAGCACATAATCGGCCGCACCATCGGAATGCCATCTGAGTTGGTGTGGCATTAAACAGGCCGATTAGCCGGAGAACTAGCAACGTGTATTGTGGTGCTATAGTGCTTGTATCATACCGAGGCTGTCAATAACCTCCGGCCTCAACACTCGTTTGCGCTAATGAATATTTCGTTTTCGGATGCGCTAAATGGCGGGTGTGGGTGCACTGTGTCCCGTATCGAGATGAAAAAACTGTTATCTGAAAAATAGAATCTACCAATGGACAGTATTCAGCCGCTGATAAGGCAATGGACACCGCCTGCTCATGGGCTGGTTTGATGGGGGCGACGAGCGCCGTGGGCCTTTACTTGAATTGGCACGCAGGCGAACGGTTGGCGCGGAAGCGCCCTGCTGCGGGAGTGGGTCCACGCGGAGCACATAATGGCACGCGCGTTGCCCTGCCCGCATGCCTGTGCTACAATAACCGCGTTCGTATGCCGTAGGTGCGCGTTCAGAAGGCTGCAGTGGTGCAAACCATTCACGAAATCCTGCAAACATTAGCCCGCCAACGGGGGCGCGGCGACGCGCTGCCGCTCCTGATGTATACCCCGCTGGAAGGTGCGGGCGGTGAACGCATTGCGCACTTGCCAATCGACAGCGAGCTAGCGCAAGCATGGGTGGCACTCACCGGCGAGCCATTTCGCCCGCACCAGGCCCACGCGCTTACGGCATTACGGCGGGGCGAGCCAGTGGCCTTGCGTGCGGCCAGTGCCGATGCAATGCTCACGGCCAACCTGCTGCTTTACGCGACACTGCTAGCTGATCCAGCGGCAACGGCGCTGATTGTACCGCCCGATGAGGTGAGTGTGCAGGCCACTTGGGCGCGCATTGCGCAGCTCAACCAGGCGCTGCCGCGCACAATGCAGATCAACGCGCTGCCAATCGCGCCTAACCGCCGCCCGGATGTATCGGCGCGAGTGGTGATTGCATCTCCAGCTGCGCTCCATACCCGGCTGCTGCGTCACCACGATCGCGGCTGGAGCAACTTCTGGGCGCGCCTGCAACTGGTGCTGCTGCCCGATCTTCAGCAATTTACTGGCGTCGCAGCGGCTCAATTAGCCGATCTGCTGTTCCGTAGCCAGCGGATTGCCGCACATCATGGCGGGCACGCGCCGAATTTCCTCGCGGTGCTGCACGATGTTGCCGAGGCCGATACCGTGCTAACCGGGCTGTTAGGCCAACCCTGGCGCGTGGTTGCCGCCGATGATGGGCCGCGTGCGCCTTCGGGTCTGGCGGTCTGGCGTGGTGGGAGTGGATGGCGGCGCGATGTCACCGAGCTGGCGACGACCTTCCAGCGTCAGGGTTATCAGGTACACATTGTTTGCCGCCAGCTCGATCGCCCGCTGCTGGCCCAGAGCATTGGCGATGTGCCGCGGGTTACCTTTGGGCCAGAGCTGATGCCTGCGCAGGTGCTGATTGCAGCCGGTTTCCCCGCCGGGCATAGTGCTGTGCGCCGGATGCTGCACTCAGGCAGTCAGGCGGTCGTGGTGGTGCTGGGCGAACTTCCGCATGAGCAGGCGCTGGCCCGCCAGCCGCAAGATTTTGCCATCGCCCCGGCTAGCAGCTGGGTTGCACCCGGCGCAAATGCCTATGTGCTGGCCCGCCATGTCGTGTGTGCCGCCAGCGAGCTGCCATTGACCGAGATCGAGGCGGGTGCTTGGGGCGTGCTCGATATTGTCGAGCGGCTGGTGGCGCAGGAACAGCTGGTTGATTTGCCCGATCCTGAGGTGGCCTGGAAGCCGACGGATGCGGCGGGCGACCCCTATGCTGATTGGAGCCTGCGCTCGGCGAGTGGCGGCGCGGCAGTCGCGCGTAACGAACAATCGCAATCGCTTGGCATGATCGAGGCCGATCTGTACGATCGCTGGGCCTTCCCGAATGCTGCGCTGCCGCCCGGTGTGGGTGGCTACCGTGTGCTGGCCCGCGATGATGACACGGGCGCGATGACGCTGCGCGCCGAGCCTGGTGGTCGCCGCACCTACCCGTTACGGCGCTGCACCGTCACCGTGCGCGATGCGCGCGAGTCGCGCACCATGGTAGGTAATCGTGCTGTGGCCTGGGGCCGGGTGGTGGTGGAAGAAGAGTGCTACGGCTATCGCGAGGCTAGCAGTAATAGTACGCCTGCTGATATTGCACTCAACCCTAAGCTCAACACCCGCTGGGCTGCCCCGGCTTGCTGGTTCGAGCTGCACACCGATATTCAGGTGCAGGGGCAGTTCATTGGCTGGAGCCTGGCGGCGGCACTACAGTTACGGGCCTTGGCCGATTTCACCGATGTGGTGCCGTGCTACGATCATGCTTCGCGGCGCTTGTATTTAGTTGATGCGCAGCCAGGCGGGAATGGCCTTTCGGCCTGGGCATATACGCATGCCGAAGAGCTGCTGCCCCTGGCGTATGATATTGCGCTGGCGTGCCGTTCCGATCCCTTGCTCGAACCACTGTGCCGCGCCGATATGGATTGGCTGCTGCTCCTGCTGGGCCGCCAGGTAGCCGAGGTTTCCGCTGCCCCGTCGCGACCGCCAGCCCGCGTGGAATTTATTCCTGCGCCCGAGCCGCCTGCAACCGCTCCGCCGCCATCGGTTGTCATTCCGCGCAAGCTCGCGCGTAGCGACGAAGCGCCCCGGCCTGCCCGCGCACCGAGCGAGTCACCGGCGGTGCGGCCCAGCCCGCCGCCCGAAGCTCGCCCTGTGCCGGTGCGTGAAGAGCCGGTGCCGCCCACGCCTGAACCCGAGCTGCGCCCGCTGCCGCTGTGGGACGAACCTAAACCAGCCGTGCCTGAGCCAGAACCGCCGATACAGCGACCTGCCCGCGCGCCCGGTGAGCCGCCCGCTGTTCGCCAGCCGCCCGCGCCCGAAGCACTAACCAGCCGCCCACGCTACGCTGCGCCACCGCCGCCCAATCGCCCAACTGAACGCACACCGGCACCAGCTGAGGAAGAGGCTGCGCCCGATGCCCAGGCGCTGATTGAGCGGTTGCGCCGCCAGCGCCAGCAGCGCGAGGCCCGGCAGCAGGTGCCACCGCGTACCCCGGTGCGCCCCTCAGCCGAGGCATTCACCGTGGCCCAGCGCTTTGCGGCAGGCGACAAGGTTTTCTGCCTGCCGTATGGCGATGGTGAGGTGCGTGAGAGCCATGTCGAAGATGGACGCGAGCTGCTCACCGTCACCTTTCCCGATCTCGGCGACCTGCCGATTGACCCGATGCTAAACCTTGTGCGCAAACTCGGCCCCCCCACCACCGACGACGACGATCTGCTCTAGCTGCCTCAGCTTGCGGCGTCGGTCAGCACGCCTACCACTACCGCCCACACCAGCACTTCTGGCACAACGAAGTGTAGCTGTGCGCCCTGCTGCTCGTAGGCAAGCGGCACCGCGTGCCCCTGTTCGGCGTCGGGGGTGAGCAGCAGCACGCGGCTGAGCGCGGGTACGTCGGCGAGCGTAATTGTGAGCGGGCCGCGCGGCGTTGGTGGGGTGCGCAGTGCGTTCCACTCGGTATCGGCCTGGTCGGCCAGGTTGATCAGGTTGAGCACGCGATATCCGGGCCGCGTGCGCGCAATCGCCCATATGCCGCCTGCGGTGGCCTCGCGTGCCGCTGGTGCGCCGTTGATCTGTGGCTTGGCCTGCGGCCAGTCGCTCAGCGCACCAGCGGAAAGCCATTCTTCATAGCGCACCAGGAAATCGTAGTAGGCGTGCATCTGCGGCACAAACTCCGGGCGCAGCGTCGCATATTTCGGGTAGTATGGGTCGCACAGTATACCATTGCGCTCGCCCAATAGCAGGTGCGATCCTCCCACCGCTGCGATGACCGCCGTCGCCAGTAGTGCCGCTGCCTCGGCGCGTGGCACGTCGGCAGGTGGGCAATCGAGGAAGGGTGAGAGGTAGGCTGCCAGAATCACTGGCTTATTTCCGCCCAGCCGCCGGGCCTCGCGCACCAGCCGCCGCAGGTCGTTATAGCTCACATCGGGCGGCCATACCTCAATGTACACCACATCCTGCGATGTTGGCGCAACCGTCTCGATCGGCCAGTTGCCCACTGCATTGAAAATAACCCCGGCGCTTGGCTTGGCTGCAACAACCGCGGCGCGCGCCGCGTCGATGAGCGGCGGAAAGTGCTCCGAGAGATCAACCAGCGTGCCAGTCGCATCGGTCGCAGTCTTCGGGAAGCCGTACTGGTCAAGGTGAATTCCATCGAAATCCAGCTCGCGCACGGTGCGGGCGAATTCGGCCACAATTTCGGGCACCCAGGGTGAATCGGGCGCAATATTCATAATATAGAACAGCTCAACCAGGCTCACCCGCTGGCCGTTTTCATCGAAGAGCGCCAGCTCAGGGTGGCGATCGGCGTACTCTGGCTCGGCACCATACACCGCACCATAGGCCAGTGCCGCCGCGCCGCGTGCCTGCACCGCCGCAATTGCCGCGCGCACTGTGGCAAGCGAAAGCCGCCGCCCCAGCGCATCGGTGAAGCCCTGATCTGCCGGGTCGATCTGGTCGGCGGGAGGAATGAGGATGTAATGCCGCCACATCCAGTCGTAGAACTGCACAACATTCAGGTGGTTGCGCAGCAGCGCATCGCAGCGCTCGATTACATCGCGCTGGCCGGGCGCAAAATCAGACAGAAAGCCATAGCGGGGTGCCTGCGACCAGCGTTCTAGCACATCGAGCGCGCCGCTGCCGTAGGCCACTACCGCCCCGGTGTCATCGCCCAGTGTCGCCACAAGCCCGTAGCCGCGCGGAGTTTCGGGTGGTAGGTGGAGCGTAAACACTACCGGCCCGGCTGCGCCGAGTGCAATCGTCTGGGTTTGTTCGGCCACGAGCTGGTCGAGATGGGTCAGCGCGAGTGTGAGCGAGGCCAGGCCATACGCCCCAGTGGTATCGATGATTACGGTTACATGGGCTGGCTTACCAGGGGAATAACTCGCCTGATCGGGTGCGATATCGACAATGCAGGGAACATTGTTCATGAGGGTTCATCCTTATCTATACGCTTCTGCTCAGCGCTCTCCGCGAATCAGCGGCGAAGCTAATTTTCAAGCCAGAGCATATCCCAATACTGCAGGCGCGGCAGTGTGAACTGAATGAAGGCTCCTTGCGTATCGGTGCCGCTGGTGTACGCAAGCGCTGTCGCTGCGCCATGGTTTGCGTCGGGGGTGGCATACCACAGCCGCGCGCCCGTGCGGTGCGGGGTGGGCATGTGCAGCGTTACGCTCAAGTTTTCGAGGACATCGGGCGCCGGGTAGATCGCGCCGGTGTCGCGCCACAGGCTCAGTCGATTATTCTTCAGGTTGATCAGGTGGACGACAGTGGCAGTGGGCGTGGCGCGGGGCAGCGCCCAGATCATGCCGCGCTTGCCGCTGGCGCTGATTGCCTGCCCGTCGATGGTAGCTGCTACCTCTGCCGGGCGCGCGCGGTCGCGCAGCAGGTTTTCGTAGGCCACGGCGAAGTCATAATTCTCCTGTATCGCCGCCTTGAGCGTGTCGCTCATCACCAGCGGCTGGCTCGGGAAATATTCCTTCGCAAGCATTCCAGCGCGGTCGCCCAGCTCAAGGTGCGCGGCCCCGGCGGCGAAGATGGTAGCGTCGGCCAGGCGCACCGAAGGCTCGCGGAAGGTGTGGCCGCTGCCTGCATGTTCGGCGTAATCGCGGTTCATGTAGGCGGGCAGCACGATCGCCTTGTCGGAATGTGTGCGCGTGCGCTCGATCAAGTCGACAATATCGCCATAGGTGCTGGTGCCATCGTTTTCCCATAGCTCGGCGTACAGCACATCCACGTCGGCTTTATCGGCAATATCGTTCAGGCCGTAGCCGCCCACCGCATTGAAGACCAGGCGCTTGCCCAGCGCGTCGCGCGCGGCATTCACGAATTCGGTATAGGCAAGCGGCAGGTTAACGATCTGCTTGTTCCAGTTCCACAGCAGCCCACGCTTGCCCAGCGTGTCGATATGCCAGCCGTCGAAGTCGAAATGCGCGAACACCTGGCGTTCCTGACCGAAAATATACGCCTGCCAGTCGCGGTTCGTCGGGTCGAACAGAAACAGCTTGCTTGTGGGCCAGCTGGCGGGCAGTGGATGAAAATCCTGCTGCTCGGGTGTGTAGTTGCCGCCGCCATTTTTGAACAAACCCCACTCGGGTTTTACGCCACTACCATCGCGCCAGTAGTTATCGTATGCGCCAAACGCGAGGTTATAGTTGAAGGCCAGCATCCCGTGCGCATGCGCTTGCTCAATCAGCGCCGTCACAGTGTCGCGCGCAATGCTGCGCCCGGCGATATCGGGCCAGCTCGCATTAGGCGAGTAGGGGCGGTGGTGCTGCCACTGCCAATCGTAGAATTGGAGTGCGTTCAGGTGAAAGCGATTCAGCGCTGCGATGGTCGCCTGGGCATCCACATCTGTGCCATACTGGCTGAGAAAGCCATAGCGCGGGAAACGCTGCCAGTCGCTCGATACGTCTACGGCAGTCGCCGCGCTGTCGGCTGGTGCGCCATTCGCAAGTGCGGTCACTCCAACACGGTAGCCAGTGAAGTCGGCGGCGGGCGGCTGCCAGGTGAAGCTCAGCGCGGCAGTTGCGCCTGGCGCCAGCTGCGCGATTGGCTGGCGTTGTGCTGGCGCAGCAGGCTGGCCCAGGTGCTCGAATGTTACAGCCAGCTCACCGCTGAAGGGCGCATTAGTGCGGTTGTTGAGCGTCACTGTGATTTGCACTGGCGTGCCGGGCGGGTATGCTGCGCGGTCGGTGTCAATGCCTGCAATCAGCTGGCTGGTAGTGGGTGTTGAGGTAGGTGCAGCAGTGGGGAGGGCAGCAGCGAGTGGCGTGGGTGGTGCCGATGGCGCGGGCACAGGTGCTAGGCTGCACGCTGCCAACCCACACAGCAGCAATAACGTTAGCCCGGCGAATGCGCGTTTCATTGGCTGTGGAGCAGGGTATAGAGCGTGAGGTAGGCGGCGTGCGACCATAGTAATGGGCAGGCGCTGGTGCCCCACCGCTCGTTCCATACTGGCAGCATCTCGGGGTAATTGAGGTTGGCGGCTACCTGCTCGGGCAATGCACCATTCTGCGTCGCGCGGCGCTCGATCCAGGACAGCAGCTCGTGAGCACGGTGCAGTACGCCGGTTTCAACATAATACCAGCCCAGGTAAGCGGTGAGCAGAACCCATTCGCCCCCACCATAGTAGCTATCTTCGGCATAGCGATGCACGCCGCCATCGCGCCGCAACTCACGCTCGATGCGAGTTATGGTGTTGCGCATCAGCGGGTGGTCGGGCGCAAGCAGGCGATAGGGCGTGGCAACGTGGATCAGGCTGGCATCGACTAGCGGGCTACCTACAAACTTGCTTAAACTTTCTCCCGCGACGCAGTGATCAAGTACAAACGCCTTGATTGCCGCCGCAGTTGTAGCGTATTCTGACGTATTGAGCAGCGCTGCAGCTGCTTCCAGCCCGCCGTAGAGCGCCGCCAGTGTGGCGGTATGAATTTTGTCGCCGAATTCTTCCCAGCAATCGTAACATGGCAATTGCCAGAGCGCGCCTAAGTAGCGTGCCAGCAGCTCAATCGCGGGCCGCCACTCGCTGGGCAGCGCGGCACGGTTGATACGTAGATGCTCGCGCATGCCCCACAGCAGCGTGCCAAAACCATCAAGCTGGAAATTCGGCCAGTCGTCGGTGCCAACTGCGCCGTCGAGGGTGTAGCGCGTGTCGAGTAAATCTTCAGGCGCAGGCTGCCCGTATGGCGCGGCGGCGATCGCACGCTCAACTGCGGCAGCGCGTTGGGTCACCATTGCCGCCGCCCAATCGTAAAAGCGCCGCGCACTGGTGTGTTCGCCCACCAGATCCATGGCATAGGCGATATACGTGCCATCGCGGAACCAGCAGTAATGGTAGGTAGGAAAGCTGGGACTGGCGACATATGCGCCATTCGCCGATTGGTTGGTGCGGATCAAGTCAATACTATGTTGGTAGAGGTCAAGCATCGCGCTGCCTTTTGGTTCCAGATTGAAGTTTACCATCTGCTATTTGCGTTACCCCTTCAAGGCCCCCGACATCACGCCCTTAATAAAGTGGCGCTGGAACAGCACAAATACAATAATCGTTGGCAGCACTGCAATCGCCGAAGCCGCGAACACTAGGCCCCATTCGGTGCCATGCTGCTGCTGAAACAGGCGTAGCGCGATTGGTAAGGTGTACAGCTTCTCGTCGTTGATGGCGGTGAGCGCCCAGGTAAATTCATCCCACGCGCCGAGAAACGAGAAGATTGCGGTGGCGGCCAGGGCTGGGCGCGCCAGCGGCAGCGCAACACGCCAGAAGGTCGTGAAGGGGCCAGCGCCGTCAATCAGTGCCGAGTCAAGCAGCTCTTGCGGGATTTCTTCGAAGAAGCCGCGCAGCAGAAACATATTAAATGCCGTACCTGCCGAATACACCACCACCAGCCCCCAGCGACTATTCAGCAGGTGCAGCTGCTTGGCGAGCACAAACTGCGGGATGATCAGCGTGAGCGCAGGCACCATCATTGTGCCGAGCATGGCATAGAACAGGGCATTGCGGCCTGGAAATTCCCAGCGTGCAAAGGCATAGGCCAGCATCGCCGAAAGCACCACTGTTACAAAGGTTGCGCTCACCGCTACCACCGTGCTGTTGAAAAAATACAGCCCAAAGTGATTGGTCGTCAGGGCGCGCTGGTAGTTTTCGAGGGTTGGCGCAGTAGGGATGAGACGCGGCGGCAGCTCAAGCACAAAGGCGTGCGACTTGAACGACGTGCTGATCATATACATGAATGGCAGCATCATCACCAGCGCTCCCAGCGAGAGCAATCCGTAGCGCCAAATATTTCCCAGCAGTGTTGTACGTGTCAGCATGGTCTAATACTCCACCGGGCGGCGCAACAGCCGGATCTGCGCCATACTGAGCGCAAAGACCATAACGGCGAACAAATACGACAGTGCCGAGCCATAGCCCAGGTCGAGGAACTCGAAGGCATTACTGTACATATAAGTGAGCAGCACGTCGGTGCGGTGTAGCGGCTTGCCCCCGGTCATCACATACACCGAGATGAACACCTGAAAGCCGCCGATCGTGAGCAGCACCAGAATGAACAGTGTCGTTTGCCGGATGAGTGGCAGCGTAATTGTGCGGATGCGTTGCCAGCCATTCGCCCCGTCGATCGCGGCGGCCTCATACACTTCTTGCGGAATCGATTGCAGCCCGGCCAGGAAGATTACCATCGTCCAGCCCACGCCCTTCCAGATGCCAAGCGTGGCAATCGCCAGGTTCGCGGTGAATGGTTCGCCCAGCCAGTTAATGTTCTTGTCGATCAGGTGCAGGCCATCGCGCAGCACCCAGTTGATCAAGCCCGCCTGCCCGTTGTACAGGTAGGTGAAAATCAGCGAGACGACTACCCAGGAGGTAACGACCGGGATGTAGTACAGTGTGCGGAAAAATGCCCGCGCGCGTAGCGGCTGGTCGAGCAGCATGGCCGCTGTGAAGCCGAGAAGCATCTGCCCCGGCACGGTGATGAGAGTATAAGTGAGGGTGTTGCGCAGCGCCAGCCAGAATACCGGGTCTTTGAGCGCCCGAACATAGTTATCGAACCCAATAAAGCGGCTCGGCTTAATCAGGTTCCATTCTGTGAAGCTCATAATGAACGAGTACACCAGCGGGTAGACCGTCCAGGCCAGGAAAAGCGCCATGCCCGGCAGAATGAATAGATAGGCAGTTGTCGCATTGCGGTAGCGGCGGCGCGCGCGTGGCTGGGGTGTGGCCGGAACGCTGGTGTTAGGCTGCGCAACATCCATGGGAATGTCCTTATGGGTTCCAGGTTGGCAATTTATACCAAGTTCGGTACGATACTACGCATTACGAACTACGTTCTTGGCTTTGTAGAGCATAATGTATCGTATCGTATCCGTGATTCTTTAACCGAATTTCGTATTACACATTGCCGGTGAATGACGACGGCATAGTTCACCACAGAGATTCAGAGGCACGGATAAGATGTGATGCGCTCGTGTTAAAGCTCCGTGCCTCTGCGCCTCCGTGGTGAACTTCAGGCTATTTCTTACCAGCCAGTAAGCCATCGACCGTTGCAGCGGCTTCGTCGAGCGCGGCCTGTGGCTCTTTCTCGCCACGCAGCACTTGCTGTACCGCGTTGCCGATCGTCTCATCGATCTTCGGCCAGGCGGGGTTGGGTGTGCGCGGGTTGGCGGTTTCGAGCTGCTTCTGGAATACGGCGAAGTAGGCGGGCAGCTCGCTGTTACCGGTCAGGCTCTTCAGCACTGGCATTTGCCCGGTCTTGCCCATTGCAATCTGCTGCGGCTCTTCGAGCACGAACTTCAGGAAGGCCAGTGCAGCGTCTTTGTTCTGGGTCTTGTCGAACATAACGATATCTTCGCCACCCACCACCGACGAGCTGCCGCCATCACCGGCTGGCATCGGCGACAGGTCGTATTTCAGGTCAGGGAACTGCTCTTTGAAGATTGGTGGCATCCACGGCCCATCGATGATCATGGCGACCTGGTTCTTGCCAATTGCTTCACTGGTCTGCAGGCCACCACCCAGAATTGAGGGCGAGAGCGTGCCGTCCTTCAGCATGTCGCGCAGCATCGTCACAGCGGCGACGGTGCCTTTGCTATTCAGGTAGCCGGTCGCTTTGGTGAAGGTCGGGTCGGTGATGTTGCCGCCCGCACTCCAGATCCACGGCAGCACATTCCAGGCACCGGTGCCGCCCTCGGCGTAGCAGAAGGTGTCGGCCTTCTTCAGCGCCTTGACTTTGGCGCAGGCAGCGGTGAAATCGGCGATCGTCTTGGGCGCTGCGTCAATGCCCGCTTCCTTCAAAATTGCCGGATTGAAGAAGATGACCCGGGTGTTCGTGTCGAGCGGCAGGCCATAGTAGTGATCTTTGTAGAAGTTGGTGGCCAGCGGCCCGGCGTAGAAGTTATCTTTGTAGGTTGCAAAATCGGGCAGCGCCTCGTCGAGCTTCGCCAGCGCGCCCTGCTCGGCAAACTCAGGTACCCAGATAATATCGGCGCGCAGCAGGTCAGGCGTTTCGCCGCCAGCGATGGCTGCCAAGAGCTTCTTGCGCAGCTCGTCGTAGGGGATGGCCTGTGCGTCGATCGTGACGTTGGGGTGCAGCTTCTGGAAAGCCGGGATAATCTGCTCGGTCAGGGTCTTGAATTCGGGTGATACGGTATTGTACGCGGTCCAGTAGGTAATATTGCCTTTAAGGCTGTCGGTGGCAGCGGGCGCAGCCGTTGGGGCAGCGGGCGCAGCCGTTGGGGCGGCAGGTGCCGCAGTCGGGGCAGCGGGCGCAGCCGTTGGGGCGGCAGGTGCCGCAGTCGGAGCGGCAGTAGGCGTAGCACTCCCACAGGCGCTCAAAATCAGCGCTGCAAGCAGCCCCAATGCTGGAAGAAGTCGACGGAACATCGTCATATCCTTTCTGACACATTCACCAGACCTGCAAGCGGCAGGAACATTATTGTGGCTGGCCGGGCCTTTTACCAGGCGTATAGCTCCTTTCCGCATGAATTGTGGGTTCGAGAAACGGACGCATCAGTGGTGGGTAGTGGGCAGCTACCTACTGATAGAAATGTTAAAAAGTCAGCGTTATCCCTCATTCGGCAGAATGAGTGACGCGCGGGTTTTCTCATCGCGATAGAGATCAGGACGGAAAAGCTCATCGAGCATCAGGCTTGCCGCCCCGCGCGCCCAAGCATCGTCGCCCCACGGCTCGACTACCAGGCGCATATCGTCGAAGAACCCGTTGAAGCAATGTGCCTGAAGCGTTTCTTGTAATGGCTCCTGGAGCAGATCGAGCATACGCGCGCCTTCGCCACCGATCACCAGTAGCGGCGGGTTGAAGATATTCACTAGGTCGGCGATTGCCATGCCCAGCGTGCGCCCGGCAGCAGCGAAAATTCCCTGCGCTGTCGTATCGCCGTGGCGGGCCAGAGCAACTGCCTCGTCCATGCTGAATTCGCGCTCAAAGGCATTTTGCATACGGCGCAGAATCGCGGGTTCGGCTACGAGCGCCTCAAGGCAGCCGCGCTTGCCGCAATCACAGCGTGGGCCATCGGGCACCATGGTGAGATGGCCGAACTCGCCGCCGCCGCCGCAGCCACCGCGGTAGAGGTGCCCATTCAACACCATCCCCATACCAATGCCGCGCCCGAGCGTCACAACCAGGAAATCGTTAATGCCGACGCCTGCGCCAAACCACTGCTCGGCCATTGTCAGGGTATTGACATCGTTTTCAATCACTACTGGTAAGTTCAAGCGCTGCTCAAGAGCGTGGCGTAGTGGAACATTGCGCCATTGTAAAAAAGGCGAAAACCGCAAAATACCTTGACGGCGGTCGATAACCCCGGCCATGCCGAGACCAATACCGAAGATTTTGCGTTCGTGGTGGGTTGCCCGTAGCTGCTCAACCAGATCGGTCAGCGCTTGCACAACCGCCTCTGGTCGGCGGTCGCCGCTGAGTGTCGTAGCGCGCTGCTCAATAACTTCGGCATTCAGATCGGTGAGCGCGGCAACGATCTGTGTTTCGGTGAGCTTAACGCCAATCACCAGCCCGGCCTGTGGGTTCAGCGCCAGCAGAATTGGCCGCCGCCCGCCAGTTGAAACACCGGCCTCGTGCTCATACAGCAGCCCGTGGTCGATTAGGGCATTTGTAATGCCCGAAACCGTGGCGAGGCTCAGGTGAGCTGCTTCGGCAATGTCGGTACGTGAAATCGGGCCGTGGTCGCGCACCAGGCTGAGTACCAGCGATTGATTGATCTCGCGGATCAATTGGCGGTTGCCCGATCGTAATCGTAACGACATAAGCTTACTTTGCTCAGTGATTAAAGTTTCTTTATTCGGTGAAGGAAGAATATCATGGCGGCTTAGGACTGTCAAGAGGCATTTTGTGCGGGTGGGTTATGGTGCAGCCAGTAAGTAGGACGTGGAAACCAGGATTTCAGTCTATGCTGGGGGCAATTCGGCGCTTCCAAAGGGTAAGGAGTGGCTTTTTGCCAGCCATTCCGGACTTTCTTATGTGCCATCATAACATATGTTTTGAAATAAGTGAACGCTCTAAAAAGGCGAAGAAATTTTGGTATCTTGACAAATCGCCTACGATGCACTATAGTTTTTTTACTCAATAAAGTAACTTGGCGAGGTGGCGTTTAGGCGCTACTCATAGGGTATGGTACGGCTAGGACGTATGAATACGCTATTGCTGTGAGTCTGGCTATGTGTATACAGTGCCAGTCTCATCGCTTGCCGCCTAAACCGCTTCACCTAAATTGCAGCAACGGGTAATTCGCTGCCGCCCGAGGCAGCGCCAAATGGATACATACTCATTGAGGAGGTATGCTATGGTTCGACGCGGTCGTCTAGGTCTCATTATTGCGTTGCTGCTGGCGCTGATTATGCCAGCCGCAATTCCCACTCCCACCGGTTTTACATTTCGTGTCCCTACTGCCGAGGCGGCAATCACCGGTAATCTCATCAGCAAGGTGTATGTCGATAAGGCGCGCTATAACCCCGGCAACACCGCCGTTATTACAGTTGAATGCCTTAACAAAACCGGCACCAGCTGGAGCGGCAGCCTGGCACTGACAATTACTCATAACGAGGCGACAACCTACACGGCTAGCCAGTCTGTCACGCTCAGCCCCAATGTACCCGCAACCTTTACCTTCAACTGGACTACCCCGGCCACCGATTACCAGGGCTACCACGTTGAGGTGCGCGCTGGCACATCCGACTATAGTGCGTCGGCGATTGATGTGTCGAGCAACTGGACGCGCTTCCCGCGCTACGGCTACATGACTGAGTACCCCACCGGTGAATCGGCAGCGACCAGCACTGCAAATATGCAAGAGCTCGCGCGCAACTATCACATCAACGCCATTCAGTTTTACGACTGGATGTGGCGCCACGAGAAGCTGATTAAGCGCACTGGCGGCACGATTGATACAAGCTGGACTGACTGGAGCGGCAAGACCATCAACTGGCAGACGCTGCAAAACCAGATCAGCGCCGCGCATACCCTGAATATGTCGGCTATGGCCTACGACATTATTTATGGTGCACTCGACAACTATCAGTCGATATCGGGGGTTGATCCACAGTGGGCTTTGTACAACGACACAACGCACACGAATCAGTGGAACTTCAACTTCGGCGATGCCTTCCCAACCACGCATATGTACATGTTCAACCCGGCGAATAGCAACTGGCAGAGCTATATCTCAGGCCAGTTTAACGACGCGCTGAACAACGGCTTCGATGGTATGCACCTCGACCAGCTGGGCCAGAACGATGGCAAGAACGACTATAGCGGCCAGGCGGTCGATCTGCCAAATACCTTCGCTGGCTATGTCAATAACATTAAAGCGGCCTTCCCAGCTGGCAAGAAGGTGACCTATAACATCGTGAACGGCGGCGTCGGCACCTGGGGCGCGTACAATGTTGCGCACTTCAGTAACTCCGACTTCGACTATAGCGAGCAGTGGGAAAATGCCACGACCTACCAGAATCTGAAGGACGAGGTGAACTCGTTTAAGACGCTGGATGGTAACAAGGCGGTGGTGCTGGCCGCGTATATGAACTACTATGAAGATAATGGCCCGCGCACCGAGGCTGAAACCGCGACCCGCAATGGTGTGACAACCAATACCAACCACACGGGTTACACCGGCACTGGCTTCGTCGATGGCTTCGACGCGGTTGGCGATTACGTGCAGTTTTCGGTGACAGTGCCTGAGGCTGGCAAGTACGCGCTGGTATTCCGCTATGGCAACGGTACCACGAACCTGCCTACTCGCAATGTCTATGTCGATGGCACGAACAATGGCGCACTGACCTTCTACCCAACCCGCAATGGCAGCGGTACCCCCTCGTGGGATGAATGGCTGTACGATGCGTATAAAGTCGTAACGCTTACCGCTGGCACGCACACAGTGAAGCTTGCCTACGATGCTGGCAACTCGGGCGCAATTAACCTCGATAACCTGGTGCTCGGCACCTTCGATGAGCCGAGCGTGCGCCTTGCCGATGCGGCGATGGCGGCAGTCGGTGCCACGCACATCGAGCTAGGCAACCGCGACCAGATGCTGGCGCACCCATATTTCCCGAACAACTACAAGCAAATGCGCTCGGGCCTGCTGTCCTCGATGAAGGAACACTACGATTTCATCACCGCCTACGAGAATCTGTTGTTCGACCCGAGTGTCCACAACGCCGATAATGGCTCGCAATTTGTGAAAATCACTGGGCAAACTACCAGCGGCGATGGCTCGGGCAACACGATCTGGACGCAGCTGCGCCACGGCAGCGGCTACGACACGATCCACCTGATCAACCTGCTGGGCAACGACAATCAGTGGCGTAATGCCGCCACCGCACCCACCACACTCAGTAATCTGCCGGTGAAGTATTACATCGGCCAGAATACGACCATCAACGGTGTGTATGTCGCTAGCCCCGAAATTGAGCATGGCGCAAGCTCTACGCTCAGCTATACCACTGGTAGCGACGCAGGCGGCAGCTATATCTCCTTCACCGTACCAAGCCTGACGTACTGGGATATGGTATACGTGAAGCTCAATGTGACGGCCCCGGGCGGCGGCCAGTACGAAGCCGAATCGGGCATTCGCAGCAGCACCACGACCAACACCAACCACCTTGGCTACACCGGCACAGGCTTTGTGGATGGCTTTGCCACCACTAATACCGGCGTATCGTTTATCATCAACGCACCGGCTGCCGACAACTACACGCTGCGTTTCCGCTATGCAAATGCTGGCTCCAGCGCTACCCGCGGCCTGTTCGTCGATGGTGCGAGCGCGGGCACGCTGACCTTCCGCCCGTTGTATAACTGGGATATGTGGGAGACGGTTGAGACAACCGTGCAGCTTTCGGCTGGCCTGCATTCAGTTGTGCTCTGGGATGGTGCGGGGAATACCGGCGCAATTAACCTCGACAATATGGTGGTGTTGGAGCAGACGACCCCGGCGGCACGCTCGGCTACCAGCCTATGGATGAACAACTGGAGCAACATTGTTGGCGTCCATATGGCGAGTAAGCTCAGCCCGGCCGACACTGGCACCTACGGCCCACGCCTGGCTGAGCTGCACTGGAGCGGCGATTGGGGCACCAACCAACTTAATGATGCCACCGGCTTCTTCCGCGATGAAACGAGTGCCACCAAGTACAACAATGCCCACGCCTTCGACTCGGAAGCCTGGATGGAGAGCGACGGCACGGTTACGGTGCGCTACCTGAACTACAACGGCGCGGGTGTGCCAGTGCAGGTCACCAAGCAGTACGCCATGGTGCCGAACCAGAACTTCGTCGTAGTGAAGTACACCTTCCAGAACCTGACGAACAGCGCGCGCACCTTCAACTTCCTTGAGCAGGCGCACCTGAGTAATAAAACCAGCGGCAACCCCACGCCAAACTGGCAGCACGGCTGGTGGGATGTAAGCCGCAACGCGCTTGGCACCGATATGAGCCAGTCGGGTCAGTTCTACATCGAGCTTGGTGCATTCCAGACTATGGACTCGCACCAGGTCGGCAACGATGCGAATTCGAACCCGGCCGACGTGAACTCAGCGCCGTGGTACCAATTCGACTCGGCTGGTACGCTGAAGAACAACAACGACATCTGGTCGCAAAACCTCGACCTGGGCTTCCAGAAGTCGATCTCGCTGGCTGCGAATGGCAGCGCCTCGGTTGCGCTGTACTATGCGATTGGCAGCACGCAAGCCGCCGCTGAGAGTGCCGCCGACACCGCCCGCGCCCAGACAGCCGCCTACTGGTTCACGCAGACGGCAACTTCCTACACCAACTGGCTTAACGCTGGCAAGCGCATCAGCATGAGCGACACCGGCCTGAACACTGCCTTTGATCGCAGCCTGGTGATCAACAAGCAGTCGCAGCAGCCCGCGTTCGGCTCGTGGCCGGCGGCGACTAACCCGGCCTACGCCTATAAGGTGTGGGTGCGCGACTCGGCGGTGACGGCGATGGGTATGGATGCAACCGGGCACCTGGCTGAAGCCGAGAAGTACTGGAACTGGATGGCCTCGGTGCAGAACGCGGATGGCACCTGGCACACTAACTACAGCGTCTGGCAGGCCAACCAGTGGATCTCGTTTGTCGAGCCAGAGCACGACGCGATTGGTCTGTTCCTGGTCGGTGTCTACCGGCACTACAACCTGGTGAAGGCGACCAATGCCCCGGCGGCGACGGCGTTCCTGAACGGCATCTGGACACAGGTGACGCGCGCGGGCGACTTCATCCGCAATAGCATCGGCAGCAACGGCTTTGGCGCCATCGACGCTTCAATCTGGGAAGAGTCGCCGCTGGAGTACAACACCTTCACGCAGACGACCTACGCCGAAGGGTTGAACGCTGGCAAGTACCTGGCAACCGAGAAGAGCGATACAACACGCGCCACAAACTACCTGGCGAGCGCGCAAACCATTCGCAACTCGATGACCCGCTCGTACCTGGCCTCACCAAACCGTGGCCTGTGGAACGACACGAATCGCTACTTCAACCGCGCGGTGAATGGCGACGGCAGCGCGCGCACGCTGGTCGACTCGTCATCGGATCTGCTGTGGGTGTTTGGTGTGCTGCCCGCCACCGACACGCGGGTGCTCGACCATCGCATCAAGGTGCTTAGTAGCGTCACGCACGATAACTGGGGCATCGCGCGCTATCAGGGTGATGAATTCTATCATTCCAGCATCTACAGCCCAGGTGGCGTAAACGAAGCTGGCGCAGCTGAACCAGTATGGCCGCAGATGGTAATGTACGCCGCCATGCAAGAGCACTGGACTGGCAACGATACCTGGTCGCTCGCGCGCCTGCAATGGTATGCTAGCCGCACTGGCCGTGGCTTCGTGACACCGGGCGAGGCGGTGGACTGGACGAACGGCCAGCCGCTGATTAGCACCGCTGCCGAGCCAGTGACCGGCGCGTGGTATCAGATGGCGGCGCTGGCCTACCTGAACCAGTTCGATCCACGTATGCCCGCAATTCCATAGGGTTTCGTCTCAACGCTCAACAACACGGACAGTGGTCGCCCGGGATGCCCGGGCGACCACTGTTTTTGCATTATATCCTAGATGTTAAGCGAGCGCTAGCCCTTCATTTCAAGTGGTGTGGTTGGCACTGTTGCCGGTATCGTTGGGGCCGCTGGCGTAGCCTCTTGCGCACGGCTAGCGAGCAGGCCGTCGCGAATCTGCTTGCGCAGCGCTTCGACTTCAGGCCCGGCACCATTGCTCGTACCATTCAATGGCGTGCCCATGCGCTCCGAGAGCAGCATTGCCAGCAAGCCCTCCATCAGGTTGCCACCGCTGCTACCATTGCCATTGCCACCACCAACCACCATGCGCGGCACCACATCCACACCGGCATGCTCGATCGCCTCGGCGAAGCGGTTCATCACCTGCTGTGTGACCTGGAATTGCGGGCCACCGTAGGCGCGCACTTTCTCCTCGATCGCAATCGCCTCGCCGATACCAATGCGTGCAGCCTTTTCGGCTTCGGCCTCGGCCAGGGCGCGGATTTGCGCGGCCTGCTGGAGCGAGCGCTGGTATTCGGCTTTACCCTGGTTGCTCTGCACTGTGATGCTGATCTCCGATTCAGTGAGCGATTGCTGCTGGCGGGCGCGCGATTCGGCCTCGCGCAGCTCGCGCTCCTTAATCGCCGCTTTTTCCTGGCGGTTATAGGTCTCGATCTGCTCTTCGGCGATCTGCCGCGCGCGCAGCTGCGTCAGGATCTGCTCGATCTTCTGGTCGCCTTGCGACGAGGTGGGCGTGCCGATCAGCACTTCTTCCAGCTCAAGGTTATAATGCGCAAACTTCTCGCGCATCTGCTCGCCCGCCAGCGATTGAATGACGCTGCGATCTTGAATGAGCTGGATGAGCGTGCGTGTCTGGCCGATGTTTTTGAAGTACGCCGCGACCATCGGGTCGAGCGTTTGCTCAACCAGGCGCTTCACGTCACCAAAGCGCTGAATCACCAGTGGTGCCTGCCGGTAATCGATATGCACTACGACCGAGAGCGGCAGCGATGGCTCGAATGCATCCTTGGTGATCAGCGAAATTTCCGAAAGGTTTTCGTCGAGCCGGTGCGCGCCGGTTTCGCCGCGGTTCCACTTCAGGATAATATTGGTCGTCGGCACCATAATTACTTTACCAGCGTAAGTGTTGAAGGCATACTTGCCTGGCAGCAGCGGCGTATTCCACACACCACGGCTGCCCTGCGTCACCATCTCGCCGTGCTTATACTCCTCGCCCGAAAGGTCTTTACCCACATCGCCGGTGTACGATACGACCACACCAACATTGCCAACCTCAACCGTCGTTTTGGGAATCATCTCGACGGTGGCGAACAGGCGGTTGATGTAGTAGGTGCCCTCAACCAGCACTTGCAGCTGGCGGCCACGCATACCCCCGGCCAACAAGAAGCGCTCGGGATCCTGGAAGTTGTTATGGTAGGTGGCAATCTCGTGTGCATCGTCGCCAACCGTCGGCGCGATGATCTCGCCTTGCGGCAGCGATGGGCCATCGTGCACGGTCGCAATCCCCACCAGATCATCGGCACCCTTGATGACAACCGGCTGGAAGCCGCCGCGCTCGCGGATCAGCTCGGCCATGCGTTTGAACACCGCATCTTCGCCGCGATCGAGTGGCAGGTAGTAAATTGTGTCTTCGGTGATGACCACAAATTGCGCCAGGTTGATGGCATAGGTGCCTTCGCGCAGAATCAGGCGCTGCGGGCCTTTCTGGCCACCATTCGCCAGGAAGGTAGCAACATCCTGAAAATCGTTGGCTTTAATATTCGAAGCCAACGCTTGCGTTGAATCGAGCGGCAGACCGTCGCGGGCGAACACGTAGCCAATTTTCCCCTGCGGGATGGTGACGAGCGGCACGCTATGAATGCGATATTGGAACGGCGTGAGCAAGTGCCAACCGCCACGCAGCACATTCGGCTGGAAGCCCGCTTCGCCGTGTAGCGCAATGAAGCCCGATTTGACCGAGCCGCGCCCGCTGACGAGCTTTTCGATGACGCCGACGCGATTGTTCGGGATGTAGCGAATAAAGCCCGAGATGGCTATGAGTATGAGTATGATGACCACAATCACGCCAACTACTGAGAGAATGCCGAGCATACCAGTTCCTTTCTTTGCCTGCACCTGGTGACAAGCTACGTCGCGATGTGTAGTGTTGATCTGTATACGTAGGCAGACACCTCAAGGTTACGCGTTGGTAGGTTACAAAAAAGCTAGGGCTTCCGCAGTTGAGGTGCTGAGCCTGCGGCAGAGCGGTGCTTGATTTTTCTTCGTGTGGGATTTTTCCGCGCTTAGCGCGGAAAAATCCCACACCAAAATGATCGATGCTACCTTGCTGCCGCAGGCAAAAAGCACAGCGTTGGTATGCGCAATAACGCAACTGCGTAAATCCTGAAAGCAAAAGGTTTGCTTTTGTTGTAATGAAACTTCGTTTCAAAATAACGCCTGAAGGCGTGGTAAACATAACACGCAGCACAATATGTGCCGCGTGTCGTAAATAAATGAGGTATAGCGAGGCGATTTTTGTAAAAGGTTTCTGCCGCTAGCTAGAGCTGCCCAGCATCGCCCCAGTGTTCCAGCAGTTCCTGGTAAGCAGGATCGTCGTAGCGGGCCAGGGTAAGCGCGGGCGCGTAGCTGGGCAGCGGTGCGCCAGTGATATGTGCGGCCAGCAGCTCGCCTGCGGCACAGGCTGCCATCAGGCCATAGCCCGAGAGCGCGCCAATGACATATGCGCCGCCGACGGGTAATGGCCCTACCAGCGGGCGATTCTCGGGCGTTTTGGTGTAGTAGCCGCCGTCAATATATGGCTTGGGGGCGCGGTCAATGTAGCGCGCCAGGCCAGGCAGCATCACCGACATACCGCGCAGCGCCAGCTCGGGGTAGTATTCCTCGACTTGAACGGGGAAGGTTGGCTCGACCGGATCGAGGTGAAAGTTCCACAAGATCAGCAGCACTGCGCCACCTACATGGCCCTCGGGGCGGCAGTGAACGCCCGCAGGCAGTGGGCCAAGCATCCAGGCAGTGTCGGGATCATCCGCGAGTGCGGCGCGCTCGTCGGCATCCCAGGGCAGCGTCACCGGGTCGAGCCAGATTAGCATTGGGGCATCGCGCGGAACTGCGCCCAGGTGTTCATTGAAGGCAATCTTAATATGCCGCTCGGAGAAGATTGGTAATTCAACGCCGAGCATCCGCGCCACCTGGCCAAGCATTGGGCCGGCCGCATTCACGAAGCAGCGCGTAGTAATGGTCTGGGGAGTTCCTTCGTTGGCGACCTGTACCGCTTCAACCTGCCCATCGCGCACATCTACACTGGTGAGTGTGCCGCGTACCAGGCGCACGCCGCGCTCGCGGGCGGCTTCAAGCATATACATGCCGAGCTGTTGCGCACTGAGCCAGCCACAGCGGCGTGCGTGCAGCACCGCGACCACGTCGTCGGCGAGGTAGGGAAAATGGGCGCGAATCAGCGCGCGGTCGGTGATCAGGTCGGCACCGTCGAGCGGGCTGGCGTAGCCGTGCGGCTCAGCAGGCTGGTAGGGCGGCGCGCCAGGCCGCCCATCGTGGATGCGCAGCGGCCCGGCCCCCAATGTGGCGGCCTCTTCGGCGGCGGCGATTAGCACTGCAACTTGCTCGGGCCGGGCGGTGGCGTACACATAGCCGCGCCGGTTAAGGCGAATAGCATTGTTGCTGGCGTTGGCAATGCCTTCCAGCAAGTCGATGCTGCGGTTCATCAGGCGCACCATTGTGTCGCCGGGGCCAGGCCACCAGTTGCGGTAGCACTCGGTCGATTTGTCGCTGGTGAGCGATAGTGGCGCGCCCTGGTCAATCAGCACAATATCGCTGATGCCATGTTCAACCGCCAGGAAGTAGGCGGCGGCTACACCGGCAATGCCTGCGCCACAGATCACAATCTGGGCAGAGGAAGAATTCATAGGGTGCTCCCAAGGGGGTGGTAACTGCCTGTCTTTGGATGTACATCGGGCGACGACTGACGACCGACGACCGACGAATGCCTAGTTGTTTTCGGCAGTCGTTAGTATTTGTACAGATACGGTCTTTTCCTTGTATTTACCATGTATATTTGATTGGATTCGCTGCTCCGCGCTTGCGATAGCTATCAGGTACGCGTTTTCCGACATACCTGGTGGCAAGATCGGGGTTTGCTTCCTCGCCGATGAAGGCAAAACGGCCAGGTGCATCTTCACGCCCTGGAAAGTGATCTGTTGTGGCAGGAAGCCATTTGAATGCAATAAAGGCCCCAACGATCAAGCCGTAGCGGGTTGCAAGAATGACGTCAGCTTGTTCTGCTTTTCGCTTGTTAATTTTCCAGGCAAAGCGGGTTGCCTCATATAGCGACGTTTCGAGCGCGCTTCTATTCACACTGATCAAAAGCGCCTTATGGGCAAAAACCGCTGGTTCTGCACAATAACGCTGCATGATCTCATGAATGTGCATGACACCAAAATCATTATTGCCCACGCCGCCAGCAATATTCGTAAGACCGGGATATGCGTCAATTAAGGCCGCCTCTACTTCGGTGGCAATTTCATCGGTTAATCCGTGCCGATGAATGACATGGGCAACTTCTAAACCTGCGACATGAATATCACGAATACGTTTGAGTTTGTTACTCGTTGCATCTCCACCTAAATCGTGTGCCGCACGAATATGCGCGAATATCCGATTACTACGTCCTTTTCCAACATAAAATGTCTCACCGTTCCGTGGATCGATCAGGCGATAGACGTAGGTTTTTAATTCTTGAATAACTTCTGGCGGAAATGCTTCGATGGATTGCATACGCTGTATCTCCACAGAAAGAGCGATGGAACGCCAGCCTGCGCTACGCAACGGCTACGCGCTCGGCCACCGCAGTGCCCACGGCGCTCGTGCTGCTGGGCTGCTCGTCCGGTGTCGCGATATCGCGGGTGACGGTACCGGCATCGACAGTGGCATACACAGCTTCTTCCACCGCGCGCGCCTCTTCTTCCAGCCCAAACGAATAGCGCAGCATTAAGGCAACGCTCAGAATGGTGGCGAGTGGGTTGGCAATGTCCTGCCCGGCAATATCGGGTGCCGAGCCGTGAATTGGCTCGTACAGCCCCATGCGCGCGCCGTTTTTGCTGGTAACAGCGCCCAGCGAAGCCGAGGGCAGCATGCCCATCGAACCCGCCAGCATCGATGCTTCGTCGGTGAGGATATCGCCGAACATATTCTCAGTCACAATTACGTCGAAAGCAGCCGGGCGGCTGATCAGGTACATCGCGCAGGCATCGACCAGAATATGCTCAAGCGCAACGTCGGGGAATTCCTCATGCATCACGCGCGTGGTGACACTGCGCCACAGCCGCGAGGTCTCGATCACATTGGCTTTATCGACTGAGGTGAGCTTGCCGCGCCGCCCGCGCGCCATGGCGGCGGCAGCGCGCACTACGCGCTCGATCTCGCCGGTAGTGTAGGTGCAGGTATCGAGCGCCCATTCCTCGCCATTGTCGTTTTTCTCGCGGCGCTTATCGCCAAAATAAATACCGCCGGTCAGCTCGCGCACTACCAAGAGATCGACGCCTTGTAGCCGCTCGGGGCGCAGTGGCGACGACGCGACCAGGCGCGGGTGCAGCGTAACCGGGCGCAGGTTTGCGAATAGCCCAAGCGCCTTGCGGATGCCCAGCAACCCCTGCTCGGGCCGTACCTTGGCCTCAGGGTTATCCCATTTGGGGCCGCCTACCGCGCCAAGCAACACCGCGTCGGATTTATGCGCGGCGCGCAGAGTCTCTTCGGGCAGGGCCGTGCCGGTGGCGTCGATTGCGCAGCCGCCGATCAGCGCACTGTGTAGCTCAAAGGTGTGCCCAAAGCGCTGCCCAACGGCCTGGAGCACTTTGGTGCCCTCAGCTACAACATCCGGCCCGATGCCATCGCCGGGCAGGGTGGTAATCACTACATGCATATGCGTGTTCCTTATACTATATGTGTTCGCGGGTGCCTGGCGCTATTCTACACGATGCTGGCAGGCGCGCTGCGGCGCAAGGCAAGCCCTAATTATACCAAGTTCGCCAGGAGTATTACGCGCTATGTAATTATATTTTGGCTTTGTAGTGCGTAATACGTAATGCCAGGTGTGCAAGTATGTAAACGACTTTGGTATAATAGCGCCAGATTCGCAGCAGCACCGTGTCAGGGAGCACACCATGCCGATTCGTGAGCTGAACCAAGCCGATTTGCCCACTGTCCTCGATCTCTGCCAGCGTGCCCTCCCGCTCGACACGTTTTCCGCGCAACTCATCCAGCGCCACATGCTTGATGAGCCAGAGCGCAACCCGGCTTTTCAGTTTGGCTTTTGGGAAGGTGATGAGCTGCGCGGCGTGTTGCTGGGCGGAACACGCCGTATCGACGACGGCCACACACTGCTGCACCGCCCGCGCCCGGTTGGCGTGCTCAAGCTCATCGCCACCGATCCGGCGTACCGGCGGCAGGGAATTGCCTCGCAGCTCATCACTGCCCTGATCGAGCGCATGCGCGACGCTGGCCTGACCTGGCTGCGCAGCGGGAATTTCGCGCCCAGCTACTTCTGGCCCGGCGTAGACGCACGCTACACGCCAGCGCTGTGCTTTTTGCAGCGCCACGGATTCCAGCGCAAGGGCGACGCCGTGAATATGGCGGTCGATCTCCACGCACACACATGGGACACCGCCGACGATGAGGAGCGCCTCCTTGGTGTGGGCATCCGCATCCGGCGCGCGCAGCCCAGCGATGCGGATGCGTTCGGCGCGTGGCTGGGGCAAGCGTGGGGGCCGATCTGGCAGTGGGAAGGGCTGCGCGCGCTGCACAATCAGCCACCTTCGGCGTTTGTGGCCGAACGCGACGGCGAGTTCTGCGCCTTCGCGGCGTACAATACCTCATCGTTCCCGCATGTGTTCGGGCCAACCGGTACGGTCGAAGATCAACGCGCGCAGGGCATCGGACGTGTGCTGCTGTGCCTGTGCCTGCGTGATCTGCGCGACGCTGGATGTTCCCAAGCGGAGATCGGCTGGGTCGGGCCGATTGCGTTCTACGCGCGCGTCGCCGACGCGACTATCAACCGGGTGTTTTTCTGGCACGAGCGAGAGCTATAGGGCGGGTTGTGGGTTGTACGTTGAACAGGTACTGCTATGTCGGCAGTGACCAGTCAATAATATCGAGCTGACGAAACGCTCTGTAATCAGTGAAGAATGTGAGTAACATGATTTCCGATAGAGTAAAAAATCCATGTAACCCTATCAACATAGAAGCCAGCACGTAGATGCGACCGAGCCATTTGTACTACCATGCGCACGATTATAACCTGGTGCGCGGGTAGGTTGCGAGCGCGAATACGCCCGCGCCCAGCGACTTTGGTATAATGTGCGCCACAACCAGCCATAAAGGAAATACCATGGCAATTATCTGGATCGAAGCCAAGCCGCGCACCGTCTTCGAAGCCCTCGACGCGATTGAGCAAGCCGTTGATCACCAGCGGCAGCTCGCGCAGCTTGATGAGCGCTTCATGGAGGATACTTACCTGGCCGAGAATGCCACACAGCTTCAAAATAGCTGGGCAATCGACATGGGGCGGGTGGTGCCGGGCCACAATACGGTGCTAGGGCGTGCCTTTGAGGCCGGGCAGCGCACCGTGCGCAAGCTTAGCTGGTGGTATGGCCTGCCGCAGCTGCAGCAGATCACCGAATTTCATGCGGCAACCGTGCGCACCATCGATGCCATGATCACCCACCTGCACCACCTCGCCAACCGCATGCAAACCCTCGAAGCTATGCACAGCGAGCAGCGCCTGCGCTCGATCGAAAGCCAGCTCAGGGCCATGCGCGACGAGCAATTGCAGCTGCGCCAGCGCATTGCCAAGCTTGAGCAGCAGTTGCGCCCACGAACTGAATAGCCCGGCCTACGCCTGGTTGTGCTCAGTATCGCTTGGTTCCGGCGGCTCGCTCAGCATATAAACCAGCTTGAGCGCCGCAGCATTGAAGGCACGCTGCTGCGCGAAGACCGGGGCCAGCAGGCGGCGCACCAGCTGCTGCGCTAGCCCGCGCGGGCCGGGCGCTGCCGGTGCGTCGAGCCGCCAACTGGTCTCGAGCTGGCGAATTAGATCGCGCTGTTGCTCATTCAATCGTTCCCTCCGCTGTAATACCAAGCCATTCTTTGGTTGTGCTGGCCGGGTACGCCGCGGATTAGTACAGAACTGCACCAGCGGCGTAAGCACGCGTTCCCACGCAAACTCGGGTGCCAGCGCACGCGCGTGGGCCGCGCACTCAGCACGATAACCTGCATCTTCCAGCAACCCGGTCAGTGCTTCGGCGGTGGCTTCACTATTGCCAGGCGGCACCACTGCGCCCAGGCTGTGCGCGCGTACCAGCGCGGCGGCAGCGTCGCCATCGCTTACTAGGCTGGGCAGCCCGGCCCATAGATGATCGAGGAAGCGCGAACGTACGGCAGCATACGCAGTTTCGAGATGATTGCGGTGCAGTGAAACCGCCAACGTCGCTTCGAGCAGAAAATCGGCACGGCGCTCGTAAGGCACCCATTCTTCGTAGAAAAAGACGTGCGTATTCAATAGGCCGTGCGCCTCGGCCAGCGCGCGCGCTTCATTGGGCACGCGCATATCGGGCACATTGCCTGGGTGACGGCCTGCCAGAAATACCAGCCGTACATTAGGATGGTGCGTGCGCACAGCGGGCAGCGCCGCGATCAGCGTCAGCGGGTCGAGCCAATCCCACAGCCCGCCCGTCCATAGCAGTAATGGGTCGGTGTTGCCAATGCCGGGGAGCACGCCGCGCAGCGCGGGTGCCTGCTGCTGTGGTGGCGTAGGGTCCAGCCCAAAGGGCGCGACATCGATCAATGTGCGTACCAGTGGGTCGGCATCAGTCAATGCAGGTGTCAGGCGGCCTGCCAGCATCAGCGCACCGAGGTACAGGTCGCGCTGGCGCTCGGTGGCGCAGAGAAAGAAATCGCCAGCGGCGAGCTGCCGCGCCAGCAGCTGCCGGTCGGCGCTGGCCTGGCTTATGCGCGCCTCAGGGGCAGCGGTGCGCATCTGCTCAAGGTTTTCGAGCAACACCGGGTCGTAGAGATCGAGCGCGAGCGGCTGGGGAATACTGGCAAGCTCGGGATGGGCGGCGAGTACAAAGCCATTCGCCACAACCACATCGGCAGCGCTGAGCCAGCGCGCAAGCGAAGCAGCCTGCCCCCAGGTGTAATCGCCAGCCACGAACCCTGGCGTACTCAAGTCGATTGGCTGCGGGGCAACTAAGGTTGTTGTGCCATGGCTTGCGAGCACACGCGCCATATGCCAGGCGCGAATGCCTGGCCCGGCCATCCGGCGGCCTACCACATCGTGGCTAATGATCAGGATGCGCATTCGTGTCCACCTTGCTGAATAGCAGGCGAATGGTACTGCCGATTGTGGGCTGCGTCAACATTTTAGGGCGTGTGCGTACCCCAACGATTTCGTTGTTTCCCGGTTGCCGCAAGCGAAAAGATGTTGCGGGGCCTACGCAGCGGTGTGCTGTCCTTGCGGCACATATCATTAAACCAAAGCACCTTGTACAAAAGCATTGACACCTAACCAAAAATCGCAGTACAATCCGTTTTGCGCATTTTAGTAATAGTATAAATAGCAGTAAAATAACTGATTCATACGAATAGCTTTTTACCAAACGGCTTTTCCAGGCCGATATACCTAAACTCAAACGATTGCTATAGCAACTTTACTCAGGTCGTAACCCTTTCAGGAGTGCTAGATGCAGACGACACGTAGATCAGTTCACACCGGATTCCCATGTAAAGTGACCGATTGGCCCTAAGTATCGTCAATCATACTAGTGAGTGGAACCCGCCCGTGAACATCGATAGTGTGTTGCTACTATGGGCTACTGGCTGCTAATTGCGCTGCTCGCGCCTACCCTCTGGGCAGTGACAAACCATATCGACAAATATCTGCTTAATCAGCAGCTTGATCAGCGTGGCATCGGCGCATTACTCACCGCGTCGGCGCTGATTGGCCTGCCGTGCATGCTTGCTATTGTGCTGTTACGACCAGGTGTGCTGCATATTTCTCTGTTTCACAGCCTTATGATGGTGGCGAATGGCGTTCTCTACATTGTAGGCTTACTGCCCTACCTATATGCGCTTCAGCGCGATGAAACCTCGATTATTGTGCCGCTGTTTCAAACTACGGCTATTTTCAGCTACCTGCTCGGGTTAATCTTCCTTGATGAACAGCTGAGCATTCGCCAGCTAGCGGCGGTTTTGCTGTTAGTCGGCGGCGCGGTGATTATCTCACTCGAACGGAAATGGCAACTCGTGCAATTTAAGGCCGATGTGTTCTGGCTAATGCTGCTGGCGGCTTTGCTGAATGCACTCAACTGGTTCGTTTTCAAATATGTTGCGATTCAGGATGATTTTTGGGCCACGAGCTTTTGGGAATATGCCGGTTTCCTGCTAACCGCCCTGTTCATCCTGCTGGCCGTCCCACCCTATCGCCGCGACTTCGTGGTTGCTATGCGCCACGGTGGGCGGCAGATGATTGGGCTTTCGGCACTGAATGAGCTAATTGGGATTGGCGCAAAAACAGCGACGAATATTGCCTCGCTGCTCGCTCCACTGGCACTTGTGTCTAGTATCAACGGGCTGCAACCGCTCTTCACATTTATTTACGGCATAGTATTGACATATTATTTGCCACGGTATGGCAGCGAGCGCCTGAGCCGCGGGATTGTAATGCAAAAAACCACTGCGTTAGTGCTGATTATTGCTGGGACGACGCTGCTTTCGGTGTAGCTGTGCTCACATGAGACATAACGCAACTGCATAATTTTTTAGGACTTTCGCTTATTTATTTGCCAGCGGCAGCAAGGTACTTTTTGCTTCATGTTCTTGGTGATGTTGTGCGCTCCGCGCACAACATCACCAAGAACATGAAGAACTCGCTTGAGTAAGCGAAAGCCATATTCCTAAAAGAATCGAAAGGTGAATATGAATGTAGGATTATTATTTGAGCGCAAAGCCGATTATCCATTTACTGCCGATGATCCTGCTGATAGCGACTCCGAGCTGCTTTCAGCTGCCGAAGAGCGCGAGCTCATTGAAGGGGTTGCCGCTGCGGGGCATCATGTCGTCGTCATTGGCGATACGAATGCGTTGCTTGAGGGCATTGATACGTGGCGTGCCCAGTGCGATATTGTCCTGAACCGTTCAGTTGGGTATCGCGGCCCAGAGCGAAAAAGCATTGCCCCGGCGATTTTAGAAGCGGCTGGTATCCCGTATGTTGGTTCGGGGCCATATGCGCTCAGCCTTACGCGCAATAAATATCATGCCAAGCTCGTTGCAAGCGCGGCGGGCCTGCCTACTCCACCAGCGGCGCTGCTGCCTGGCGGCATTGACAATCAGATTGAGAACCTACTGTATCCGGCGATTGTTAAGCCAGTTGCCGAGAGTTCGAGTATTGGCATTGAAGCCGGACAGTCGATTGTGACGACGCCAGAGCAAGCGCGCGAACGCGCGCACATTATTGCCATGCGCTATCAGCAACCCGCACTGATAGAGACGTTTATAGAGGGTGTGGAGGTCGAAGTACCATTGCTCATGGGCCACGAGCCACGCGTGCTCGGTGTTTTTGCCATTACCATCAATGGGCAGCTTCCACCAGCCGCGCACTATCTGGCAAGTGAGCAGGTATATATCGATGGGTATGGCTACACCGACCCGCCAGCATATATCGATACCAACCGCCTGGCCGATATCGCGATCCAGGGCGCGCTAGCCCTCGGTATCCGCGATTATGGACGGCTCGATTTTCGCGTCAGCGCCGATGGCACGCCCTGGTTTATTGAAGCAAGTACCCATCCGCATATCCAGCGCCATTCGAGCTTTTATGTCGTTGCCCGGCGCGCTGGCATGAGCTACGCTCAGATGCTCGATATGCTTATCCAGACGGCTGCGCAGCGCTACGGTTTAGATGCGTACAAATGTAACGAAGCTGGCATATAGCATCCTTGCCACGAATCTATAACTTATGTTATGCTTCAAGTTAAGAAATGATTCAGCAGAGAGCACTTTCGCCTGTAGCAGCACGCTACTTTTCTTTTCTTCCTGGGTATTGCGCTAGCAATACCTAGATAATACCCAGGGAAGAAAACGCTTGGGTAAGCGCAAGCGCAAATTACATTGAAACGACATCGTCGTTCGCCAGGGCTGTGCATAGTATGGCACATTGTACAATACAGCTAGTGGCTCCTACACCCGATTGGCTGTGATGATCAAACCTGCGAATACAGATCGGCGCGCCCCTCCTCATTTGCCCGCAACCCGATGGGTGCAGCAAACTATTGGCCGCACGCGTTTTGTGACTCTGCGTGCGAAGTTGCTGTTGCTGCTAACGCTCACAGTTCTTGGGCTGCTGGTTGCGCTGTATATTCCGCTGCGGGTGCTGGTATTGGGCAGTTACCTCACGCTCGAACAGCAGACTATGCATACCGAGATGGATCGGGCGCAGAACGCGCTTACCGGGGCGATTGTAAAGCTCGATAATTCTGCCGCCGGGTACGCAACCTGGGATGATACGTTTGCGTTTGTGGCCGACCACAATACGCGGTATATGGCAAGTAACCTAGCCGATCCATCTTTCCCCGCTGAGAATATTAACCTTGTGATTATTACCGATCAGTCTGGGCACGTGGTTGGTCAGAAAGCATTTGATCTGAATCAGCAGCAGGCGACTGCCGTTCCGGTATATTTTTCCCAAGCCCAAAACCTGCAAAATCTGCTACACGCACTCACGGGGCCAAATAATCCTACAAATGGCTTGCTGTTGCTGCCCGATCGGCCAATGTTAATTGCAGCGCGCCCGATTTTGCCTAGCAATGGGCAAGGGGCAAGCAACGGCACGCTACTCATGGGCCGATTCCTCGATACAATACTGATACAAGAGCTGGCCGATGTAACGCATTTGACTCTGGCGGTTACTGCTGTTCAAAGCAGCCAAACGCCAGCTGTGGCGCGGAGCCTGAGCCTTGTGCAGCCGGAGATAACCAGTCCATTGAATGCTCAATCGATCGCTGGGTATCGCCTGCTCAACGATGTGTTTGGGCAGCCTGCGCTGGTACTAGAAGTGACGACACCGCGTAGTGTATATCAGCAGGGCGTGCTAACACTCAATTATGTGTCGCTCGCACTCATTATCATCTTACTGGTGTGCTTTATTGTGGCAGTGGCCGTTCTCGAACGCCTGGTGATTGCCCGCGTCACCCGGCTCGATGCCCAGGTGCAGACAATTGGCTCCAGCGGCGACCTGGCATTACGTATGAATGTGCAGGGTAATGATGAGCTGGCGCGCCTGGCGCAATCGATTAATAGCATGCTGGCCGAAATTGACCATGCGCAGCTTACCCGCCGCCAGGCCGATGAGTTGCGCGCCCAGACGCAGGAAGAGTTATTGCGCGCGCGCGAGCAATTTAGCCAGATGCTTGTCCACGATCTCAAAAATCCGCTAACTGCTGCTACCGGTTATCTCGATATCCTCAAGCTCGGTTCGCTCACTGAAGATCAACTGATTCTGTCTGATGGCGCATATCGTAGTATTAAAAATGCGCTGATATTAGTGAGCCAGATTCTTGATGTAGCGCGTCTTTCGGAAGGGCGCCTGGAAATTCGCTGCGAGGTTGCCGATGTGCGCCGTATGTTTGAAACCTGCATCGAAGAACTCCAGACCCTGGCGAAGCTCGAAGACGCAACCGTTCAGGTTGCCCCGTATGTGTCAGCTCCAAACCTCTTTGTCGATGTGAGTTTGATGCAGCGTGTGCTGCACAACTTGGTATCGAATGCAATTAAACACACCCCATCAGGCGTAACTGTGACTTTGGGGGCCAATCTGCTCGAAGATGGCATCGAGCTGTTTGTTCACGATAATGGCCCGGGCATCGATAGCAGCATTCTTCCAACCATTTTTGAGCGCTTTCAATCGGGCATTGCTGCAAATGCAGATCATAATAATACTGGGCTTGGGCTTACATTTTGTAAGCTAGCTACTGAGGCGCATCACGGCACGATAGCGGTAGAGAGCGGCCAGGGTAATGGCACGACTTTTACGATCATCCTGCCGACAAGCTGTATTGCTGCGCCCGATACGTTGCTCCTCAGTAGCACCCCGCGCGAGATTAGCTCTGTTGAGGCGCTGCCATAAGCTGCGGCGGCCTGTTCCTCGCACAATTTCCCCTATTCCTATAAAAATCTAACTTGCCGAACCAGCGATTGTTCGCTATTATTAGCACTGTCATAGGTTAAGTGCTAATTCATGGAGGAATGGAGTATGTCCACCGACCCAGTTGACCAGGCTGCCGAACCAACAGCCGTGCCATTTCGTGCCGAAGTTAAGCAGTTATTGCATATTCTTGCGCACTCGCTTTATACCGACCGCGAAATCTTCTTACGTGAGCTTATTTCAAACGCCTCGGATGCTCTTTATCGCGTGCAGTTCGAAATGTTGACCAACCAGAACGTGCTTGACGCGGAGGCAGAGCTGGCGATCCACATTAACGGTGATGCCGATGCGAAAACTGTGACTATTACCGACACCGGTATTGGCATGACCCGCGAAGAGATGATCGAGAACCTAGGCACCATTGCCCAATCGGGCGCACGCGCATTGATGGAGCGGCTCGAAGCGAGCCAGCGCGGCGAGATTATTGGACAGTTTGGCGTGGGCTTCTACTCGGCGTTTGTTGTTGCCGATGAGGTAACCGTTATTTCGCGCTCGTTCCACCCCGAGGCGGCAGCAGCTCAGTGGCGCTCTAGTGGCGGCGATACCTTCACCATCGAGCCTGCCGAGAAAGCCGAGCGTGGCACCACCATTATTCTTAAGCTGAAGGACGATGCCGCTGAGTTTGCGCAGCCGTGGAAACTTCAGCAGGTTATTAAGAAGCACTCTGATTTTGTGGCCTGGCCGATTTATGTTGGTGAGGAACGCGCTAACCAGCAGACGGCATTATGGCGGCAGGCACCGCGCAATGTCGAGGCCGAAAAGTATCCCGAGTTCTATCGCCAGTTGACCATGGATTTTGACGATCCGCTGCTGCACATGCATATTTCTACCGATGCGCCTGTGGATTTGCACAGCATCTTGTTTGTGCCTGCCAAGCGCGAGCGTGGCCTGATTGAACGGCGGGTTGAAGGCAAGATTAAGCTGTATTCGCGCAAAGTACTGATTCAGGAAGAGGCTAAAGATCTGCTACCAAACTACTTCCGCTTTGTTGAGGGTGTGGTCGATAGTGAAGATCTGCCGCTGAACGTATCGCGCGAAATGGTGCAAACCAACCCGGTGCTGGCGCGTATCAAAAAGACCCTGACCAGCCGCCTGACGAAAGAATTAAACGAGCTTGCCGAGAAAGACACCGAAAAATATGCTGCCTTCTGGAAGGAATTTGGTATTTTCTTAAAGGAAGGCATTGCCCTTGAGTATAGCGCGCGTACCGATTTGCTGCCGCTGCTGCGCTTTTATAGCACTGCCTCGGGCGATGGCCTTACGTCGCTGGCCGAATACAAAAGCCGCATGATCGACGGCCAGAGCGAAATTTACTATGTGATGGGCAGCGACCTTGAGAGTGTTCGCCATAGCCCGCACCTTGAGGCGCTCCAGGAACGTGGGCTGGAAGCGCTGCTGTTCGTCGATATGATGGATGGCTTTATGCTCAGCGGGCTGCGCGAATACGAAAGCCACAAGCTGCACAACGCCGATGACCCGAATATTACGCTGCCCGGTGAGGCCAGGCCGAATGAAGTGCATGTGAGCGACGAGCAGTTTGCGCAATTGGTGACTGCCTTCAAAGAACAGCTGGGCGAGCGTATTACGGCGGTACGGGCTTCAAATGTGCTGCGCAGCAGCCCGGCGCGTCTGGTATCGTCTGACGATGCGCCCAACCGCGAGATGGAGCGGATTCAGCGCATCCTTGAGCGTGATTTCAAGGTGCCAGCCCGTACTATCGAGCTCAATCGCGGGAATGCGCTAATTGCGGATCTGGCGCGACGCCTGGAACGTCAGCCAGATGACCCGCTGGCTGCTACCTTGATCGAGCAGATTTACGATAGCGCCTTGCTGCTCGAAGGATTGCACCCGAACCCGGCTAGTATGGTGGAGCGTATTCAGAAGCTGATGGAGGCGGCCGCGCGTAGCCAGTAGGGGGTGGGCCAAGTTCGGTGTTCTACAGCCAATACACGAGGCAGGCCGGCGATTCATATCGCCTGCCTGCCTCGTGTATTGGCTCTATTCTTCTTGATCTACGGCTATGGAAAGATCTCAAGCTGATTGAACGGCCAGTAGCGCAATACCACCCGGCCAACGATCTGAGCAGCAGGAATACTGCCGAAGCTGCGCGAATCGAGGCTATTGACCCGGTTATCGCCCATCATAAAGTAATGGTCGGCTTCGATGTTTATCGGGCCACATTGGCTGTTGCAGGTGGTCGTAACATCGTGCAGGTAGGGTTCCTCAAGCACTGAGCCATTGATCAATACTTTCCCATCGCGGATCTCAAGCGTGTCGCCGGGCAGTCCCACCACGCGCTTGATCAATGCGTCTTCGGTGCGGTTGGGCGTGCGGTAGAAGACGACCACCTGCCCACGTTTTAGTGCAAACGGTGAGGAAGTAGGCGATTCGGCGGCATGTGCGGTGCGAACGAAGATGTTCGACCATAAGCTGTCGAGCTTACTTACCAACACGCGCTGGCCTTCGTGGAAGGTCGGCTCCATGCTAATCTGGTGAACTTCAAAGCGCCCGATCAGGGCTGATAGAACCAGAAAAAGTACCAGCGCCTGAACGCCAGTCCAGAATAGATCGCGCAGTGGGGAACGGCGGCGCGACGGAACGTGCTCAGTGGTTGGTATCACTCCAGGTCTCCACCACAATGAAATAATAATACGTTCATTTTAGCACGTTCTTTGCCGCATTGCCGTTTCATGTTGTTCACAATTGCGTGGGGTTTAGGTTTGCGCCGCAAGCTTGCAACCTCTTCTGCCGGATTTACGTGTATCCCGCGTTTGATGCGTGGTGCCTGCGGCAGCAGTATGTGGGTTGTTTTTCGACCTATGCGCGAAAGAGCAACAAGCAAAATAGAGCACACCGCTCTGCCGCAGGCGAAAAACGCCCATCGCGTAACTGGTGTTAATGCGTGCTGGGGTTTGGTGGTGCGTCGCCCACAGCAGTACGACCGGCCCAGGCGCGCGGCCACCCTGGCATAAACAGCCCAATCACAACCGCTGCCAGCGCGACATAGAATGTTAGCCGGTAGGCACGCTCGAAGCCGATCAGGTTTTCGCGGCAGGCTTGCTGCACGCCTTGTAGCGCTTGCGCACGGGCAAACGCTGGTACGCCCGGCGGCACATTCTGGTCGGCAGGTACGCCCGGCGTTTCGCACAGCCCGAACGGCTGCGCTGCGGTTTGGGCGGCCTGCTCGCGGCCTTGCTGGCTCTGCGCCTTCACTTCGGGCGACAGTGCGCTTGCGAGAATGGTGGCTAGCACCGCGACACCGAGCGCCTGTACCACAAAGCGCGTGCCATTAATCAGCGATGAGCCGCGGGCCAGGGCGCGGCGCGGCACTGCTGCCAGGGCAGTGGCAAATGTCGTTTGCACTGTAAGCCCCAGGGCCGCGCCACGGAGTGCCAGTAGCATCAGCAGCGTGCTAATAGGCGTATCGGCCTGAATTTGCGAGAGCTGCCAGGTGTTAATTGCCAGCAGCGCAAAGCCCGTCACAATCAGTGGGCGTGGGCCAATACGATCGTAGAGTCGGCCCGCGATTGGCGTAATGACGCCTGAGGTAAGCGCGAGCGGCAGTAGCGTGAACCCAGTTTGCAAGGCAGTACGACCGCGTAATGCCTGAAGGTACACTGGCATGAGGAATTCGGCACCGAACAGGCCAATGACCGTGACATATCCAATCAGGCTTGCAGTGAGGAAGGTTGGGTTGCCAAAAAGGCGCAAATTTAGTAGCGGCTCTTTTGCTACAAACAGCTCAATCAGCCCAAACAGCAGCAGCGAAACACCGCCGACGCCGAACCACAAGAGCACGTTGCCCGCGCCCCAGCCCTGGTCGGCGGCGATTGAGGCGGCATACAGCACTGCGCCAAAACCGACCACTGCTGTAATCAGCCCGAGCGGGTCGAGCGCTGGCACGGTTTCGGGCCGCCGCTCGCGCAAGAAGCGGTTTGCCAGGAAGACGCCGACCAGGCCGATGGGAAGATTGATAAAGAAAATCCAGCGCCACAGCCCCTGGTCAACCAGAAAGCCGCCGAGAATTGGGCCGAGCGCGGGCGCAACCACCAGGGCAATGCCAAAAATGCCGAGCGCCGTGCCCTGTTCTTTTGGTGGAAAGGTGCTGAAGAGCAGCGCCGAACCCAATGGCTGGGCAATACCGCCGCCGAATCCCTGGGCCGCGCGCGCCGCCACCAGCAGCCAGATGCTCGATGAAAGAGTGGGTGCTAACCCACACAGCAGCGACCCGACTAAAAATGCAGCGAGGCCACCCACATACATCCGCTTAATGCCAAAACGGTCGGACAGGAAGCCGGAGAGCGGGGTAGCAATGCCCAGCGCCAGGGTATAGATACTGATAACCCACTGCGAGTTATTTAGGCTTGTGTTGTACTCGCGCCGAATGGTTTGGAATGCGACATTGACCACGGTTGTGTCGAGAATGATCATGAAAATACCGAAAATAACCGAGATCAGCACTTTCCATTTGTATGCTAGTCGGCCCGCTGGCTGGGGCTGGGCTGCACCATACGCCATGATCTTGCTTCCTTTTCCACGCTTTTCGGAGCGTTTATTCGTCAATCTTGCCTGCTATTCGAACGGTGTACGCTGTGTTTGATAGAGATGGATGTTTGTGTACCACCATAACGCGTGCGTCGCAGTTTCATACGGTTAGGACCTTCGCTTACTCAAGCAAATTCTCCCTGTTCTGTTTTGCGCTCCGCGCAAAACATCACCAAGAACAAAGAAAAAATACCGTGCTGCCGTAGGCAAATAAACAAGGAAGCGAAAGTCCTAAATGTCTGCGCCCCGAGCACTGGCTGAACTTACACCGAGCAACAATCGCAATACATTGTTTGCCACGAGTCTTGACAAAAGACTACCGTGGCATTATACTAACTTTGACGTGAACGTCAAGGTAGTGCATTCATGAAAGACAAAATGCGTATCGGCGAGTTCGCCGAACAGGCGGGCGTAACTCCACGAACGATTCGCTATTACGAAGATTTGGGGCTGCTTGGCCCGAACGAGCGCGCTGGACAAGGCTTTCGGTATTACACTGAAGCGGAGCTAGGCCGTCTCAAGAAGATCGACGCCCTCAAACAAATGGGGCTGTCGCTTGAAGAGATCGGCGAAGTGCTCCCATTGTACTGCGATGACCCGACGGGGATGCGCGGCAAACGCCGGTTACTCGAGATCTTGCAACGCCAGCTCGCCGAGACCGACGAAAAAATCGCGACGCTCCAGCAATTTCGTTCCGAGTTGCAATCGAATATTATCCGTATTGAACAATACCTGGCGCATAAGCGCTCTAGCTAATTTTTTTACCCACACTTTAACGTTGACGTTAACGTGTTTAGTTCGCGCGATAGGTCACAATGATGTGAAAGGAGCACAGGAATGAGTACGGAGCAGGTGGAACTGTATCGCCCGAAACGCTCGGTTCGTTCGCCAGTAGCGCGCGATGATGGTAGTTTGCGTGTTATTCTATGGACAGCCTGGTTTGTGGTGGTAGCTGCCACGGCTGCCTGGAACTGGTATGGTGACGTAGCAGCGAGCCGACCATTAAATACCTTAGGGCTTACGATCTACACCATTCTGGCTGCTGTAGTAGGGTTACTTATTCTTACGCTCGTTGAGCAATGGTTCAACCCACATCGTTTTGTTGATTAGTATCGGCAGTATATGCCGCACTCCACTGAGATATTTGCACATGCCGGTGACAGAGTCACCGGCATGGTTGTGTATGGACTGCTATACGCCAGGTGAGAAAGACAAGGAGCAAATATGCGGATTGGATTGCAGGTACCAAGCTTCAGCTGGCCGGATGGCCCGGCTGGCATCGGGCAGCGCCTGGCGGCGATTGGCCGCGCTGCCGATGATGCAGGCTTCTATAGCCTGTGGGTCATGGATCACTTTTTTCAGATTGGTATGATTGGCCCGCCCGAAGAACCCATGCTCGAAGGCTATAGCGCGTTGAGCTTCTTGGCCGGTGTAACTAAGCGCGTAAAGTTAGGCACTCTCGTCACAGGGGTCATCTACCGCTACCCTGGGCTGCTGGTGAAAACCGTGACGACGCTGGATGTGCTTTCGGGCGGGCGTGCCTACTTTGGGGTTGGCGCAGCCTGGAATGAGCAAGAAGCGCGCGGCCTGGGCGTACCTTTCCCACCACTCAAAACCCGCTTCGAGCAGCTGGAAGAAACCTTGCGATTAGCGCACCAGATGTGGGCTGGCGATCGCACACCATTCGTAGGCACACACTACCAGCTCGCCGACCCACTCAACAGCCCGCAGTCGCTTACGCGCCCGCACCCACCGATTATGATTGGCGGCGGCGGTGAGCAGAAAACGCTACGCCTGGTGGCGCAATACGCCGACGCATGCAACCTGTTTGCTCGCATGGGCTCTGAAGTGCTTCAGCAGAAGCTAGATATTCTTAAAGCGCACTGCGAGGCGGTTGGGCGGCCCTACGATGCGATTGAGCGCACGGCCTTGGGCACGGTACACCTTGCGCCTGGCCGCGATACCGCTGCAAGCGTGATTGCACTATGTCGCTCACTGGCGGGGCTGGGCATTCAGCACGTTATCTTCAATATGCCGAATGTACACGAGCTTGCGCCGCTTGAGACGTTTGGGCGCGAGATTATTCCAGCGGTTGCCGAGCTGTAGCCAGAATATCGCATGCCCATGGCACTTTATTATGGCTAGGACTTTCGCTTACTCAATCAAATTCTTCTTTTCTTGGTCATTTTTTTGCTCGGAGCGCAAAAGATGACCAGGCTGCCGCAGGCACATAAAGTGGTAAGCGAAAGTTCTAATGGTGTTATACGCAGTGCCGTATAACGCCATTTATTTTCGAGTACAATAGCGGCATTCGAAGCAGGCTCGATGTGGAGGTGCCGAATGTCGACCACGTTCTATCACATTGGTTTTGGGCGCGACGATTTGGGTGCGCGCGCGCCGACGATTGCCCTACTATCGGGCGACCCCGACCGCGCCAAGCTGATTGCCGACACGTATTTTAACGATGTCCAGATGCTTTCCGAGCATCGTGGCTTGAATAGTTATCTTGGTACGCTGCCTAATGGCCGGGCGATCCTTTCATGCACAAGCGGCATGGGCGCGCCTTCGTTAAGCATTGTGGTGAACGAGTTGGTGCAGGTGGGCGTGCGCCAGATCATTCGCATTGGCACCTGCGGCTCAATTCAGGAACATGTGCTCCCTGGCAGCGTTGTGATTACGCGCGCAGCGCTGTGCCGCCAGGGCGCCGCGAATGATATTGCCCCACCCGAATACCCCGCCGCTGCCGACCCTTTCCTCACTGTAGCGTTAGCCGAGGCTGCACAGCAGCTGGGTGTTGAATATCACCTGGGCGTTACGGCCTCAGTCGATACCTTCTATGAGGGCCAGGAGCGCAGCGAATCGGCGAACCCGCACCTGATGCGCTGGCTGCGCGGCATTACCGACGAATACCGGCACCTGAATGTGCTAAATTACGAGATGGAGTCGGGAACGCTATTTAAGATGGGCGGCGTGTATGGCTTTGCAGCCGCGTGCGTGTGTGGCGTCATTGCCCAGCGCACTGCGAGCGAGCAGGTTGTGTTTGAGCAGAAGGGTGTAGCCGTTGAGCAGGCGATTAAGGTAGCAGTGCGCGCCGCTGAATATGACCCGCGCTGACAAGCGTTAGTGGGCACCGGCTTGCGCTGCCGCAGTCACAGAAGCGGCAAGCGAACGCCTATTCTTTACTATCATCCTGCTAGCGTGGAGTAGAACGACAAGCGTAGCAAGCCACGCACGAATAACGTAGTAGCACGAGCTGTGAGCAAGCAATGGAATACCTGCTGAAGCCAACCCACTCACCCACACATCGCTTCGCATTTATTGGCGTGCCCCACGATGCAGCCACCAGCCTGGGCAACCCCGGTGGGCGCTTCGGGCCGCAGGCGCTACGCGATGCGCTGCGTGGCGTCTTCAGCTGGCGCTTGCAGAATGGGTGCCTGGCCGATATTGACACAGGCATTATTGATCTCTCGGCGGTGGAAGTTGCCGATTTTGGCGATATTGCGCTGAGCTACCACGATACCGCACTTACGGTTGAACAGACCTACGCGGCGGTGCAGCGTGCCCTGGCCGCAGGCTATACGCCGCTGGTAGTGGGCGGCGACCATGGTATCACCTACCCGCCGGTCAAGGCGCTGCACGATGCCACCGCCGGGGCGATTGGCTTAATTCAGCTCGATGCTCATTGCGACCTGATGGATTTTTCCGATCGCCAGGGGCGCTTTTCGGGCAGCAGCGGGATGTGGCGCGCAATTGAGCTTGAGCGGCTAGCCCCGGCCAACCTGGTGCAGGTTGGGCTGCGCGGCTATGCGACGGTCGAGCAGTATACACTTGGGCAGCAGCTTGGTGTTCAGCGAATCAGCGGCACCCGATTCGCCGAGCTTGGCGCACATGCGGCTGCCGAGCAGGCGCTGGCGCTGGCAGGTCAGGGCACGGCAGCAATCTACCTGACGATTGATCTCGATGTGATTAACCCGGGCGAAGCGCCGGGCACGGGGTGGCCCGAGCCGGGCGGCCTGCGCGCGCAGGATGTGATTGATTTTGTGCGGGTAGTGGCCCCACGTATGGCCGCGCTGGATATTGCCGAGCTTAACCCGGTGTACGATACCCCGGCGCGCACCACCGCACTACTTGCCGCCCGGCTGATGCTCGATTTCATTACTACCCGGGTGCGATTGGGATAGAACCAAATCCGTTTGAATACGTTCATGAAATGTGCTATGCGCGACGCATTACAAAGCCAAGATCGGAGTGCGTAGTACGTACTATTATGGGCAAGTTTTGTCGAAGTATAGGATTTACGCAGGCAGAGAATAGCAAGTGAAAGCACTGAAGCACCTTCCCTCCTCATAGAACAAGGAGTATGCATGGAGATTAAAACTGCCGACCTGTGCGATGCTCATGCCGAACTACAGGTCGCTGCGCCGCTCTTTCGCGATTATGGCGGTGCTGCAGCTTTTGGCGGCCTAATCAGCACGGTGCAGGTATACGAAGATAATGTGCTGGTGCGCGCTGCTCTGGCCGAGTCGGGGGCCGGGCGTGTACTGGTTGTAGACGGTGGCGGCTCGCTGCGCTGCGCGCTGGTTGGCGATTTGCTGGGTGCAATGGCCGTTAAAAATGGCTGGGCGGGCATTGTTGTCAATGGCTGTGTGCGCGATTCTGCCGAGCTGGCGCAGCTGCCGCTGGGGGTGCGGGCGCTGGCAACCAACCCGCTGCGCAGCGAAAAACGCGGCGAGGGCCAGCGCGACGTGCCAGTGGCCTTTGCAGGCATCACGTTTATGCCCGGTCATTACCTCTACGCCGACGCCGACGGAATTGTGGTTGCGGCGCAAGCGCTGGTGTAATGATGAAGCTAGACACAATCCGCGAGCTGTATGAATACAGCGCCTGGGCCAACACGCGTATTCTTCAGGCAGCCGCGCGCCTGAACGCCGAGCAGCTTGCGCAAGCGCCGCTGAACGGTTTAGGAAGCATTCATAGCATTCTTGCCCATACACTCGGAGCCGAGCGGGTATGGCTACGGCGCTGGCGGGGTGATTCGCCAATTGCCATGCTCCAACCCGGCGATGTGCCTACACTAGCTGCCCTTCAAACACTGTGGAATGAGTCCGCGCAGGAGCTGCACGCATTTCTGGGTAGCTTACAGCAGGCTGATCTTGATGCGGTCATCGCGTATCATACCCTGAGCGGCCAGCCAATGGCCGAACAGCTCGGGCGCATGCTGTTGCATGTTGTGAACCACGGGACGCAGCATCGTAGCGAGTGTGCTGCGCTCCTGACGGCGTTCGGTCAATCGCCTGGTGACCTCGATTTTATTGTGTTTCTGCGCCAGCACCCCCAGCGCTAACTGTTATAAATAGGGCTTTCGCTTGCTGGTGTATGCGCCTGCGGCAGCAAGGTACTTTCTTTTCTCCTTCGCTGGGAATGTTTTGCGCGTAGCGCAAAACATTCCCAGCGAAAATCATGCCTACTAGACTTTCGTGATACCCCCATAGCACACTGATCGTGCCTGCGGCAGCAAGGTACCGAACTATTTTTTGGTGTTGCGCTGTTGGCGCAAAGCGCCAACAGCGCAACACTATCGATACAAAAGGAGCGCTCTGCCGCAGGCAAAAACGCTGACTGCGAAGCCCAGTAAGAGAGTGATGTTGGTGCGCCGCTAGCCACATATTTCTAATTAGGAAATAAGTACTACTGGCGCGCCCTAATCATTCACAGCTTCTTCACAAGTGGCCGCTATAGTTATTCCGACGATACAGCCCGGGGCGCTGAGCGCCCCCACGTAGCAAGGAGTAACCCTATGCGTACCTTTACCGCCGCCCGCCAGCTCTCGATTGCCCTGCTGGCTGCCCTGATCGCGATTGCGGCGAGCCTGGGCAGCGCGGTTGCCGCCCCCAGCAGCGAGCGCCAACCGCCGCCGTCTGCCACCCAGCCACCTGCGCGGCCTACGCCGCCTGCCGTGCCCGCTAATCAGCTGGCCCGCACCTATCGCGAGGAGCAGCAGCGCCTGAAGCTACAGGATGTTCGTTTGAAGGGCGCGGTTGAGTTTGCCACTCGTATCGAGAAGGTAATTGCACAGCTGAAGAGCAAAGGTAAGGACACTACTGCGCTTGAGGCGGCGGTAGCCAGCTACCGTACCGGCATTACAAACGCGCGCGCTCAGTGGCAAATTGCCGCCGATGCGCTGGCTGCACACGCTGGTTTCGATGCCAATGGCAAAGTCACGGATGCTGACCAGGCGCGTGCCACGCTTAAGAGCACCCATAGCGCTATGGAGCAGGCGCGCAAGACTGCGCACGACACCTTTGTTGCCCTGCGCAAGGCCCTGGCCGAAGCCCGTAAAGCGAACCGCGCCATGCCCAAGCTGCCCGAGCCGCAGGAACCGTAGGCATACACATTTTGCCCACGAGCCGATGGTGTTAGCACTTTCGGCTCGTGGCGTTTTATAGCAACCCTATTCAGCCGGGCTGTTTCTTTCCCCACGCGCCGCCACAATAATCCCCGCCAACAGCAACACAAATCCTGCTAATTGTAATTTCGCAAATCCCTGGCCGAAAAAGAGCAGCGCCAGCAGTGCCGAGCCGATTGGTTCGCCCAGCGTTGCCACAGCGACAAAAGTGGGCGAAAGGTGACGCAGCGACCAGTTGAGCGCAGTGTGCCCCAGCAGCTGCGGCCCTAATGCGAGCGCCAGAGCCAACAGATATGCTCGTATGGGAAAGCCAGTGAACGCGCTGCCGCCACCAGTGAGCAATGCTAGCAGTATGAGCCAGATTGCCGCGCTCGTGTATACCAGTGCGACGTAGGCTAATGTCGAGTGGCGGCGCTGCAACGAACGGCCCACCAGAAAATACGCCGCAATTGCAATTGCTCCCAGCAGTGCCAAGGCATCACCAAGCAGGGCGTTGTGTGCATCGCCGCCGCTACTATCGCTGTAACCAATCACAATACTGCCCGCCATCGTACACAGCACGCCCAGCCAGGTTAGCCGCGAAAGTCGTTCGCGCATGAGCCAGGCGGCCAGCCCGAGCCATAGCGGCGAGCTGGTGACGAGCGCAACGGAGGAGGCTACCGAGGTATATTCAAGCGACGAGATCCAGCTAAAGAAATGGACTGCCAGGCATGCGCCCGCCCCGGCACCGAGCAGTAGCTCGCGGCGCGTCAGGGTCAGCAGCTCGGCGCGCGCGCGCAACAGCGCCAGTGGCAACACCACCAGTGCAGCTAACCCAAGCCGTAGGGCTGCAATCGTCACTGAAGGCATGCCAAGCTGTTGCGCGCCACGAATCATGATCGAAGCCGCTGCGACGACGAAAACACCGCCGAGCAATATCAGGTAGGGTAGAGCGTGTGGGCGAGCATGCGCCTGCGGTATACGCCATGTGTCGGTTGAGCGGGTGGGAGCCATAATATTCCTTATTGCAAACGAGCGCTACGGCAGCAAGTATACCGTACCTTTTGCGGAGCCAAATCGTGGAAAGATCGTGTATCCTGATGCGCTAGCCCACTAGGCAATGGTGTGGTAAAACCTTCGTAGCAGCTACTGCGGGCGGCGGTGGTTGTAAGACACCAAAATATCGGTAGAGAGGTATGTTGATGCAAGCGCACTCATCGAAGCGTTCTCGTTTGCTGGCCAACCTGCAAACAACACCACTTCTGCAACGACTGGAGCGCGCAAGTTTAGAACAGCTTGCGCACCGGGCGGTGCAGCAGAGCTATGCGCCCGGTACGGTACTTTTTTTAGAAGGTGACCCGGCACCAGCGCTGTATTATATCGACGCTGGTTGGGTGAAGGTCGCTAAAATATCGCCCGATGGCCGCGAGCAAATTCTTTCGATCTGGGGCGCGGGCGAATTATTCGGGGGTATTGTCAGCATGTTTGGAAACCGTCCAGCACCGGCAACGGCGGTCGCGCTCGAAGCCACCGATGCCTGGCTCTTCCCGCCTGAGGCTCTTCACGAGATCGTGGCGGCAAACCCTGCACTGATGCTCCACATCGTTGAATTCATGGCCGATCGAATGAGCGAGCTGATTGAGCTGGTGGCTGATCTTTCGTTGCATACAGTCAGCGCACGGCTGGCGCGGCTGTTACTCGAGCAGGCCGATGATGGCCTCATTCAGCGGCATCGGTGGGCAACCCAGACAGAAATGGCTTCTCGCCTTGGCACGGTGTCCGATGTGCTCAACCGTGCTTTACGCAGCCTGGTTGAAGAAGGGCTGATTGAATTGACGCGTAACCATATTCGTATTCTGAACTACCCGGGCCTCACCGCCAAGGCTCTTCCCATCCGCTAAACACACAATTTCCGACAAAAGTCGAAGATATTTTGGCCGGTTGTTGCTATGCTGACCGCATTGTTTCAGTGCGGTTTTTTTATTGAGAGGAATCACAGTATAACACTATGGGCATTCCTACAGCGACACGGATTTCATCTATTCTCGCCGCGTGTCCGCGCATCGCCGCCGTGATGGAAGTAGTTGGCGTCAAACGCGCGGCGCGCTCTTCACTGCGGGCTAGGATGGCGCAGGCGCTGACAGCCGAGTGGGCTGCGCGGGTTTATCGAGTGCCACGCGATGAATTTTTGGCAACGGTATGCACCGCAAGTGCAACCAAAAGGGGAGGAGCATGACGCGATCGCAGTATTCAGCACCGGGGAGCGCACGCATTCTCGTGCTATCACTTATGCTCCTCTTCTTTGCTATCCCACACACATTGGAAGATTTCGCCCTCGGTGAACCCGCCAAGGCGGGTGTGTCCGCGCCGGTGCTTTCTTTTGCTATCGCGCTGATGATAGCGCTACAAGCCGTGGGGATATACTGGCTTGGCCAGGGGCTGCGGCGCGGCGCGCTGGTGCATGTCGCGATCGGTTTATTCTGGCCCATCGCTGCGGGGATGGCGCAACTGCCCATCATTGTAACAGGGGCACCCTATCGCGCGGGCGCTTTTTCAGTGCTGTATGTAGGTGGCATGATTGTGGTCGGACTTCTTGTGAGCACTTCTGCGCTTGTGGCGCTGATCAAAAAGAACCTCTAAATCCTTTTATTGGCAATAGCACCATCGGGCTTACCGCCGCAATAGCAGCGGTATACCGCAGTTTGGCGCTGCGCCTGCTCGATGGGAATGCACACCTGCGATTATGCAGCATTCGTTATCGTAGCCCGCCGGTGAACGTCGATTGGCGCACTACGGATCTCGCGCAGATATTATAAGTACTACATGTGTATGTACAGGAAGGAGCCTGCTATGACCTCTTCACGAACTATGCCGTCCCGGCCCAATCCGCAGCTGAGTACCAGCACCTGGGCCAAGCTCGGGCTGCGTACGGCGATCGTGAGCATGATCGCTGTGCTGGCTGTTCAGGCAGTCGCGCTTTCGCTCTGGCCGGAAATCGCTGGTTTTGCGCCGCTCAATAGCTACCCCCGCTCGGCGCTGTTTGTCGTTATCCCCGTGATGCTGGCAACCCTATTGCTGGCGCGGCTCGGGCAGCGGCAAGCGCGTGCTGTACAACGCTTTATGCTCATTTCGGCGGTTGTGCTGCTGCTCAGCTTCATTCCCGATTACGTTCTGCCACTGCCTGGTAAAACGCTGCTGGCGAGTAGTGTTGCGGCGTTCTTGCATATTGTTGCGGCGCTTACCACGGTTGGCATGTTGGTTCGTGGATATCAAAGGCATACCCACTACCTAGATTGAGCGATAAGACGCCATAGAATTCGGGTAGCGACCCCATCCATACGCGGTGTGGATGGGGTTTTCTATGGCTGTCATGGCCAGTACTATCGGTAGTTCAGCATTTCATTGGTTTGTATCAGGGCTTTCGCTTACTAAGCACCTTTTCGCTTTCCTGGTGATTGTTTGCAATCACCAGGAAAAAGCACGACGTCCCGTGTTGCCGCAGGCGCATACATTGGCAAGCGAAAGTCCTCTCTATTGAAACTCGCGCTGATGCCAGGCCAATGCTGACCTGCTCTGGTGCATGGCGCGCTTCATACAGGTGCTTACCAGAAGCAGAAAAAGAACTGTACTGCTGTAGACACAGAGCCAGAGAAGTTTTCTCGGTTAAAATCTACTGCGCGTAGATGTTTGTATCCCAGAGAGTGCGATGCTATAATTTGCCATCTCCGCGACTGATAACGTAGTTTGAGGAACGAGGATGCGTGTTTTACTCCTGTCCTGGGAATTTCCACCGCATATCGTTGGTGGCCTGGGCAAGCATATTATGGATCTTGCGCCGGAGCTGGCTCGCCAGGGGATGGAGGTACACCTGATTACGCCGTTATTGCGCGGTGGTGAAAAGCACGAAATAACCAGCGACGGTGTTCATGTGTATCGGGTTGAACCGCCAAATATGGATTCCTACGGTTTTGTTTCGTATGTACAGCACACCAATAGCTTGATGGAAGCGGCCGCGCGTACCCTGGCCGCCGAAACCGGTGAGCTCGATATCATCCATGCGCACGATTGGCTGGCCGCGCATGCGGGCGTGGCGCTGAAACATGAATGGCACCGCCCGCTGGTGACAACAATCCACGCGACTGAGCGTGGTCGCCAGGGCGGCTACATTGGTGGCGGCCACGCCGCACAGGTAAACCATATTGAGTGGTGGATGACCTATGAGTCGTGGCGTATCATTGCCTGTTCCTCCTTCATGGCGCACCAGATTAACAATTATTTTGGCACGCCGCTGGATAAAATTGATGTTGTGCCGAATGGCGTGTATATCTCGCCCGATCCTTTTACCAGTGAGGGTCAGCGGCTCGCATTTCGCCGTAACTATGCCCAGGATGACGAGCCGTTGGTGTACTACGTCGGGCGGCTGGTGTATGAAAAGGGACTGCACATCCTGATCGATTGTTGGTCGCAGGTGCAGGAGGTCTTCCCGAATGCGCGGCTGGTGATTGCAGGCACAGGTGCCTACCTTCATTCGCTGAAGCATCGTGCCTGGGCATTGGGCATCGGGGCGGCTGTGAATTTTGCTGGCTTTATTACCGACGAGGAGCGCGATAAGCTGTATCACTGCGCCGACGTAGCGGTATTCCCGTCGCTCTATGAGCCATTTGGGATTGTGGCGCTCGAAGCGATGGCGGCGTGTTGCCCGGTTGTGGTAGCTGAAACCGGCGGCCTCACCGAGGTGGTGAAGCTGCACGAAACTGGACTTACTGTGCACCCGAACGATCCTGGTTCGTTGGCGTGGGGTATTCTGCATACCCTGCAACATCCCGAATGGTCGCAGGCGCGGGCGAATAATGCCCTGGTGGTGACGCGCGATGTGTTCAATTGGCGGCATATTGCTAGTGAGACAATTCAGGTGTACCAGCGCGCTTTCGATGATTGGGTGCAGAGTAGTTGGGGCAAGTAACGGTGCAACTTTCGCAATAGCACAACGTATCATGATCCAAAGCCCGGTGCATATTCGCGATACTCTTGCCGGGTGGGAGAATGATACAATGCAAACACAACCGCTGGTGATTGTACGCAATGATGGTGCAAACCTGCTGGTGCGCGCCGTGTATTTTGTGTTGGTTGGCTGGTGGCTGAGCGCAGTCTGGGCGGTGATTGGCTGGGTACTGTGTATTACGATAATTGGCCTGCCATTAGGCGTGTATATGCTCAACCGCTTGCCGCAGGTGGTAACGCTGAAGCCGCAGCGTACCGATGCGCATGTGACGCCAGCTGGGCAGGTGGTGTATACATCAGCGAAGCAGCGGCCCTTTGTGCTGCGCGCCGTGTATTTTGTGCTGATTGGCTGGTGGCTCAGCGCGCTGTGGATTGCGGCGGCCTGGGCACTGCACGCGAGTATTATTGGAATGGTGCTCGGGTTCTGGATGTTTGACCGGGTGCCCGCGATTGTTTCGCTTGGGCGATAAACCAAACTAATACATTTCGGTGCTTTGGTCGGGAGGATGGGTATGCTCATTCTCCCGATTGCTTTTGTACCTGCGGCCTGAAATATCACTGGGGCAAACTATCGGCGCTGGGTGCCACCCCAGCGTTGCTAGCCGGCGATGTTGAGCGGGGCTGATGTGATTTTAGCGTAAGCTACGAAGAAGTAGGCTTACTATGATATGTCACAGCCTCATCAAATCCAAGATATGCCTCGCCATTGAATTGAGCTAGTGGTACTTCTAAAATTACCCCTTTTCTTAGCAAGATCTCGGCGATAGCCCACCCGGTTGCGTAGCTTACTTCTTTGTTGTCTTCACTCTGTGCTATTTGCAATAGCGAACCTACGACGATCTCAGAATTTTGATTCACTACATTGTGGATTGCATTCAACCGCTCAGTAGTTGATGCTGACACATTCAGCAAGATATTAATATCAATTAGTATGTCTCGATCTGTCATTGTGCTTCTCCGAAACGTCTATTGAATGTATGGGCAAGGTCGCTCGAAACTGGCTTGGAAAGGCGCAAACGTCAGCTCAACGTTGAAACGCAGCCAGCGTATGGATGGTGACGCGAGTGATGTACAGGCGTTGAGCGTGATCTGGGGCAGGCTGCCACCGCACCCCACGGGTCCATCGTCCTGGCGGCTCGCCAGGGTGCCGCTGCTGCTGGTGGCCAGGTGGTCGGCATGCAGAGCGCTATCGCCTGTTACACGACACACCGGCTATCTATTGTTCCACCAGCCCGCGAATATCGTAGGTCCACACCGCAGACTGCGAGCACGTCGCATCGAAACATTGTGTTGCTGCGAGCGTGTTTCCATCGGGTGACCAGGCAAGATCGAAAAAATGGCCGCGTTGCACGAGGAGAGATCGGCGTTGGTCGAGGGAGAACAACCAAATACCACGCGGTTTCCGCCAATCCGATCCGGAGCAGTAGGCCAACCATCGACCGTTTGGCGACCACACGAGTCGCGCAGGATCCATCACATCACTCAGGAGACGCTCGGTCGTCAGAGTGTTTGGATTCAGAAGGTAGATATCCCAAGGTACCACAGGGAACGCATCTGATTGCCCAATAGTTTCGAGGGTGGCCCAAAACGCAATTTTATCTTCTGTTGGCGACCAAGCCGGATCACGGGCCATCCCAATTTGTTTCGGCTGTCGTCCTACTTGGCCAGGTGCCGCCTGGTATTTTGCTAATGCAGTGATAGTATCGGGCAAATACCACGAACGCAGTCCTTTGCGTAGCAGGATTGGAACAGGTTCGACGCCCCCAGGCAATAACCAATAGAGCGTGCTATAGTTACCAATCGGTGTGAAAACACCGCGTTGAAGCGCAGTATTCCACGTAAATTCACCCGTGTTTGGCAACTTTCTCGGAATCAGCGGATTGACCTGATGAGTTTGCCAATCGTAAGCAATTAAAGAAGCCGTAAAATCGAAACCTGTGCTTGGATCGATATGGCCGGTACACATTTTGATCATGCCAAGTCGACCATCAGCAAGTAATAATACATTATGGTAATAGACCCTTAGGCATTGTGGATCGGGCGGGAGCGGAAGCAATTGCCAATGCCCACCAGGGGTAGATTGATACCAAAATACCTCTGAATTTCCAACCAATAGTTGGTTAGCACCTAACCAAGTAACAGTATCAGTACGTGTGAGCGATGGCGGAAGCTGCACCCGGTTCGGACGGTGTAACATAGCTTCTGTACTTTGGGAAAGGGCCACCGCTTGAGGAGCGGGGTCGGGTGTATCCTTGGCGTTGCCTAGACGACCAAGAAAGGAACACCCGATGCCCCGCCAGCCCGATTG
>WBZP01000097.1_pt1 | contig 103066 bp, 88 predicted proteins | sample 5204301 | NCBI WGS metagenome assembly WBZP01 (sample SAMN12412401, study PRJNA552823) | activated sludge metagenome | isolation source: activated sludge from nitrification reactor of wastewater treatment plant... | place: USA: Pennsylvania | collected 2017 | reverse complement strand
CGCTTGCGCAAACGGGGCCGCTTGCCGCAACAAGAAGCGGTCGTCATCGGCGAGTCCATGGCACGGGCTCTTGCCGTCGCCCACGACAAGGGAATCGTTCACCGCGACTTGAAACCCGACAACGTCCTGATCGTCGCGGATGAAACGGTGGAGGGGGGCGAGCAGGTCAAGATCCTCGACTTCGGAATCGCCAAGGCGATTGCCGCGTTGGCAGGCGAGACCTTGCCGGGCGTGCAGACCGCCACCGGACTGTTGCTGGGGACGCCTACGTATATGGCACCCGAGCAGTGCCGAGGCGGCGTGGAAGTGACGGACCGTGCAGATGTCTACTCACTGGGGGTGGTGCTCTACCAGCTTCTCTCTGGAGCACCGCCGTTCGTCAGTCGCTCGCCTGGCGATGTCATCGCGATGCACATCCTGGAGCCGCTGCCTCCGCTGGGCAACAAGGCACCGGAGGTCGCTCAGTCAGTGGTGCGCTTGGTCACCGAGATGCTCAGCAAAAAGCCGACGGAGCGGCCCAGCATGGCCGAGGCTGCCGACAAACTGCACGCGCTGCGTAACGTGGAGCCAAGAACCCTGATGCTGGGGCCGACGCAGGCCGCCGCCAAGATTGCGGAGGCGGTCCAGGCCATGCCAACGACCGAGATGCGGGCGAACGAAACCCGCATGTTCACCGATCGTCCGACTACGCCCATCCCAACCGCCAGCCCAGCGGTCGCCGTTGCCAAGAAGAGCCTGCCGTCCTGGTTGCTTGTGGTGGTGCTCTGCGCTGTTATCTTGGGCGGCGTGACCGCAGCGATGCTACTTCGCTGAAGATCCCCGAAAGGAAACAGCATGGACCGGTTGTGGGCCCCGTGGCGGATGGCGTACATCCTGCAAGCCAGCGGCGAGCAGGGTGCCCAAGAGTGCATCTTCTGTCGGTTTCCGGCGGAAGGTTCGGCTCGCTACGCAGACAATCTGATCTTGTGTAGCACCAAGGCCGCCTTCGTCATCATGAACCGCTTCCCCTACAACAGCGGTCACATCATGGTCATCCCCAGGCGCCATGGCGCGGACCTGGCGGCACTGCCCGCTGACGAGTATCAATCGACCTGCGAGCTACTTCGCAAGGCGCAGCAGATCCTCTGTCGCGAGCTGTCGGCGCATGGTGCAAATATCGGGATGAACCTCGGTCGCGTCGCCGGGGCCGGCATCGACCAGCACTGCCACTTCCATATCGTGCCGCGCTGGAATGGTGACACCAACTTTATGCCTGTCGTCGGTGACGTCCGCGTGATCAGCGAGCACCTCCAGGCCACCTTCGACAAGCTTCGTCCCGCCTTCGCGCACCTAGACGAGCCCGAGTAGCTGCGGGTGCTAGCGAGCCGCTGCCACGGCTTGGTTGTGCTCTTTGCGGGCCTGGGCGCGCAGTCGCGCAATGGCATCGGTGAAGTCAGACGGTGGATCTTCTTGAAACATCAGGTCTTCTTCGCTCTGCGGATGCACAAACCCAAGCGTCTCGGCATGTAGCAGTAGGCGCGGGCTTGGCAGCACGGTCTGACCTCGACGCGTGAAGTCACGAATGTAGACCCGCTCGCCAATGATCGGATGCCCTGACTCAGCCAAGTGGATCCGGATTTGGTGGGTCTTGCCGGTCTCGATTTGCACCGCGCAGACCGTAGCCAGGTTGCCGATGTGCTCTAGGACTTCAACATGCGTCAGCGCCAGCCGGCCACCATGGCCGAGTTCGACCTTCCACTCCGCCAAGGAGCCGCGCAGGCCGTCGCCGCGATCCTTGATCAGATAGCTTTCGATCGTACGGCTTAGACAGTAGCCGTGAACCACGCACAGGTAGCGCCGCCTGATGTCGTGGTGACGAAAGCGCTGCTGAAGCTCGTGCTCTGCCGGGCGGGTCTTGGCAAACATCAAAAGCCCAGAGGTATCCTTGTCGATGCGGTGGACGACGTAGAGTGGCTGCTCGGTGGCGTTGCGTCCCTCGGCCCGCCACGCGTCACGGACCATGTCCATCGCCGTGTTGATCTCGCCCCGCTCGTACGGAACGCTGGAAACGCCCGCCGGTTTGTTGAGCACCAGCAGTTGCGAGTCTTCGTACACGATCCGCTGCTTGGCAATCGTGACCGCTTTGGGCAGCGGGCGCGGGGCGTTGTGGTCGACCGCGATCGTTTGTCCGACCCGAACCCGAATCGCTGGGTCTGCCGCGAGCTTGCCGTCGACCGTTACCTTGTGCTGCTCACACATCGAGCGCGCCCGGGTCCACGCTAGCGAAAGCCGCTGGCGCAGGGCCGCCGCCAGTGTCTTGTCATCATCCTCTTCTGTCACCACAAAGCTCGGCATGGCGCGCATAGTACCCGCCGGGCGATCAATCTCAAGCGCTACCGATCGGCCATCTTGACAGAAAGACTCGTCTTTCTATGATGCGACTTCAAAGGCGTAGTGGGCATGACCGAGCTTAGCTTCCGGCTGAAAGACCTTGAAAACAAGGGCAAGCACATCGACTGTGCGCTGCCAGCCGAGCTTATTACCGACGCACTGGGCGACATGGATGTCGACGGTGCGCGCTCCGGTCTGCACCTTGTCGCCGATCTGACCAAGCACAACGTGACCGTGCTGTGCGATGGCAAGCTGACCGGCGAAATATCGTTGCCTTGTCAGCGCTGTCTTGGTCCGGCGCGGGTGATCGTTGATCAGCGGGTCCACACCGTCTTTGTGCCGCCGTCCTCGGCGCTTGCCAAGAGCGACGGCGAAGCGTCGAGCGATGACGATGCTGACGATATCGATGACGTTGACTACGCCCATCACAATGGTGAGACAGTCGATGTCTTGCCGATCGTGCGCGAGTACCTAATCCTCTCGGTGCCCATCACCGTCTACTGTAACGAGGACTGTCGCGGACTATGTCCTCTCTGCGGCGCTGACAAGAACCAGGGCGACTGCTCCTGCCAACCTGTCGGCAAGCTGTCGCCATTTTCGGCGCTCCGCGACGTAAAGCCCTAACTCTCACTCTCAATCAGCCTGGAGATCACAGCAACATGGCCGTTCAGAAAAGAAGACAATCGAGTGCTCGACGTGATTCGCGTCGCGCACAGTGGATGAAGATGGCGACCCCGGCAGCCTCGACCTGCCCGAATTGCCAGGCGGCCAAGATGCCTCACCGCATCTGCGCTTCCTGCGGTTGGTACGGTCCTGCCAAGGAAGGCCGGGTCATCATCCCGCAGCCGACCGAAAACGAGGCACCGGCAGAGAAGGCCTAGTTCGTAGATGGCGCCTCCGGTGGCATCTGTCATCGCGATCGACGCCATGGGGGGCGACAGCGCGCCGGGCCCCGAAGTAGAAGGGGCAGTGGCGGCAGTACGTGAGCGTGGCTCACGGGTCATCCTGCTTGGCGACGAGTCTCGCCTGCGTGCGGAGCTGCATCGGCTCGGCGCGGCACACCTTGGTATTTCGATTCGTCACTGTACCGAGGTGATCACCATGGATGATCACCCAGGTCAGGCTGTGCGCAAGAAGCGCCAATCGTCGATGCGGGTCGGCTTCGAGCTGGTCCGCAGCGGTGAAGCGCAGGCGATCGTCTCGGCGGGAAACTCCGGGGCGATGCTGGCGTGTGGTCTGTTTGTCCTGGGGCGAATGCGTGGTCTGGACCGGCCGGGCATTGCCGTCATCATGCCGACGCTGGAACCGGGCTTGTTCGGTGCCCCGCCCCGCATTGGTGAGTGCGTGCTGCTCGACACTGGTGCCAACGTCGACGTAAAGCCGCAGACGCTCGCGCAGTTTGCCGTGCTCGGGGCGACCTTTGCCAAGTTGCGGGCGACCTCGCCACGCCTACGGCCTCGGGTCGGACTTCTGTCGAACGGCGAAGAGGCCAGCAAAGGCACCGCGCTGCTTCGACAAACGCATGCTCTGCTACAGGCCAGTTCCAGCATGTCGTTTGAGTACGTGGGCTACGTCGAAGGTCGCGATCTGTTCCAGTACCGACGACCGCCTGGACAAGCGCTCCGCGAAGGCGGGCTTGATGTCGTCGTGACCGATGGCTTTACCGGCAATGTGGTTCTCAAGACTGCCGAGGGTGCAGGCCGCTTTATTGCCGATCTATTGCGCAGTGAGGTCAAGCGATCCTTGCTGGCCAAGCTGGGGGCACTGCTGATGATGCCCGCGCTCAACTCACTCAAACGTGTCGTTGATGTCGATGGTCGTGGTGGAGCGCCCTTGCTTGGCGTAAATGGAGTGGCAATCATTTGCCACGGGCGCGCCAGCGCTCGGGCCATCGGCCGTGCCATTGCCGTTGCCGAAGAGCACGTGCAGTCAGGGTTAGTCGAGGCCACCAAAGTCGCTGTCAGTGCCCACCGCTTCGCCGATGGTTCGGCAAGCACCGACCCGAACACCAGCCAACCGGAGGCTGAATGAGTGACGAGCCGAGTCCAGTAAACCAACACCCCGGCCTACGCCGCATTTGCATCGCGGGTACAGGCCGTGCCGTTCCCGAGCGAATCCTTACCAACGACGACCTGAGCAAGATGGTCGACACCTCGGATGCGTGGATTCGCGAGCGCACCGGCATTCGTACCCGCCACATGGTTCGTCGGGGCGAAGAAGCTGCGTCCGATCTGGCTGCCCGAGCTGGTACCGCAGCTTGCGAGGCTGCGGGCATTTTGCCCAAAGACATCGACGCGGTCATCTGTTCCACCATCAGCCCCGACATGCCGCTGCCGTCGTGCGCGGTCTACGTGCAGCGTAAGGTTGGAGCTGCTCCACACAGTGCGGCGTTTGACCTGGCTGCGGCGTGCGGAGGCTTCATCTACGGCCTTGCTGTCGCCGAGGGACTGCTGCGCAGCGGACTGTATCGCCACATCTTGCTGTGCGGCGTCGAGGTTCTGTCGGGCTACGTGAACTGGCAGGATCGCAACACCTGCGTCCTGTTTGGTGATGGCGCTGGGGCGGCGATCCTCAGGCTGTGCACCGAAGAGGAGCAGGCTGCTGGGCTCGGCGTACAGTCGGTCCATCTGTTTGCGGACGGCAGCCAAGCCGAAGCGCTGATGATTCCCGGTGGTGGTTCGCTCTATCCGACCTCTGCGCAGACGCTCGCTGATGGCAAGCACTTCATCCAGATGAACGGCAAGGTGATCTTTACCAACGCCGTGCGCAACCTGTCGTCGTCATGCCTGACTGCCTTGGCCCATCACGGCCTGACCCCCAAAGACGTCGACTTGGTGATCGCTCACCAGGCCAACCTGCGCATCGTCGAAGCGGTCGCCCAGCGGCTGGATGTGCCGATGGACAAGTTCTTTATCAACATCGATCGCTACGGAAACACCTCCAGCGCCTCGGTGCCGATTGCTCTCGATGAGGCAGTGCGCTCGGGCAAGGTCAAGCGCGGCGACCGGCTGCTGTTCTGCGCGCTCGGGGCCGGTTTGGCCTGGGGTGCTACCGTCGTCCGCTTCTAAGAGGAACTGATGCACAAGGTTGCCTTCGTATTTCCCGGTCAGGGCTCGCAGCACGTCGGCATGGGCAAAGCGCTCTGTGATGCCTACCCCTACGTCCGAGAGCTGTTCATGCGGGCCGATGCTGCGCTCGGTTACTCGATCTCCAAGCTCTGCTTCGACGGACCTGACACCGAGTTGGTCCGAACCGAGAACACCCAGCCCGCGCTTCTGACGAGTGCCGTGGCAGCGGCTGAAGTGCTGCGGCGGGAGCTTGGACTTTTGCCATCGCTGTGTGCCGGTCACTCACTCGGCGAATACTCGGCGCTGGTGGTGGCCGAGAGCCTCGATTTCACCGATGCGGTGCGTCTGGTCCACTTGCGCGGGCGTTTTATGCAGCAAGCGGTGCCTGAAGGGCTGGGGGCCATGGCGGCTCTCGTCGGTCTATCGAGCACGGACGTGGCGGCACTGTGTGCGGAGTCATCGACCGAGATCGAAAAGGTTCAGCCTGCCAATGAAAACGGCGCGAGCCAGGTCGTTATCTCGGGCCACAAGCCCGCTGTCGAGCGGGCCATGGCGCTGGCGAAGGGCAAGGGCTGCAAGCTGGTCAAGGCGTTGCCCGTATCGGCCCCGTTTCATTCGGCGTTGATGGATTCTGCCGCGCTCCAGCTTGCCACCGAGCTTGCCCAAGTGGCGGTACGTTCACCGCGGATTCCGGTCGTCGCCAACATTGATGCTGAGCCGTATCCGCACGGCGATGCAGCGGCTGTACGCGATCGGCTGGTCCGCCAGGTCGCCGGGACCGTACGCTGGGAAGGCTGCGTCCAACGCCTGGTTGCCCTCGGTGCGACGGCGATCATCGAGGTCGGCCCCGGCAAAGTGCTGCAAGGACTGGTGAAGCGCATCGCTCCCGGTGTGGCACTGGGTGGCTTTTCCGATCCAAGTGGCCTTGCGGCGATTTCTGAGCTGTCCTCCTCGTCAACCACTCACAGCTAAGCGAGCATTCTATGACTACTACCCCCTCTGAGCGTCGGGTTGCCCTGGTAACCGGGGCGTCGCGTGGCATTGGCCGCGCCATTGCCAAGGCGCTGGTCCGTGATGGCCTGTTTGTCATCGTCAACTACGTTGCGAACGAAGCGGCCGCGCAGCAGACGTTGGCCGAGCTCGGCGAAGGCAACGCTGCCCTTCAGCAGTTCGATGTTGCAAACGAAGCGGCGGTGGATGCAGCGGTCAAGGCGATCGGTGAACAGTACGGACGGCTCGACGTCGTGGTCAACAACGCAGCAGTGGCGGTCGATGGGCTGCTGATGCGGGTCAAGACCGCTGACTGGCACAAAGTCCTAGAGACGAACCTCTCCTCCGCGTTTTACTTAAGCCGGGCCGCATCGCGCTTTTTGCTCAAGGCCAAGGAGTCTGGCCGCATCATCAATCTCACCTCGGTCGTCGGCGAGATGGGCAACGCCGGCCAGGTTAGCTACGTCGCAGCCAAGGCGGGCCTCATCGGCATGACCCGTACCTTGGCTCGTGAGCTGGCCTCGCGTGGGGTCACCGTCAACGCCGTGTCGCCCGGCTTCATCGAAACCGACATGACCCAGCAGCACGTCCAGGGCGAGGCCCGCCAGAAGCTGACCGCGCAGATTCCGCTCGGACGGATTGGGGCCCCCGAAGACGTCGCCGAAGCGGTCGCCTTCCTGGCCTCACCCCGCGCCAGCTACATCACCGGCCAGGTCGTCCGCGTCAACGGTGGCCTCCTCATCGGCTAGTGCTGGATGGGCACTGGGTAGCGCTACGCAATCCGATACTTGTCTAGCTTGTAGTACAGCGCGCTTGGCTTGATGCCGAGCAGGCGCGCCGTCTCGGTCTTGACGCCCTTGGCCTCGCGATAGGCTTTCAGGATGAGCTGCCGCTCCAGGTCGTCGAGGATCTCGGGCAACGCCATGCCGCCGCTCGGCAGGTCCAAGCTGGCGAGATCGGTGCCGCTGCGTGCTGGGGCCTCCTCGCCACGAATATGGGCGGGCAGGGTGGCAGCGGTGATGGTGCTGCCTTCGCAGAACACCATCGCCTGCGACACCACGTTTTCCAGCTCTCGCACGTTACCGGGCCAGGAATAGGCGTACAAACGGGTCAGGGCATCTTCCGCAATCGCCGTCACCGAGGGGTTACAGCGCGGGCCGTGCTTGACGATGAAGTGGCGGCATAGCTCAGCAATGTCGGCGCGTCGCTCGCGCAGCGCGGGGACAGCCAGCGGTACCACTTGCAGTCGGTAGAACAGGTCTTCGCGGAACTTGCCCTCGCTGATGAGCCTTGGCAGATCGCGGTGGGTCGCGGACAAAATCCGCAGATCGACCTTGATCGTGTGCTCGCCACCGACCCGCTCGAAGGTGCCTTCTTGCAGCACCCGCAGTAGCTTGACCTGCATCGCCGGGGAAATCTCACCGATCTCATCGAGCAGCAGCGTGCCGCCGTCGGCCAGCTCCAGTCGTCCGAGTCTCCGCTTGATCGCTCCGGTGAACGCGCCGCGCTCGTGCCCGAACAGCTCGCTCTCCAGCAACGTCTCGGCGAGCGCACCGCAGTTGACCTTGATGAACGGGCCTTGGCTGCGGCGACCTAGGTTGTGGATGGCGCGGGCGACCAGCTCTTTGCCGGTCCCGGACTCGCCGTAGATGGCGACTGAGGCGTCCGTCTTGGCGACCTTGCCGATCTGCTCCAGCAGCTTGCGCATCGCTTCGGTCGTGCCGATCAGGTCTTGATGCTTGTCGGCGTCGCCTTCGCGGAGTTGGTCGTTTTCGGCGCGCAACCTCTCGCTCATCCGCCGCGCTGCTCGCAACTCCAGGGCGCGTTCAACCTTGAGCCGGACCAGCTCCGGTGAAAACGGCTTGGTCAGAAAGTCCATCGCACCCAGCTTCATGGCTTCGACCGCTGCTTCCACGGTGCCGTACGCAGTCATCAGCAGCGTGGGACAGTCCGGGTCGACCTCGCGAATCCGGCGCAGGACTTCTAGGCCATCCATGCCGTTCATCTTGAGGTCGGTGATGACGAAGTCGGCGGGGCTCTTCTTGAAGATGGTAAGCGCCTCGGTGCCCGACGACGTGGCGCAGACCTTGTGGCCCATTCTGCGCACGACCTGGGCCACTCCTTCGCGCATCGTCTCGTTGTCGTCGATAATGAGGACGTTGGCCATGCGCGAATGCTACCATCCGTGCCGCGTGAAAGAGCCGCAAAACCATGGAACCGCTCGTCCCTATCTCAACGAAGCCTCGGCCCTCGCTGCCGATTCCCTCGGACCTCGACACCGCAATCTTGCGTCTCAAGAAAGAGCGCAACGCCGTCCTGCTGGCGCACTACTACCAAGAGTCAGAGATTCAGGATCTCGCTGACTTTGTGGGCGACTCACTCCAGCTAGCGCAGGCCGCCCAGAAGACCCAGGCCGACGTCATCCTGTTTGCGGGGGTTCACTTCATGGCCGAGGTCGCCAAGATTTTGAACCCGAGCCGCACCGTGCTCGTCCCCGATCTGGCGGCCTCGTGCTCGCTCGCGGACGGCTGTCGACCCGAGCAGCTCGCCGCCTATCAGCGCAAGTATCCGGGCTACGTCACGGTCAGCTACATCAACTGCTCGGCGGCGGTCAAGGCGATGTCGGACTGTATCGTCACGTCGTCGAACGCCGAGCGCATCCTTCGTTCCTATCCGCCGGAACAGCCGATCTTGTTTGCGCCTGATCAGCACCTCGGGCGCTACCTGATGAAGAAGACCGGGCGGACCAATATGGTGGTCTATCCAGGCTCGTGTCAGGTCCATGAGATCTTCAGCGAACGCGAGCTGGTCCGGCTCAAGCTGGATCACCCGAACGCCCATGTTTTGGCGCATCCCGAGTGCGAGGAGCGGATCTTGGCGCACGCGCACTTTGTCGGCTCGACCTCCGCGCTGATCAAGTACGCGGTCGATTCGGCAGCCACCGAGCTTATCATCGTCACCGAGCCCGGCGTGATTCACGAGATGCAGAAGCGGGCACCGGACAAGACGTTCATTGCAGCTCCTGCCGAAGGCGGCTGCGCTTGCAACGAGTGTCCGCACATGCGCCTCAACACACCCGAGAAGGTCTACCTGGCGCTGCGCGACCTTACGCCCGAGCTGATTCTTGCTGAAGACCTGCGCTTGGCCGCCAAGGCCCCGATTGACAAGATGCTGTCGCTTTCCTAGCCCGTTTGGTCGCCCGACAACCGATGGTTGTGGCGTGAGAACCGATGGTTGTAGCGGGTGAACCGATGGTTGTAGCGGGTGAACCGATGGTTGTGGCGCGAGAACCAGTGGTTGTGACGCGAGAACCAGTGGTTGTGGCGTGAGAACCGATGGTTGTGGCGTGAGAACCGATGGTTGTGGCGGGTGAACCGATGGTTGTGGCGGGTGAATCGATGGTTGTGGCGCGAGAACCAGTGGTTGTGGCGGCCTTGGGTGCACTGCGAAGTCCTTGCAGTCGCTTGCGCGTGGTGGCCGCTTGGCTGCGCCGGTAAGTCCTCGGAGACGCTTGCGTTTTACAGCGCCGTCGTGATAAGCACTCAAGGCTTTTGGTTGATTCAAATCACACACGCCTTGGGTAAGTGCGCGTCTTCGTGCCGGTTTCACCGGTGATTGCGCGTCGGTGGCTGTTGCCATCGGTCAAGGCGGAGGACCAAACGAAGGAGACAAGATGAGCGATACACCGAGCGAAGTCGTAAGCCAGGAACTTTCAGCCGACAACCCCGAGGCTCCCATCACGATGCGGCAGCTTCTGGAGGCCGGTGTCCACTTCGGTCACCAGACCAAGCGCTGGAACCCCAAGATGAAGCCTTATATCTTCGGGGCCCGTAACGGCATCCACATCATCGACTTGCAGCACACCGTGCGGCTGTTCAACCGCGCCTTCAACTTCATCGTGAACACGGTGTCGCAGGGCGGCTCGCTGCTGTTCGTCGGTACGAAGAAGCAGGCGCAGGAAGTCATGCAGCAGGAAGCGCTGCGCGGTGGCCAGTTCCACGTCACCAACCGCTGGCTCGGCGGCACGCTGACCAACTTCCGCACCGTCAAGGGCTCGATCGACCGTCTGAAAAACCTCGAGAAGATGGCCGAGGACGGCACCCTTGAGCGGCTCGCGAAGAAGGAAGTGCTGATGAAGATGCGCGAGCGCGACAAGCTTGAAAAAGCGCTCGGCGGTATCAAGAACATGACCGAACTGCCGTCGGCCATCTACGTGATCGACGCCAAGAAAGAGCACATCGCCATCTCCGAAGCGCGCAAGCTGGAGATCCCGGTCATTGCAATCGCCGACACCAACGCGGATCCCGACGTCATTGACTACGTGATCCCCGGCAACGACGACGCGATTCGCGCCATCAAGCTGTTCACGGGCAAGATTGCCGACGCTTGTGTGGTCGGTGCTCGCCTCGGTCGTGAGCGCGCCGCATCGCACAGCCGCGATGAGGGCGGACACGGTGGCGAGCGCAAGCAAGCCGCTGCCGCTCCGGGCGCTCCGGCTCCCCGCGTCGAGATGCGAAAGAACCGTGGCGGGCTTCGTGGCACCCCGGCTGCCGCCGCCACGCCGACTTCGGTGATGCTGTCGAGCGAAGAAGAGTAGACCTTCTTCGCAACCTGCGATGCTGCCCCGCAGAAAAGCTGAGCCTTTCCACCTGCGGGGCTCTACCTCTATTTCAAGGAGACTCCACATGGCCCAGATCACTGCGGCACTGGTGAAAGAACTACGCGAACGTACCCTCGCCGGTATGGCGGACTGTAAGAAGGCGCTCGAAGAAGCGGCGGGCGACATGGACAAGGCCGCCGACTGGCTGCGCAAGAAAGGCATCACCAAGGCTGCCAGCTCCGCTGCGCAAGGCCGGGTCGCCACGGAAGGCGCTGTCTCGTCCTACATCCACATGGGTGGCAAGATCGGCGTCCTGCTCGAAGTCAACTGCCAGACCGACTTCGTGGCGCGCACCGATGACTTCAAGAACTTCTGCAAGGATGTCGCGATGCACATTGCCGGTCGCGATCCGTTCCCTCAGTTCGTGACGGACGAGGAGATTCCGGCAGCGCTCATCGAGCGTGAGCGCGCCTTCCAAACGGAAAAGGCCAAAGAGGCCGGCAAGGGCAAGCCGGACAACATCATCGCCAAGATGATCGACGGTGCTCTGGCCAAGTGGAAGAAGGACATCTGCTTGCTCGACCAAGAGTTCGTCAAAGACCCGAGCAAGGACATCCGCACCATCCAGCTTGAGCTGACCGCCAAGACCGGTGAGAAAATCACCATCCGTCGGTTCACCCGCTACACGCTGGGTGACGGACTGCAGAAGAAAGAGCAGGACTTCGCTCAAGAAGTCGCCGCTCAGGTGGCCGCCACCGCGAAGGCCTAAGGGCAATCCATGACCCAGCCAAGCGCCGAAGCTCCGGTTTATAAGCGTATTCTCCTCAAGCTGTCGGGCGAAGCGCTGATGGGGAAGGGCCAGTACGGCATCGACCCCGCCACACTTCATCGCTTGGCTGCCGAGGTGAAGGGCGTCCACGACATGGGCGTCGAAGTCACCTTGGTCATTGGCGGCGGCAACATCTTTCGTGGCGTCTCGGCGTCAACCCAGCACGGCATGGACCGCGCCTCTGCCGATTACATGGGCATGATGGCGACGGTGATGAATGCGCTGGCGATGCAGGATGCGATCGAGCAGATGGGCCTGCCAACTCGCGTGCTGTCGGCGATCGAGATGAAGGAACTGTGCGAGCCGTACATTCGGCGTCGGGCGATTCGTCATCTGGAAAAGCGGCGCGTGGTGATCTTTGCGGCGGGTACTGGCAACCCCTACTTCACCACCGACACGGCCGCAGCCCTGCGAGCGATGGAGATCCACGCCGAAGTGCTGCTCAAGGCCACCAAAGTCGATGGCATCTACGACCGCGATCCGGTCAAGCATGCCGACGCCGTTCGCTACGAACGAGTGACCTACCTTGAGGTCTTGCAGCGAAACCTGCAAGTCATGGACTCGACGGCGATCGCGCTCTGTCGCGATAACAAGCTGCCGGTCATTGTCTTTAACCTACAGAACAGCGGCAACATCGGGCGGGTTGTCTGTGGCGACCTGTCCATTGGCACACGCGTCGACTAGCCTCGCCTGCGGCGTGCCGGGCGTGCCGTAAACGTAGGCCTCTTGACGGAAAATAGCCAAAAAGAGAGGATTCATGAGCATGGTAAGCGATGTCCTAAAGAGCCTGGATGACGACATTGCCAAGGCAATGGATGCTTTTCAGCGCGAGCTTGCCAAAGTTCGTACCGGACGCGCCAACAGCAACATGCTGGATGGCATTCGGCTCGACTACTACGGCACACCGACGCCGCTCAATCAGGTTGCGTCGGTCAGTGTCGCTGACCCACGGCTGATCGTCGTTAAGCCCTGGGAAAAGCGAATCATTCCAGACATTGAGAAAGCGATTCGAGACGCGGGGCTGGGCGTAAACCCAAGCTCCGATGGCGAGATCGTACGGTTACCGATTCCGCCGCTCACCCAGGAGCGACGCAAGGAGCTGACCAAGGTCGTCAAGCGGATCGGCGAGGACGCCCGGGTGGCGGTCCGCAACTGCCGTCGAGATGCTCGCGAGCTTTTGGAGCAAGCTGGCAAAGATCGCGAGATTACTGAAGACGACGTTGAGCAAGGGCTCAAAAAGATCCAGGCCGTTATCGACAAGGCGATCGAGAAGATCGACGGGATTGCCGATAAGAAGCAGGCCGAAATCATGGAGGTCTAGCTCCTGGACCAGTTGTCCTTTAATCCCAAGTTCGGCAAGTACGAGCTGCTCGCCCACCTGGCGACCGGTGGAATGGCCGAGATCTATCTGGCCCGAATGGATGGATCGGATGGCTTTTCCAAGCTGGTGGTGGTCAAGCGACTGCTCGCCGACTTGGCGAAGGACAAAGACTACGTCCAGATGTTTCTGGATGAGGCGCGGATCAACGCCCGCTTAAATCACTCGAACATCGTCCAGGTGCTAGAGCTGGGCGAAGTCGACGGCCAGTACTTCATCGCCATGGAGTACGTGTCCGGTCTATCCATCGCCCAGATTGGCAAGCTGTCCACGCAGCGCCTGGGGGAGGTGCCGCAGAACATCGCCTGCGGCATCATGCTTCAGTCCTGCGCGGGCCTGCACCACGCCCATGAGACCAAGCTGTCGGACTCCGACACGCTTGGCATCATCCACCGTGACGTGTCGCCGCAGAACCTGCTTCTGACCTACGAAGGCTTCGTCAAGGTCGTCGACTTCGGCATCGCGAAAGCGGAAGGCCGAGAGACGCGCACCCAGGCGGGCATGGTCAAGGGCAAGTTTTCGTACATGAGCCCCGAGCAGTGCACCGGCCAGAAGGTGGACCGCCGCACCGATATCTTCGCGCTCGGCGTCATCTTGTTCGAGCTGTGTACCTCGCGTCGCTTGTTCAAGCGTGCCACGCCGATCGAGACCTACGAAGCAATTCAGAAGGGTGAAGTACCCGACCCGTGCTCGGTGTCGCAGGCAGTGTCTCGTCAGGTCGCTGACGTGATCTTGAAGGCGCTGGCCCGCAATCGGGACGATCGCTACCCGACCGCTGAGGCGATGCAAGAGGCGCTTGAGCTGGCGATGCGACGCTCGGGTCTGAAGGGTCGGCCTCTCGATCTGTCGCGCTTTCTGGAATCCAACTTCCAGGCCGAGATCAAAGAGCAAGAAGACCTGGTTCGTCGCATTGCCGCGGGTGAGCTGACGCAGCCGGAGAACCAGCACGTCGCCGAGCAGAGCAAGCTCGCCGACAACTACGCACACGTTGAAGACCTCGACATCGAAGAGGATCTCGACGAGGTCGAAGACGCGACGAGCAACGACCTGAAGGCCCCGGAGTCGAAGCCTCCTGGGCCGCCGCCGCCCGTGCCTTCGCTCGCGAACAAGAAGGCCCAGATTGCGCAGAGCCCGGTGTCGATGGTGCTACCAACCATCGATCCGAAAAAGGCCCTGCAAGACATGCTGGCGGGCAAGACGCCGAACATGCTGGGGGACCAGCTTCAGGGGCTGGCCAAGGCTGCCAACATTTCCGTGCCGACCCCTGATGGTGAGCCACCTGTTTCCGCCGCAAGCTCTCCAAGCCCAAGCGGTCAAGGACTAGCACCATCGGCGAGTACGCCGACTTCCGGTGCCAGCGGCCAAGGACTTGCGCCCGCTGCACCCGCATCGGGACTTCAGAAGCTGGCCGATTTGCCGCTGCCGATCCTCATCGGGATTGCGGTCGGACTGGCTGTGCTCTCGGCCATCCTGACCGCGCTCGTGATCTTCTAAGCGACCCGCCGCGCACGCTTTCCGGCTTGACTGCGATTCTGCTCATTTGGGAACGTCGCCTCCCAAGCGAGGTGACTGCGATGGGTCGTACGCAAGCGGGTGTACTGAGAGTTTCTCTGCTGCTGTGGACTGTGGGGCTGCTGGGAGTCACGGCCTGTGATGCACCAGCCGGAAAGCCTGATGCAGGGGATGCCGGGATGGGCAGCGAGGATGCGGCGAGCTGTACCATGTGTGGTGGGGCGTGCGTCGATGTGAGCACCGACTCCCGCAACTGTGGGGCCTGCGGCACGGACTGTGGGCCGGCAGCAAGCTGCATGGGGGGGAAGTGCGAGCCGAGCAGTAGCCGAGACATGTCGATGAGCGATCTAGCGCCAAGCGATGGCGGCATGACGATGCGTCGGCTGTGCGATCAAACGCCGCCGGTGGGGGCCAAGCTTGCGCCGCCACCTCCGGTCTATTCGGGAACCTGTCCCAGCCTTATGCCGGGCAAAAACACGATCGTCTCTTCGGGGAAGTCGCGAACCTTCCTGCTGGCGGTGCCCAAGGGAGTGATGCCGGGGGAAAAGCTGCCGGTGGTGTTTATGTGGCACTGGCTGGGGGGCAGCGCGGACTCGTTTTTGAAGAAAGGCGAGGTCCAGGCGGCAGTCGACTCGCAGCGGTTCTTGGCGATCCTGCCGGAAGCCAAGGGGGACATCACTTGGAAGTGGCCGTTCGACGTGCTGGTGACAGCGGCACGGCAGGAAGAGGAGTACCGCTTCTTTGACGACATGCTGGCCTGTGCGGCAGCTCAGTTCAACGTCAATAACAACTGCGTGTCGTCGGTTGGCGTGAGCGCCGGGGCGCTGTTTACCGATCAATTGGCGACGGGGCGTAACCAGTACCTGGCATCGGCGTTGTCGCTGTCGGGTGGGGTGGAAGGCGTCGCCAAGAAGTGGGGAAACCCGGCGCGCAAGCTACCGATGTTGGTGCTGTGGGGCGGAGCGATGGACAACTGCTTGGGGCTGGTCAACTTTCAGACGGCATCGAAGGCACTGGAGACGCAGCTAGTCAAAGACGGCCACTTCTTTGTCGAGTGCGTCCACAACTGTGGCCATGCCGAGCCGCCGCTCGATGCACCGGCGATGATGACCAAGTACGCGGCGTTCTGGGAGTTCGTGTTTGCGCATCCGTACTGGCTTGGCACGGGGGAGTCACCCTACAAGACAAGCGGGCTGCCTGCGGGGATGCCAAGCTGGTGTGCCATCGGGGCGGGCTCGGCCAAGCCGCGCACCGGGATCTGCACCGAAAAGCCGGGGTGCTAGCAGCAGCCGGGCGGGCCTGACCGAGCAGGCTTAGTGGACGGGTTGAGGCAGGCGGACCGTGGCTGTGGTGCCGCGTGGGGTGCTGCGTAGCTCAACGGTGCCGCCGAGTGCGGTCACAAACGAGCGGGTGAGCGCCAGGCCGAGTCCGAACCCGTCGATACTGCCCCGGTGGCTCGGGCTTCGGTAGAATCGCGCAAACAGGCGCTCCGGGTCTTCGTCGCCAAGTCCTGGTCCGCTGTCGGTGACGACCACCTGTAGCTCCCTGTCGGAGCCTTCCCGCGCCGAGTCTGCGGGCTCGGTCGGTTCGGCTTTCACCACCACCACGCCACCTGGGGGAGAAAACTTGATGGCGTTTTCGACCAGGTTGGCGAGCGCACGATGGAATAGGAGTGCGTCGGTTTCGATGTGGTGCCGTGGATCACATTCCATCCGAAGTAAGACCCCGCTTTCGGCGGCGACCCCTTCGTAGAGGCCGAGCACTTCATCGAGGAGCGGACCCAGGAGGTGGGCACTCTTACTCACCGGCAGCTCACCGGAGTCGGTCCGTGCCAAGGTAAGGAGGATCTCGGTCAGCCGCATCAGCCGTCCGAGCCCTTCCAGTGTCTCTTCCATGGTGAGTCGCAGCGCTTGGTTGTCGCGGGGTCGTCGCAGCGAGATCTCCAGTCGTCCCATCAAGTCGGCCAGCGGGGTTCGTAGCTCATGGGCGGCATCGCTGGTGAATCGCCGCAAGCTGGTGACGCAGCGATCGACACGGTCGAGCATCTGATTGAGGACGTGGATGAGGCGCTGGATCTCGGCATCGGTGGCGGGATGCTCTTTGAGCCGGTGGCTGAGCTGATCGGGTCCGACTTTGCTTGCAACCTCCACGAGATCTGACAGGGCTTTGACCGTGCGGCGTGTCATCAGCGAGCTGCCCAGCGTTGACAGCACCACGGACAGTGGAATGGCCGCACCTAACGACAGAAACAATAGGTGTCGAAACGCTGACAGCTCACGCTCTTTTTCGATGATGGGTTCGTCTTCCTGCTCTTCGATGAACACGGCAGTGCCGTAGATCATCGTGGCAAACAGCAGCAGCACACAGGTGGTCAGCGCTGCGTAGAACAGCGCGAGTCGCCCGCGTAGGGAGTGCAGCTTAGGAGTGAGCTGCTTCGTCCACGACATAGCCGACTCCTCGCACGGTGCGGATGAGAGAGCCGTGACCGACCTCATCGAGCTTGCGGCGGAGCTGCGCGACATGCACATCGACCACGTTGGTTCCGGGATCGTAGGAGTAGCCCCACACGCTCGACAGCAGCATGCTCCGAGACACCACTTCCCCAGCGTGTCGCCATAGCATATCGAGTAGCGCAAACTGCTTCGGAGTAAGCTCCAGGGGTTGCTCGGCATAGCGAAGCTGATGAGCTGATAGATGTAAGGAGAGCAGACCTCGGCGCAGGACATCGCCGTGACGTAAACCGCCTCGTCGCATCAGCGCTCGGAGTCGTGCGAGTACCTCGGCAAACGCGAACGGCTTGTGCAGGTAGTCATCGGCCCCCTGGTCTAGGCCCATCACACGATCGGCGAGGGTATCGAGTGCGGTCAGCATCAGAATCGGGGTTTTCACTCCGGCTTGTCGTGCCGCCGCGACCACGGAAAAGCCATCGCGCTTGGGGAGCTTCACATCGAGGATGCAGACATCATACGGAGTCTCTCGCAGAGCACGCAGCCCGGACTCGCCATCGGCGCAGATATGGACCAGGAATTGCTCCTCTTCCAGACCTTCTGAGAGCGTTCGGGCGAGTCGAACATCATCTTCGATGAGCAATAGGAGCACCGCAAAACCTCTACCATGCAAGTGGTGCGACTGCGTGCTAGCGTCCGAGCGCCATTTGCAACTGCCACAGCGAAACCTCGACATCGCGCTGGGCCATCGCTTCCGCTCGCTGCGCAGCCAGTAGATCGCGCTGCGCGGTGATGAGATCGAGCAGCGAGGTGACCCCAGCGGCAAACTGCTTCTCGGTGGCGGTGAGCGCTTGTCTTCGTGCGTCGCACAGAGGTCGGGCGCGCTTGTGCAGGATGTCGCGGGAGCGCTGCCACAAGTGGTAGCTGGATGCGATATCGAGCTGGACTTGGCGCTCGCTGCGAAGCTGGTTGGCCTTGGCTTGTAGAAGCAGGGACTGTGCCCGTTGCCTAGGTCCATTCCCAAAGTCCAGCAGAGGCAGCGGTGTACTGAGAGCGACCACCGCACCTGGGCCCAGATTGGAGAAACGTGCACCGACGGACGCTTGCAGATCGAACAGTGGAACGCTGCGGAGCTGGGCCAGTCGGATCGCGGCGTCGGCATGCTGGATCTCGGCGACTGCTTGGCGGAGATCGGGCCGCTCGTGGGTCTGTGCCAGGAGCGCGGACAGAGCCTGCTCTTGCGAGCCAGCGGAAGACCGTTCCATCTGTTGCGCGAAGTCGTGCTGGCTATCGCTGCGAAGCTGGATCGGGCGGGGTGACTCCGCCCCGAGCAGAATCGAAAAGGCAAGCTGGAGGAGTCGCTGCTGTCTGCTCGCCAGCTCTTCCCCGCGCTGCGCATCGAGCTGTTCGGCTTGGGCTCGTAGGATGTCCAAGGCGCTCGCATCCCCGCGCAGCTCGCGCTGCTGGTTCTGATGCAGAAGCGCCGTCGCGATGTCGACTGCTTGCTGTTCGATGGCAACCAGTCGTTCGTACAGTCGCAGCTCGAAAAAGGCACGACCGACGGCGAGCCGAAGCTGACGAAGTTCCTCTGCGAGCGCCTGCTGGGTGCTGTCCCGCTGGGCGCTGGCGGTGCGTGCTTCTTGGGCTGTGACGATGCCGCGCAAAAGTGGAATGCTGATCATCGCTTGATGAAGGAGCTGCGGAGTGCCGGCGGCGTTGTGAAGCCCGATGTCCTGGGCGAGATAGGAGACGATCGGATTGGGCAGGGTCTTGGCTGTGCTGAGCTGGGCCTGGGCATCGAGTGCTCGTGCCTGCTGGGACATCAAAAGCGGCGCGTTGTGCTCGGCCAGCTCTACGCAATCGGCCAGGCTGAGCGGCTCGGCCAGTCGGTCGGCTGCGAGGGCGTGGATCGGGACAGCCAGCGTACAAAAGAGCGGTAGCCAGAACCGGGCGCGGCGGCTCCGTCCAGCGAGTCTACTCCACACAGCGCGCATTACTTGGTCCTCCCAAAGACGCCGTACAGCGCGGGCAGCAGCAGCAGGTTCAGGATCGTGGAAGTGAGCAGGCCGCAGACAATCACCAGGGCCATCGGGTGTTCGATTTCGTAGCCGGGCACGCTGCCGCGCACCACGATCGGAAGCAGGGACAGACCGGCGCACAGCGCGGTCATGACAATCGGAATCAGCCGCTCTTCGGCACCTCGCAAGAGCAGCTCGGGGCCAAAGGGAACCGCTTCGTGTTCTTGCAAGTGGCGGTAGTGGCCAAGCAGCATCAGACCATTGCGACTGGCGATGCCGAGCACGCTGACAAAGCCGACCAGCGATCCCAGCGACAGCACGCCGCCGCCCGCAAGGACTCCCAGCACGCCACCAAACAGTGCAAACGGAATCGTTCCAAGGAGGAGCAGCGTGAGTCGCAGACTGCGGAAGTCCAGATACAGTAGAGCAAACACTCCACCGAGCGCTACCAGGGACCAGCCCATCATCTGACGACGGGCGGTCTTGGCGGCGGTGTATTCCCCCAGGAACTCGGGATGGTAGCCGCGTGGAAAGGGCAGGGCAGAGACTCTGTGTTCCACCAGGCGTGCGACGGTTCCTAGGTCTTGGCCGCGCACGTTACACAGGACATCGATGCGACGCGAGCCGCTCTCGCGCTTGATTTCGCTGGGCGAGGGCACAATGGTCACGTCGGCCAGCTCCGACAGCGCCACCTGGGTACCGCTCGGTGTCTCGATGAGCAGGCTGCGCAGCGCGGACAGATCGCGGTGTACCGATTCGGGACTCCACACCACCACATCGGAGATGCGGCTGCCGTCATAGACCTCTCCCACCTTGAGCCCGGCGATGAGCACGCTGGCAGCCTGGCGAATCTGTCCTGGGGTGACTCCGTACAGGGTAGCGCGCTCGGGACGGATACGGACCTCGACCTGGGGCACCAGCACCTGAGGCTCGACCTTCAGATCGACAACCCCGGGAATGTGGTTCAGCAGTGCGGCGACGTCTTCGGCCTGCTTTCGCAGCGTGGGCAGGTCGGCTCCGTAGATGCGTACCACCACGGCGGCGTGGGCACCGGATAGGACATCCTTGATGCGCTCTTTTAGATAGGTGAGTACGTCGCGAAAGACGCCGGGATAACCGGCCACCACTTCGCGAACGCGGGACACCGTCTTTTGGTAGTCGGCTTTGGGGTCGATGCTGATCCAGTGCTCGGTGAAGTTCGCTCCGACCACTTCATCGGCGACCTCGGCGCGACCAATGTGGGAACCGAAGCTCTTTACGCCGGGAATGGCGAGCAGTTCCTGACTGACTCGTAGCGTCGAGCGGCGGCTGGCCTCGATGGAGGCTCCGGGCTTTTCGACCCAGTGCATCAGGAAGTCACGCTCCTGAAAGTCGGGAAGTAGTTCGTCCCCTAGGAACGGCACAATCGCGACGGCTAGGACGGCTGCGCTGGCGGTGAGGCCGATGGCTAGCTTGGGATACGACAGAAGGGGAGACAGGAGTCGGCGGTAGCGCTTGCGCAGCGAGAGCACCAGCGGTCGCTCATGGGAGGCGGTGTGAGTCGTACCGGGCAGCAACCACAGCGACAGAGCGGGCGTCACCGTGAGAGCGGTCAGCAGCGAGGCCAAGATCGACAGCACGTAGGCGAGCGCCAGCGGACGGAAGAACGCCCCGGCCAAACCATCGAGGAAGAACACTGGCAGAAACACCAGGCAGACGATCAAGCTGGCGTAGACAACGGCGCTGCGGACCTCGATCGATGCCGCCAGCACGACTTGGAGCGACGGCTGCTTGCCGTCCGCTTGGCAAAGCCTGCGGCGAATGTTCTCGACATCAATGATCGCGTCATCGACTACCTCGCCCACTGCAATCACCAGTCCGGCCAGAAACATGGTGTTGAGCGTGCCGCCCGCGATGGACAGAGCGAGCAGCGCCCCCAGGAGCGACAGCGGAATGGCGGTCAAGCTGATGGCGGCGGTGCGCAGATCGCGCAAGAACACAAACAGCACCAGCGTGACCAGCAGACAGCCGATTCCGAGCGCGATGCGGAGGTTCGACAACGACAGCTCGATGAAGCCTGCGGGCCGAAAGATGGCGGCGTCGATCTCCACGTCCCGAAGTCCGGGCCGGAGCGTAGCCAGCGCGGCATCGACATCATGGGTGAGTGAGAGGGTGTTGCCGGTGGGCTGCTTTTCAACGATGAGCAGGAGTCCGGGGCGACCGCTTACGACGGCGTCGCCGATCGGTGGTGCGTGGCCCTCTTTCACCTCGGCCACATCGCCAATTCGTAGCGACGTGGTGCCGCGCTGGGCGAGCACGGTCTGCGTCAAATCGGCGGGACCAAGGATAGAGTTTTTGTGACGGACGACCAGCCGCTGATTGGCACCATCGAGAAATCCGCCGGCACGGACCGTGGCCGCGTCCGTGGTGGCGCGGAGCACGCTATCTAACGTTACGTCGTTGGCTTGCAGCCGCGCCGGATCGACCAAGACCTGGAGCTGGCGATCACGCATTCCCCAGACCGCGACGTTGGCCACGCCCGGAACGGCGAGCAGGCGTGGGCGGATGACCCAGCGGACCAGCTCGGATAGCTCCATCTGCGACAGCGTGGCCGAGGTGATGCCAATCTTCATGGCCCGGCTGAGCGAGGACAAGGACGGCAGAATCACCGGTGGATGAGCGACCTGCGGCAGCCGATTGGCAACTAGCGCCAAGCGCTCTTGCACCAGTTGGCGCGCCCGGATGAGGTCCGCTCCTTCGCGCAGCAGCAGCACCACCGAGGAGAGGCCGAGCACCGATTTCGAGCGCAGCGTGCTGAGATCGGGCAGTCCGGCGAGCGCGGTTTCGAGTGGCAGCGTGATCAGGTTCTCGACTTCTTCTACGGACAGGCCGGGCGCTTCGGTCTGGATCTCGACCATGGGCCGCGCAAACTCGGGAAAGACATCAAGCGGCATTTTGTCGGCGGCCCGCATACCCAGCACGAGAAGGACAAGGGCTGTGACGAGCACGAGTGTTCGAAAGCGCAGAGCAGAGGCAACCAGCAGGCTGAGCATCACGTCCTCCTTGGAATGGCCGGTGTGTCGGTTGCTACGCGTGGGCTACTTGTCGGCACCGAACTCGGCTCCGTACAACTCCATGGCACCGGCGGTGACGATCGGTGAGCCAAGGTGCAGTCCACCCTGGCGGAGGCTGCGCGGACTCAAGACCACCTGCTCGCCTTCGGTTCGTATGACCTCGACCCGGCGTCGTGCAAAGACCTGCGGTGCGGTCCGCTCGTACAGCCAGGTCGCCCCCGACGGGTCGTGCAAGATCGCTGAAGCGGCCGTGGTTGGACTCACCTCATCACCACGCAGTGGCAGCCACACCGCTACGCGCTGACCGAGCTGAAAGCGGCGCGATCCCGAGATCAGGAAATAGCGATCCACCGTTCCTTGCTGCGGCTGGGCGGTGGGCGGTGCGGGTTCTACCGGTGGGGCAGGCAGTGGTGGTGCGTGCGAAACCAGCTCTTCAATCAGAGCAGCGGCATTCGGTGCCAGGCTTGCCAGCTCACCGGAAGGAACTTGAGTCCGCACCCACAGCGATTCGTCACTCACCACCTCGCATAAGGCGGCCCCGACGGGTACTTGCTCGCGCAGCGTGACCCGGACTTCGCGCAGGACGCCGTCGATCGGTGACTCGACTACGACAGCGGACAGCAGTCCGGCCCGACCCGCTGTTCCGAGCAGCGCATCACGCTGCGAGATGGCGGCCCGCAGGGCGGCTCGCGTGGTCTCACGCTGGGCCGTTGCTTCGTCGAGCAGCTTGCGACCGGCCAATCGATCGGCCACGAGCTGCTCGGCCCGCTTGAGCGCCACCTCGGCGGCGTCGTCTTGGACTTGTGCCCGCGCCACCTGGCCATCGGCATCGACTCGGGCCGTCGAGACTTGCATGCGCTCGGTCGGCCCGAGCAAGGGGGTGAGCAGGAAAAGGGTCTGTCCGGCTCGGACGTGGACACCGGGAATCGGGAGCGTGCCGCCCGCCGGAAGCTGCACGGTCCCCGCGTTCATGGCCACCACTCGGACGGCTCGACCGGGCAGCGGTTGGATTTCACCGGCGAGCAGTCGCCGGGGACGCTGGCTCTGCTGCTGGAGTGGCCGGAGTCCGTCTGGAATGCCGAGTCGCTGTTCGGCTTCAGCCGATAGGGTGACCTGGGCCAGCTCGGCTTCTTTGTGGACAGCCCGTGGCCTTACGGCTTCGGGGGCCGGTCGTCGGCAGCCTACGACCGCGAGCGCGGTGACAAGCAGGATCAGACCCAGTCGTTCCTTGGCATGGGCAGCGCGAAGAGAGCTAGACATGCCGCCACGCTACGCACTGTGCAGCGTCAGCTCGCACTCCTTCATGAAAACTTCATGTTGGCGGTGTGGTGAGGTTCCGTTCGAGTCCGAATTCTCTGGCTCGAACGCTCTTGGGGTGGGCTATCGTGCGCGCAGCTACCCTTCCAGATTGGCATCGGGCCGCAGCACCCCATGGGAGAAAGTCTATGAGCGAGACGGCAGTTCCCCACATCGCGATTGTTGGCGCGGGCTACTCGGGCACGCAGACGCTGGCGGAGCTGGTGCGGCATGCCCGAGCGCCGCTGTCGATTCAGGTGGTCGAGTCGCAGCACCCACTTGGGCAAGGAGTGGCCTATTCCACGATGGAGTCGGTCCATCTGCTCAATGTTCGGGCCGCCAAAATGGGGGCGTTTGCTGACGATCCGGGCGGCTTTTACGACTGGCTGCAAACGGAGGTCGGTCGACAGGCGGTGGCGTCCTTCTGTCCAGAGCTTGAGGTGACCCCGGAGGCCTTTATGCCTCGCGCCGTGTATGGTGCCTATCTGACCGATGGCCTGCGGCGCACGGTAGCAGAAGCTGCGCACAAGGGAATCGAGGTGCGGTTTCACAAGGCCTTGGCCGTGGACGCCGAGCTGGTTGATCCGGTGAAGCAGCGCTTGCGCCTGTGGCTCACGCAAGACGGCGAGCGGTCCTCGTTGGAAGCGGATGTGCTGGTGCTGGCCACCGGCAACCTGCCGCCCAAGCGCTTTCGCTTTGTGGATGACTTGGTGGACCCGCAGCATCGCTATGTACCCGACTTGTGGAATCCCTCACCTAGCAGTGTGTTTCCCTGGGGAGTGGCTCAGCTTTCAAAAGATAGCGAAGTGGTCATCCTTGGCACCGGGCTGACCATGGTGGATGCGCTGCTGACGCTGGATCGGCGAGGCTTCGCTGGACGGGTGACGGCGGTTTCTCGGCACGGACTGCTCCCGCAAGACCACGCAGCGGATGCGCCCTGCCTTGATTGGTCGCTGGTGACCGATCCTGAGTCTGCGCCGCAGACCACGCTGGGACTTTTGGCGAGTGTGCGTCGCCAGGTGCGAGAAGCTGCCAAACGTGGTGCCACCTGGCAAAACGTGGTCGACTCGCTGCGGTCACTAACTCCGTGGCTGTGGCAGCGGCTGAGCCTGCGTGACAAGCAACGATTTTTGACGCGGCTTTTGCCGTACTGGAGCGTTCATCGTCATCGCATGGCACCAAACGCGAGTGCCACGGTGCAACAGTGGCTGACCGATGGACGACTGCGGATCATCGCTGGCCAAGTGGTCGGGGTGAGCGCCGAGGCCGACAGGCTACGGGTGTCGTATCGGCAGCGCGGAACCGAGCGCATGGGCACGATTTCGGCTGCACTGCTCTTGAACTGTACCGGGCCTGATGGCGAGCTTTCCCAGTGTCCGAATCGGCTGCTGCGTAACTTGCTTGCACGGAAGCTGATTTCGAGCTGTCCGCTGCGGCTGGGAATTGAGCGCACGCCACTTTGCACAGCACGTGGCCCCGCCGATTGCAGCCTGTTTGTACTCGGCTTTCTGGGGACGGGGGATGTGCTGGAGTCGACGGCGGTACCGGACTTGCGGCTGCACGCGGCGCAGGTGGCTCAGGCGGTGCTGAGGCGAATCGCCACGCAGTTGTAAGCGGTTAGCTGGGCCGGGCTTCGCCCGCTGCGGGGATGGGAGAGGACGGCCAGGTGTCGGGGTCGACCTGGTGGGCCGGATGAAGGCGGGTGAGCGCGAGCAGGCCGGCCATGACCTCGCGGAAAGACAGACCGGGCCAGGGCATGAACGACAAGATGGCGTCTTTGGGCAGGGCGCGGCAGACGGCAGCGACATCGACCTCGCCACTGCCGGGGGGGAGCGCGCCGATGGGACCGCAGGCATCACCAAGGCAGTGCAGTGGCCCCTTGGCAAAGGTTCGCACCGACTCGGGCAGTGAAACCAGTCGCATCATGGACGACAGGTGCGCCGCCGGGAGGTCGAGGCTCGGCGCGATCGGGGCTCCCTCAAACTCTTCTAACAGAAGCCGTAGTTCGATCGGCAGCGGTAGCTCCGTGGCGCGTCGGGGATAGGCGAGCAGCAAGGTCAGCTCGGCATGCACCGCCGCATTGCTGAGCTGCTCGATGGCGCGGCGTACGGCGTCGAGGTGTCGTGGCACAAGGGCGCTGCGGGCCCTGAGTAGCTCATCGCCGGGCTCGCTGTCGCCAAGGCCTGCGCCACGCAGAAAGTGGGCCCGGACGTTTCGCCACAGCCGATCAAGGCCCGCCACCTCACCCAGCCGAATCCGCACGTACCGAGCCGACAGGGAGGTGGCCACGCGCAGCGCGGACTCGGCGACCGTCACGGCGGTGCGGCTCTCCTCTTTATCGAGCGCGGCGAGGTGGGCGAGCGCGGCCTGCGGACGGCCCAGGGCGATCGCTCCAAGCTCGGCATCGATTGCGGCCACTTGCAGGGGGGCGCGGGGCTCGGCTGCGAGCTTAGCCAAGCCATCGACAAGACCGGGCAATCCGAGTGCGGGCAGGTGGAGACAGGTGGCACCTTGCGATGCCAGGGCTAACAATACAGAGTCCGCCGTGACCGGCGTCGGAGACTGTCCACCAGGCAGCACCGAAAGACCGAGAGCAGTGCGGAGCCCGATCCCGTGGGATGGGGTTTGACTTTGCATGACGAGTCAATTTACACCTATGCCGTCCTGTGTAGGGAAATGGCCGTGCTCTGGGCTCTGCATAAGGACTCGAAACCAACGATAGGAAGCTGCCGATGCAATTGCAATTTAGGGCACCGACGCTCAAGCGCTTAGGGACACTGCTGGGATCCCTGGGTGCGCTCTTTGTCTACTGTCAGACGGCGAACGCTCAGCTAGTCCAAGAAAATGGATTTACTGAGCCGACGTACAACATGCAGCTCTTCCGTCCGGCCATCGATTCGAAGGGCTACGTGACGCTGAACGCCTCGCAGGTGCTCGGTCACAAGGACTTTTCGCTCGGGCTGGTGGGTACGTGGGCGGGCAACCCGCTCTATCTGGAAACGCCAGCGGGCTCGTCGGCGCCGTTCGGCCCGGTGACGAGCGGCCGGACGTTCCAGGTCAACAACCTGGTGACTGCGCAGCTTCAGTTTGCAGTCGGTTTGTGGAAGCACTTCGAGATCGCGTTCGGCATTCCGCTGTCGATCATGACCGGCGGTCGGCAGATCTGTCCGCCGAATGAGCCCTGTCGGGGATACGCCGGTGACAACTCGGCGCGAACCGATCTGACGTTCTCGAAGACCGGCTTTTCGGATCTGGCGGTTCACTTGAAGGGCCGCTTCCTCAATACCTCGCGTCACCCGGTCGGCCTGGGCGCGCTGCTTTCGATCTATCTGCCCGTGGACAAGTGGGCGGGCGGCGATGCCCATAAGCAGTTTATCGCCGAGAGCAACGTTGCGCTGCATCCACAGATCCTGCTCGACAAGGAGTGGGGTCGGTCGCGGCGCTTTCGGACGGCCATCAACGCCGGTGCTCTGATTCGCTTCGGCTCGACGGAGTTTGTCGATCGTGGTCGTCCGCGTGTCACCGATGAAGCGATGAACACGTTCTGCTATCCAGCGGACAACACCTCGACGCAGTTTGAGCAAGGGCTGTGTGGCACTGGCCTCAAGCGTGGCGTTGGCACGCAGATCACCTACGGCATCGGTGCCTCGCTGGCGATCGTCAAGCAGCGCTTCGAGGTGCTCGGCGAGTTCTACGGCTACGCCGACGTGGCGGGCAACCAGAAAGCCTATCCGCTGGAGGGACTCGGTGCCATCAAGCTGTACCTGGCCAAGAAGTCGTTCTTAGTCGCTGGCGCGGGCGGTGGCCTGATTGGTCTGTCCGACTCGGGCAAGATGACGGGTGGTCCGCTGTGGCGTGCCTTCATTGGCTTCATCTTCGAGCCGAACATCGGTGACCGCGACGGCGACGGCATCAAGGACGACGTCGACAGGTGCCCGGATGATCCCGAGGACTTCGATGACTTCGAGGACGAAGATGGTTGCCCCGATCCTGATAACGATCGCGACGGCATCCTCGACGTCGATGACAAGTGTCCGAACGAGCCCGAGACGAAGAACGGTTTTGAAGACGAGGACGGCTGCCCCGACAGCGTTGTGCTAGACCGCGACGGCGATGGCATTCCCGACAACCTCGACAAGTGCCCGGACGATCCCGAAGACAAAGACGGCTTCGAGGATGAGGATGGCTGCCCGGATCCCGACAACGACAAGGACGGCATCCTCGATAAGGACGACCTGTGCCCGAACGATCCCGAAGACAAGGACGGATTCGAGGACCAGGACGGCTGCCCGGATCCCGACAACGACAAGGACAGCATCCTTGACAAGGACGACCAGTGCCCGAACGAGCCGGAGACCTACAACGGCTATCAGGACCAGGACGGCTGCCCGGATAAGGGTCGCGTCATCGTCCGCAAGGGCAAGCTGGAGATCCTCGACAAGATCTACTTCGAGACGGACAAGGACATCATCAAGGAGATCTCCTACCCGATCCTCGATGCGATTGCCGCGACGATGAAGGGCAACCCGCAGATCCTGGTGATCGAGGTCCAAGGACACGCCGACGAGCGCGGCGACGATGCCCACAACATGGATCTGACGGAGCGACGTGCCAAGGCGGTGAAGGTGTACCTCATCGACAAGGGCATCGACGGCAACCGGCTCGATTCACACGGCTACGGCGAAACCAAGCCGGTCTGCCCCGAGCACAATGAGGACTGCTGGTCGCGCAACCGTCGCGTCGAGTTCGTCATCATGAAGCGCTCCGACGGCGACACCAAAGAATAGCCGCTCGGCGTAGCCAGAATCCCGCCCACACCTTCCCCAGCGCTGCGGTCGAGCCGCTCGGTTCGACCTGCCAGCGCGACCCTTTACAGTGCAAGACGGTTCCGCTGTTACGATGCCGCCCCAGATGCAGGTCGGAGATCGCAAACGCCGGACGCGAAGCCGTGCACCCGCAGTGGCCGAGGTCGCCGTCCCACAGGCTGATCCGCTGGAACATCGGCCCGGGGTGGTGCTGACCCGGGAGCACATCGCGGAGCTGATCTTGGATCTGGTCGACTACCGAGCCGAGCGTGACTTGGCTGGGTCGCTGCTGCTGGACCCTTGCTGTGGTGAGGGGGTGTTCGTGATGGCGGCTCTGCGACGGCTGCTCGCTTCCGCCAAGCGGTATGGTCGTCCGTTGCCGCAGCTAGGCAGCGCGCTGCGGGCGGTAGACATTGATGAAGCGGCGGTGGTCGCGACCAAGCAGCGTGTGCTGGGCTTGCTGCAAGCGGAAGGAGTCGCCGCACCGGTGGCAGCGGAGCTTGTCGCCAAGTGGTGTCACCAGGTGGACTATCTGCTGTGGACCGAGGCTCCGGTCGCGGACTTTGTGGTGGGGAATCCGCCCTATGTACGCATCGAACAGCTTGCTTCAGAGCAACTTGCGGCCTATCGGGCTCGCTATGTCTCTTTGTTCGATCGCGCCGATTTGTATGTTGCGTTTATCGAGCGCTCCCTCGCTTTGCTGGGTCCGACCGGGCTTTTGTCGTTTGTCTGTGCCGATCGCTGGACGCGGAATCGCTATGGTGGTCGACTGCGACGGCTGATTAGCGAGCATTACCAAGTCCGCTGCTATCTGGACTTGTCGCAGGCGTCGCCGTTTGAGTCGACGGTGTTTGCCTATCCATCGATCTTTGTGATCGGGCAGAAGCAGCAGGCTGGACCGAGTCCGGTGGCAGTTGTCACACTCCGCAGTGCGCAGGCCAAGGAGTGTCAGCAGGCGCTGCGGTTGGTGCAGGGAGTGCAAGCACAGGATGCCTTGGTTAGTTCAGCGCCGAGCTTGCAGGTGCATGCACGGTGGTTTGTTGGTGATGAGCCGTGGGTACTCAGTAGCCAAGCGCAGCGAACGCTTTTGCAGATGCTGGAGTCACGCTTTCCGGCGCTCGCAGACTGTGCCGAAACACGGGTTGGTATCGGCGTGGCGACCGGCTGTGACCGGGTCTTTGTGCTGACTTCCGAGCAAGCGGAGCAGCTCGAACCGGATTGTTTGCTGCCACTGGTGATGTGCCAGGATCTGGCTGCGGGACAGATTACCCACAGTGAACGCTGGGTCATCAACACGTTCGCTGCGGACGGTCGACCGATCGATCTCGGGCGCTATCCCAAGCTGGATCGATATCTGTCTGCACATCGCGAACCACTCGCCAAGCGCTACATTGCGCGGCGTTCCCCCGCTGCCTGGTTTCGTACGATTGACCGCGTCTATCCGGAACTGGTGCAGACTCCGAAGCTGCTGATTCCTGACATCGCCAACGCCAACCAAGTGACACTCGATCCGGGGCACTACTATCCGCATCACAACCTGTACTATCTGACGTCGCAGGGCTGGGACTTGGCGGCGCTCGGAGGACTGCTGAGTTCAAAGGTTGCGCTGTTCTTTGTGTGGTCGTATGCGGTGACGCTACGCGGTGGCTATCTTCGCTTTCAAGCGCAGTATCTGCGGCGGATTCGCGTGCCGCGTCCGACCGATGTACCACTGGCTCTGCAAGACAAGCTGCGGCGTGCGTTCTGTGCACGTGACTTTCACGCGATGGACGAGCTGGCACTGACGGCTTATGGGATCGATTCCCTTCCGCACTTTGACTTTACAGACACCCGCAAGTGAAGCAGCGGAGCAGAGCGGGGGTCAGTTGTGATTGAGGATGAGATCGCCGCTCATGGTCTGTAGCTCGATGCTGCCGGTGCCGCTGCCGACCTTGGCGGACCACTCTGTCTTGTGTCCGGGACGGCGCTTCATTTCAACCGGGAGTCCATCGGTGCCGGACAGCTCTCCGCTCTGGGAGCTAAGTCGGGCCACAAAGGACTGGGTCGGATGGCTGTGGAGGAGGATGTTGCCAGAGGTGGTCTCTGCGGTCACTTTGCAAGCCGCGACTTTGCAGCCGCCATGGAGCGTCAGGTCTCCCGAGACTGAGTTGAAGCGAAGCGGATTGTTAATTTCTCCCACTACGTTCAGCTCCCCCGAAATGGTCTTGACCGCCACCGAGCCGGTGATCTCTTCGAGATGGACGTCACCGCTGGTCGCATCGATCAAAAGGGACTTGCCATGCTTGATGTCGATGTCACCAGAAGCGGATGTGAGCGTAGCGTCACCCTTTACATCGTGCAGACGAATGTCTCCCGAGGCGGTCTTGACTTGGACCTTGCTTCCTTCGGGAAGCTGCAATCGCAGGTGTCCATCGAGCAAGGTGGTCTGTCCGTCAAACTCAATCTGCCAAGTGTTCTGCGCCGCAGTGGGAGCGGCGAAACGTACCGCCTTGATGCTGCTCTCTGTAACCGATAGCTTGGCTTCGGTAGCCAGTCCCGCCACGATTTCGACCTCAGCAGAGGTGGTCGAGATTTCAATCGAGATCGGTCCACTCACCTTGGTGCTGGAGGTGATCTCTTCTTCGTGCGATTCGTCATCGCCTTCATTTGTATCGGCATCGTCGGATGCGCTGGCATCAGAGCTTGCCGGCAGGTGGAGCGCCTGAAGCTGCTTGGGAGTCCCTGAAGAAAACCACTGTCCTTTGTGTAGCGGGGACAGGGGGCTTGCCGCCACCACTCCGAAGATTGCAATCGCCGCAGCGCCCACTGCAAACCACTGCGCCCGTTGACCCTGGAATGCGTGATCGAGGAAGCGTCTCCAGCCACGAGATTCCTTTTGAGAAACCCGGGCCGCGATTTGCTTTTCGATCTGCTCCCAAACCTGGGAAGGCGGAACCCCTCGGGCCCGCTGAGCAAACAGCTCGTGCTCGGCGCGGAGCCAAGCCAGCTCGCGAGCACAGATCGCACAGTCATCGGTATGGGCAGAGACTACGATCGTTCGATCCTCATCAAGGGTGCCTCGCAGAAGCGCTTCTAGATCTTGTACAGATGGATGGGTATTCACTTCGATCCTCCCAAGTAGTGCCACAGTTGAGTGCGGAGCTGAAGTCGCGCACGGTGTACTTCGTTTTTTACTTTGGATACTGACCAGCCCATGATCTCGGCGATGTCTTCGTAAGAAAGTCCGTGATCGAGTCGCAGTAGGAGTGCGCTCTTGCGTGGCTCGCCAACGTGGGTCAGGGCCTCTGCGAGCTTGCGGTCGGCCTCTGCGAGCAAAAGGACTGCATCAGGAGTCGGCGCAGAGTCGATTGGTTCGCACTCCTCATTGGGCTCCTCAAGCAGTTTCTGAGATTCCCGTTTTGAACGGCAGTGCTCTAGGAACACGTTGCGGGCGATGCCAAACAGCCAGGAAGACAATCGGGACGGCTCGCGCAGAGAGGCCATCGCGTCATAGGCCCGAACAAACGTCTCTTGCGTCGCATCATCTGCGGCAGCATCGTCTCGCAGTAGATCACCTAGGTATCGCCGTACGCCGGGACTGTGACGTACAAACAGACCGCGAAAGGCTTCGCGCTCACCCTGCTGGGCGCGAACGACCAGCGGAGTATCAATGGTGGCAATCGCGGACGAGGTCTTCACAAGAGCGACCGGTGCTGCTGCTGCTGACTCCGCGAGCGAATCCGGAACCGGCGGTGCTGGAATCGACAGCTCCGCATCCGAAGGCGCTGCCAGCGGATGCGAAGTGTGGAGCAGCGTAAGCGCTCGTTTGGAGTTCATCACATCCGTGAGTGAAGCTCACAGGGATCTGGTTTCAACTTTTTTTGCCGAAAGTACAACAGGGGACGTAACGCGCAGTCGATTCTATCCACGACCGACGAGGAAGGGCTCAAGGACGCGCAGCGCTTCGCGGTGTAGGTGGCTGTTGCTGGCGACCAGACCGTTGTGATGGCCGAGCTCGCGATCGGAGTAGCGGAGCGTACTTCCTCGCATATCGGTGAGCTGACCACCGGCCTCGCTCAGGATGATTTCCGGAGCAGCCGTGTCCCACAGCTTGCAACGTCCCGCCGGGTTCATATAGAGGTCTCGGGCCGCTGCTGCGATCAGGCACAGCTTGACCCCGACCGAGCCGACTTGCAGCTCATCCCGGATGCCGGCGCGGTCGCGGACCTTGCGGACCAGCTCCTCGCGTGTCGATGCAGAGGACACCAGGCGCGCTTCGGCCAAGGTGGCAATGCTGGACACCGACATCCGGCGCGGTGGCTCGTGTTCGATGAATTCGAATGCGCCCCGGCCCCGCTCCGCCAGCCACAGTCGCTCGGCGGCGGGCTGATAGACCAGACCGAGGATGGGCTGGCCTGCTTCAACGAGGCCAATCATGACGGCGTAGCCGGCGCGACCTGCGATGAAGTCCTTGGTGCCATCGATTGGATCGATAAGCCAAAAGCGTGGTGCGGAGAGTCGAGCCCCATCGTCGGGACGTTCTTCCGACAGCACCACGTCGTGTGGGAATAACTCACCGAGTCGAGCGATGCATAGCTCGCTGACGGCGCGGTCGGCCTCGGTGACTGGCTCTTCGGCGTCCTTCCATTCGACGGGCAGCGCCGATGCATCTTCCGCACCGTGCGGCTGGTGCCAGGCCCGGAAGTAGCGATGCGCAAGCTGGCCCGCTTCCAGCACCATCGGTAGAACCAGACGGGCCTCGGCCGAGAATCCATCCGGTAGCATGTTGGCTGTAAGATTCACCGCCGCAGGTTAGCAGGCTTGGTGGCGTGTTGAAAAAGTGTCTGCTGGGTGGCTAGGAACCACGCGGCGTCTCGTCGTCCTCTTCGAGCTCCGCGCCATCGCTCACTTCGCGGTCGAGCTTGCGGTAAATGGTGCGGGTGGCGATGCCCAGGAGCTGCGCCGCCAGCTTCTTGTCGCCCTTTGTGTACAGCAGCGTTTCACGGATGACCGTGCGCTCGATCTCATCGAGGGGTGTGCCGAGTGGAAATGCCAGGCTGGGCAGCGTGCCATGGCTCGCCGTCGTGGTCATCGTGAGCCCGCCGCAGCGAATCTCTTGTGGCAGATCATCAACGTCGATGACCGGCTGACGAGACAGCACCACCGCTCGCTCCAGCGCATTTTCCAGCTCGCGGACGTTACCCGGGTAGCCGTAGCGACAGAGCAAGTCGAGCGCCGGGCGACTGATTCCGGTCACGTTCTTGTGGTTTTTGTCGCGGAACCGATTCAGGAAGTGATCCACGAGCAGTGGCACATCTTCAAGTCGCTCGCGCAGCGGCGGCACGGTGACGGCAATGACGTTGAGGCGATAGAACAGATCCTCACGGAAGCGGCCCTCGCTGACCATCTTGCGCAGGTCACGGTTGGTTGCAACGATCAGGCGAATGTCGACGCGGCGCAGCTTGCCACCGAGCGGCTCGATCTCGCCCTCTTGCAGCACGCGGAGCAGCTTCACTTGCAGGTGGAGCGGAATCTCGCCGATCTCATCGAGGAAGAGCGTTCCGCCATCGGCTTGGGCAAAGCGACCATCGCGCCGGGCCACTGCACCGGTGAAGGCGCCCTTTTCGTAACCGAACAGCTCGGCTTCCAAGATCGTTTCGGGCAGCGCCGCACAGTTGACCGGCACCAGTGGCCGACCGGCACGTGGCGACAGATCGTGCAGGTGACGCGCCAACAGCTCTTTGCCAGTCCCCGATTCCCCAAGCAGCAGCACCGTTGCTTGCGAAGGAGCGGCCTGCGCGATGATGTCGAGCGTGCGCCGCATCGCCAGCGAGCCCCCAACAATTGGCCGCCGCTCGGCCGCCGCCAGCTTTTGCCGCAGCGAGCGGTTTTCCAGCACCAGTGTCTGCCGCTCGAGCGCTTTGCCCACCACTCGGAGCACATGCGCTCGCTTGAGCGGCTTGGTGATGAAGTCGTATGCGCCGTCTTTCATCGCCTCGACGGCGGTTTCAATGGTGCCGTAGGCCGTCATCAGGATGACTTCCGTCTCGGGCGACAGCTTGCGACCGGCCTTTAGCAGATCCAGCCCTGAAATGCCGGGCATCAGCAGGTCGGTGAGGACGACGTCGATGCGCTGCTTGCGAAGGAGTTCGAGTGCTTCTTTGCCATCGCTACAAGTCAGCACTTGCAGCTCACTGCCACTCGCTTCAGCGTCGGTGTGCGGTGGCACAAAGCGCGCAAAGGTGCGCTCCAGCGAGTCCAGATTCGAGGTCTCATCATCGACGATCAGTAGCGTCTTCATCGGTAGATGCGATTCTGCTGCTTTCTGCGCGGACGAGCAAACGGCGATCGCAAATCTGCGGCCAAAGTCTGTTAGCCTGAGGCCGTGATACCGCAAGAGATTTCTGTCGAGCGCAGCGACGAGCGTTCGGCACCAAATCGGACCCATGTGCTGACCTGTCCGCGCTGTCGGGCCCCCGTGGCGCTCGGCTTTTCGGATTCAACGGAGTGCCTCAAGTGCCAGGAGCAGGTTCCGATCCCCGAGCCGCTCCGTCATCGTCGTGACAATTTTCGCAAGGTCGAGGCCGAGCGTCGCCAGCGCGATCGGTTGTGGATGTTGGCCTTGCGAGCGCGTCCGCATTTCTATCTGAAGCCGGTGCTGCTCGCCTCGCTCAGCTACATCGCACCGTTTGCCGGGATCATCGTCGGCTACCTGTTCGCGTATCGCCAGGGCAACTACCCGCTAGCGGCGCTGCTGTGGCTGTGGGTGATCGGCGTTGTGCACCTGATTTCGTCGTGGCTGCTGGTTCAGCGTAAGCCGCTCCATGTTCGTCAGCTCATGATGGCGCAGCCGGCCACCGAGCCCGGTCATCCGCCAAGCTGCCGCGTCTGTGCCTCGCCGCTGTCGGTGCCGCAGCACACGCCCGAGGTCGCTGATTCAATCGACTGTAGCTGCGATCACTGCGGTGCCGACAACATGGTGGGAGACGCGCCCCAGGTGACGCCGCGACCGGACCTGTACAGCATCCAAGCGGCTCATCAAGAGGTTTTCGGAGGTCTGGTGCAGCAGCGGATGGATCGCGCCTATCCGTTTATCCTGCTGTTCGGTTTTGTGGTCTTGGGTGGGCTGGCGTTTTTGGCCGCCAACGCACCGCAGACCCCGCTGAGCTAGCCAATCCGGTTGATCATCAGGAGTCGTCCGCATCCCATTTTCCCATCTACTTGTGGGAGTTGCTGCGCTCGCCGGTGACCGCGACCCCACCGAATACCCGACTATCCCGCAGTGTCGCTCCCAAGGAACAGACAAAAAGCGACTCGCAGAGTAGCCATTACTTCTGACTCTCCAGCGGTACGCAGTATGCTGGTACGGTCCAAGGAGGTGCGTGTTGACGCAACAAGTCAATCCCAAGATCACGATTTCGGGCTTTGACATCGAGTGGGATCTGGAAAAAGGAATCAACCTTTGGGCCGGGTTCCCAACGCTCAGCATGTGGATCGGAACCACCACGGCGGGCATGATGGCAGGCTTTCAGCGCATGGTCGGAGAGGACCGATTCAACCTATGTATGCAGATCGGCGGACTGAATAGCGTTGAAGGGGACTGGTCAGTGATTGCGAGTCGGCCCACCTTCGAAGAAGGGCTCCAGCTCCTCTCGGACATCGCCTGGCCCGCAGGTTGGGGACGGTGGCAGCTTGTCTCTCTCGATCGAGACAAGAAGGAAGCGCGCTACCGTGCCAAAAACAGTTCGGAAGGTCTGTATCAGCGTGCTCTTGGCGTTTGCTGGGGCAGCGGAATGATCGCAGGGAAGTTCGCCGGGTTCACGAGTCGAGTCTTCGGAACGCCCTGCTGGTCTGAGCAGGTTCGGTTTATGGCGCGTGGCGATGAGTATGACGAGTTCGTCGTGACGGAGTCTGCATGGACTCCGCAGCAGCGACTTGATCGACTCCTCCATGAGGGAAAAGCCAGCAACGTGGACCTGGTGGTGGCTCTGCAGAAGCTACAGCACGAGGTACAGGAGCGCGAGCGCACCGAACGCGAACTACGTGACAAGCTCGATTTGATTCGTCGGCAAGAAGAGGCGCTGCGGACACTGGCTGTGCCGATCGTGCAGGTCTGGGACGGAGTGCTGATGGTTCCGCTCATGGGCTCGTTGGACTCCGAGCGAGCGGGTGACGTGATGGAGCGGCTGCTGCAAGAGATTGTCAGCGCCCGCGCCCGATTCGCCATCCTCGACCTGACTGCGGTGGATCACGTGGATACCAGTACAGCCAACCATCTGGTGCGAATTGTGCGTGCGGTCGATCTGCTGGGGGCACGGGTGGTCGTTACAGGAATCCGGTCCGCCGTTGCGCAAGCCATGGTGGGCTTGGGTATGGATTTGTCGTCGATGACCACCTTGCGCAACTTGCAGGAAGGTCTGCGAGCTTGCATGCGATGGCGCGCAGAAGAAGAGGCCACTTCGCACACCAGCAAGTTCGGTAGGTAGTGTGACTTTCACCACGCCAGAATCCTGGCCGCTTGGGTATCCCAACCACGAGCACTGTTTCCAGCACTACGCGCTCCTGCCATCCGCGAGCCGCGACTACTTCTTTGCGCCAGCGTAGTACCGCATCAGCCGCTTTTCACCAACCGTATGGATCTTCCCATCGGCCACCAGCTCGACGAGTGGCTGCCGGAGCTTGTCGGCCAGCTCTTCACGATCCACACCCACGTTCCCGAGCAGATCCTCATTTGAGTACTTCGCAATCTGGGCGCGGGTGAGTCCGTCTTTGATTCCAGCCAGAACGTTTACGATCACGCCCTTGAGCGCGTTCTTCTGCGCTTCACTTAGCCGAGTCCGTCTGCCCGGCTTGCCGGTCGCTCTGTCCGGAGTCGGTGGCGCTGCTCCGCTTCGCCCCGTTAGGCTCGAAGCAAAGTCAAGGACTCCCATCGTCGAAACCACTGCCCAGACCTCTTTGTGCTGCCGGAGACCTTCTAGGAACTGCTCCACCGTGACCCGGTTGTTCGGATGCAACTTGGCAAACATCTGTGACGCCGCTTGTCGTCTCAGGTCTTCATGACTTGCTCGCAACTCCTGTTCAAACAGCGAGGTTACATCAAGCAGGGTTTCATCGGTTCTCTTGGCAGCCATCCGTTCATTCTCCGTATGCGGTCGGTTCTTGAAAGTGCGGCGATGTCCGTGTGGTAAACAGAATCTCCAAGCCGCCTCCGTAAGACGACAAGCGCGATGGATTTGCGTGACCAACCAGGTGGATTCAGAGGTGCAAATGGACAAGCCGACACGACGAATCGAGAAGGCCTTTTGTGCGACTTGTCAAGAATTCGCATCACAGCTCACGCCTTGAGCTCGCGTTGCACCCAGCGCACCAAAGCGTCTCGGCAACGTCCAAGCAGATATTGACGAAAGGGATGCAGATGATGCGAACGTTTCTGTGGCTTCTGTGCGGGGTGGTTTGCGTCACCATGGGCTGTAGCACGCCAGCACAGCCGGAGTCGTATGCCGTAGGAACCAGGCTTGGCGGCGGCTCGCTGTTATTCGGCGCAGACACATGCACGTACACCGCTGCGCCTTCCGTTGCCGATATCTCCAGCAGCTCACCGCACATGGCGTTCTTGGTGGGCCCCGGTGAAGTCAAAAAGGAGTGTCCAAACGGATTTAAGGCGACCTACCGTGCCGAGATTCCGACTGGGGCCGTTGTCACCGGACCACCAGAGCTAAGACTCGGAAGAGACGAGGCTTCAGCGCCGTATCATGCCGTCTTTGTCAGTGGCCGGCGTGAACTCTATGGGGAGGGCGAGGCCGATTGGTCGCTCGGCGAGGACTGCAAAGGGGTTGCTGAGTTCATTCCGACGCAGGATCACGGAGCGCACGGAGGCGGTCGCCAGCACTTTCGGGCACTGGTTCCCAATCACGCTGGAGTCTGTACGATCCGAGTGACCCTGACTTCGGTCCGCAATTCCATCGCGCCACCATCGTTCCAGCCTCTTTCCTTCGCTGCCTCGTTACGGGTGGTCGTCAAGTAGTGGCCCTGCTTCATCCTCATCGTTCTTGCCACGAGCACTTGTGCCTAAGCGCCTCTCCCCATCCCTCTGGGCCAGCATGTGATGCCAGCTTCTGGTCCGCTGGCATCGCGCATCGTTGCCCATGGGTGCCCATGGGCAGTTCCTTGGCCACTCCACGCTTCCTCATCACAGACAACCTGGCAAGAGACTTGCACTGGCAGGGCGAGTCCGTTCAGATTTCCGCCACGAAAGGCATTCCCGATGCAGACCTCGCCCCGCGAAACGGTTACCTTCAAGGAACTAGCCCGTGTTCTTCAGCACTGGCTCGATCGGCAAGCCCAGACGCTCGATGTTCGTGAGCGCGAACAACTCTTCGCCCATCTGGCGGCTCGGCTGGCGGTGATCGATGCGCGGCTGCAACAGGGGGATTCGCTTGAATCGGAGCGGCTCCTGCGGGCGCTGCTCATCGACATGAAGCTGCTCGGAGAGACTCGTTCGGCGTCACCGGGTGATGGCACGGACCCGTCGCGTGGAGAGCCGATGGGAAACACCCGCATACCGCTGCAAACCGGTGGCAGACTCTCCTCTCTGCTCGACAAGTTCAGACCGCGCAAACAGGCGACACCCCTTTGTACGTATCCGACCGTTTTGGCCCCGAGATCGGTGCGCCCACAAACTGTCTTTTCGGTGGAGGTTGCGGCACAGGCGCAGACGAGCGTCGATGGGTCACAGAAAGTCTCGTTTGAGAGAGCGCATGAGGACTCTCCGGTGGATGTGGAGCTGTCTCTACAACTGCCTACCGGTTCGGCCCTGCAAGCGCGTGGGCCGCTGTCCGCTGTCCTCCGCATCTGTCCGGATGGTCGCGCCGCAAAGGTCGTGTTCGAGCTGTATGCGAGCGAAGTTGGTTCGCATTCCGTTTCCGTGGTGTTCCGTTACGATGGGGTGGAGCGCTTCCGAATGAAGCACGTCATCCATGTGACAGAGGTGGTGCGGCCACAGCCTCTGCCAGCACCGCAGATTGCGCTTTCGTTGGGAATCGATTCCTCGCGTTCATTCGTTGGCTTGATCTTGAGTCTGACGGAGCAGGATCGCAGCAGCGACCAGCGACACTTCGATGTTGTACTGAGCGGACCAGCCTGGGGTGGGCGGGCGCTGCGCGAACGCATGAGTCTTCCGGCGGACGCAAACGAGCTTGTGACCAAGCTGTGCCGGGACATGGAACGTGCGCTGCGTGTCGGTGAATGGACATCGCGTGAGAACTCGATGCAAGGCATTGGGTCCGACCTGGCAAATCGAATCCTGCCGAGGAGCCTTCAAGATGCGCTGCTCGCGGAGAGGTGGCTGGCAGGCACTCCTCTTCATATTGAGAGTGACGATGTTTGGATTCCGTGGGAAGCGCTGTTTCTGGGTTCGCCAATCGGAACACGAGGAGGTCGAAGCGGCTTCTTTTTGGGCGAGCACTTCGCCGTGACACGTTGGCTGCGGACCGGGAGTGCGCGAGAACAAGTGGGTGGGGCTTCCACGGTGATGGTCGCACCGACAAACTCAGGTCTTTCGGTCGGGATGGAACGTGCGGTCCTCGCGGAAGTCACGGGTCAAGCACCGCTTGATTTGGCGGACCTATCCGAGGTGCAGGGATGTCTGCGCGGGAATCCACGGGCCCAGGTGCTGCACTTCGCTTGTCACGGCCAGAGCAAAGCCGATGCCGCAATCGGCGAGGCGCTCATTCTCCAAGATGGAGAGCTACATGCGACCGACATTCCGCTCGCAAATCCCGGTGAACTTGGGAGCTTGGAGGGAACCCTGGTATTCCTGAATGCTTGCCAGGCAGGGATTGAGCAGCGTGGTCTGTGGCGTCACGGTGGCTGGGCATCCAAGCTGCTCGATGCTGGTGCCGGTGCGGTGGTGGCTCCTTCCTGGACAGTGACAGATGCGGGCGCGATGGGATTTGCTGAGCATTTCTATCGCAACGCCAAGAAAGGGATGAGCCTAAGCGAAGCGGCTCGGCAGGCCCGGCGGGCCATTGCGCATACTGGCAATCTCGATCGGATTGGCTATGCGCTCTATGCCGCACCGACGGCCATCGCGTGCTTTGAAACAGAGTCGGTGCACAGTGGCGACGCGACCGGCTCTCAGGTTTGAGCGTTCTGAAACGGTAGCGCAAACAACATTGCGATAGACTCTCCCCAGGAGCCCAAGGAGTAGCGATGAGCGACACAGAGCAGATCGTCCAAGACGAAACCGAGGAAGAAGAACCGCTGCGTGCCGAGCTACGATTGGTCTTTGTGGGCCCGAACAAGATCCAAGAGGCACCGCCGTATCGCCTTGCGGATCAGAAGAAGCTCACGATTGGTCGCAAGGACAGCAGTGATATCTGGCTACAAGATGCCACTGCATCGGAACAACATGCGAGCATCTGGCCGACGCTGACATCGCAAGGCTGGCAGGTCGAACTACGAGACAGTGCCAGCAGCAACGGAACCACTGTCAACGGTCAGAAGATCAAGTCTATCCATCTGCAAGACGGCGATGTGATTCGCATCGGGAGTTCCTTTCTGATCTATCGCGTTCATCGCATTCCCAACGAAGATGCAAAGATTCCCGAGTTGATCGGTTGCTCGCCGCCGATTCGACTGCTGCGCAAGCAGATCGAGGTGTTCGCACCGACTTCGGCTGTGATTTTGCTTCAGGGCGAAAGCGGTGTCGGCAAGGAAGTCGCCGCACAAGCGATTCACACCTTGAGCAAGCGGCGCGGTCCGCTGGTGCCAATCAACTGCGCCACGATCGAGAAATCACTCGCAGACAGCACTCTGTTTGGACACGTCAAGGGGGCCTTCACTGGCGCAGTCGATGATCACGTAGGACTCTTCCAGCGCTCGGCCCAAGGAACCCTGTTTCTCGATGAAGTGGGTGAGCTAGAGAAGCCTGTGCAGTCGAAGTTTCTCCGTGCTGTGGATACGCTGAGGTTTGTGCGCCTCGGATCCTCTACCGAAGTCAAGACCGATGCGCGGGTTCTTGCCGCGACCAAGGTCGATCTCCAGCAAGCCGTGCATCAGGATCGCTTCCGCGATGACCTGTTCTATCGACTGTCGGGCGTGCGATTGCACATTCCACCTTTGCGGGAACGAAAGGAAGACATCCTGCTGCTCGTGCAGCACTTTATCCAAAGGAAAAGCCCGGCAATGGTCATCACCACTGCGTTGGCAGAGGCACTGCTGGACTACTCGTTCCCAGGCAACATCCGCGAGCTGAAGAGCTTGATCGACAAAGGGCTCGCTGTCGCTGCTAGCCGGAATTCGGGTGAGATCAAGCTCTCCTATTGTCGAGATCAGCTCGAAGAGAAAGACACCTCACTGCGCGGAGTTCGCGATACGTCCATGCTTCACGACGTGGTGCCAAAGCCCGCAGAAGATCGTGCAGCAGAACCGGTTCGAGGTCGTCCCACCCGCGAAGAGCTAGGGTCGATTCTGACACGCTGCGATTGGAAGATTCTGAGAGTATCCAAGCTCACGCAGTGGGATCGTCATACGATTCGACGCTGGATGAAGTATTACGAGCTGACGCCGCCGAGCCCCACATCTGCCCCTTGACAGTAGCGACGGTTTTGAGGTGCTCTAGTCTGAGCCGAGATGAGCAAGACCAAGCCACCTGACGACGAGAATGAGGACGAGGCGGATGGTCATTCCTTCACCGATGGGAAGTCCGTCTCGGCAAACGACAAGAAATCGGATGATTCGCTGGACGAGGATGATGGCCCTGGACGGGCGGGCCAACAAGTCGACAAGTACCGTTTGGAGCGCCGGCTTGGGGCTGGCGGAATGGCGGAAGTCTATGTCGCGGTCCGCACCGATCACATTCAAAATCGCGTCGCGCTGAAGCTGTTGCACTCTTACTTCGCGAGTCGTCAGGATTACCGTCGTCGCTTCGAGCAAGAAGCGCTCATCTTGTCTACGCTCAACCATCCTGGAATCGTCAAGATCGTAGACTACGGTGTATTGCCAAGCGGAGAGTCCTTTTTGGCCATGGAATACCTCGAAGGAACGTCGCTGGCCGAGCGGCTGGCTCAAAGTCCGGGTCATCGACTTCCCATCGATGCCGCAGTACACCTCGGTTATCAGGTCGCTTGCGCGTTGGCCAGCGCGCATCAGCGGGGCGTGGTTCATCGCGATCTCAAACCCAGCAACTTGATGATCGTTCCCGACGCTGCGGCGTGGGCGGGGGAGCGCGTCAAAATTGTCGATTTTGGCATCGCTCGGACCATCGAAGCGGGTGGTGAAGCGCTGACCGAGGTCGGCAAGATCATCGGCACCATGAACTACATGTCACCGGAGCAGTTGCGCGGTGAAAAGGTGGATGGCTCTACCGATGTCTTTGCGCTCGGTCTGGTCCTGTTTGAAATGATTGCCGGTCGGCCCGCGTTCACTGGCAGTGGCTCGGTCCTCAAAGATCAAATCTTGCGGGAAGAGGCACCCAATCTGCGCACGGTGCAACACGAAGTGCCAAGACCGCTGAGCGATCTGGTGCGGCGCATGCTTGCCAAGGTGGCGACCGACCGACCGACCATGACCCAGCTTGAGCAGGAGTTGTCGCAACTGTCGCTGACTGGTTCACGTAGCGCGATTCGGACCGTCAGTCCATCGCGTCTCTTTCCGCTTTCCCGCACGACGCGCACGGTGAGCGCCGTCCTCCTTGGATGCGTCGTGTCCGTTGGGATTGGCGTGGCGGTAGTTCGATCACTGAAGCGGCCCGTTGCGCCTGCGACCTCCGTGGCCATCCCGGAGGCGGTCGTCCATTCAGCGAAGCCGCCCGTTGTGTCGGCGACCACCGTCCGTATCCCAGAGGGCGACATGCTGATGGGGAGCACTCCGGAGCAAGTGCAGGACGCTTATAGCCGCTGCCGGATCGAAATGAAGGACGCTCCAAAATGGTGTCGCCCAGACATGTTTGAGAACGAACAGCCCCAGCGTGCGGTTCACATCAGAGCCTTCCAAATGGATCGCTCCATCGCGAATACCGCAGACTTTGTGCGATTCCTTCACAGCGTCCGATCGCGACTACAGATTCGCCCAGATAGTCAGAGTGGCAAGCCGCGCTTTGTCGAACTGGAGGGTCAAATCATCTACGACCTCGACAGTGTACGGGCGACGATTGTTTACAATCCTGGAAAATGGGAGTTCTCCGCTCTCCAGCGCACCGAGGAGCAGCCGGTCGAACAGGCGACCTGGTTTGGCGCTGAGCAGTATTGCCGGTCGAACGGCAAGCGTCTCATTACGGAAGTGGAGTGGGAGTACGTCGCCAAGCTGCTTGAGACCCCAGAAGGACGAGCCAGGCTACCGGGGCGGATTGATCTTCCGGCAGACATTCATGAATGGGTTTGGGATGAGTACAAAGCCCTCTATCCGGATTGCAATCGGTGCACAAATCCGGTTGTAGGCAAGCCGCCCGATCAACGCAAAACAGAAGACGCCAGCGTCGTCCGGGGCTGTGACCGCGCCGCAGAACCAGCCGTATGTTGCCGCAGTGCTGCGCGAACCAAGCGAGAGAATTCCGCTGCCGCAACCAAGCTTGGCTTCCGTTGCGTCAGCGATGGATGAACACAGTTGGCCCACCCTCGCTGCGCTGGAGCGATGGCTTGGACAGTAAGCTAGCCACGGACCACGCCACTTGGTGGCGCTTCCTCTGTGTCTCCGCCACGAACAACACCGCTGGGCGGAGCCTCATCACCACCTGAGTGGAGCAGGGTGCGGCCCGTCTTGTCGCCACCACGCTGCACGGGGCTCGGGGGCGGTTCCGGAATCGCTCGGCTCAGGTTGCGGGACGGAAGGGACGGGCTGTTCTGGGTCTGATTGTGCATTGGAGCACCTCCTGACCCAATCGGTTTTGCAATCGTTGTGCCAACTTAGGGGGCGCTGCGAGCTTCCTTGTTTCTTCCTTCGGGATCACGGCAAGTGGTGGGGCAAGTTCTCTGAATCTCCGTCGATCGCCGTGCTCATGGGCCGGCAAGGATGGCCCATGGGCAAACGGGTCTAGGCCCATGGGCGTCAGCCGCTTCCCTTCCTTTACCGACAGTTGTTCGCGCCGTTATGCAAGTGCTGCACCCAAAAGCTGCCTTCCTTTTCATTTTCAATTGAAAGGCAGGCGCGCCATGGGTGCCCATGGGCACGGCAGCTAGCACCACCTGTGTGGGGTTGTCTCTCAACCATCGGTAGGCAGGGCCATCGAATCAGTCTTGCCGTCGAGGTGAACCCACCCAAGGCGATCCGACGCACTGGTCTTTCGTCGCCTAGCTCCAACTGGCACATCGGTTGCTTCTGGTGCTGGTTGAACAGGAATTCCCCGACAAAGGAGCATGCCTTGCCTACCAAACGAACTTTCTTTGTTTCGCTTCTGTTGCTGGGCCTTACCGAGCAGTATGGCTTCGCACGCACCACGGTTCTTTTGACGGGCGTGCAGAGCAATGGTGTTGCAAGCGACCGCGTCGAACAAGCCATTGTGATGAGACTCAAGCGTTTGGGCGATACCGTGATCGTGACGCCGCGCTATCCCATCGGCAGCGAGTATGTCGGCTGCGATGAGTCGCGCTGCTTTGAACCGATCGCATCCCGCGAAACGGCGGACTACTTCATCAGTGGAAGAGTCACCAGCTCCGAGCATGCACGCCTTGCGCGCATTGCCATCTATTCCACGGCCCGCAAGGAAGTGATCGCCGAAGAAGTGGGCTGCGAAGACTGTCATGAAAAGGCGATTGTCGATCAGGCTGCAAGTCTGGCTACATCGCTGCTCGACAAAGCGGTGTCTCTGCCCGCACCGACACCAACGACAAGAGCGATCCCGGCTGCTACTGCACTGGTTGCTTCACCGTCCAGTGATGGGCTCTGTCCCGCGTGTCCGGTCTGTGCAAGCTGTCCTGTCGCGCCGGGAAAGGAGGGCTTCCTCCCCCTTCCCACCTGGCGTCGGGCGCTCGCCGGTGTTCTGGGAGTCGTAGCCGGAGGTGCCTTCTCTGTCGCCGTCACCGCAACCTGGGCACATGGGAAAGTCTCCTCTGATCTCACTGGCCATTACAACGGCAAGGCAGTGATGGGAGCCTTCTATCCCATCACCGCAGCGGCTCTCATCGGCCTGACCCTCACCCTGAAGCTTCCGTAATCCGGAGTAGGAACCATGAAAACCAACCTCTCTGTCCGTCTCCTTTTTACCAGTCTGTTGTGTGTCTCGGGCTGTCTTGAACCCTTCCCAGAAATGGCAGGTGCTGAGGATCTGGCGATGCCCACGGATCTGGCCAAGCCGCAAGAGATTCCCTTGACACCGTTTATGAGTGGCGGCGGGACCAATTGCAATCAAGCCGACGGTGTATGGACGTGGACGGATGCGACCAAGTCGCTTACTGGGGATCTTACAAAAAAAGCTGTGTGCAGTACTCCAACGACGCAAGGCCCTCCCAATGAATCCAATGCTTCGTGTATTACACAGTGGGCACCCTTGCCAGCGGCGCTCAAAGGAGCAACTGCCTGGCTATTGAGCTTTGAACCCACTTGGAAACTGGCGTCCTGGGCCACGGGCTTCCGGTTTGATGCGGTAGTGGTCTCGGTATATGGGGCCAATCAGCAGCTTATCGGCAGCTTTTCGAGCACCATCACGAACGGGAGTCCGTTACAGACCTGGGCTCAGTTTCAACAGAACACGGTCATCAATACACTGCCGAAGGTGGTCACGATTCCTATCTTGGTGCGAGAGACCTCACCAAGTGTAGGCCTAGACAAGAGTTCCATTCAAGTAACCCTCACGAGCGCCTGCTCCGCATCACGTGGCAATCCTGCACCTGATCCAGCGACCCTGGAGCTGAAGAATCTACGCCTGATCCCGATGACCCTGTAGAGAACAACTACGCGCTGTCTTCGCGAGGAGGTTTGTTGTGAAGCCGCCCCCCCTTCCTAGCCCTGGAAAAGCGTCGCTCCCTGCTGTTGGAAACGCTCTCAACCGGCGCGTGGGGGCACTGCTTGCCGAAGGGTCGCTGTCTTGCGTGTATGAATTGCTGGAGTATCAATGCGCACCGATCACTCGTCCCTTGGTGCTCAAGCAGATCAAGTCTGCATTTGTTCATGATCCGCAGATTCGTGAGCAGCTCACGCTGCTGCGCGAGCGCCGGAGCGAGCTAATACATCCCAACCTGTGTGAGCGAATCGAAGTCCACATCGGTGAGCAAGACCTGTGGATCATCGAGCAGCGCGTTGAAGGACAGAGTCTGGCGACGATCCTCGAAGAGCGTGGACGGATGTCGTTGTCGGAGGCGCAGCAGGTCTGGCAGCAGATTGCAAAGGCGCTCCAGTTTTTGCATCAGCAGGGACTTCGTCATACTGATTTGAAGCCGGGCCACGTGCTGCTTGCCAAGGTTGGAGAGACGTACCAGGTAACCGTCATGGATGCGGGTCTTGCTCGACCGCTTGCAGACGGCCTGATCGGAACACCATCGTACCTATCTCCCGAGCTTGTGCGTTCCGCGACACCGCGACCGACGGCCCGATCGGATATTTTTGCGTTTGGCTGCGTGGTGTACGAAATGCTGTTTCGCCAGCGTGCGTTTCCCGCGCAGACAGTCGCGGAACGGCGTGGCAACTTGAGCGCAGATCCTGGCCATCACTTTCTGACCGGAGAAGATCAGCCCAAGACTGAAGCCGTGCGTAGTGCGCTGTTCTCTGCGCTCGAAGAGAGTCCGGAAAGACGTCCTGCAAAAATTTGTGAGCTCATCGCAAGATTGGATGCAGTCTGCGCCCCACCGGAATCAAATGCCGGTTCTGCGGCACCCACACCATCGCCACTGCCGGCAAGCTCTGGCGGGCATCGTGTGCTGCCTCCGGTTCGGGATGGAATCAGTCCTCCGCCAAGTGAATCGGGACAGCTTAGACCCCCCAATCCAAACATCCATCGGACCCCTGGTCCACGACCTACGATTCGGTCACGCGTACCCTATGTGATGGCCTCGTTGGCACTCATTGTTGGCCTCAGCCTGGGCGTAAAGGCTTGGCTTCCCGACAGTGAATCGCATTCCGGAGTCATCACTGATTTTGCCGCTGCATCCGACCTTGTCGATTTGGGTGCGTCCCCGAGCGTGCTCGATCTGCCTGCGCCCCTCATCGAACGGATCGCGGATTCTGGTCTCGATGGGTCTGCCGTGGGGAATCTCGAATTTCGTAGACCGCATGGTCACAAAGAAGAACCACGTCCCGAACCACATCCGAACAGACCCAAACTGCACTGCGCCCTGCGCGGCACGTCAGGAATTGAAAAAAGGGATCTCGAGGCGATCCGGCGCTGCTGTGAAAAGCTCCCATCATCGCCGTCAAGCCGCTATAGCGTGGTTCTCAAACAGTTGCTCAAGGAGCTGGTGCCCCAAGAGTTTCCGAACGCCTTCTTGGAAAGTCACAAGTCTTTCTTTGAGTGCGTCCGCACGGTGGAGCTGTTCGGAAGCATCCCCAAAAAAGGAGTGAGCTATGTCTGTGAGTAGTCTGTTTGCCCACCTAAAGGCTGCATCAAAACGCAGCGTTCGGAGGTCTGCTTGGCGAGCTGCGGCCTATTCTGTGCTCGCGCTGCCTAGTCTTAGCGGCTGTGTCTCACTCGACGAGTATCTGGCGATTCAGAACGATGTAAGAAGGCTGGAAAGACGCCTTGATGCGGTGGAAAAAAGGGCCGAAGACAGCAGTACCAACATTCGCTCGATCGTCTTGCGAGCGTTTTGTCCATCCGTGATTGGGGAGCTCATTCGCAAGGTCAAAAAAGTCTGCCAAAAAGAGGGGATCTGCATCGGAGAGTCGGTGAGCCTTGCGTTACTCAGCGTCGATCCAAGCAGCCGGGGGCACTTCCTGACACTGACCAAGACGCAGCCGCATGCGGTGATCTTTCTGCGCACCGATCAGGAAACGCTGTCTGATCTTCAGCGCAAGGAACTACGACATCTGCTCAAGCCGCCGTGGTTTGAACAGACACACTTCTTGATCGTGGCGAGTCCTGATCCACAAGAAAACGGCGATATGAACAACGGTGTTGCTCGACTCAAAAAGGTCGCGGCTGAGATCACGACGATGAAGTTCATCAACGAGGACAACGTTGAAAACTATGTCTCGCCCCCGGTGCCTCAAGAGAAAATTCTCAAGTGGGTATTTCCGTTTGTGAATCGCACCGAGCGCATTGACCCCAAAGATGCGCCCAAAAACTCTAACGAGACGCTCTATCGAAGCGTCTGGGTGTTCCGTGTGGACTGCGACACTTAACTTCATTCTGTCTATGTCTCTGCTGGCTCCGTGTCTCGATGTCGGAGTGACACTGGAAAATCTCAAGACGGAGAGGACGGTTCTGAATCGTCCACTGCCGATTCGGAAGTTGTCGAGATTCGATCCCCATGATCAGTCGTGGAGAGAGCAGTCCTTCGAGATCCGTCCCGGGCAGATTGTACTTCTGCACCTGTGGGCGGTGGAGTGCAAGCCATGCCTCGATGAGCTGAAGACGCTGACGCCTCTGCTCAATGGACTACGTGATGATCGACGTCTGCAAATTCTCTTTGTCACAGAGACCCAGGACCGACAGGTGCTGACGAACTTCCTGCAAAACAATCAACAGGCACTTCCTGCGGTCCCGCACTATCAGATCAATCCGACCGAGTTACGGCGTAGCTTGGGTATCAGCGCGATGCCAATTACGTTGCTACTGGACTCGGACCTGACGGTTCGGCAGGCATTCCTGGGCCCACTGCACGGACGCCGCGAAGAGCTTCTTCATGCGATTGACCGGCTTGAAGCTCTGCGGTCTATGGCTCACCGCGATCGACAGCGCGAGTCTCACTGAAATAGAAACCGTGGTGTTCATTGTGTGCGCGGATGGATGAGCACGCCCATGGGCACTGCTCAAGCAGACACCTTGCGCAGCGTCGAGACCAGCGCTTGGACTGCAACTTGCTTGGGGGATATTCATGGGGACAACGGCCGCACCAATTCTTGGCCTTCAGGTTGTGATTCATGTTGAAACCGGCGCACTCGAGGGGATGGCGCGGACTTTCTGCGGACCTCGCGATGTTTTGCTGGGTCGGCATCGCGATGCAGACATCCGGTTTCCCGAACAAGATGGATTCGTATCCCAGCGACATCTGGGAATCAAGATTGCCCGCAACGAGTGTGTGGTCACCGATGTCGGGAGCACCAACGGAACCTGGGGCCTTCCCAGTCGGGAGCAGATTCGCTCACTGCGACTCATTCCCTCTGCGACGCCTTATCGGATCACCCTTGGCGCGGGTGGACCCACAATTCGCATCCAGGTCAGCAATACCATTCCGTTCGGCTCGTATCGAGTGATCGGTCAGCTTGGGAATGGCGGAATGGCGACTGTCTTTGTTGCGACAGAGTCCTCCGATCTCAATCGCCTGGTGGTTCTCAAGTTGATCCATCCCAATCTGCTGTACTCATTTGACAAGAAGTCAGCAGGAGAGATGCTGATTGAAGAAGCTCGGATTGTTTCGCAGATTAGTCATCCCAACGTCGTCGGTATTCATGATGTTGGGGTCATCGGCGGCGTTCATTACATCGCGATGGAATATCTACGAGGCGTCAATCTTGCTCATATTGTTGAGTCACTCCGTAAGCACGAACTTAGGCTTCCGTTCGAGCTAGCGGCGGCTCTGATCGCGCAAGCGTGCTGGGGGCTTCATGCCGCACATGAAGCGCAAGATGCAAGCGGACGCCCTCTGTCGATCGTGCATCGAGACTTTACGCCGTCCAACTTGGTGGTGTCCCCAGAAGGAGACGTGAAGCTCATCGACTTCGGTGTTGCACGTGCGGTAGGCAGACAGCACCTCAACGAAGCCGGTCAGTTTGTGGGTAAACCAGCGTACGCCTCACCGGAACAGATACAAGCCACCACTGAGATCTCGCGCCCTTCCGATTTGTTCTCTGCGGCCATCGTTCTGTACGAGCTCTGCGCGATGCAGCCACTGTTTCTTCGTAACAACGATGCCGCAACGATGTTTTCGGTTCTGCACGATCCCGTTCCCTCGATCAAAGGTCTTCCCTCGGAGCTTGCAGAAGTGCTTGCCCGGGGACTTGCGAAAGACCCCGCGCAGCGCATCCAGACCGCAGCAGAGTTGGCGACACTGCTCGAGAAGTTTGTCATGAATCAGGGAGGTCGCTATCTCACGCACCGTGCGATTTCTGAGATGCTTACCCAAAGTGGAGTCTCGCTGCGTGCGGCACCCCCGCAACCGCTTTTGGGCTGGCCAGATATTTTTCCGATTCCGTCTGTAGAGTCGCCGATGGTGAAGGGTGGGAGAGCCAAGGTATCACTGCTGGCCCCGCCGAGCATCGAGCCTCCTTGTCAGTTGGTGGTCGCAGGGCAGGAGTATCAAGTCGAGAGTCTGCTTTCGGAACACAGTGCAGTTCCGGGCGAAGGACTGGTCACCCGAACACTGCTGGCGCAGCCGATTGTTTCTCGGGAAAGCTCGTCTGTTCCTCAGCGTCACGTGCTTCGTCTATTCGGAACGGAACGGGCGCTCGCCGCCCCCCCTCCCGCCATCGAAAGACGGCTCGCAAGCTTCGCGGCCAAGTGGCAAGTCTTGAGCCAGGGAAGCGGTGGTGCACTGGGGGCTCTCATCGGTTATGGGCAGGCATGGTCCGGCGGCCCCTGGTTCACGGCAACGCCCTACTACAGTCATACACTACAGAGCCTGAAGTCGGGTAAGTATCTCCGTGAGGAAGAGCGTAGGCTGCTGGCTCAACGGCTGTGTGGTGCTCTGGTGGCGCTGAATCAGCAGTGGCCCGGATTTGTGCATGGACAGCTATCTCCATCGAGAATTGCGCTTCCCTACTTTGACTCTGCGGTCCGTCCAGCCGGCTGCGATCGACTGACCGTGGCGCTGCTCGGAATCCACCCCTCATGGCTCTGCGGTGGCGGGCAGCCAGAGGATGTTTGTCTTGTTCCGGCTCAACAAGACAAATACACACCGCCGGAGCGCGTCGCGGCAATGCCGCCCAGTCAGGCTGGTGACGTCTATTCCGCTGCGGCGATCCTCTATGAACTCTACGGTGGGGACATTCAACAGGCAGTAAAGGCGCTTGCGCGTGGACTTCCGATGGTCACAACCGACGGTGTGATGGTGATTCCTGCTCTCGTTGGGGAAGCGCTCGCCGCCGCACTATCACCGAATCCCAACTGGCGACCAAGTGCAGTGGAGCTTTTGCGTCGACTGACGCGTGAACAGAGTGCGGATGCAGGTGCCGTTCCCATCGAAGTTCCGCGCCAAGGGCAGACTGTCACGGTCGGAGACAAGAGCGGGATCACCCTATATGGAATGGAGCTTAGCCGTCGGGATTGTCGATCTCCAGTGACAATCCCACTGAGCGCCGTACCAGGACTGCTTCCGGTCGGAATCGACGTTTCGATTTTTGAGTCTGGTGTGGCCGTTGATATCCGTGAGTCTGTCGATTCTCACGGTCAGCGCGTCCGACTATATGAGGGTGACGATCACATCGGTCGCTCACGCGTGTTCCTGTCCGGTGACCGTGGTCGCTTCGAGATAGGAAACCGCAAGCAGAGCTGGCTACAGAGCATTGACTACCAGCGGCTACCCAACCAAGAACTTCAACTCAGCGACGGACCATCGCTTCACTTGGTCCGCCAACCGGAGCACAAAGAGGCAGAACATCTTGTGCTCCACACCCGGGATACCCGTAGCGGAGTCACACACCTGGTTTCGATCAGCATCAACAAATGAACGCAGGATGGCCCAGTGAACTCCCAACAGAGTGAGCCAAGAGAGTGACATGGACAACGTAAAAGCTCTGCCCGTGATGAATGCCAATCTGGCGATCCGCTTCGAGTCCAACATTACCTACGAATTGGAACAGGCGCAGGATCCCCATCAGGGATACATTGTGCCGAATCTCCTTGGACAGGGACGTTTTGCCAAGGTCTTTGGTGCCTGGCAGCGCAGTTCGGATCGCAACGTGCGTCGCGTTGCCATCAAGATTCTGCACGAGCATGTCGATTTGCGAGCAGAGGAACTCTCCCTTCAGGAAATCAAGCTGCTGAAGGATTTAAGTGCCACGGGCAATGAGAGCGTGATCTCTACCGTCGATATCATTCGGCTCGGACCGAGCGTGATGTGTGGCGGCTGTGGAAAGCTCTACCATCCACTGTGCCCGTCGTGCGGAAGCGGCAAGTTGATTCGACATCAGCTTCGCAATCACGCCTATCCTGCGCTCAAATGTGAAAGTGAGCGTTGTAGCTTTACGCTGTCTGCGGAGCACATTGCTACGCGCTACACCGAACTGCTGCGCGCTCCATCGAAGACCTGCTGCGCCAAGGGTCCGCATGCGCAACACGGAACACTGGTCAACTTCGTAGATCGTGAAGCCGTGGTGATGGAACTGCTCAACACCAAGCTGACCCAGTTTCACAGCCAGCGCAAGCGGGTCTTTGCTCGGTTGTGTGAACGGCACGGTCTGGTCGACCCCAGGATGTCATCGTTCCAGCCGGCGGTCTCGATTACGCCTGGCGACTCTCGTTCTGATCCAAAGGCCAGCAATCCACAACTTGACCTACTGCACCGCGTGGTACTTCTTGAAAAGATACGGGTGATTTGTCAGCTCGCGGAAGCAATTGCCTGGCTGCACGGTGAGAAGGGAATTGTTCACAAAGACCTCGCTCCTGACAACATCATGGTGTCCTCGCGTACCGCAGAAGTTGACGAACATAAGGTCGGAGAGGAGGCCCATCAGGAGCCGCTGATGGATTCCCTTAACAACTATGCCACCCAGACGTCGTTTACGACCAAGGTGATCGATTTTGGCTTGGCAGATCAACATCAGCTTTCGCGCAACTGGTACGAGGAACCGGCATCGTTTCTGTTTGCGGCGAATGAGAAGCTTCCATATCTGTCCAGCGAGTCGCGCAATCGCAAGATCAAGCTCAACCAGCGGATCGAATTTGAGCCCAATGGATCGCGATTCCGCGTACCGGATAACCTAATTCCGTCGAAAGCCGGCGAGCTGGCAATGATGAAGGGAGATATCCTTGCCGACGAACGCGATCCCCATCATCACTACTATGTGATGGTGCAGGAAATCATGGAAGAACCTGTGGGCAGCGGACAGTTCTGGGCCAAGTTCGAAGACAGCCCACCACCGCACGCACATACCCGTCAGTATGATCTGACCCGGCCCCTTGGAGAAGCGCACGACATCTATGCGCTCGGCGCGATTTTCTATTTCATCCTGACCGGCGAACATACCGAGGTAGAGAAGATCGGCCACCTCGCTGGATCGCTTCAGTACACCCCCCAGCGACTCGATGCGCAATCGTTGCTGGTGAGTCAACCTCTTTACAAGATTTGTCGCGACAGAATGCCCGAACCATTCTACCGCGATGAGCTCTTGATCCTGATTCTGCGAACCATGGTGCGTGGGCTCGACGATTCTTTTGTGAGCAGTCGGATCGAGCGCGGGCCCGAACCCTCCAAGCGACTTCTTCAAGAAGCACGGCGGATCTATAATCAACTGCTCGCCGATATCCTGTCGGACCCGGTCTTGACCAGAGAGCGCGAGACAAGGAACCAGCTCGTTCAGCTACAGGACGTGCTTCGCCGCTCCAGTGACTACCAGCGCATCGCCTGGGGCGTTATCTGCGCGGGGATTCCCTTCTCTGCGGCAGCGGGCTGGATGCTCTCGCACTTCGGCCACTGATCTGTTTGTCAACTTCCCTATCTGTTTGTCAACCTCCCTATCTGTTTCGCAAGCTCTCTACGATTCGCGGTTCCTCCCAGTCGGACTCCCTTTTCGACAATCGGCACGATGAAGCCCATGGGCAGCCCGGTGCAGAGGCCGATTCCTTCCCGATTCCGGTTCGTGATTCCCGTTTGCGATCCGCTGTCTTTGCAAGCACTTGGTAGTCTCTGGAATCTGGCGCAGCACTTGCAATGGCCCCTTTCCAAAACGAACAGAGGCTCAGGTCACCGAGTGGTCTCTTGGGTGGTTCGCTTCTATGTGCAATGGGGGGATCTACATGTTTCGCCGCTTTCATCTGTTTGACGCGTCAGGAATGCACCGTTCGGGCGCGTTTTGGGCTGTGCTGATGGGGGTATCGTTCTGTACTGGCTCGCTCGATGCGAAGCCGCACCGCAGGCTGACTTCGTTCCCAACCGGTAGTGCTTACAAAAAGGTGAGCGCAGCCCGGGGACGCTCAAGGCTGCATCTGCGACGCTTCGTCAAAACAGCGGACCCACAGTCATCCACAGCCGCACCAAATGTCGCGACAGCTTCACCACCTTCACCACCTCCGCCACCTGCTGACAGTCTGCAAGATTCCGTGCTGAGCAGACAGCTCCAGCAGCACGCGATGGGTCATGGTGGATCCGGTGACGCGGTGGGAACGCCAATGACGGGCTTCGCCCAGGAAGCAGAAGGACACGCTTCCTCTGTACGTCTGCGAGCGGGAGAATGCTACCTGGTCGTCGCGATTGGTGAGTCATCGATGCGCTCTTTGACCACTTCGCTGTGGAGCCCGTTTTCCGAACGTCAAATCACCATCATTGGGCAACAAGCGCCATGGACCGCAATACGTGCCCGCTTTAGCGGCGAACACAAGCTGATTGTGCGTCCGGCCGGTGGTCCTGGGCAGTACGCTGCTGGTATGTACCCCTATCCGTGTCCGGCAGAGTAAAGGCGCGGTGCGGACCTTTGATGGGAGTCTGCAACCGATGACGATAATACTAGGGAGAACTGGCCGCAGAGTTCGGGCCCGGCAGATGACGGTAGGAATCTGCGGAGAGTTTGTGTAGCGCCAGGTAGCGTCGAACCGAGCGGCGATCGCAGCCCAGGATCTGCGCGACCCGCGAGATGTTCCCCTGGTGCGTAGTCATGTGGTTGTGAAGCTGTTCCTTCGATGGGACGACATGCGGACGCGACTCACTGCTGGCGGGCCGTTCGGAGGATGAGGACTTCGACCTTGCCACATCGCGCATCATCGCCTCCTCCTCTGCGTCAAAGTCCATGTCAGTCTCTAGCTGCTTGAGGAGCTGAATGACGTTGGCCGTGGACCGATCGATCCGAAGTTGCTGCGAGACGTTGAATAGCTGTCGGACGTTGAGCGGCCAGTCATGCCGCAACAGCACATGCACGAAGTCCGCATCCAGAAGATTCGCAGCCTCTGGATAGAAATGGAGTAGCAGCGGAACGATGTCTTCGCGGCGGTCCCGTAGCGGAGGAATGTGGATTTGAAACTGCGCGATGCGACCAAACAGTTCCTTCCGAAACGTACCGTTTGGGCTGTCATTCCAGAGCGCCTGGTTCGTCGCAGCGATCAAGCGAAAATCGCAAGCGACCGGAGAATCGGAGCCGAGCGGTGTCACTTCTCGCTCAGATAGCACGCGAAACAGTCTGGGCTGGAGGCTCACGGCCATGTCGCCGATCTCATCCAAAAAGAGGGATCCAGCATCGGCGGCCCGGAAGCATCCCTTGCGCGCAGCAGCACCGGTAAAGGCGGACTTGGTGTTTCCGAAAAACTCAGACTCGGCGAGCGTTTCAGGCACAGCGGCACAGTTTACGGCCACAAACGGTCCGTCTTTCCGCTTGCTCAGTGCATGGATCGCACGTGCTACCACTTCCTTGCCTGTTCCTGTTTCGCCGAGTAGCAGGATGCTGACGGAATCTTGTGACGCAGCGCGAACAATTTTCGCCCGAAGATCCTTCATTACAAGGGAAATGCCCACAAGACTCTTGATGTCGGCATCATCGGGTTTGACTGGTTCGTAACGCACCATCGCCAGCGTGTCTCCGATTCGGATCACATCGCCGTCTTCCACCCGGTGAGGGTGCTCATTTTTGTGAAGATGGGTTTCACGGACAGTCGTACCGTTCTTGCTGTGATCTCGCAGGAAAACGATCCCATCTGTTTCGCTTACCTTGATGCTGGCGTGCGATTTCGATAGCCCACTGTCGTGTGGGATCGAGATCATTTGGTCCCCCTCCGCACGACCGATCTCTGTTGTCCCCTTAAGCAACGAGAAGATCGTGCGTCCCCGATACGAAGGCGAGTAGAGGATGCGAAGCTGCGGAGCACCACGTCGCGAACTCTTTTGCTGTCCGCTTTTGGGCAGCGTTTTGGTCTCTGTGTCCTTCATAAAGCCAGTATCGCCAACGTGCTAAGGCCGAAACAAGTGGGCACTTCGGCCTGTCTGCTGCCCATGGGTGCCCATGGGCGCGTTCGACACTCGCCCACCACCGATTCGCGCTCAGCGACGAAGAACCCTTGCTAAACATTGGCATAAGGCGTGCAGCGCAACGAGTCAAAGAAGGATCCATGCCGATGCCAGTGCCGACCCCAAGTCTACCCAGCTTGCCAACACCGCGATTGATCGGAGCGATGATTGTGTTTTGGGTGGTGTTCATCTCGTGGGTGGGTGGGTCATCGCGTACCGCCGAACCAATCGAGCGATGGCGATGGCTTTTGGCGGGTCGGCCCATGCTTCATGTGCGGCTTGGCGAACATGCTCCCAACCCCAAGATTAGAAAGTACGAAGTGAGCGTTCGTTTTCCCGATAACGAACCGGTGCTGATGGAGTTTGGTACAAGTGACCCGCTCATCGGTGCCCTTTCGATGGCAGTTCCTGCTGGGCTTCTTGAAGGCGCACGCCAGGTCGAGGTGCAAATTGCTGGTCTCGATGACAAGGGATGTATTCTCGAAGGGGGTGAGCAGCACATCGGAAGGAGCGCTCAATCGCCGTTCGCTGCTGCGGAGCCGGTGATTCAAGTGAACATGAAGACGCTTCCCCGCGCTCTGTGCGTGCTATAGAAAGACCCCATGGAAGTATCGTCGAAGCCCGCCGAAATGACAGACGCTACTGCTCATCTTGCGCAGGATCCGCGTGTAGGCGTCATGGTTGGGAACTACCGACTGGTTCGCCGCATCGGCGAAGGCGGAATGGGAACCGTTTACGAAGCTGTTCATCGCGAAAACGAAAATCGAATTGCGGTGAAGTTCCTCCGCCCAGATGCGGATGTGGACCCAGACAGCGAGGCCATTCGTCGCAAGCGATTCCACGATGAGGCCAGCGCGCTCGCCGAGGCCCGACACCCAAACCTCGTAACCTTCTTTGATGCGGGTGATCTTCCTGATGGCCAGCTCTACATCATGATGGAGCTTGTGGATGGCACGACCTTGCGAGAGTTCGTTGCACAGCAAGGCGGAAGGTTGTCGGTCCCACTGGCCAGTGGGTTGATACGGCAGACCGCGTCAGCGCTTGCGTACATTCACAGCCGGGGCATCGTCCACCGCGATCTGAATCTGCGTAACTTGATGGTCGTGAAAGACGAGGCCGTGCGGGAAGGCTGGCGGATCAAGATATTAGACTTTGGAATTGCCAAATTCCTCAATCATCAAGAACAAAGAACGCTCAGTCAGTCCCAGCTCGGCACGGTTCGTTATATGTCTCCAGAGCAGTGCGAGTCGGCCAAATCCGTCGATGCAAGCACCGACATCTATTCGCTGGGGTTGATTCTGTTTGAGCTGTTGACTGGTCAACCACCGTATCAAGTCGCGGAAGATAGCGCCGCCAAATGGATTGACGCACACATCAACAGGCCACCCAGATCACTCAAAAAGTTATGGACGGATGCACCGTCCCAGCTCGCCAAACTGGTGGCCGAGATGCTCGACAAACATCCGGACTTTCGACCCAAAGCCGATGAGATTGTGGCTCACCTCGAATCGGGTATCAAGCTGCCGGGTCGACGAGGATTTTTCGGACCAGACCAGACCCTGGCTTTTTTGCTGGCCAGTGTGCTGATTCCCAATGCGGGTGCCGTGAGCTATGAGCTGCTATCGCGATACCGAAAGCCCATGGATGAGCTCAGCGCGGCGCAGCTTGCGGTGCTGGCGAGAAATGCACCGGACGGCACGGTTTTGATTCCTCCCACCTCTCTGTTCAAGGGTTCCTATCCTGAGGAACTGGCGGCTGCCCAGAAGGACTGCGAACAAAGAAACACCAGAGACCAATGCGACCCTACGCTGATCCAGCGAGAAGCCCAACCGCAGTTGGTATCGGCGGGCGCTTTTTACCTCGACAAGACAGAGGTTACCAACGAGCTGTTTCTGCGTACCCTACTCAGCATGCAGGAAGCCGTCGATCTTCGACCGGTGAACGGAAAGCCGCCGCGCCAGATTCGCCTGATTGAAGTCGATGGGAGACGGACCCTGATGTTTGATCTGTGGCACGATCAAGGGAAGGGCAGCGGTCTCGAATTGGTGGATGGCCAGCTACGCGTTCGACCCGGATTTGAGTCGCTGCCAATGGTTCAGGTCACGCACATGGCTGCGCAGCGGATCTGTGAGAAACGGGGAGGCACACTTCCCTCGGAAATTCAGTGGGAGGCGGCAGCACGTGGACGCGAACGACGCGTATATCCTTGGGGGGCCAAGCTTCCGGACTGCGCTGGGGTGGTCTTTGATCGCGGATCCGGGGGATTATGCAACGGGTTTCCGCCGCAGCCAGTGCCAGTCGGAACAGCAGCTCAGGATCTGACCCCAGAGGGCGTGTATGACCTGGGTGGCAATGTGATGGAGTGGGTGCGAGATTCGTTTATGAATCCATTTCCGCGCTGTGGCGGGTGCAAAGGATTCTTTGCAGAGGTGGCCCCCATCGCCATCTCTCCAACCACCGGCTATTCGATCAAAGGGGGGAGCTACGTCATGAGCCGCGAGGTGGCACGGGGAGCGAGTCGCTCGACGGCAGTGGCGCAACAAATGACACCGAACCTCGGGTTCCGATGTGCATTCCCAGTCGCATCGAAATAGAGGATGAATCAACGGAGCACGGAGATTTCCTTTGCTGAACAAAAAGCGTTACACACCAGAACCGACCCGCGATGAACCGATCTGTCGTGATCACGTTCCTCCCAACTTCTCGACCCGTGGAGAGGAGGACGAGAGCAACGGCTCTCCGAGCGAATCAGACAGTGAGGATCCGCCACCGCCGACCCCAACTCCCATAGTGGGAACCAAGCGCGGGGGTGTTGCTGAATCGAGCGATGACGAAGAGCCACCTCCTCCGCGAGAGATCACCGGTCCCAAGCGCGGCGGCTAGCGATCCTAGCCTACGTTCCGTGGTGCATTCCTTTCCCGCCAAGTGTCCCTCCTGACTTGTGCGGGTTCCTGCCTGCGTTGGTCATACCGACCGCCAAGTCATCCTGCCCAGCCAAAGAGTCCAAGATCGCCAACACCGCCCATGGGCATGTCCAGTCCTTGCGGCCTCTGCGCGCTTTGCATCGAAACAGATCACGTTCACTTTACCCTTTCCTTTCAACGACTTATGCACGGATGGCGTTCCAGTGCAGCCCATGGCACAGGACTTGGAATGGGAACCGGTCAACGCTGACAGCGTAAGGAGTCCGACCCATGATGAGTTCGTTTCCCTCGATCGCTCCAACATCCAATGTGCGCCGTGACCGCTCGGAGAGCGAGCGAGCAACACTGAGTCTGGATTGCAGCAAGCTTGCAGAGCAGTGTCGTCGCGAACATGAAGAGGAAAAGGACGAAGATACTTCGAGTCCGGTTCCGACGCCGGTTGTCAACGAGCCAACGACCCAGCCCTACCCAAGTGAGATCTACGTTCGGATGATGATGCAGGCCACCCAGAGCGGTCCGCCGCCAAGGCCCGCCGCCCAGCCGCTCCCACCGAGGCCGCTGAGCCTTCCTGGTGTTCGAGGCTCGCGCAGCAGCAAGCTGGAGGCAGTTCTGGTGCTACTTGGCGCAGTGGGACTGCCAGCCGCCACCATTGGCAGTCTCCAGGCCATTGGGAATCCTGCGCAGTCGTCCGTGATCGTCGGGAAGGAGCACAACACCGTGCCAGATGTGGTGAGCCACAAAGACCGCTCGTTGATTCCGCGTATTCGCGAGGAGCCGGAAGCGTTGACAGAGAAAGGCCCAGTACGTGGCCTACCAAATGAGACACCACCGTCTGTCGCTAAGCCGGCGACAGATGTTGGCACCATGAGCACACGCAGCGCCCAGCCCAAGAGTCGGCCTCGCATCACGCCAGCCAAGCCGCACCTGCCGACGATCGAGATCGAAGATTAGATCGGCTGACACGCGAAAGGGAGGATGCACGGAACTCCAGATTTGGTATCTTCGCTCCCACCAGAGTGTCCCATGGACGACAATCAGATCCGCATCCTCTTTCTGTCGGCAAATCCGCGCAAAGACAAGCCGCTCGATCTCCAAGGCGAGTATAGTGAGATCGACACTGCGATCAGCGAAACCAAGCTGGGTGAACAGATCCAGCTCTATCCGCGATGGAAGGTCAGCAATGAACAGTTGCTGGATCACTTTCTTCGCTATCAGCCTCACATCATCCACTTCAGTGGACATGGAACCGATGGCAGTCTCATTCTCGATGACGGTGAGGGACACGAATGGCAGCTCGATCGAGCAACGGCCCGCGCTGCCTTTAAGACGACGGCAGGGAAGACGCGCTTGGTTGTACTCAACGCCTGTCTGTCCGCCGATGTTGCCCAGGTCTTATCAGAGGTGATCGACTGTGTGATCGGCATGTCGCAAGAGATGTTTGATGACACCTCGATCGTGTTTTCAGGAGCACTGTACCGAGGATTGAGCGAAGGTCTCAGCATCCGCCAGTCCTTCGATCGGGCACGTACGCAGATCAATCTGGCAGGCAAGGTTGGCTCGCGAACGCCCATCATCTTGACGAAGCCTGGGATGGACGCACGCCGCATGTATCTGAGCGATTGGGTTCGGTCCACTGGTGGGAGTTCTGGGCAGCCGCCGCCAAGCGAGCTGCGGAACACTCCGGCTGACCGCCCGTCGGTTCGTGCCCGCATTCAGGTACAGCTACGGCTAGACGCGGACTTCGATGGGTTCGTGTTAGACCATTTTCCGGATGTACACCGGCGATTCGCGGGCGGAATGGATCGCACCCAGAAGACCAATCTCCTTTTGACGCTGAAGGAGCCTGCCGAGATCCTCGCAGCCCTTCTTCGCATACCGTCCCAGTAGGTCCGCCACTTACCCTCTGTCTACGCCTCGTTCTGAATCCGCGCTCCCGCCCATCGATCCTACGGCTCGCCCATGGGCAGCGCTGCTGTAAAGAGGCTCCCAAGCAAGACCCACCGTCGGACCGGCCTTGGTCCTGTTTTTGCTTTCGACAGAGGCGGAGGAGTGTGCAATATGTCCATTGAGCGCAAGCGGATTGGTTCCTATCGGGTGATTCGAGTGCTCGGCGTGGGAGGCATGGGGACAGTCTACGAGGCCGAGCACTTGCAGATTGCGCGGAGAGTGGCGATCAAGGTTCTTCATGGTGAATTCTCTCATAATCCGGAACTTGTCGAACGCTTCCTCAATGAAGCGCGCGCCGTCAATGAGATCAATCACGCGGGTGTGATCAAGATTGTAGATGCAGACAAGCTCGCCGAAGGAACGCCCTTTTTGGTCATGGAGCTTCTGGCCGGTCACTCGCTCGCCGAGTATCTGCTTCACAAACGGACGATGCCGATGAAGGTCATGCTGGATGTTGCCCAGCAACTTGCAGAATCACTTCGCGCAGCGCACGCACGGCTGATTGTGCATCGCGACCTAAAGCCGGACAACATCATGTTGATTCCCGATCTTGGCCGAAGCTCACTTTTGCGTACCAAGATTGTTGATTTTGGGATCGCCAAACTGACGCTCGCGCTGGGCGGAGGGAAGACGGTCGCAGACTACCTGGGAACGCCGACCTATTCTTCCCCGGAACAGATTCGGAATCCGGCTACAGTCGATGAAAAGGCCGACGTCTATTCGCTCGGGTGCATCTTGTATGAATGTGCGGCTGGCGTAACTCCTTTTGTGGCGGAGTCTCCTCTCGAGATGATGGCGAAGCAGCTCTATGCCACACCCCGCCGCTTAAACTCCATCACGGTTCACATCGGGGTTGAACTTTCAGACCTGATTGAAAGCATGCTTCACAAGGATCGAGCGCAGCGACCGAATATGGATCAAGTGCTGGCCGTGCTGCGTGAAGTGCGTGAGCGCTGCGCTGATGAAACAGTGGTCACACTAGACCCTCGTAACTTCTTTCCTCCGCCGCGCAACACCGTTCCGGGGAGCCTGGAGCCGATCCTCCCAGAGGATCCGTCGATCGGCTTCGATCGAGCAGAGAAGCCGGATTTTCGCCGTACCTCCAGAGAGTTGTTTGCGGTGGTGATTCGCCGCATTGGTCAGCGGTGGCGATGGATGTGGGCCGGTACAGCGGCGCTGTCATTGCTTTTGACGGCTGGTGCCGCTCGCAGTATTGTTGCCAAGTCAACCCAGACCGCTCCGGCCCAGGTTGTCACTGCTGCATCGCTGCGACCTTGTCGAATCGAGTCATCACCGGACAATGCCCAAATCCTGCTGCCCAGCGGCGACAAGATCAACGCGGCCGGTGCGGTCTTGTTGTGGACGGAAAGAACTCCACCACTTCGCGTTGAAGTCAGTGCACCAGGGCACCGTTCCCGCTCTGTGATGATTGATGGGAGCTGTTCCAGTACGTTGAAGATATCGCTGACGCCCCTCCCTCAACCATTGGCAAAAGGCATCAAGAATTGAAGACGCGGCCAGCGGATCTGCACTTTCTGCAATCAAGGACTCGCTTCCGCCGCCGACTTGGCGATAATCCGGCCTGCCCATGGACTCCGTACCCGCTACACGCGCTGCCGTCTCTCATTCAGTCCGCACCGATCGGAGCGTAAGACCCTCTGTCGTGTTGTGGCTGATTGGGAATCGACTGACTCTGTTTCTGCTGGTGTTTCTTGCGCTGTCGCTGTTTCCCCATCTGCTCGTGCCGGGGACCTGTGTAACGAATCCGCAACATCCCATCGTCGACGGATGGATTCGTTGGGACGCTGGCTGGTATCACCAGATTGCGAGCACCGGCTACGACAACCTTCCAAACGGGGAAGGGCAGCGCGACACGGCTTTTTTTCCTCTGTTTCCGCTGCTGACCCATGTGCTGGGGAGAGTCATCGGCAACTTCGGAATCGCTGGACTCCTGGTCGCGAACTTGAGCGGTTTGTGGGCCTGTGTGTTGCTGTTTCGACTGACCGGTCGTCGCTTCGGTACCGCTGTGGCGGAGAGAACGCTGCTGCTGCTGCTGTTCTTTCCGTATTCGTTCTATCTCAGCTCGATGCACACCGAGCCGCTGTTTTTGTGCTGGGTGGTCTTGGCGTTCTATTGTGCCGACAAGCGGCAGTGGCTTCGTGCGGCCTTGTCTGCGGCCTGTGCCAGTGCGACTCGCAGCGTTGGAGTGTTGGTTACCTTGGGACTCCTTGTCGCCTATCTGGAGTCGATCGAATACGATCTGCGAAGGATGCGCGCAGACGTGCTATATCTGCTGCTCTGTCCACTTGGTCTCATGGGCTACATGCTGTTCCTGTGGAAGCGGTTTGGGACTCCGCTCCAGTTTGTCTATAGCCAGGTTGCGCATGGCTGGGCAGGTAGCGCGTTTGTGAAACACCCCGGTACGGAATCCACCTGGACGCACTCCCTGTTGTCGTGGTTTCTACGCCTACAGTTCGGTCATCTGTTGGCGCTGGGAACGATCACCTTGCTCGTAACGATGCGACGGCGGCTGCCGCTTTCCTTCGTTCTTTGGGCTGTCGTTACGCTCTGTGTATCGATGAGCAGTCCGGGCTCGCTTGGGAGATTCCTGATCGTTGTATTTCCGGCGTTTATCGCACTGGCACTCCTGCCTTGGCCGCGCAAGGTATGGATCGCGGTGCTTACGCTATCGGGGGCTCTGCTGGCGATGAATGCGGTGAAACAATCGCTGGGGCAATGGGTCGCCGGTTAGGCGTGGTCTTTGGGCTTGGTGAAGCGATGCCAGCCGAGCGCTCCGGAACTGCCCTCTGTCCCTTTTGCGGAGATGGTTTCAATGAGTGCTTGCAGGAACAGTTGAGAGCGGCGCGGTTTACGCTTCGCCGACGGTAACTCCGCATACAGTGTGACCTGTTTCCATATCCAGCCGGGGCAAAGTCGAACCAGTGCCCCGCGTCGTAAGTCCTCGACCAGCATGTACTCTGGGAGGACTCCGATTCCGACTCCTGCCAGCAGCAGAGCGCGCACTCCTTCGCCGGTATTGCTCTGGGCGCGTAACGTCAGCGGCACGGTGTCGGTCTCTCCCTTCGGACCCAGGAATGTCAGGCTATCGCTCCGAGATACCAGCGAGTGGCGTGCCCAGGGCGCACCCGCTAGCTCTCGCGGGCGACTGGCGGTGGCATAAGACGACGCCAGCGCGGGTGTCGCGACAATCGGTTCGGGAATGTGCGCGAGCGTCCGCACCACGTTTCCCGATTCTCGCGGCACGCCGAGTCGGACCGCGACATCAATGCGGCTCGCGATCAGGTCTTGGGACAGGTCATCACTGACGATGTCGACGGTCATCTGCGGATGCTGGAGCAAAAGTCGTGCTGCCACCGGTGCTACCAGTACCGAGCCCAAGTCATGAGTGGTGGCGATGCGGAGCGTTCCCACCGGAGCGTTGCGGTGCTCTTCCAAGATCGCGTCCAGGCTGCGGGCCGCTTCGGAGATCGCGGTGGCAGTCACCAGCACTTGTTCGCCGACTTGGGTCAGGCGCAGCTTGCGCGTTGAGCGTTCAATCAGACGGACACCGCAGCGTTCCTCCAGCATGCGGACATTGTCGCTGACCAAGCTCTTCGACAAACCCAGCGCGTTGGCGGCGGCGGTAAATGAGCCGTGGCGGATCACCGCAGCGAAGACCGCAAGCAGGGGGAGATCTCGAGCGTGCATGATTGTTCGATGCTACCGAACAGTGATTCAAGATCAAGCATGATTGTTCAGTTCCGAAGGAGGCAGCAAGCTAGTCCATACCGAGCTGCGCGTAAGGAGCGCGGCAAACCAAAAAAAACCATTTGTCGGAGGAGTCCCATGCACCACGAAATGAGCCACGAAGCCGCCCGCGCCCTGATTGCTCCGTTTTACGATGTCCTGACCCGCCCATCCCAGAAGAACGTCGCCGAGATCGTTTCCGAAATCGCGGTTCCTGAGTGGCGTTCTTACGCAGGCGAGACCGTCAGCAAAGGACGCCAGGAATTCATCGCGCAGGTCATTGGCTTTGGACGGGCAATTCCCGATCTGGTCTGGGACATCAAGGAGGTGCTGCTGAGCGGCGATCGCATCATCGTCCGCAGTGAAGCCAGTGGCACGCCGGCGGGAGACTTCTTTGGCGTTCCGCACAGCGGGCGCAGCTTCAAGATCATGACCATCGACATCCATACCGTGAAGGACGGCAAACTGGTGGTCGCGCACCATGTCGAGGACTGGGCTTCGGCTCTTCGTCAGCTCGCCGGCAAGTAGCTCTTTTTCGATCCGATGGCGACGCACCTTGACAGCGAGGTGTAAGCTGCGCATGCTCCCGCCGTGACTGCTCCTTCCGTTTATTTCGTCAGCCTTGGCTGTCCCAAGAATCGTGTCGATACCGAGGTCATGCTCGGCATGGCCGATGAGTCCGGCCATCTGATTGCCGACAATCCCGAGGCCGCTGACGTGATCGTCGTCAACACCTGTGGATTCATCGGGGCCGCCAAAGAGGAATCGGTGGATACCATCCTCGAGATGGCAGAGTTCAAAAAGACCGGACGTTGTCGGCGCCTGGTGGTGACTGGCTGTCTGTCGCAGCGCTACCCGGAAGAGATCGCCCGCGAGATTCCCGAGATCGATCACATCCTGGGATCGGGAGAAGTCGCCAAAGTCGCGGCAGCGATTCGCGGTAGTGATCACACCGTTGATGTCGCCCCAATTCCTGAATATCTGTACGATCACACCACGCCGCGTCCGGCCTCCCAAGCGAACTTTTTCCGCTATGTGAAGATTGCCGAGGGCTGCGATCGTCCGTGCGGCTTTTGCATCATTCCCAAGCTGAGGGGTCCACAGCGGAGTCGCAAGCTGGACTCGATCGCTTCCGAGGTGGAAGCGCTATCGCAGCAGGGTGTCGTCGAGATCAACCTGGTGGCGCAGGATCTGACCACCTATGGCACCGATCTGCCGTTCGATGTCGATCGGTCTTCCGATCGGCCCTCCCTATCGAACTTGCTGCGTCGGATTGGCAAGGTGCCCAAAGATCATGCGGGCTTTCTGCGCTGGATTCGCCTGCACTACACCTACCCGACGGCAACCACCGATGAACTGCTACAGGTGATGGCAGAGTCGCCGCGAGTGGTCCGGTACATCGATTGTCCGCTTCAGCACATTGATGACAATTTGCTCAAGCTGATGCGGCGCGGCTATACAGGGAAGAGCGTCTACGCGATGATCGAGAGAGCGCGCAAGCACCTTCCGGGAGTGTTCCTGCGGACTGCGTTCATTGTCGGACATCCTGGTGAAACAGAGCAGGCGTTCGAGCGGCTCTGTGAGTTTGTGACAGAGTCCGAGCTGGATCACGTCGGTGTCTTTACCTACTCGCAGGAGGAGGGGACGCCTTCTGCGGAGCTGGAAGACCTGGTGCCGGCCAAAGAAGCGGAGCGACGACGGCGTGAGCTACTTCGCATTCAGCGCAAAGTGGCCAAAAAGAAACGCAAGGAACTACTCGGTCAGCGCATCGAGGTGCTCGTCGAAGGACCATCCGAAGAGAGTGAGTTCCTGCTCAAGGGTCGGCATGCCGGACAGGCTCCTGAGATCGATGGCCACGTCTATTTGACGCTCGGTGAGAGCAATCCCGACGTGCAGCTTCGTCCTGGGGACTTGATCTCCGCCCAGGTGACACGCGGCGCGGATTATGATCTGGTGGCCGAAGTGGTAGCGGTGCTACAGCCTGCATTTCAAAAGCAGCAGAGCCGCAAACTGCCGGTGCTGGGATAAATCACCGACTCTGCGCGGGGATAGCTGGATTCGGAGCGTCCCTCATCCCTCACTACAGATGCTGATAGAACGCGGCCAGGGCTGCGGTTACTGCTTCGGGTTCTTCCACCGTTGAGGTATGTCCGGCACGGGGAATCAAGACCAAGCGGGCCCCAGGGATTGCCTCTGCCATCTTTTGCGCTCGTGGCAGGCGGATCGCGGTGTCCTCGCTGCCATGCAACACCAGCGTCGGGGTCTGGATGCTGGCCAGCTCTTGTTCGATCGATCGGCGGCGGATTACGGACCGGAGCGCGGCTTGCGTTTCGGCAGGACGGAGGGAGGCCAAGTGGTCCTCCATCTTTCGACGTAGCTCCGCACGCTGGGGATCTTGCCGGAACGCGGTGCCAAACATGATCTTCATGATCGGTGGCACCAGCATGCGATAGCCGAGCAGACTTGCAAGCAAGGCCAGCGCTTTGTACTTGGGAATGTTCAGTCGTGGCTCTGGATCGGCGGCGGTTTCGATCAGCACGAGCGATTTGATGTACTCGGGCCGACGGGCCGCGAGCCGCATTCCTACAAAGCCGCCCATCGACAGTCCAACAAAGTGGACCGGTCCCAGTTCCAGTTTTTCGATGAGCGCGACCGCGTCATCAAACAGCGTTTCCATGTCAAATGGAGTCGGACTCGGTGGACTCTGTCCCTGGCCGCGATGATCGTAGCAGATGCAGCGATGGGTGGTGCGGAGGGCTTTGATTTGTGCAGAGAACATCTCGCCGCTCCACAGCAGGCCGTGGGAAAAGAGGATCGGCGGACCACTCCCTTTGGTATCCTCGTAGAACAGAGAGGTGCCGTTGACGTCGAGAAGAGGCATGCCACAGTCTAACCACATAACACCGGCAGATGGCGAGTCCCTTGTTCGAGCTACCAGTGCAGGACAAACGTAGCGTGGCCAGACTCCAGATCAACTCCAGTGGTTTCCAGCCTCGCGGTGCGTGAGACTCCGGCTGCGTCGAGCAGCCCCAAAAAGGTGCCAGAGAGCAGCACGACGATGGTTCCTGACCTAAAAGTAGAGGCTGGAAAGTTGCGCAAATGCAGCTTGGCGGAGTTTTGCGAGACGTACTCGTACTGTAGCGTTCCACAGCCGCGGACCAGGGAATCTCGGCCGCGAGGGCTAGCCTTGAGCAGAGTATGTGGAGACATCCCGAGCAAGCGGATCGCCGACTCGGCAAAGCTCTGTACGTTGGGATTGTCTAAGAACCGCCGACCCATGCCGCGATACAGCTTGATCATGCCACCATCGCCGAGCTGCGAGCGAATCGCTTGGCTCAGGGCGTTGTAAGTAGCCTCATCGAGCCAGGATACAGGAGGTGCCTGGACGATCTGCTGCCAGGCTGGTCCACAGCGCTGACGGATCGCGGCACCCTTTTCCTGGGGAAGTGAGAGGATTTCAGCGATGATGCTGTGAGCAAATCGCGCTCTCGTTTCTGGAGGCACAGAGCCATCTTCTCACATCCTGCCGGAAAGGGGAAGCCAGGAACACCTGCTCCATCAGTGCGTGCGGAGGCGGACTGTATAGTCCGAGCTAGCGAAGCCGGGCAGCAAAGTGAATCACGGAGAGTTCATTGACAGTTACGGAGTCTCACCGCTCTGTGCAGAGTCGATTTCGTAGTCGAATTCGTAGAAGTGGGTTCCGTTTTGGATGTCGATGGTCATGGACCCCCGGAGACCAGTCAGCTCGCCGCTTCCGGAATCGGGCACTACACGCAGGATGAGTTCTAGTTGTCCGCGATTCATCGTGCCGGTGTGAGACAGGACAAAGCTGCCACTGCGTCCACCGAGGATTCCGCGCACGTGTTCGAGTGCCACGTACCCCGCAGAGCCTTTGACCGAGGTCCGCGCACCGAGCATTTCAACGGTGCTACTGGCCGATAGGTCGCCGACAAACTGCTTCTTGACCGATGTGCGAGCCAGCGTGACCCCATCACTTGTGTCATAGGGAGGCGCTGAATCGAGCTGAACCGTAAACGTGCCTTGTGCTTTCATGATCAACAGTGCATAGCACACTGGGCGCTCTGCTTGGCAGGCTGTCAGACCAGCATCCTTTCAGAGCATGGAGAATGGTGCTTCCTTTGTATTAAGTTCCCAGACTACCCTGCGCCCGCCATGAAAAGTGCAGGGTTCCAACACAGACATTCATTCGCTCGGGCTTGCTGGATGCTCCTTCCATCGATGGGACTGCTGGCCGCGCTACTTGCAGGCTGTCATAAGTCTGAATCCACCGAAGCGGTCAGCGCTCCTCCTCTGCTGACGAGAAAGGGCGAACGGCTTACGATTCCCGAGACCTCTCCTTTGCGTGGCAGATTGAAGATCGAGCCAGTGTTGCCGCGCAGTGTCCGGCGCTCGCTGGATGCTCCGTCAGAAGTAGAGGCCGATCCGGCGCGGCTGGCGAGAGTGACCGCACCACTGCCGGGCCGGGTGGTGCAGCTCTTTGTGCGCTTTGGTGATTCCGTACAAAAGGGTCAGCCACTGTTTGAGCTGGACTCTCCCGATCTGGCCTCCGCGCAGACCGATTACCTGCGGGCCAAGAGTGCCTTGGCGCAGGCAGAGCGCACGCTGTCCCGTCAGCAAGATCTCCGGCAGGCCGGAATCGGTGCGGCGCGGGAGGTCGAACAAGCCCAGACCGATCGCGATCTGGCGCGCAGCGAGCTAGAGAGAGCCGCTCTGCGCCTGAAGTTGCTGGGAATCGATCTGGGAGCGCTCGGTCGACCACTCTCTGTTCGGGCCCCGGTTTCGGGTCGGGTCGTCGAGTACAAGGTCGCGCCAGGAGAGTATCGTCAGGATCTGGCGGATCCGCTGATGACGATCGCGGATCTGTCCTTGGTGTGGGTGACCGCGAGTGTTCAGGAAAAGGACATTCGTCGCATTCAGGTGGGGGAAGATGCGGTGATTACGCTCGCGGCGTATCCGACCGATAGCTGGACTGGGAAGGTCTTGTTCGTCGGTGACTTGCTCCGTCCAGAGACCCGGACGATTCCGGTGCGGATTGCGCTGGCCAATGAGGACAGGCGACTCCGTCCAGGTATGTTCGGCTCGGTTCGCTTCACGGAAAACGCCGCGCCAGAGCTGGTGGTTCCTCCGGCTTCGATCGTGCTGCTAGGGGATGCCAGCTTTGTCTTTGTCGAGGTGAGTTCGTGGATCTTTGAGCGGCGGCGGGTCCAGCCAGGAGCGACGATCGACGGTGTGACCTTGATCGCCGAAGGCTTGCAAAAGGGCGAACGCATTGTCGTCGAAAACGCGGTGTTGTTGCAGTAGGAGTCGGCGATGATGATCGAACAGTTTGTCTCTGTTGCGCTGAAGCGGCGTTGGCTGGTGTTGATCGTCTTTCTGCTGCTCGGCGTGTTTGGTTACATGTCGTGGCAGGAACTGGCGATCGAGGCCTATCCGGACATCGCGGACACCACGGCGCAAGTGGTCACGCAGTACGCCGGACATGCAGCGGAGGAGGTTGAGGAGCAGGTGACGATTCCGATCGAGCGTGAGCTAAATGGCACGCCGGGACTCCTTATCATGCGGTCACGCAGTACGTTCGGGCTGTCGCTGATCACGCTGGTGTTCCAAGACGGAATCGACGACTACTTTGCCCGGCAGCGAATTCGCGAACGGTTGACCAACGTGGCGTTGCCTCCGGGGGCCGAGGCCTCGCTCGATCCGCTGACTTCTCCGATTGGTGAGATCTATCGCTATACGCTGGAGAGTCCATCGCGCAGTCAACGAGAGCTGCGAGAGTTGCAGCGCTGGGTGGTGGCACCGACGCTGCGACAAGTCACTGGGGTCGCCGATATCACCAACTTTGGCGGAGAGACGACCCAGTTTCAATTGATCCTCGATCCGGCGCGACTGATTCAGTATGGCGTGTCGCTCAAAGATGTGACAGAGGCCATCACCAACAACAACAGCAATGCGGGCGGTAGCATGTTGGTGCGCGGCGATCAGGGCTTTGTGGTGCGCGGAATTGGTCTGATTCGCAACCTTGAAGACTTGGGAAACATCGTCGTGAGTGAGCAGCACGGCACACCGGTGTTTCTGCGCTCACTTGGGACACTGCAGCTCGGGGCTCTGCAGCGCAACGGAATCCTCGGCAAGGACGGAAATCCAGATGGTGTGAGTGGCATTGTGCTGCTCTTGCGTGGCGAAAATCCTTCGCGAGTGCTGGACGGTCTGCACGAGCGGGTGGCCGCCCTGAACCACGGTTTGCTTCCTGCAGATGTGAAAGTGGTTCCGTATCTGGATCGGACAGATTTGGTTCGCACCACACTCAATACGGTTTCGCACACGATGGTTGAAGGGATTGGCTTGGTGATCATCGTGCTGATCCTGTTTTTGGGCAGTCCGCGCAGCGCGCTGATCGTCGCTACGGTGATTCCTCTGTCGCTACTCATCGCCTTCATCTTGATGCGGATGACCAACATTCCTGCCAACCTCCTTTCACTGGGGGCGATCGACTTCGGCATCATTGTCGATGGGGCGATTGTGGTCATGGAGTCGATCTTGCGAAGACGCGAAGAACGTCCGCAGGACGAGATGACGGAAGGTGACGCGATCTCGGCAACATCGCTGGTGGCCCGTCCGATCTTCTTTGCGAAGATCATCGTCATCACCGCGTATCTGCCGCTGTTTGCGTTTCAGCGCGTGGAAAAGAAGCTCTTCACTCCGATGGCTTATACGATCGGCTACGCCTTGGCGGCGGCACTGCTGGTCGGATTGGCGCTGATTCCGGGGCTGTCACTGGCGGCACTGCGGAGGCCCCGAAAGTTATGGCATAACCCACTGCTTGCGAAGCTTGAAACGACGTATTCTCGGATCATTCGCGGGCTCCTGAGTCGTCCCAAGCTGGCGCTGTGGCCGGGCGTGGCGGCTGCGGTTTTGGCGATTGGTCTTGGAGCGGTGGTCGGAAAAGGATTCCTTCCCGAGCTGGATGAGGGATCGATCTGGTTGCAAGTGCAGCTTCCACCAGGACTCTCTTTGGAAAAGGCGAATCAGATGGCGGGTGAGCTGCGGAGTGCGGCGCGGGAGTTTCCTCAGATCAGTACGATCGTTACCCAGCTTGGCCGCAACGATGACGGGACCGACTCATGGACTCCTTCCCACATCGAAAGTTCGGTGGGATTGATTCCGTACGCGCAGTGGCCCAGCGGCATGACCAAGGCGGACTTGATCGCGAAACTGACGACTAGGTTTGCCCAGATTCCTGGTCTGACCGTGGGCTTCAGTCAGCCGATGATCGATGGAGTGAACGACAAGATCGCGGGGGCCCACAGTGACCTGGTGCTTAAGTTGTTTGCGACGGATTTGGTGGAAGCGCGGCGACTTGCAGAGAAGATGGTCGAGGTGCTACGGAGCGTCCCTGGGAGCGCGGATGTGGCCATCGATCAGGAGCCACCGCTGCCGCAGTTGCAGGTGCTGGTCGACCGCTCGGCGGCGGCGCGCTACGGAATCAATGTTTCGGACATCGCCAGCTTGATCGAGGTTGCGATCGGAGGCCGAGCGATCGCGGAGGTGTTTCAAGGAGAGCGTCGCTATGACGTAGCGGTGCGGTTTGAGCCTCGGGTTCGCAGCTCACGGGAGGCGATTGGCGATCTGACGATTGCGACACCAAGCGGTGCGCGGGTGCCGCTCTCGCAAGTGGCGCGACTGGAGCTTCGATCGGGTGAAAGTACGATCACCAGGGAAAGCAATCGTCGTCACCTGACGGTCCGGCTCAACTTGCGTGGTCGGGATCTGTCGAGCTTCTTGGCGGATGCGCGGGCTCGGATTTCGCGGGAGGTTCCGGTTCCTGCCGAAAATGAAGTGCGCTGGGGTGGTCAGTTTGAAAACCAGCAACGTGCGACGGCGAGGCTCGGGATGATCATTCCGATTGTGCTGGTCTTGATCTTCATTTTGCTCTACGGCGCGTTCGGGGTGCTGCGGTATGCAGCGCTGATTTTGGTGAACGTACCGCTGGCGCTGCTGGGAGGGATGGTGGCGCTCATCATCCGGGGCATGACGCTCAATGTCTCCTCGGCGGTGGGTTTCATCACACTGTTTGGGGTGGCGGTACAAAACGGTGTGATTTTGGTATCGGGATTAAATGAGCTGCGCAAGACCGGCATGCCGCTCGCCGAAGCAGTGGCGGTGGGGGCCACGCAGAGACTGCGAGCGGTGGTGCTTACGGCAACGGTGGCAGCCCTGGGCATGCTACCGGCGGCGCTGGCCCACGGCATCGGATCGGATGTGCAGAGGCCCCTGGCTACCGTCGTCGTTGGTGGTCTGGTCAGTGCAACGCTGCTGACGTTGTTCGTGCTGCCTGCGCTATATTATGTAATTGAAATGCGTAATATGCGCGAGCTTCCACCTGTCGACTCCGACTCGAACGTCGATACGTTTGGGGGTCTGGTGGAGTCCGAAGAGAGCCCGCCGATTCCTGCGGCCCCGCTTTCGGAGGTGGCCCCATGAGTCGCCTGGGCTTCGTGACAATCCTGCTGTGGCTGATTCCTGCTTCGGTGTTGAGGGCAGAGCCGGAGCAGAAGCTGACTTTGACGGAGTTTCTGCATCGCGTGACCCAAGAGAACTTGGATTTGGCGGCAGCGCGCTTTCAAGTTCCGCTCGCCAAGGCACAGGTCGAGGTCGCCAGGGTATTTCCGGATCCGATGCTCACCGGGGGAGTGGCGCAGCTCGATGTCTCCGGACAATCGGCACCGCTGATGACTACGCTCGGGGTTACGCTTCCGATCGAGCTGGGCGGAAAGCGGAGCGGACGCGTTGCGGTGGCCGAAGCAGAGGTGTCGGTGGCTGAAGCGGAGCTTTTCGATACGCTGCGCAAGCTGCGGGCAGAGGCGGCATCGGCGTACGTGGCCTCGTTGACGGCGCGACTGGTGCTGGAACGAAAACACAAGACCCTGGCCAGCCTCGATCGACTGGTTGAGGTCAATACCAAGCGGGTTGCGTCCGGGGAGGCCGGCGAAGTGGCGCTGATTCAGTCCCGCGTCGAAAACCAGCGCTATCGTGGGGAAGTTCTGACCGCAGAAGCCGATTTGGAAGCGGCGGATTTGGAGCTGCGGCGGTTCCTCGGTCGAGCGGCCCCGGGACGGGGACAGAAGCTGCGGGTCGATGGGAATCTAGCCATTCCACCGCGTTTGTTCGATATGGAAACCCTCTGTCAAGCGGCGCTCAAGCAGCGGCCGGACTTGCTGGCCAAGCGTCGGAGTGAGGACTCTGCCCAGGCAAAGGTGAGGTTGGCGCGAAGGAATCGCTGGGTGGATGTCTCGCTCAATGTAAGCTGGCAAAGGAGTCTGTTCTCGGAGCCGTTTGCCTCCCCGCAGTATGACGCTTTGACGGCCCAGTTGTCGTTGCCACTCCCTCTGTCTCGGATGTATCGCGGTGAGCTGCTTTCGGCCAAGCAGGGTGAAGGACTGGCCGTGGCCTCCTATCAAGCAGCGGCACTGCGGGCCGAGGTCGAGGTGCAGCAAGCGCTGGTCCGCTACAAAGCTGCTGTGCAGCAGCTCGCGCTGTATACCCAGGGAGTGGTCGCTGATGCCGATCGGGTGTTGGCAGCGATCTTGTATAGCTATCAGCGCGGTGGCGCGACTCTGCTCGAAGTCCTGACGGCCCAGCGGACCGTCGATGATGTGCATCTAGCGTACTTTGCCGCGCTCGCGGAACACGCTCGTCAGCTTATCGCGGTCGAGCAGGCTGCTGGATTGGACGTGGATCTGTTCGGGCCGTAGCCGCTGCGCTTCGGGCCATCCCTTCCGCCGCGCAGTCGTGATAGCCTTGCTGGGGTGAGGGAGACAATGATGCAGAAGCTTGTTCTTTTTGCGTTGGTTGCTCTGGCGGGATGTAGTGGCAAATTGCCGCTCGCCCAGAGTTATACCCCGCCGAGTGGAGTGATTCTGCCGCAGCATCCATCCGCAGTTCCGATCGGCACTCCCAACTACGTGATTGATGCCGATGCGGGTGCGAACATTCCTTTTGATTCCTACGGTCTGACCACAAACGGTGTCACCTGGTATCTGGAGTGGCAAAGCGACAGTGCCACCCATCGCTACAGTGGCGATGTCTACTGTTCACAAAGGTGTACACAGACCTATATTGGTGCTGGAGAGAGGGCCTATTCCGGACGCTTTGAGGTATTGGCTCCCAATCACTTCCACTTCGAGGCCATGACGCCTCCTGGGATTCGGGAACATCTGGAATTTGACGCCACCCAGCAGCCGGTCTGGTTTTCTCTGTTCTTCGATGGCCAGCCTGCAATCAATCCGGGGAACTCATTTTCCTCGGGAGGACGGCTGGCTGCGAGTGAAGTCATGCCCTTTGGGTTGGTGAGCAGTAACGTTAGGTGAGCTCTGTCCACAACAGCCGCTGTGCTTCCGCAACAAATCGACCGGCCAGCATTGGCGTCGGCAGACCAGCGAGGTCAACCAGCACCGCCGGGGTTTCGGTCTTCACCGAGTGCACCAGCTCTGCGATGGCGTGGAGTTTGGCGCGGCGTACTTGGTGCTGCTCATCGGGGGTCAAGCGATTTTGACAGAACTCGGCGACCGCGAAAGCAAGTCGGGAATGTTCGGTTTCTTCCTGGGCGATGATGCGCAGCGCCCGCCGGACCTTGGCATCGCTGGCGGTTCCTGCTTGGAGCCAAGCAACCAGCGCACCGTAGGTTTCCCGAACACAGCCTTCTTGAACGTTCTCAACGGCGATCTCAAGCAGAGAACGGATGTGCTTCGGTCCTGGCGGAGGAACCGGGGCCGATCCGCCGAAACGCTTGGCCAACCGTGACATCACCCGAGCATGTCGAACTTCCTGTATGGCTGCGCTGAGCGCTGCGCTGACCAAGGACTGCGGAGCCTGGTGTGCGGCAAGTTCGCGAGCCAGTCGATGGAAGGCATGCACCGAAGCGGCTTCCAGATAGGCTGCCTGTTCAAAGTAACGCGCCAGTACGTTCGAGCCATGATCTTCGCAGGGAATCAGCTCTGCAGGTCGACGACCACAACCGACCGCATAGCCACATTGAGAGAAGCAGGTGATGCCCGCTACACCTTCTTCGCTTACGGTCTGTTGACAGGTCAGGGTGTCACCGCACATTTTCGCGCAGTCTGCAGAGTCTAGGAAGGCACCTTGGCTGCCGCCATCGGGAATGCCACCATCAGAAATCGCTCCGCCATCTTGTGACAAGCCACCATCTTTCGCAGAGCCAGCATCTCCCAGGGGGCCCGCCGCAATGAATCGCCGATCGCTACAGCGTGCCCCTGGGGCGGCTTCATAGAACGTGTTTTGTCCGCAGCCAAATGGAACTGCGATGAGCAGAATCCGAAACAAGGCCATGTCCAAGCCGAGTCGTTTCATAGGTCGCTCCTTATGCGTCTCTACCAAAGCCCCTGCCGGTGCAGGGCAATCAGTTCGATTTCCAGCGCCACCGTAAGATGCGCCAGGTATCCCGGCCACAGTGAGCCCGTTTGCATGCGCAGCATACCGAGCAGAATTCCCACCGGAATCGCACCGATTGCTTCGGGAAGGAAGCTATGCGTCGCGACATAAGGAATCAACGCGACAAACAGAGAGTACCTTCCGAGCGCTGGTGTCAGCATGGCTGGCAAAAATCCGCGAAAGAAAAACTCAATCGAAAACAGATAGTTCGCAAACAGCAGCAGCCAGGCCAGGGTGCTTGGCCAATCGATCCGCAGCATTCGGAACATCGGATAGGCCCGCAAAAAACCTGGCACAAAGGAGACCAGGAAGACCACCGGAAGCGCAGCGATTCCTACCACCATCAACAGCCGTCGTGATTTCCAGATGGCACCGGTCGTTAGCCCGATATGGGTGCTGGTCACACCCATTCCTTTGGCTATGATCCATGGAATGATCGCGTAGATGAGCAGATGCAGGCCGGCCCACAGCGCACGAACAGAGAGCTGAATCTGCGAGCCTCGCCACTGCTCCGGCATGATCTGAAGCAGGTGGGATGGGTGTCCCAGCCGAAAGAGCACGGCATGACAGAGTGCCGCATAGATGGTTGCGACGGCCACTCGTCGATCCTGGGCTCCCTGCTGGTTGGTCTTGATCTCGGACATACAGACTCGCCGCTCGATTCTACAACGGTTTACCGGCGAAGAAAGAGGGCAGAATTGCGACAGCAACCGATTCTGTCTTGTACGGACAACCAAAGCGGGGCAGTTTGTAGGGCGAAAGGAATCCCCATGAGCAGACCGATTGCGAACATCAATCAGATTCAGTTCCTCCGTGAGATCCGACACGGCGACAAGTTCGAGGCCAAGCTGGCCCCTGTGAGCTTGGGATTGGGCGCAAAAAAGCTTGGTTATAATGTCACGGCGGTTCCACCGGGAAAGCGGGCGTTTCCATTTCATAACCACCACATCAATGAGGAGATGTTCCTGGTGCTGCACGGGAACGGCCTGATTCGGTTGGGCAAGGAAGAGCATGAGATTGGGCCAGGCGACATCATCTGTTGTCCTCCTGGCGGTCCCGATGTTGCGCACCAGATCATCAACACTGGTTCAGAGGAACTGCGCTATTTGGCGGTGAGTACGATGATCGATACGGATGTGTTTCAGTATCCTGATTCCGGCAAATTCGGAGTGGCCGCAGGCCGGACTCCGGGGATGCGGGTGGTCGACGCAGCGTTTGGCGGCTTCTTCCGCGAGAGCGAGCGGGTCGATTACTACGACGGAGAATAGTGATCGTTGGCCGTGGTAGTGTGATATAGAGATCGGGTAGATGTCTTTCTGTTGGTCAGAGCAAATTCCTAGAGCGCTGCCGCTCCGGCTTCGTGAATCGGTGTGGGCGCTGCTTCTTGCAGGCTGCGTGGGTTCGGGTACGTTTTCCGGCCAGGTGTTTCGTCAGGGCGCGGTGGCCTATCGCGTGGGCACGTTGCCGGAAGGCTGGACACGCAGTCGATCCCACGGTGCCAACCTCGCGTTTCATCACGCGCAGGGGGGGATGTTGATCGTAAACGGTGAGTGTCCCTTGCAAGGGGATGCACCGCTTGATGTTCTGACCAATCATCTCCTGTTCGGGGTGACCGCCCAGAAGGAAATTGCGCGCACGCTCTTTTCGCTGGATGGCAGAGAGGCGCTACGGACCCACCTGACCGGACAACTCGATGGAGTGCCGATTGAGCTGTCGCTGGTGGTCCTGAAAAAGGATGGCTGTCTGTACGATTTTCAGCTCATCGCTGGACCAGAGCAGTTTGCTTCGCGTGAGCCCGACTTCCATGCATTTGTCGCCGGATTTTCGAGCGAGATCAGGAGATAGCGGTGGCTGACAACGCACCAAAGGCACCTCGGCAGCTTGCGCTGGTCCTTCTGGTCGCACGCTTCCTTCGCGCCGTGGGAGGAGTCAGTCTGCTCGCTTCGGAGACCATGCGCTGTAGTTTTCGGGGTCCGTTTGCGCGACGGGAGTTCGTTCATCAGGTTGAAACGGTGGGGATTCAGTCCCTGACCATTGCGATTCTGACCGCAGCCTTTTCCAGCATGGTCATGACGGTGCAGTTCGCCGTGCAGATGACGCGTTTTGGCGTCAAGGAATACGTCGGAAGCGTGGTGTCTCTGTCTCTGGTTCGCGAGCTGGGGCCGGCCCTGACGGCGCTGATGGTGGGCGGTCGAGTCGGCGCGGGAATCGCCGCAGAGCTGGGCTCGATGCGCGTGACCGAGCAAGTGGATGCGATCCGTGCCATGGGAGCAGACCCGGTGCGCAAACTGGTGGTGCCACGCGTGCTGGCAACGACGCTGGCGCTACCACTACTCACCATCTTTGCGGATATCTTGGGCGTGTTTGGCGCGATGGTGGTTGCGCGGCTCGATTCAGGAGTCGGCATGACTCTGTTTCTGGAGTCGATGCTGCGCTCTGTGACGCTAGAGGATTTTATGCACGGCCTGGTGAAGACCGTGTTCTTTGGATTCCTGCTTGGCGTCATCGCTTGTTACAAAGGACTGAGTACCTCTGGAGGCACCGAAGGAGTGGGTCGCGCCACGACGGAGACGGTCGTGATTACGTCGCTGGTGACGCTCTGTGTGGACTTTGTGCTCACCAATCTGCTCCTGGGGTTTGGACTATGAGTACGGAGAATGTGAAACCCCTGATCGAGTTCTCCCGGGTCCGTAAAGCGTTCGGGAGTAAGTCGATCTTTGATGATCTGACTCTCTCCGTACGACGAGGTGAGACGATGACCATCCTGGGGGGATCGGGTAGTGGGAAGAGTGTGATGCTCAAGCTCCTGATCGGGCTATTGCGCACCGATTCCGGATCGATTCGTTTTGATGGGCAGGAGCTGTGCGCACTCAGTGAAACTCAGTTACTACCGGTGCGGCGACGGATCTCTATGCTGTTTCAAGGTGGCGCGCTGTTCGACTCGATCTCAGTCGGAGAAAACGTTGCGTATCCGCTCCGCGAACACTTCAAGCTGTCCGATTCCGAGCTGCGAAGTCGTGTACAGCAAAAGCTCGCGCAGGTCGGTCTGCCGGGAATTGAAGAGATGCGTCCCTCCGAACTATCGGGCGGAATGCGCAAGCGAGTGGCGATTGCCAGAGCGATTGCGGCGGACCCGGAAGTCCTGCTCTATGATGAACCAACGACCGGTCTCGATCCGATCAATACCCGTCGGATTAACGAGCTGATTCTGAGCATTCAGCACGATCTAAAGGTGACGTCTCTGGTGGTCACCCATGACATGGCGAGTGCGTTCATGGTGGCCGACCGCATGGCCATGCTCAGCGACCGGCGCATCATTGCGACTCTGCCACGAGAAGAGTTTCGGCGAAGTAGTGATCCCGCCATCCATAGTTTTGTTCACGCGATGAGCCAGGATTCAGCGCTCCGCGCTTCGGAACATCCAGAAGGAGTCTCATCATGAGCGGTCGAGAGGAAGGCGACGGTTATCGCCTTGCCAAAGTAGGAACGTTTGTCGCCATCGCGCTGATTGCGCTGGTGGTGGTGATCGGGCTGCTCGGTCGGTCACGCAGTCTGCTCAGCAGCAAGGCACTTTTGCATACCTCGTTTGATAACATCAGCGGTCTGGTGGTGGGCGCACCGGTCCGACTTGCGGGCGTCGACATTGGCATCGTGCAGAAGATCCAGTTCGATCCCGATCCGAAAGTGAAAAAGGTTCGCGTCGTCCTGGGCGTGCAGAGTCGCTATCTCGATCGGGTGCGCGAGGATTCGATTGCGCGGCTTAGCTCGAAGGGGCTGCTCGGAGACATGATCATCAATATCACCGTTGGCAGTCCCGATTTTCCACAGCTACAAAATGGTGGCGTAATCAAAGCGCAAGAGAGTGAAGGGCTCACCGAGATCGTGGCCTCTGTTCAAGAGGGAATTGGTGAGGTGCGATCTTTGGTAGGGCGTGTCGATGATCGGGTCAAAGTCGTATTGAGCGATCAAGTCGCCCACGATGTGGGGCGAATGGTCCATTCGACCGCCACCATCTTGGAAGGGGTCGAAAAGGGCCACGGCCTGGTTCACGATCTGATCTACAAGCAGCAGCTTGCGGATAGCTTCATGGGTCTGTCGAGTGAGGCGCAGCAGATGGCGCAGAGCCTCAATCGCACGGTACAGCGGATCGATGGACTGCTCGCTGCGGTACAGAACGGATCCGGAACTCTGCACGGACTGATCTACAAAGACGATGGCAGCAAGTTGATCGGCGAGCTGCAAAAGTCAAGCAGTGACCTGTCCGCGCTACTCGCGGAAGTTCGCAAAGGCAAGGGGGCGGTTCACACGCTCATTTATGAAGACAGTCACAACTTGATTGCGGACTTAAACGCTGCGGCTCACATTCTGCGCACGCTGGCCGAGGAGACGCAGCAGGGCAAAGGGACCGTGGGCGGACTCCTAAAGGATCCGACGGTGTACGAAGACCTCAAGCTGATCCTTGGGAAGGTCAAGCGCAACGCGCTGCTCAAGGTTCTCATTCGTTCGGCGATTCAGTCCGACGGACTCCGTCGCAGTGACACCCCGACCGATAGCAAGCCCTAATCCGCAATCACGCTGCGGCTACTCTGGGGCCGGTCCAAACGGACGAACTCGGGGCTGATAACTTCTTGGTAATACGGGCACCGAGGTTGCGGTGGCACCGTCAACCGTTTCGGCCTCTGCGATCAAAATGGCATCGGCTGGAACAGGCTTTCGATAGTGCCAGGCACCATCGTATTCGCGCTGCAGAACGTACTGCCCAAACGTGTAGCCCGCATTTTGACTGATCGCCAATCGCACCACTTTCGGCGGCGGGTCCATCATGATTCGCACCACCACTTGTTCGCGCACACGCTGTACAAATGGAGTCTGTGGTGCCGGTGAAAAGGCGCGCTTCGGATGAGAAGCAAACTGCGCGATCAAAGAGCGCAGCAGCAGTGAGCGACGAGACATGAAGTCTTGATGGCGATTGTAGCTCCCTTCTGGTCCGCAGTAGGGGGGCTCTGCCAGCGTCGGACACGCAGCCGGGCAGTGATACTGCTGGCAATTGGCCGGTGGCTGTGGAGTCGCGCTGTGGTTGGTTGTTTCGGACTTCCCTTGCGGCATGCAGGCCGCCGGACAACCGCTCCCAAAGTACCAGCCGTGATCATAATCGGCGACGACTTCCAGGGTCTTTGCGGGGGCTCGCAGCGCTTTGTAGGTACGGATGACTTGGTCTAACGTGAAATACTCATCCTGTGCACCGATCAGCATGTAGACCGCACCTTTCTGCTGCGCTGCAAACGCCAGTGGATCGAGTCTGCGAAACAATGCGCGGGGACCGGGATCGCTTGGTTGTTGGCCATTGGCGGATAGGGTCAAACGGCGCCACCAGGTATCCGCTTCTGCTGCGCTGGCAAGTCCTCCGGATGCCGCAATGGGCAGGATGCCACGGACTCGATCATCGGTACCTCCGACGATGAAGGTCGCGATTCCGCCCATGCTAAAGCCGGTCACCACGATTCCTTTTTTGTCCACCTCGGGGAGTGTTTCTAGGTAGGTCACTGCCCGCAGAATCGCGTACACATACTGATACAGCCAGCTAGCGCGGATGTCGCGGTCGGCTCGGAAAATCGGTCGCGGATCTTGCGGAGAGGGGGCTTCTCCTTCGGAGGCCCCGCTGCCCGGTGCTGACAAAGACAGCGCCACCACGTGTAGGTTTCGAGCCAGCTCTGCAATGTCACGCGGGTCGGCCTTGGATCCGAGTCCATGTGCAGAGACCACCGCAGGGAGTGGCTGGGAGCCTTGCGCCGTACTAGGAATCGCAACAAATGCTTGTATGTGAATCGTGCTGGGTATGCCTTGTTCATCCCAGCGCTGTGAGGCAAAGCGAATCTCTCGAACCCGCACACCCGCCGCTTCGCTCATCGCTCCTGGTACTTCATGAACTGCTAAGTTGTCGGCTTTGCGCGCAGCCTTTAGGTCGAACGTCGCGGCCTTGAATGGCTCGGCGGGAGCTGCCGCAATCGCCTGCTGAATCATGAGTAGTGAACCCAGCAGTGGGCACAGGATGAGCCACAGGAGCGGCCAGCGGATTTCACAGCGGACTTCACAGCGGACTTTGCCGAGGAACACTGGATGGAGTGATTTGCGTCGCAAGCTTCGAGCCTAGCAGTGTCTACCTAAGGCAGGTACATCGAAGTGACTGTGGGCGTGATGTTGCGAGTGGCGCTCGTCGGAAAAGAATGAGCGAGTAGGGTCTTGCTATGAGCGGGCGAACCTTCTACCCTAAGCGGGTTATGGTTGGTCATCTTGGTGCCGTCTGTATCGCCATCGTGTGGGGGTGGCTGCTGGGCCTGCGGTTTGCACCGCCGCGAGCGGGCAAGCTGCTCCTTCTTGCGATGGGGACAGTCGTTCTGGCGGTGAGCGTGGCTTGGTTTCGCTTTCCGCACCGGCTTTGGTCGGGAGTGTGCCTGTCTGCGATCATTGCGGGCACCGCTACCGTCTCTTTGTTTGCGTATCGGATCCTCGTTTCGCTGCTACAGAGGTCGCGTGAGCGTCCGTGCGCAGCGGTTAGGAATGTGCCATGGCAGATCCACAGGTCGTAACGCAGTCTGTAACACAGTCGGTGACGCAGCTTCAGCTTTGGGGAGCTGGCTGTTTCGGTTCCATCATCGGCTGGTATGTCTACTACATCAATCGCTATCGCAAGGGGGATGTCCAACTCTCCGATGTGGTGACGCTGATTGGTATCATTGGTGGCGCCGCGATCCAGGCACTGTTTAAACCGGATGGCGCACTGTTTGGTGCGTACGGAGTCGGTCTAGCGGTTGGTTTTTTCGGCTACTTTTTGTCGTTGATGTTCCTGGTTGGCATCTCGAAGAACTTTGATGTCGACTGGTTCCTCGACGGTCGGCGCAAAAATGTTGCTGCTGACTCCTTCATTCCGGACTACGTACGCCAGAGCCAGTCGGCCATGGATGCGGGACCGGACGGTGAGCGCAAATCAGGAATCACGTGAGTGAGGCGTTGTCGTGAGTTACAGCCCTTCGTTTCTGCTTCTCCTTTCCGAGATTCGTGCTCGCTTAGCGATTGGAGCGAGCGGAGTCCCGGATACCTCCATCGTCCTCGATCTGGCAACGCTGTGGCCGCTTGATTTGGTGGATCGGACCTGGAGCGCACTGTGCGAGCTGGCGCTGACTCCCAAAGCCAAAGCCGAAGCCCTGGAGTCCTTGGCGGCGCGTCTTCCTGTGATAGAAGGACAGAATCGTCTTCGCGAAGTCGGGCGTGTCGACAGCGCGCTGTTGCCGTTCTTTCAGAGTTCGCAGACTGCGGATCTGGAGAGTGAACAGAGTACGGCTTCGTCCACTAAGAACGGATTGTCCCGGGCTAGTCTGCGTTGGCAGGTTGCGCAGCTACCCAGCCTCAGTGAGCAGCGGCTTCTGTTTGAAAAAATGTTGGAGATTCTGACTTCGTGCGTCAAGCAGAAGCTCTCGGAAACCGGACTCGCTGCGCTGTTGCAAGCCCGACCGGAATTGCTCGTGGTGCGTGCACCACTGCACTATCAGACACCGCCCGCGATCGCAGAGGTCGACATCCGGCGCTGGACCGAACCCCCCCCTGACCCCAATGCGGGCGACGGGCCCGATGAAGACATCCCGCAGTCGAACCGGCAGAGTCATCTGCCCGTGTCCTTCTCCGAGGATGATGCCTCCGTTGAGGACGCTAGCATCTCTGCCGCCTCAGAGACCAAACCGGCCGTCGTCAGTACCGGCTTTGCGCCACAGCATGATCCGGCACAGCCCCTGACTCCGCAGCAGCCCCTATACGCTGGGAGGCCGTACTACTTCTGGACTCAGATCGGTGAGCAGGTTGCGCAGTCGATAGAGCTTCAGACCGTCTCGATTCCCAAAGAATATGCCCAGGCCGGAGCGAGGCTCAAGGTGGTGCTGTTCGCTTTTCCGGGCGAACTCATCCTCGACCCAGCCGCTTGCATTGGTGAGCTCCAGGTGGGAGACAATGGGGCTGCGACGGTCATTCAGCAGCCAGCGGAAATTCCCAATACGGCGCTCAGCAAGCAACGGCTGTTCTTTCCTGTCCGTGTGGCCGACACTGCCAAGGTCGGAGCTGCGTTGAGCCTGCGCTGTAGCATTTACTGTAACCAAGTGTTGCTCCAGTCGCGCTTGGTTTCCGTCGAAATTGGCGACCCGATGACGGACTCTGACGTTCCCTCTGCGGGGGATCGGCCGGTGTTGCGCTCTTTCCTGGACTACAGCATTGCCGAACGGTTGGGAGATTCTTCCTCTCTTCATCGGGTCACTCCGCACAAACTGAGCGTTCTACTGAACGAAAACAGCGACGGTACACATAGTTTTCGCTTCTTCGGCGCACAGAGCGGCAAGGACATCCGGAGCGATGCCACCCTAGATGCAGATACGCTGCGTTCACACGTTCGGAAGGCGCGTGGGGCGCTCCGCAAAGTGGCCTGGGGTGATGAGGAAGCCTGGAAAGGAGGCAGTGGTGGCCAGGCCTATCGCTACGCCGAACAGCCTCGCGGAAAACTCCTGGCGCAGCTTCTGGAAGACCTGATTCCTCTCGCGGTGAGCGGCTCGCGTTTTTACGTAGGAATTGTGCGGAGCTTGGTCGGGAGTACAGCGGCCAGCTATCAGCTTCAGGAGCTGATGCGGACCCCCGGATTCGTACAGATTGCCAGCAAAGTGACGGCGCGACACATCGTGCCAGCAGCTCTTCTTTACGATCAGCCGCTTGATGATGGTCAGCCTGCGAGTGCGTATCGAATCTGTCCCGCCTTTCGTGCGGCACTCGATTCGCCCAAGCCTTTGGAAGAGTCGGACTGCTTTTCCGGACACTGCCCTTCCTACGATCAAGACACCATCATCTGTCCCAGCGGATTTTGGGGCTTTCGCCACTACTTGGGAATGCCGCTCACCGGACCAAACTGCGTCGAGCCGCAGCCCCAGATTACCTATGACCAGGCACCGCATCTGTCCGTGGGCGTGTCGTTGGAACTGCGCGAGTTTGCGGTGCATGAAAGAGCGCTACGCGGACTGCGCAAAGATCTGGTGTGGCAGTGCGAGGCCAGTGCTGCCGCGATCTTCCAAATGATGCGTGAAGGCCAGTCGCACGTGGTCTACTTCTACTGTCACGGCGGAGTCATTCGTGACATGCCCTATTTGGAAGTCGGTCGCACCGATGTCATCACGCCCTCGAGTCTGTTTCGCAAACATATCTGCTGGCAAGATCCGCGACCACTGGTCTTCCTAAATGGTTGTCATACCACCGCGCTGGATCCCGAGCAGGTGATGGATCTGGTAACGGAGTTTGTCGAGATCGGACAAGCGACCGGCGTTATCGGCACCGAGATCACCATCTTCGAGCCGCTCGCCCGAGCGTTTGCCGAGGATTGCTTGGGGAGATTTCTCGCCGGTCAGCCGATCGGTCAGGCCATTCGCGGGGCTAGACTGGGACTCCTCAAGTCGTGCAATCCGTTGGGACTTGCCTATGACCCCTTTGTGCTCGCGACGGTTCGCTTGACCAAAAAGGACAGCTAGGGATCCGATGGGAGTCGGACTCGAGATTTTCTATCGGCGGCGGATTCTGCTGATGTGGTGGCTTGGCTTTTCGTCGGGGCTACCGCTACTCCTTACCGGCAGCACTCTGTCCGCATGGCTCAGTCAATCCGGAGTCTCCCTAGAGCAGATCGGGGTGCTGTCTTTGGTCGGTTTGCCGTATTCCCTGAAGATGCTCTGGGCTCCGGTGCTCGATCGATTTGCCGCACCCATACTTGGGAGACGGCGGGGGTGGATGCTGCTGTGTCAGCTAGCGCTCGGTGTCTGTCTGCTGGCGATGAGCCTGCGCAATCCCAAGGAATCACCCGGTGCGGTTGCAGTGATGGCGGTGCTGATTGCGTTCTTTTCTGCGAGCCAGGACATCGTTACGGATGCCTATCGCACCGACTTGCTCCAGCGGGACGAGCGCGCTGCGGGTACCGCAGTCTTTGTCTTTGGCTACCGAATCGCGATGCTACTCACTGGGGGTCTGGCGCTGATCATTGCCGAGCATGTTTCATTTCGGGCGGTCTACCTGCTGTCCGCGCTGGCCATGGTCGCAGGAATCATCACTACGTTGCGGGCAGAAGAGACCGAAGCCGTTCGTCCCCCGATGACTCTGCACGCGGCGGTGATTGATCCACTGTTTGATTTTTTTCGACGACGAGGCGCGGTCAGCATCCTGCTGTTTGTGACCTTGTTTCGGGTCGGCGACACCATTGCCAACGTGATGGTGATGCCGTTCCTCTTATCGCTTCAATTTAGTCCCAGCGAGATTGGCGTGGTCTATAAAGCGATCGGAATCGCGGCGACGATTCTGGGGACGCTGTGCGGTGGTGTGCTGGTGGCGCGGGTTGGCTTGTTTCGGGCGCTGCTCACCTTTGGCTGCACCCAAGGGTTGGCGAATCTGTCCTATGCGGCGCTCGCTTTGGTAGGGAAGAGCCACACGTTGCTGCTGGTCGCGGTGGGGGTTGACAACCTCTGTACCGGGCTATCGGTGGCGGCACTCGATGCCTTCCTCATGTCGCTTTGTAACAAGCGCTACAGCGCGATGCAGTATGCTCTGCTCGTCAGTGCATCGGGGGTTGCGGGGCGACTCTTGGGGGGCAGTTCAGGAGTGATCGCCAAGCATGTCGGCTGGTCCCATTTCTTTGTGGCAACGATGCTACTTTCGATTCCGGCTCTCCTTCTACTGATCTTGGTAAGACGAACGATTCAACATGACGAACAAAATTCTATTGGAGAGTGATTTCTTTCGAGTCGAGCATGATCCGACGCGGAAGCTGGTGATCATGCGGCGTTCTGCCCGGAGCATGAGTCCACGGGATCAGGCGTCAGCGCTTGAACTGGACGAAGCGATCGATGAGCTGATTGCGGTTCTGCGGACGGTGCGTGGGCAGCGTTTCCTGGTGGATGTACGGCGTGCCCCGGGCAACAACGACCCGACGGTAGAACAGCGTGTCCAGCGGTTTCGCCGTCGGCTGTTTGAGCTGTTTCCGGTGTCGGCCACGATCGTTGCGACGGCAACTGGCCGTTTGCAACTCTTGAGGATGGCCCGTGAGCGAGGCGATGCGAGTGGGGTGTTTTTGGATGAAGAGGAGGCCATTCAGAGCCTCCTTGCGCGGCCGCTGTAAAAGGCTCGCCTAGAACGGAATGTCGTCTTCCGCCGCAAAGTCGCCTGGGTCGCTGTTCATTGGAGGAGGCGGCTCGGCCGGGGCCGGACGGGCGTAGCGACTCCCTCCTCCGCCACCACCACCACCCGCATAGGCAGGCTCACGGGCATAGCCGCCGCTACCGCCACTGTCGCGTGCTCCTTCCTCGCGAGCACCACCACCACCCAGGAAGACCACCGAGTTGGCGACAATCTCGGTCATGTACTGCTTTTTGCCTTCCTTGTCATCCCAAGAACGAGTCTGAAGGCGACCTTCGACGTAGACCTGTCGCCCTTTTTGCAAAAACTTCGAGCAGTTCTCCGCCGTTTTTCCCCACACCACGATGCGGTGCCACTCGGTCCGCTCGGCCGGTTGATCGTTGCGATCGCGGTAGGTTTCGCTGGTCGCGATCCGCATCTCGCACACGGGCTGTCCCGACGGAAGATACTTGATCTCGGGATTCGCACCGAGATGCCCTATGACAATGACTTTGTTGACGCTACCAGCCATGGGAGTCCCCTTTTACTTGGCGTGAGTTATTTGGAAAGGTCGATTCCCAGGACTTTGCCCAGGAAGGACAATCGGTCGGTCGCTTCGTCGATGCGCTTGCCGGTTGGCTTGCCGGCACCGTGACCCGCTCGAACATCAATCCGGATCAGGGTTGGCGCGGTTCCCTTTTGGGCCGCTTGCAGCGCTGCCGCGAACTTGAAGCTGTGTCCCGGAACCACTCGATCATCGTGATCTGCGGTGGTCACCATCGTCGCTGGATAGCTCGTTCCGGGCTTCAGGTTGTGATACGGGGAGTAGGCGCGCAGCGCTTTGAACTCTGCGGCGTCGTCCGAAGAACCGTAGTCATCGATCCACTCCCAACCGATCGTAAACTTGTGAAAGCGGAGCATGTCCATGACTCCGACTGCCGGGATCGCAGCCCCAAACAGCTCGGGCCGCTGGGTGATGCATGCCCCGACGAGCAGACCACCGTTTGAGCCACCAGCAATCGCCAGTTTGGGACTCGAGGTGTACTTGTTTTGAATGAGCCACTCTGCTGCGCCGATGAAGTCATCAAAGACATTCTGCTTGCGCAGTTTGGTGCCGGCGCGGTGCCACTCTTCTCCGTATTCTCCACCGCCGCGCAGGTTGGCGTAGGCGATGAGTCCGCCGTGCTCCATCCACACCAGGTCCGCGACGCTGAAGCCGGGAACGATCGGAATGTTGAAGCCACCATATCCGTACAGATACGTTGGGTTCTGTCCGTTCTGCTGCAGGCCCTTTCGGGAGGTCAAAAACATCGGGATCTTGGTGCCATCCTTGCTGGGATAGAACACCTGTTTGGTCTCGAAGTCCTGCGGATTGAACTTGAGCTGCGGCTGCTTCCAGACCTTGCTCTCGAACGTGGTCAGGTCCAGGCGATAGATGATCGGTGGAGTATTATAACTCGTGAATGCGTAAAATGTCTCTTTGTAGTTCCGTCGCCCACCGAAGCCTATCGAGGTTCCCAGGCCCGGGAGCGCAATGTCTTTGACCAACTTACCGGTGCGATCGAAGACCTTCACTTGCGTGGTCGCATCGTGGAGATAGCTCGTGACAAACTGGTTGTTCACCAGTGCGACATGCTGGAGCGTATCCGCAGACTCGGCAATCAGATCACGCCGCTCGCTGGGCTTGCGGACATCGATTGCAATGACCTTCGCCTTGGGACTCTTGAGGTCGGTCTTGAAGTAGAACACCGGACCATCGTTGTCGATGAAGGTGTATTCCGCATCGAAGTTGCTGATCAGCTCGACAAACTTGCTGCCCGGTTTGTCGAGCGTTTTGTACAGGATGCGGAACTTGTGATCGGTGCCTTTGGAAACCGTAACGATCAGGTACTTGCCATCATCGGTGACGGCTGGCACAAACTGCCATTCCTTGTGCGTCTTGTCCTCATAGACGAGCGCGTCCTGCGATTGCGGAGTGCCCAGGCGGTGGTAGTACAGCTTGTGGAAGAAGTTGAGGTCTTCGAGGCTCTTGCCGATGTTCTTCGGTTCGTCGTAGCGTCCGTAGAAGAAGCCTTTGCTGTCCTTGCTCCAGGCGACTCCCGAAAACTTGATCCACTTCACCACATCGGGAAGGTCTTTGCCGGTCTGGAGATCACGAACGCGCCACTCCTGCCAGTCCGATCCCGCTGCGGACAGGCCGTAAGCCATCAGGTTGCCGTCCAGCGTGACTCCCAGACCCGCGAGCGCGACCGTACCGTCCTTCGCGAGCGTATTTGGATCGAGTAGGAGCTGCGGCGTCCCGTCGAGGGCAGCCATCGTGTACAGCACACCCTGGTTTTGGAGCCCGGTGTTGTAACTGTAGAAGTAGCGATTCCCTTCCTTGAAGGGAGCGGAGAACTTTTCGTAGTTCCACAGCTCGGTCAGCCGCTGCTTGATCTTGTCGCGGCCTGGAATCTTTTCCAGGTACGAAAACGTCACCTTGTTCTGTTCTTCGACCCATTTTTGGGTCTCTGCCGAGTCGAGTGATTCCAGCCAGCGATAAGGGTCTGCGACTTTTTCGCCGTGGTACTCGTCGACCTGGGTGACGGTCTTGGTGGTCGGATAGATCAGCTTGGTATCAGTCGTGGCAGGTGGAGGGGACTTGCCTGCGGACACAGCACCTGCCTGGGGAGGCAGTGCCCACACCAAGGCTCCGACGGACAGAAAGCCGCCTAGGGTCAGAAATCGGAACGGATGTCGAGCAAGAAGGGAAGACATGGCGGCGGACTATAGCTGAAAAATTTGGCTCTAAACGGAAACTTGTGGTTCCGTGCCGAGCCATGGCGATTCGGCTCAGCGACTTAAATCCGCCGCAACGCCAGGCGGTCATTACCACTGAGGGTCCACTGCTCGTGCTCGCGGGCGCAGGCTCGGGCAAGACGCGGGTGATTACCTATCGGATTGCCCACCTGCTCGAAAAGGGTGCCCGTCCTGAGTCGATTTTGGCGGTGAGCTTTACCAACAAAGCCGCCGATGAGATGCGCGAGCGCGTTGATCGGCTCTGTACGGGCGGGCAGGCCCGAGGGGTGATGCTGTCGACGTTCCATGCGCTCGGTCTGGTGATCCTAAAGAGTGAGCAGGCCGCGCTCGGTATGGCAACGGGGTTTTCGGTCTACGATACCTCCGACCAGCTTGGTGTCATTCGCGAGATCCTGCGACATGCGCACATGGAGGGCCGCAAGCTCGAAACCAAGTCGATCTTGAGTCGGATCAGTCGCGCCAAAAACGCGGGGCTGTCTCCGCAAGACTTTGTCTCGCAGGTTCGCAAGGCTCGCTTCGTCAGTGAATACGACGGCTTTACCGCCGAGGTGTATCCCCGCTATGTCGAGCGGATGCGGGCTCTGCACGCGCTCGACTTTGACGATCTGCTTGTTGAAACGCTGCGCGTTCTTCGTGAAAACGAGCAGGTTGCCGGTCGTTGGCAGAGTCGTTTCCGCTACCTGATGATCGATGAGTATCAGGATACCAACCACTGTCAGCTCGAGCTTCTGCGACTCCTTTGCAAAAAGCACGGCAACCTGGCGGTCGTTGGTGATGACGATCAGTCGATCTACGCGTGGCGAGGCGCGGACAGTCGCAACATCTTGCAGTTTGAAAAGCAGTTTCCCGGTGCGAGCGTGATCAAGCTAGAGGAGAACTATCGCTCGACGGGGGGCATCCTGGCGGCGGCCAATGCGGTCATCGAAAAGAACACAGCGCGCCATGGCAAGACCCTGTGGACGCAGCGCGGTGCGGGAGATCCCATCCAGTTAGTGATTGCCCCCGGTGAGGATGAGGAAGCGCAGTTTGTAGCCGAGGAAATCGACAGCTTGGTGATGGCCGGTAAGTGTGATCTGCGCGACATCGCGGTGCTGTACCGAACCACCCGTCAGTGCGAGCCGATTGAAACGGCGCTGCGATCGGCGCGTATCGAATACCACGTCATTGGTGGCCAAGCGTTTTTCGATCGCAAAGAGGTCAAAGACGCGATGGCCTACTTGAAGCTGATCACCTATCCACATGATGAGCTGGCGCTGCGCCGGGTGATCAACTATCCACCACGAGGGATTGGTCCTCAAGCCATGGACGGGCTCTCTGCGCTGCACAAGGAGTCGCGAAGGAAGCGTCCAGATACATCGCTGTGGGAGGTCGTTCGCGATCTGGTTTCCCACAAGACCGGTTCCTTGGATCTGTTCGCCAGCGAGGAGTCCGCGCCCGAGCATGAAGGACTGTCTAGTCGGATCATGATCTCGCTCCAGCGGTTTGTGCGAGCGATCGAAAAGTATCAAAAGCTCTATGCGCAGCTCGGTGGCGGTAAGCTCAAAGAAGTGGCAGAGGAGCTGCTGCGTGAGGTCGGAGTTCAGGATGATCTGGTGCGGGCCGGTCCCACGATGGCACAGTCCGAGCGGAGACTCCGGAACCTCAGTGAATTTCTGGCCAGTATGCAGCGCTATGCGGAAAAGGCCGGACCCGACTTTGACATGCTGTCCTACCTGAATCGATTGACGCTGTCTTCGCAGGATGAGGACGCCGATGACTCGCTGCGTGATGCGGTGACGCTATCGACTCTACATGGTGCCAAGGGTCTGGAGTGGAAGGTGGTGTTCTTCGTCGGTCTGGAAGAGGAGATCCTGCCGCACAAGCGATCGCTTGCTCCTCGTCAAGCGGATCACACCATTGCTTCCCGGCGTCTATCGGAAGGGGAGGGCGATGATCCCGAAGGGGATCCGCACTCGTCCGATCTGTCGGAGGAACGACGTCTGTGCTACGTCGGAATCACCCGTGCCCGGCAGAAGCTGTATATCTCACGGGCCGAAATGCGCGGCGGTTGGCCCAAGAACCCGAGCCGCTTTCTCGACGACATTCCGCCCAATCTTCTGATCGTACGGGATCTGGAAGGCCCACCCCCGAAGCAAGATCCCCAAGACGAGGAAGCCTTCGTCAAGGCCCTGATCGCCCAGTCGCTCTCCGTCTCGGAGTAGCCTAAGCTGCCGAGGTGCTTCCCAAGATGGGTGAACCCTGGTACATGATTCAGTGGAAGAACAGGAAGCGAGCGGCGGTAAGATGAGCGGGAGAACCCGAATAGCTGGTTGGGGTGGCGTGGGGACGGTGGGCGAACAGCGCCTGTCAGAAGATCTGCTGCATGCCACTGAGGGTGTGCCGCTGTCCCGAGGACTCGGTCGATCATACGGAGACTCTGCGGTTCCGCCTCTTTCCGATCCCGTCGTTGTGGGAACCACCCTGGCCGATCGCATCTTGTCCTTTGATGCCGAGAGCGGTGCCCTGCGTGCGGAGTCCGGTCTGTCGCTGTATGAACTGAATCGGATTTTTCTGCCGCGTCGCTTCTTTGTTCCGGTGACACCTGGAACGCAGTTTGTGACGCTCGGTGGGATGGTCGCCTCCGATGTCCACGGCAAGAACCATCATGTCGAGGGCTGCTTTGGGGAGCATGTCCTAGCGCTGCGGATGCGAGTCGGTGATGGTCGAGTTGTGGACTGCTCGCCGACCGTTCATTCCGATCTGTTTTTCGCTACGCTCGGGGGCATGGGGCTCACCGGACATATCCTGGAAGTCACGTTCCTGATGAAGAAGATTCCGTCTTCATGGATCTACCAAGAGACAGAGCGGGTGGCGGACCTCGATGCTCTGCTGGATGCGCTTGGTGAGGCAGCTCGTCAGTTTCCGATGACGGTGGCGTGGATCGATTGTCTGAACGAGGGTCGGGGAATGGGTCGCGGAATTCTCTATCGCGGACGCTGGGCAACAGAGGCTGAGGCTCCGAAGCAGGCCCCCAAACCCAAGCTGCGACTGCGGGTTCCGTTTCAACTTCCCTCCTGGGCGATGAGTACGGAGTCGGTTCGGCTGTTCAACTCGGCGCTGTATCATCAACACATCCCGAGGGTCCGGCGCGGGATTATTTCACCCGAAGAGTTTTTCTATCCGCTGGATTCGATTCGTGACTGGAATCGGATCTACGGCAAGCAGGGCTTTACTCAGCATCAGGCGGTGTTGCCTGCGTCGAAGGGACGGGGCGCGGTGCGGCGATTCCTAGAGCTGCTGACCTCGCAAGGGGGAGCCTCCTTTTTGTGCGTGCTCAAGGACTGCGGCAAAGAGGGACGCGGGATGTTGTCATTCCCGATGCCGGGAACGTCGATTGCGCTCGATCTGGCGCTTCGAGATCGAACCCAGGAGCACATCGATCGCCTCAACGAACTGGTGATTCGTGAAGGGGGTCGAATTTATCTCACCAAAGACGCGCTGACTCGTCCCGAGCACTTCGCCCAGATGGAGCCACGGCTGGCTGCATGGCAGAAGGTGCGCGACAAGTGGGATCCCGACCATCATCTGCGCAGTGCCCAATCGGTGCGTTTGCTCGGAGACAAACCATGAATGTAGTGATCCTGGGGGCAACCAAAGGAATGGGCCGGGCGCTGGCACGGCTGTGCGCCGAACGGGGGGATCGACTGTTTTTGCTCGGTCGGGATGCCGAGGATCTGGCCCGTAGCGTGGCCGATCTGGGGGTGCGTGCCGGGCCAGGACCGCAGGTCGGGTTTGCGCTGTGCGATCTCGAAAAGACAGAGACGTTTGAGACCGCCCTGACTGCGGCCAAACAGCAGCTCGGGCACATCGACGCAGTGGTGGTGACGGCCGGACTGTTTGGTACGCAGGAGCAGCTAGAAGCCGATCCTGAGCTGACCGAGCGGGTGCTGCGGGTGAACTTTGTGAGCACGGTGCTGTTCTGTGAAGCAGCGCGGAAGCTGCTGCTGACGCAAGGTGGTGGCACGCTGTGTGTGTTCAGTTCCGTTGCTGGTGATCGGGCACGCAAGCCAGTGGTGCTATACGGGGCCAGCAAAGCGGGACTCAGTGCCTATCTAAATGGACTCGATCACAAATATTACTCTTCTGGTCTGCGTGTTATCTGCGTCCGTCCGGGCTTTGTGAAGACCGGCATGACCGCTGGGCTGCGTCCGCCTCCGTTTGCCGGTGAACCAGAGCAGGTTGCTCGTGAGGTTCGCGCTGCGCTGCTGTGCCCACGTCCGGTCGTCTACACACCGATCGTGTGGGAGCTGGTGATGACGGCGATCTCGATGCTTCCGCGTGCAGTGATGCGTCGTATCAACTTCTAGCCCTGGATGTTCCGGCGAACCGATCGGCGAGATGAATCTTGGTGACTTCCTGGGGGGGATGATGACCATGAAAGCCTGTAGGGTATTTAGTCTTTTTATATGTCTCTTATTCATCACACTAAGCGGACGGCCTGTCGAGGCGAGCGAACCAGAGACCCGGCCACCGATCAAAGTCAAGGTCGGCATCTATCTGCTCAACGTCGGTAAGCTCGATATCGGTGCGGGTACCTACGGGATGGACTTTTACATCTCGTTTCGCTGTAGCGAAGACTGTCAGCCTGGCAACTTTGAAATCCTCAACGGCCGCGCCAGCGTTGAAAAGAACGACGATGAGCCTCGTTTCAAGGTATTTCGGGTCCGGGCCGATCTGGTGGCTCAACTGGACCTGCGATCGTTCCCGTTTGACGCTCACCGGCTGACGATTTCGCTGGAAGACAAGGTGCTTCAGGACAACCGGCTGATCTACGAACCAGATATGCAGATGACTGGAGTTCATCCATCTGCGGTGGTGGTCGGCTGGTCACTCGATAGGCAGTGGCGTGTCCAGATCGATCGGGACAGCTATGAGGTGTACGGGCAGAGCTATTCCCGAGCGACGTTTTCGATCGGTGCGCAGCGGCCCAAGCTGAGTGCGTTTCTGAAGAACCTAACGCCTGCGCTGATCATTACGCTCAGCGGCTTTTTGGCACTCCTGATGGGAGCGGACAAGGCGACCTCGCGTTTGACTTTGACTACTTCTGCGCTGGTCGGTTCGGTGCTGTTTCACATCAACATGACGTCCTCGATGCCGCCCATCGGCTACCTGACGTTTGGCGATCGCTTCATGATGATAAACTACGTGGGCTTGGTCTTGGTGCTGATGGTAAACGTCAAGGTGCTCGCGATTAGTGAGGCGGGAGCAACGACGCTGGCGGGCTCGGTGCTGGACAAGATCAAGTACTGGTTCCTAGGGAGCTACGCGCTCATCCATATCATCCACGCGTGGATGCTGCACTAGCGTTCCTTGGCCAGATAGCGGCGGAACTTGGGAAGGAGTCCGGCACAACCGACCACACCAGCCAGACCGATCAAGCTAGAGATGGTGATGGCGCGGCGCACGCCAGTCAGTCCCGCCAGCAGGCCAAGCTGCGTATTGCCGAGCATCGGTCCGCTCAGGTACGAGATCATCTCAATTCCCGCCAGTCGACCGCGTAGCTCGCTCGGAATGGTCTGATTCCAGATCGTGGAACGGAACACCCCGCTGATCATGTCGGCGTAGCCTGCGGCAATCAGGAACGCCATGGCGATTGGGAAGGAGTGAGAGGCACCAAAGCCGATCATCAGCGCACTCCAGCTTCCGGCCGCCCAGAGCACCATCAACCCGTGACGTCGTACGCTCCGCGTCCAACCACTGGTGAGTGAGCCGAGCAGCGCGCCCAGTGCGATGCCGCTGTGCAGCCAACCCAAATAGGCCGCGCCCCCATCGCGACTCCCCGCGAACGCTTCCGCAACGGCGGGAAACAGCAAATTGGGCATCGAGAACGTCATCGCCACAATGTCGACCAAGTAGGTGCCGATCAGCTCCTGTCGACTCATCGCGTATTGGAATCCTTCTTGTACCGCTGCCAGCGAAAAGCGAGCCGAGGATGGTGCCGCCGGAATATTACGCAGACTCCGTACCGCAATCATCGCTGCCACGAATGTCACCGCATCGAGCGCGAACGCCAGCGCTGGACCCTGCTTGGCCAAGATGAGTCCTGCCAGTGCGGGACCGGCAATTGCTCCCACGTTGTAACGGAAAGAGCTGAGCACGCCGATCGAAGCCATGTCTTCTTTGGTGACCAATAGCGGTGTCAGTGCTTCGATCGCAGGCCTGTGAAATCCACTCAGTACGGCCATGATTGCCGAGGCTGCAATCAGTAGGGGGGCCGAAAGCGCGCCTCGAAACGCCACCACCGAAAGCAGTCCGATACACAGGGTCATTCCCCCTTCGCACAGCAGCAGCAGTCGCCGCCGGTCCATCGTATCCGCCAGCGCACCCCCAAACAGTCCCCCGACCACCGATGGCACGAGCTGAATCACCCCCAAGAGTCCGAGCAGCTTCGGAGAGTGAGTGATCTGAAACAGAGCGTACGGGAGCGCCACGTAGCTCAGCATCGAGCCAAGCAGCGAGACGAACTGACCGAAATACAGGACTCGAAAGTCGCGATGACGTCGCAGCGGATCAATATCAGGAAGAACTGGCATAGGTGAACCCGCATTGTGTCATACCTTTGCAGCCGTTGTCTGCGGGCGCTGTGATGTCGATCTGTGACCTCTTTTGTCGTCGCTGACGGAATATTTTTGTACAAGGGCGTAACCAAACCAATGCCTCAAACGTGGATGGTGCGGAGGTCATCATGAGAAGCTCATCCGTCGTTTCCGAACTGTCCACGCAGGTTTCCCCACAGTCCGTTCGTGCGCTTCCCAAGCTCGGACCGATTCAGGCGCTGTCCGGGATCGTGTTTGCGACTTTTTTGATATTGCATCTGGCCACCGCGATCTCCGGACTGTTTGGAATCGCCAGCTATGATGGAACCCTGACTCTTTTGCGCCGCTTGTATCGTCCTCATGTGTTGGTCGAACTGACGGTGATTGGGCTCAGCGGGACGGTTCATCTAGCCTGCGCGTTGCTCCAGATGATCCGACGGCGGAAGGTGTTTGTACTTACGGGTCCGTGGTGGATGCGCGCTCATCGACTGTCGGGTTACTTTCTGCTGGTGGTCATCTTGGGCCACGTCTTTGCGACACGGATTGCACCGACGTTGGCAACAGGTCCAACGGCAACAGGTGCAGCAGACTTTGGGTTTTTGGCCTTTGCGACGCTGGCGGTTCCGGCCTTCTTCTGGCCGTACTATCTGCTGCTGGGACTAAGTGGCGCTCTGCATCTTGGGCTGGGTTTGCACCTGGCATCGAAAATCTTGGGCCAGCGGTCTTCTACTGCTGGGAGCAGATCCTCTTCTGCGCCCACTTTACTTCGCCTGTGCGCCACGTTTGGGTTTACCATCTTGGTGCTTGCGGGTGTGTTAGGAATCCTGTTCCGAGCAAGTGATTCTCCGCGACAGCGATTTCCAGAATATCGAGCCCTGCAGCAGAAGCTCTTTTCATGAAATCCCGAACGACTCCGTATGCTCCGTCCCAACACTCTGCTTCGGTGCGACCTGAGGTCAGTGCGCTGCTGCGCACGTCGTTGGAGCAGGAGCGATGTTATCTGCGCGGGGTCGCCTATCGCATCACTGGATCGGTTGCGGATGCAGAGGATGTGGTTCAGGAGTCGTTTGCACGGGCGCTCGCGCATCCTCCCAAACAGCAGCAAGAGCCGATGCGTCCGTGGCTGCTGCGGGTCACCTGCCATCTGGCCATTGATCTCTTGCGCAAGCGCAAGCGACGCGTCTATGTGGGCCCGTGGCTCCCGAGCCCGATCAGCGAAGGCGAGATAGAACCGGAGTCTCAGAGTGCTCGCTATGCGGCCCGTGAGTCCCTGACATTCGCATTTTTGCTGGCCATGGAAGCACTGACTCCCAAGCAGCGTGCGGTGCTGGTGCTGCGGGATGTGCTCGATCTGGACGTACGGGAGACAGCGAATGCGCTGCATCTGCGTGAATCCAACGTCAAGGTATTGCACCTGCGCGCCCGTCAACGATTGGCTGGTTACGATGCGCAGAGAGTCGATACCTCACGATCGGCACGCGAAAGAGTGCAGCAGACCCTGCATCAATTTTTGCTTGCGGTCGCGAGTGGCAACGTAGAGCAAGTAGCGGCCTTGCTCGCTGATGATGTGGTGCTGCTCAACGACGGTGGTGGCAAGTACCTGGCGGCCCGCAAACCAGTACAGGGGGCGCGTCTGGTATCCAAGTTCTTTATCAATATTACGCGTGGTACCGACCCGGCGCAGGTCTCTATTGAGACTCCGGAGCTGTGCGGACTGCCCGCGCTGTATGTCCGGAATGCAGTGACGATGCCCAACACTGCGCCGGCCTCGGTCTTGGGGATTTCGCTCAACCCAGCGGGACAGATCGTTGCGATGTATCAGGTGTTGATTGATTCCAAACTTATCGGGGTGAAGAGGTGATGGGGTGTGACTCTGTCGTGGACTTGGAAAGTGCGGTACACAGAGGGCAGCTCGAAACCAGGTGTGAATCGTCGCTGCGATGACGATTGAGGAGGGCGAGAGAGATCTCTGCCAGCTCGCGGCGAACCTCACGGCGCATCCCCTTCACCCTGGGAATGCTGAGCTGATCATAGGCGGTGGTCTGGTGACGCATCCACGCAATGACCGCAGCTTCTGCGCGTTCTTCGACGGGAATTCGCGCTGTGCGGGCCACCGTACCACTTCCCACCGGGGTGGCATGCTCGGTGACACACGCGGCCAACTGTCGACCGATGGCAGCATAGCGCGGCGCAAACGATAGGAACGTCAGGACACTCTGGGCGAACGTAGAGACATATTCTGTCTGGGCTCTGTCCCGTCGCTGTAGATCGCTCTGTCGCCGCTTGGCATAGGAATCCGTGCTGCGTTCTTGCTCCAGCGCTTGCTTGGCTGCCAGGATGTTCTGTCGAGGGGCCCACACTCCTTGCGAAAAGACCTTTCGACCCTTCTTTTCCTGGACCATCCACGAAGGTCCGGCCAGCTTCACCCGTCGCGTGAGACCCGCATCCCCAGGGGGGAGACAGTCCCAGTCTGCGGGCGGAGTGAGTCTTCTGCCATCAGGAGCCAGGAACACTCCCGGTTGAGCGGTCGGAGCCAGAATCAGTGAAGTTGCCATCGGTCGCCCAGTTTCGTTGCCGGGCTGGGTCTGTCAAGTTCCGGATCACCGCCCGAAAGTGGGTGAAATTCGACAAGATGTGAACAGCAGTTGTGGGCACGCCCAAATCATGTACAAGCTCGATCCATGATCTACCATGCGATTGAGCTTCAAAAGACGCTGCTGAGTCCGGCGGTTGACCTGGCCAGCGCGACCAGTCGCTTGCTCCTGCATCCGCGCAGTCCGCTGGCCAATACCTACCTGGGCCGGACGATCGCGGCCAATCATGAGCTGTTTGCACGCCTTCATCGTCGCTACGCCAAACCTTCATTCGGAATTGAATCCATTGAGCGGGCGGGAGGCAAGGTTGCGATTCACGAGGAATTGGTCCACAAACGGCCTTTCTGTTCTCTGCTCCGCATGCGTAGGGCGGACTCTGTTCCGCTTCCTAAGCTGCTGGTGGTAGCACCCCTGTCGGGACACTTTGCGACGCTGCTGCGCGACACGGTACGAACCGCGCTGCAAGACTTTGAGGTCTATGTAACGGACTGGACCGATGCCCGCTTGGTGCCGCTCGCTGTGGGGCCTTTCCACTTGGACGACTATGTTGAGTATGTCCGCGAATTTGTGACGTGGATCGGACCCAATTCGCAGGTGCTGGCGGTCTGTCAACCGACGGTGCCGGTGCTGGCGGCGGTGGCGTTGATGGCGGAAGATGGCGATCCCTGTACGCCACGGTCAGTGACGCTGATGGCCGGTCCGATCGATGCGCGGCTGCATCCAACAGAGGTCAATCGATTTGCCAACAGCAAGCCGTTTTCGTGGTTTGAAAAGCGATTGATTCACAGTGTTCCGATGAACTATCCGGGCTTCCGACGCAAGGTCTACCCTGGGTTCTTGCAGCACGTCAGCTTCATCGCGATGAATCCGGATCGGCATCTCAAAGCGCATCGCGATTTCTATCTGGATGTCGTGCGTGGCAAGCACAATGACGCCCAGGCTCATCGGACATTTTACGACGAGTACAATGCGGTGCTGGACATGGCAGCGGAATACTATCTCGATACGATCAGGGTCGTATTTCAAGAGTACCTGTTGCCACGGCGACTGATGACGGTGCGAGGTAGGCTGGTGCGGCCTGAATCGATTCGCAACACCGCGCTGTTTACGATCGAGGGTGCCCAAGATGACGTGGTGGGGATCGGCCAAACGCGAGCTGCACAGACGCTCTGTCGTGAGCTACCAGACCCGATGCGGAAGCACCTACTCGCTCAGCACGTCGGGCACTACGGAGTGTTTAGCGGACGGAGGTTTCGGGAACAGATCTATCCGCAGATTCGCGACTTCATGCAGCACCATGCTCGGCTGGAAGCTCGGTAGACGCGAGTTGCATCAGCGATCGGCGGCGATTGACCAAGATCGAGTGACCGATGATGAGGACCGAGAGGAGTCCGAGGAGCTTGCCCACATAGACGGCCACACGGTGATACTCGACCAGCTCATCGTTGACCAGCTTGGTCTTCTCTTCATGAAGCCAGCGCGGCTCTGCTTCGTCACGCAGCGTGAGACAGGCCGGCATCAGCTCGGGGGCCGCGAGCACTCGCTGTTGGCAGAGCATTCGGTGCAGTCGATCCCGGCCCGCTAGGTGCTGCTGATCAAACCGGTGGAGTAGCGGCAGAAACTCTGGGAGTCGGCTTGCAGGGAGTGTCGCCAGATAGGAAATAGCGAGGCTGATATTGCCCGTGCTGAGCGCCTCCTTCGCCCATTGTGGTTCGCGCTCGACCGGGCCACTGCACACCGTCTTCAGCGCCTCACCGCTTACTTGCTGATGGAGGCACATTGCCGCAAACAGCGTGTCTCGTTTGGGCAGACGCGCTGCATCGTAGGCCGCTAACACAGGTGCCATCCGTTCCACATAGGGTGACCGGAGCGCGCTCGGGGGAATCGGAGTGGTCAGCGGCTCCTTCGCGAGTCCGTCAAGGTAGCGGGCACGCAGAGCGGTCGATTCCGGGTCCGTCCATCCAAGTGCGAACACTGCATCGACACAGTCCACGTACACACCGGGCTCACTCGTTCCCGCGAAGATCTGCTCACGCAGAGAGCTGACGCGGAGCTGACAGGCTACGCGGTACACATAGCGCTTGAGCTTGGGCTCTCTGGAATTCGCCCATTGTTCCAGCGTGCGCAGGGCGGTGACAACTTCTTGGGCCTGACCATTTTGGAGCGCTTGCCGACAACTAGGAGAGGCAAAGGACAGCGTCTCTTGCGCCACTTCTCTCCACTCTCTGGTTCCGAAGAATGGCTCGTGCCAGCGGAGCTGATTGGCGAGCGGCGCACAGACGGGAAATGCCGACCCAAGGTCACTGCTTGGCAGCGTGTGGGCCGCCGTTTCTGCGCGCCCAGACGTCGGATTCCCAGCGACCCCGGATAGCAGCATCAGAGAGGACAGCATGGTGGCGATCAGATTTTGGTTGGGCCTGCGGGTCTGCGTGAGCATCTCGAACCTCCAGCTCGCTTGAGACGACACTGGCAGAGCATTTCAAGCCGTATGCCAACCCATAGGAGATCGACTCACAAGGAGATTGTCGACGGAAGTTCCACCGAAGCGGGCGGTAGAAGGAGTTTCGAATGCTGTCCAGAGAGTGTCCGGCAAGTGTCCGGTAGGTGTCCGGCCCGCCACGGTTTGGTTACGTGCCGGCTTTTTTGCCCTTCTTCGTGGGCTTCTTCGGGTCCGCCGCTTTGGTGGCGGCCGCCTCTGTAGGACAGGTGGGACAAGCGACAGGTTCAGGGCACTTCACCATTGGGCAATCAGGGGCTTTGGGGGCCGGCGGACAGCTCTTGGTGGCGCGTCCGCTCAGGACTCCTATCGCCAGCGCCAGCACCGCTGCGAATGCAGCGCCCCCGATCAGCAGCGTACGCTGACGGTTTGCTTCCCCACCGACGAGCTTTTGTCCAGGCTTCTGGGCTGGCAACATGGTCGTGGGAGCGACAGCGGCAGCGGAGGCTGCGGCACCCCCTTGGGGCTCTTCCCTCGACAGCTCACCGCTGTCTAGGAGTCCGGCAATCGTCTGTTCCACCTGTCTCATCTGCATCCGCTGCGCCGCGTCTTTGTGCAGCAGCGACATCACGAAGTCCGCAACCTTGTTCGAGATGTGCGGTGCCCTTGGCGCGAGCGGTGCCGGTAGCGCGGTGCAGTGAGAGCGCATCACATGGCCCATGTCTCCAACGAACGGAGCGACTCCCGCCAGGAGTTGGTAGAGCAGGACTCCCAACGAATAGACATCGGTACGTCCATCGATCGTATCGAGTCCCA
>WBZP01000147.1_pt1 | contig 103325 bp, 99 predicted proteins | sample 5204301 | NCBI WGS metagenome assembly WBZP01 (sample SAMN12412401, study PRJNA552823) | activated sludge metagenome | isolation source: activated sludge from nitrification reactor of wastewater treatment plant... | place: USA: Pennsylvania | collected 2017 | reverse complement strand
GGCGCATCGGCATAGCTTGTATTCCAGCAGTCCCGCGTCCATTCCCAGACGTTGCCGATCATGTCGTACAAGCCGAAAGCGTTCGGCGCGAAGCTGCCCACGGGCGCGGTCTCGGCAAAACTGTCGTCGCATTGGTGGATGGTCCAGGTCGAATGCTTCTCGTTGGCTCTCTGGTCGGCCACATTGGCGTAGCGGCAGGCCTGGTTCGGGTCATCGCCCCAGAAACGGGCGCTTGTCGTCCCCGCCCGCGCCGCATATTCCCACTCGGCCTCGCTCGCCAGCCGATAGTCCTTGCCAGTCTCCTTGCCCAGCCAATTGACGTAGGCCATTGCGTCGTGCAGGCTGACCCCGACCACCGGATGACGGCCGTCCTGTAGAAAACCCGGATTTCGCCAGCTCCTGCCCTTCGCCGGAGCCAATCCACCCTTGCTGTCGCTCCAGGCCGATACGCCCTGGTCGGGATTACGCTCGGCATCGGTCTGGTAGCCAGTCGCCTGCACGAACCGCTTGAACTCTGCCACCGTAACTTCGTGGCTGCCCAGGGCAAAGCTCTTGGCGACTTTGACCAAGTGCTGCGGCCCTTCGTCAACCTTGCGGCCGACCTCCCCCTTGGGCGAGCCCATCGCGAAGCTGCCCGCCGGAATGACCACCATCTCGGGGCAATCCGGACAGTCGCGAAAGACCGCACCCGGCTTGTTGGTTTCCAGTGGTCGTGGCGTCGGTTCTGGCGTGGCCACTGGCGCCTTCGGCGCTGGCGTTTCCGGCTGTATCGCAGGCGCCGCTTTCACCAGCGCTGCGGCTTGGTCCGAAGGTGGACGGTCCGGACTTCTGCCCCCCGCGAAGAACCACACGAGCGCGATGGCCAGCACCGCGCCAACTGCCGCGAGCGGTTTCCACGGCAGACCCTGGCGGGGCGGCGGTTCGACGGACCTTGTAGCACCAGAAGTCGGTGCACTGCCATCGAAAGTTCCCGGTTCACGAACGTTGGGCGCCGTTGCGACCTGGCTGCTGCCTTCCCTGGCTGCTGTTGTTTTCGTTGCCGACTGGATCTCCTGCCTGGCGGCCTCGGCTCGCGGCGTGTCCTTGACCGGCGCCCCCTCCAGACCCGGCACCCGCTGCAGGTAGTCGACCAGTTCCTCGATATCCTTCGCCCAGTGGCGGACCGTCAACGGAAAGGCCTGGCGGCGCGTCAAGGACTGGAGTTCCTCCGGGAGATCGTCGACGCCAGGCATGCGGGCATCGCCAACCAGCACCGGGAACACGCGCACGCCGGGCCGGCGCAGACTTTCGGCGACCTCGCGCCGAACCCAGTCGTCGGCAAGGCCGAGGCGGCGACGGCCCTTGTCGTCCACGACGCTGAGCCAGTTCGGCCCGATGACCACCAGCACCGCCGCGCAGATTTCCAGGCCACGCTCGAGGACTTCGACAAAATCGGCGCCCGGATCGATGCTGGTGAAGTCCTGGAACACCTGCTCGCGCGCAAAGTGCCGGCGCAGGTCTTCAGCCAGCCTGCTTGCCGCAAGTTCGCTGTCCGCGTCGTGGCGGTAGCTGATGAAGATGCTGGAAGTTGGTGCGTTGTTGGCAGTCACCTTGCGGTCCCTCGTCAGCATTATGGTGTGTGGACGATTATGCCATAGCAACTGTTTCCGTCCGCCGGCGCTTCCCGTCGGCAAGAATTGTCCGGCAGCACACGGCAGTCTGGACTCGATTCGGACTACTCTTGCCTGTCGACCGCGACAGCTCGCCCGCCGGCGGCGGCCAAGTTGATTACAATCTCGCGGACGACAACCGGAGGAGACCGACGATGGCCAAGGCGCAATTCTGCTGGGAAGACCCGCTGCTGCTCGATGCGCAGTTGACCCCGGACGAGCGCATGATCCGCGACGCGGCGCGCGATTATTGCCTGGACAAGCTGCTACCGCGTGTGCGGGACTCCTTCCGCCACGAGAAGACCGACCCGGCCATCTTCCGCGAAATGGGCGCCATGGGCCTGCTCGGCCCGACCATCCCGCCCGAATACGGCGGCGCCGGTCTCAACTTCGTCAGCTACGGGCTGATCGCGCGCGAGGTCGAACGCGTCGATTCCGGCTACCGCTCGATGATGAGCGTCCAGTCGTCGCTGGTGATGGTGCCGATTTTCGAATTCGGCAGCGCGGCGCAGAAGCAGAAATACCTGCCGAAGCTGGCGAGCGGCGAATTGATCGGCTGTTTCGGACTGACCGAGCCGAACCACGGCTCCGACCCCGGGAGCATGGAAGCGCGGGCGCGCGCCGTCGCGGGCGGCTACCGGTTGTCGGGCAGCAAGATGTGGATCACCAATTCACCGATTGCCGATGTCTTCGTCGTCTGGGCCAGGAACGATGCCGGGATGATCCGCGGCTTCGTGCTCGAGAAGGGCATGCCCGGCCTGTCGGCGCCGGTTATCCACGGCAAGGTCGGGCTACGCACGTCGGTTACCGGCGAGATCGTCATGGACGAGGTGTTCGTGCCGGCGGAAAACGAGTTTCCGGAAGTGCGCGGCCTCAAGGGGCCGTTCACCTGCCTCGACTCGGCACGCTACGGGATCGCCTGGGGCGCGCTCGGCGCCGCCGAGTTCTGCTGGCACACGGCCCGCCAATACACGCTCGACCGCCGGCAGTTCGGCCGCCCGCTGGCCGCCAACCAGCTGATCCAGAAAAAGCTGGCGGACATGCAGAGCGAAATCACCCTCGGCCTCCAGGGCTGCCTGCGCCTCGGCCGCATGAAGGACGACGGTACGGCGTCGGTCGAGATCACCTCGATCATGAAGCGCAACTCCTGCGGCAAGTCGCTCGACATCGCCCGCACGGCGCGCGACATGCTCGGCGGCAACGGCATTTCCGACGAGTTCGGCATCATCCGCCACCTCGTCAATCTCGAAGTGGTGAATACCTACGAGGGCACGCACGACGTCCATGCGCTGATCCTCGGCCGGGCGCAGACGGGAATCGCCGCCTTCGCCAACTGAGCGGGGCGGCGGCGCGGAAATCGGCACCTAAATGGTGTCGACCGCAACCGGCAGGTCAATGGGCCTTTGGCCCATGACGGCGGTCAGGCCTCAGGCATCCTCGGTGTGGGCACTGGACGCTGGATGCCCGCTGGCTTCCGCCCATTCGATGATCGGCTGCCACTGTTCCACATCCCGCGCCGCCCGGGAACGCGGCAGATCGAAGATCGTCAGGCCGGCGCCCGAAGCTTGCACATAGACCTGCGTATCGCGCAGATAGGCCAGCACCGGCAGATCGAAAGTTTCGAAGAAACGCTCCAGCTGAGCCGCGGCGCGCGTCCGCGCATCGACCCGCATGCCGATCACGGCAACGTCGGCCTTGCCCCGGCGCACGGCCTTCTCGGCCAGCAGTTCAGTCAGAAAATGCCGCGTCGCCAGCATGTCGAAAACCGACGGCTGGACCGGCACGATAACGCGCGTGGAGAGCTTGAGCACCCGCTCCAGCATCCTGCCGTGGAGGCCGGCCGGGGTATCGAGGATGATATGGCTGGTACCTGTCGGTGGCCGGGCGACAGCGTCGAGGCCGATTTCCCAGGTGTCGATGGTCGCTGCCGCGAAGGGGCGGATCCCCAGCCATTCGCGCGACGACTGCTGACGATCGATGTCGCCGAGCATCACCTCGTGACGCTTGCTGGCGAAATAGCCGGCCAGGTTGGTCGCCAGCGTGCTTTTGCCGGATCCCCCCTTGGGATTGGCAACGAGAAATGCCTTCATGTCCTGCCCTCCAGGTTCTTGAGTGTTTGGCGTACAAGGTTAACATGAACGCGCAGGGTATAGACCAAATCGGTGAACGCCAAGGGAACTCGCAGTCCTCTGGCTTCCTCGTCGAGCCCGTCGAGCCGGCTCCGGTATTGCGGCAGCTTTGCCGCGTCAAAGCGCAGTTTCAGATCGTCCTCAAGATACTTCAGCTCGCCATAGCAGCGAAAGATCTTGGAGCGCACCCGCCACGAATAGATCGCCGGCGCCACCTTGAGCAACGGGATCAGCAAGGCGACGATCGGAATCAGGAGCACGATCAGGCGGTCGACGAGAACCGCCAGCCAGAACGGCAGGTAACGCTGCAGGAATGGCGCGCCGGACTTGAAGTAGCGCCCGGCCTCGGGCGACAGCGGCACCAGACGATCCTTGTAAACCGGGAACTCGCCCGCCTTGTTGAAGAAGCCGGACTTGCCGTGCACTTCGGTCATCGCCTGCAGCAACAGGCTCTGCAGGGCCGGGTGGAGGTCAGCGCGGACGATCACGTTGGCCGTCGGCGCCAGAACGGTCACGTCGTCCGGGGGGTAGTCGCGCACCAGGTCGGCGACGCCCTGCGGCAACATGAGCTTGGTCAGGAACGGAAAGCGGCGCTGGTAGGCGTCGGCCTGAGAGAAACTCATGACCCTGATCCCGGGCGAACGCAGCAGAACCTGAACGACAGGCGCACTCTCGGCGGCGATGATGAAGGCCGCATCGATTCGCCCCTGTTGCAGCTCTTCTGCGGCCTTGAGCCCGGCCAGCGGGACCAGATGGTCGCCAGGCGGAAGTTCGTTGGCGGCGAGGAGTTGCTGCGCCAGCTGGCGCACCCCGGATCCTTCCTGGCCGATGGCGATGCGCTTGCCGCGCAGGTCGGTCAGGCGCTCGACCGTCCGGCTGCCCCGGTAAAAGATCCAGACCGGTTCGTAGAAGACGCTGCCGAGCGACACCAGTGCGGAGTCCGAATCCTCGTCGTCGGGGTCTGCTTTCGGCTCGAGCACGCCGCCCTGGACGAAGCCGACCTGCGCCTCATCCTTTTCCAGCCGATCGAGGTTCTCCAGCGAGCCGGCCGACGTCCTGATCTCGAGCGTGATGCCATTGCGCGCCAGGATGGCAGCGTAGCGCCCGGCGAAGGCGTAATACGCGCCGGCATCGCTGCCGGTGGTGATGACGATCTTCTTGGGCGGCGCCGGTTCGACGAACTGGAAGGCCACGACAAAGCCGATGCCGACGATCAGGAGTATCCACCAGGCAGTGGCAAACAGGTCGCGCAGCGAAACCAGTCCGGCCCGGATTCTCGCCATCATGGGAGGAGGACGGTCGAACCGGTGGTCTTGCGCGCCTCGAGATCACGATGCGACTGGCCGGCATCGGCCAGCGGATAGGTCTGATTGACTTCGATGCGCACCTTGCCGGAGGCGACGACCGCGAACAGTTCGCCGCCGAGCGCTTCGAGATCGGCGCGCCTGGCCGTGTAGTGCATCAACGTCGGCCGGGTGACGAAGAGCGAGCCCTTCTGCGACAGCAGCAGCAGATCAAGCGGCGGCACCGGGCCGGATGCGTTGCCGTAGCTGACCATCATGCCGAGCGGCCGCAGGCTGTCGAGCGAACCCATGAAGGTATCCTTGCCGACGCCGTCATAGACGACCGAAACACCTTCCCCGCCGGTGATCTCGCGAACGCGCCGGGTGAAATCTTCAGTCGAGTAGTTGATCACGTGGTCGCAACCGTGGGCCTTGGCGAGTTCGCCCTTGGCCGCCGAGCCGACGGTGCCGATCACGGTCGCTCCCAGCGCCTTGGCCCACTGGCAGGCTATCAGCCCGACGCCGCCGGCAGCAGCATGGATCAGCACGGCGTCGCCAGGCTGAACGCGGCAAGTCTTGCGCAACAGATAGGCGGCAGTCAGGCCCTGCAGCATCATCGCGGCAGCGGTGTTGAAGCCGATCCCTTCCGGAAGCCTGAGCAGGCGATGCGCCGGGATGTTGCGGACCTCGGCATAGGCGCCGACCGGCCCGCCAGCGTAGGCGACGCGATCGCCGACCCTGACCTCGGTCACGCCCTCGCCGATGGCCTCGACCACTCCAGCCCCCTCAAGGCCGATTCCCGACGGCAGCGGGAGCGGGTAGAGGCCGGTGCGGTGATAAATGTCGATGAAGTTGAGGCCGACTGCGTGGTGGCGGACAATCGCCTCGCCTGCCGCCGGCGCCGGCACCTCGACCTGTTCCCAAGCGAGCACTTCGGGGCCGCCGGTCTGGTGAAGTCGGAATGCGTGAGTCATGATCGTCTCCTCGAAGGCCTGATTGTTTTTCTTGCGAGAGCCAGAGGTTATCACTCGTCCGGGCTTCGATCCAGCATGCGCGAGGCTCGCTGCCTCAGGAATCTGGTCATGCCCAGTCCTGCACCCCGATCACGAATCAGATGACCACCGGCTGATCCGGCAGTTCGTTCGGATTTTGCTTTCCGGCCGGAAAATGTTCGGTCAGCAGTTCGCCGGCACGCTGGATGGCAGCGAGCGCCCCGCTACGATACTCGCCAAGCTTGAAGGCGGCCTCCATGCTGCGGCAGATGGCATCCCACTCGGCCTGGCCCACCCGGGCAGCGATGCCGCGGTCAGCGAGCACTTCGACGCGGCGGTCGACGAGTTGGACGTAGATCAGGACGCCGCTGTTGCCTTCGGTATCCCAGACGCCCAGACTGCCGAAGACATCGGCGGCACGCTGGCGGGCACTGCGGCCATGCCACAGTTCGGCAAAGGGCAAGGGGCCTTCGACGACGAAACGGATTTCGCCGCGCTGGCCGGCCTCGGCAACCTCGACGGCGGCACCGATTTCGGCTGACAGGGCCGGGCCGAAGCGGCGCGCAGCAATCCACGGCGGCGTCGAGAGGTGTTTGAACAAGCGCGCAATATTCATTTACCAGCTCCCCGAGGCGCCACCGCCGCCACCCGAACCGCCCCCGCCCCCGAAGCCGCCTCCCCCGCCGAAGCCGCCACCGCCGCCCCGACCACCGCGACCGGCCATGCCGCTTAGGACCAGGTCAAGACCGAAGCGCGCCAGGAAAATTCCGGCCAGCACACCGACGACGATCCCGGCCACGCCGCCGAGCAGCAGCCAGCCAATGCCGCCGGTCACGCCACCGACCACCGCCGATCCGAGAAAATTGCCGAGCAGGCGGCGCAGCGCCGTGCCGATGACGACGACCGCGATCAGGATGCCGAACAGCAGCGCCTCACTGATGCCAGCCACGCCCGGTGGCGCGGCGCTCCGCGCAGCCGGCGCCGGCAGTGCCTCGCCCTCGACGACTTTGAGGATGGCATCGACCCCGGCATCGATGCCGCCGGGCAGGTCGCCTGCCTTGAAGCGCGGCGTGATCGTTTCGGAAATGATGCGCTTCGCCGTGGCGTCGTTGAGCCGGCCTTCCAGGCCGTAACCAACCTCGATGCGCAGCCGCCGGTCATCCTTGGCGACGATCAGGATGACGCCGTCGTCCACACCCTTGCGCCCGATCTTCCAGGTATCGAGGAGGCGAATCCCGAACTGCTCGATGGTCTCCGGCTGCGTGCTGGGCAGGACCAGCACCACCACCTGCGCGCCTTTGCGTGCCTCGAAGGCCGCGAGCTTCTGCTCCAGCGCGACCTTCTGCCCGGCGCCGAGCGTCCCGGTGAGGTCGGTCACCCGTGCCGAGAGTGTCGGGATCGCCACCAACCCATCGGCTCCCCCACCGGGCCCGGCCCACGCGAAGACGGCGAACAGGCAGAGCAGCAACCCCGCCAGGCTCGCAGCCAGGCGCCTCATCGCCGAGTTACCGGGCAGCCGGCTTGGGGGCGCTGAAGTCGATCTTCGGCGCGCTGCTGATCGCCTTCTCGTCTTCGACGGCGAAATTGGCCTTGGGCTTGTAGCCCATGACCATGGCCGTCAGGTTGTTGGGGAAGGTGCGCACCGAGACGTTGTATTCCTGCACCGCCTTGATGTAGCGGTTGCGGGCAACGGTGATGCGGTTTTCCGTTCCCTCGACCTGCGCCTGCAGGTCGCGGAAATTGGCGTCGGCCTTGAGCTGCGGGTAATTTTCGGACACCACCAGCAGGCGGCCGAGCGCGCTGGAGAGATCGGCCTGCGCCTTCTGGAACTTGGCGAAGGCGGCTTCGTCATTGACCAGTTCCGGCGTCGCCTTGATGCTGCCGACGCTGGTGCGGGCCTCGGTGACCTGAGTCAGCACTTCCTTTTCGTGCGCAGCATAGCCCTGGACGATGGACACCAGGTTGGGCACCAGATCGGCGCGACGCTTGTACTGGTTGAGCACCTCCGACCAGGCACCATTCACCGCCTCGTCGTTGATCTGGATCTGGTTGTAGCCGCAGCCGGAGAGCAGCGAGACGGCAATGGCAAAAACGGCGAGGAGGCGAAATTTCATGGCGAGGATCTCCGGGATTTGAACAGGTCGCTGGAACATGGGGGCAACAAGAAGAAAACTCAAGGCCGTCCACAGCGAACCGCGCCCTGAGCCTTGACTACTGAGCCGGCTTCGACAATTGCGTCTTGATGACCGGGCCCACCTGATGCCAGACCCACGAGCCGGCGGCAAACAGGAGGCCGATGCCGATGATCAACTGGATCAGCAGAATGATCATATCACTCTGCTGGCGGCTCAACCGGCGCCCCGGGTTGGTGGCGCCGCAACCCGGACAGGCCTCGGCCGAGGTATCGACGGTGTGGCGGCAGGCGCGGCATGACACGAGCGACATGGTTTTCCCCTATGATCCGCAGATTATAGGCCGGAGCGGCCTCCCGCGTGCGTGGTAGCATTCGCCGCGATGCAACCGCCCCGCCTGCCGCCCGCCATCCTGCTCATGGGCCCGACCGCCTCGGGCAAGACGACCGTTGCCATGGGGCTCGCCGACCGCTTCCCGGTAGCCCTGGTCAGCGTCGATTCGGCGCAGGTGTTCCGCCACATGGATGTCGGCACCGCCAAGCCGGACCGGGCGACGCTGGCGCGTTATCCGCACCACCTGGTCGACCTCATCTCGCCGGAAGAAAGCTATTCCGCCGCCCGTTTCCGCGCCGATGCGCTGGCGGCAATGGCCGAAATCACCGCCGCCGGCAAGGTGCCGCTGCTGGTTGGCGGCACGATGCTGTATTTCCGCTCGCTGCTGCACGGCCTCGCCGACCTGCCGCAGGCTGATGCCGCACTGCGCGCCCAAATCGACGCCGAAGCGGCGCTTGTCGGCTGGCCTGCGCTGCACGCGAAATTGGCCATATTTGACCCGTCGACCGCAGCAAGGCTGCACCCGACCGACAGCCAGCGCATCCAGCGCGCGCTGGAGATCTGCCGACTTAGCGGGCGGCCGATGTCGGAACTGCTGGCCGCGAGCGACCGTCAGCATCCGCCTTACGATTTGCTCTCCATCGGCCTGCTGCCATCCGCACGCACTGAACTGCACGAGCGCATCGCCCACCGTTTCGAGGCAATGCTGGCGGCCGGACTCGATGACGAAGTGCGCAGCCTGCGCCAGAAATACACGTTGCACCTGAACCTGCCGTCGATGCGCTGCGTCGGCTACCGCCAGACCTGGGAGGCGCAGGAAGGGACGATTCCGAAAATGGAACTCCGTGATCGCGGCATCTTCGCGACTCGCCAACTTGCCAAGCGCCAGATCACCTGGCTGACCAACTCGTTCACCGCCGAGAATTACGACTGCCTCGATCCCGCGCTGGCCGACAGGGTCGCCGCACGGGTCGCCGGGTTTCTCGGCGCCTAGGAGGCGGGCACCGCCACCGGCCCCTTGCGTGCCGCCAGCAGCGTATACACCGTCGGCACCACGAACAGCGTGAAAAAGGTGCCGAGCAGCAGGCCACCGACGATGACCCAGCCGATCTGCTGGCGCGATTCCGCCCCGGCACCGGTCGCCAGCGCCAGCGGAAAGGCGCCGAGCACCATGGCGCCGGTCGTCATCAGGATCGGCCGCAGGCGCAGCGTCGCCGACTCGATGACCGCCGCCTTCAGTTCCATTCCCTTTTCCTGCAACTGGTTGGCGAACTCGACGATCAGGATGCCATGCTTTGTAATCAGCCCGACCAACGTCACCAGGCCGATCTGGCTATAGACGTTGAGCGTGCCGCCGCTCAGCCAGAGCGCCAGCAAGGCACCGGCCATCGACAGCGGCACGGTCAGCATGATGATGAAGGGATCGCGGAAGCTCTCGAACTGCGCCGCCAGCACCAGATAGATGAAGGCCAGCGCCAGGCTGAAGGTTAATCCGAGCGAGGACGACGACTGGCGGAACTCGCGCGTCTGGCCGTTGTAATCGACCGCGTAGCCGGGCTTGAGAAGCTGCGTGGCAATGCCGTCCATAAAGCTCAGCGCCTCGCCCATCGTGTAGCCCGGTGCCAGGTTGGCGGTGATGGTCACGGCGCGGCGCTGGCCGAAGTGGTTCAGTTCGCGCGGCGCGATGGTCTCGCTGACACCGACCAGGTTGTCGAGCGAAATCATGCTGCCGTCGCGGCCACGGACATAGATGTCGCGGATGTCTTCCGGATTGCGGCGATCGTGGTCGGCAACCTGGACGATCACATCGTACTGTTCGCCGTCGCGCTTGAAGCGGGTCACCTGGCGGCCGCCGAGCAGCGTCTCCAGCGCGCGGCCGATGCTCTCGACCGGCACACCCATGTCGGCCGCCTTGTCGCGCCTGACTTCGACCGACAGTTCCGGCTTGTTCAGCTTGAGGTCGGTATCGACGTTGGTCAGCCCGGGGTTCCTGGCCAGTTCGCCGAGGAACTGGCTGGTCACCCGCTGCAGTTCCTCATACGAGGCCGAGGTGACGATGACGAAATTGATCGGCCGTTCGCGCGGGCTCTGGCCGAGCGACGGCGGCGTCACCGGAAAAGCCAGGACGCCGGGAATGTTCCCGAACTTCGGAAACAACTCCTTGGCGACGTCGGGCGAACGACGGTCGCGCACCTTCCAGTCGGTGAGGCCGACGAAGGAAATGCCCTGGCTGACCGTCGGGTTGCCGGAAACGACGAAGAAGCGCTCAACGTCCTTGGTCTCACTGTAGATGCCTTCGATCTGGCGCGCGTACTTGTCGGTGTAGTCGAGCGTCGCGCCATCCGGCCCGAGGAAGACGCCGAGAATGACGCCACGGTCCTCGACCGGCGCCAGCTCCGATTTCAGCACGCCGAGCAGCGCGACGCAGGAGGTGGCGACCGCGACAAAACCGGTCATGATGATCCAGCGGCGCTTGAGTGCTGCGGTCAACACCCGTTTGTAGCCTGAATTCAGCCAGTGCAGGAAATTCTCGACGGCGACGAAAGCCTTGCCGTGCTTTTCCTCGTGCTTGAGCAGCAGCGAACACATCATCGGCGACAGCGTCAGCGCGACGAAGCCGGAAACCAGCACAGCACCGGCCAGGGTCAGCGCGAATTCGACGAACAGTTTGCCGGTGCGCCCGGTCATGAAGGCGACCGGGGCGTACACCGCGGCCAGGGTCAGCGTCATCGCGACGACGGCGAAGCCGATCTCCTGCGATCCCTGCAAGGCCGCCTGCATTTTCGGCATGCCTTCCTCGATGTGGCGGTAGATGTTTTCCAGCATGACGATGGCGTCGTCGACGACCAGGCCGATGGCCAGCACCAGCGCCAGCAGGGTCAGCGTATTGATCGTGAAACCGAGCACGAACATGATGGCGAAGGCGCCGACCAGCGAGACCGGGATGGTCACCAGCGGGATCAGCGTCGCCCGGAAATTGCGCAGGAAGAAGAAAATGATCGCCAGCACCAGCAGGATCGCCTCGCCGATGGTCTTGAACACCGCCTCGATCGAACGGTCGATGAAGATCGACGAATCGTAGGCGATGTCGGCGCGCATGCCGGGGGGCAGTTCGCTGGTCACCTTGGGCAACTCGGCACGGAGGGCCTTCGACAGCTCGAGCGGATTGGCGGTCGCCTGCTTGATGACGCCGAGCGCCACCGCCGAACGGCCGTTGAAGCGAACCGAACTGCGTTCGGATGCGGCGGCGATTTCGACGCGCCCGAGATCGGTGATAACCACCGGGTAGCCATTCGCCGTCTTGACGACAATGGCGCCGAACTCCTCCGGCTTCGTCAGGTCGGTATTGGCGACCACCGAGAACTCGCGCTCACGGCTTTCGATGCGTCCGGCCGGCACCTCGACATTCTGCTTGCGCAGGGCGTCCTCGACATCGGCCGGGGTCAGCTGATAGGCAGCAAGGCGGAGGCGGTCGAGCCAGATGCGCATGGCGAACTTGCGGTCGCCGAAGACGCGCACATCGGCCGCCCCCGGCAAGGTCTGCAGGCGCGGCTTGACGATGCGGCTGGCAAAATCGGTGACTTCGAGCGCCGAATGCTTGTCTGACGAGAAGGCGATCCAGATGATCGGATTGGCATCGGCCTCGACCTTGGCGATCACCGGCTCGTCGACCGAATCGGGCAACTTGTTACGCACCCGCGAAACGCGGTCGCGGACGTCGGCCGCTGCCGAATCCGGCGCGCGTTCGAGCTTGAAGCGCACGGAAATCTGGCTGTTCTCGGCGCGCGAGATCGAGGTGATTACCTCGACGCCTTCGATACCGGCCAGCGAATCCTCGAGCGGCTTGGTCACCTGCGATTCGATGATTTCGGCCGAGGCCCCGCGATACGTGGTGTCGACCGTCACCACCGGCTCGTCGATCTTCGGGTACTCGCGCACCGGCAGGCGCGTATAGGAAACGATGCCGACCAGCATGACGACCAGCGAGAGCACCGTTGCGAAAACCGGTCGCCCGATGCAGACGTCGGAAATTTTCATTTGGCTTCTGCCGGCCTCGGCTGCTCAGCCACCATGCCGGACATGCCATCCTTCCCTGCCGGTGCCGGTGCTGCTGGCGCGCCCTCGCCAATCGCCCGCACCGCCGCGCCATCGCGCAGCTTGAGCTGGCCGGCGGTGACGATCAAATCACCGGCGGCGAGCCCGTCGACAATCTCCACCTGCCCCGCACGGCGCACGCCGAGCTGGACCCCGGCGGCGACCGCCTTGCCATCGACGACCTTGAACACCATAGGCTGCGTGCCGGGAACGATCGCCTGCTCGGGCGCCATCAGGACATTCCGGCGCTCGCCGAACAACAGGCGGACGCGGACGAACATGCCGGGACGCAACTTCCCGGCGCCGTTGTCGAGCCGCGCCCGGCTGGATATCGCCCGGCCGTTCTGGTCGACCATCGGGTCGACCGCGTCGAGCACCGCCTTGAACTGCTGCCCCGGCAGCGCATCGGTACTGACCTCGACGACCCGGCCCTTGATGATGCGGCCGAGATAGGTTTCCGGCAGCTTGAAGTCTACGCGCAGCGTGGCGAGATCCTCGATGTTGATCAGTTCCTGGCCTTCCTTGACATAGTCGCCGACGCTGACGTTGCGCAGGCCGACCATGCCGGTGAACGGCGCCTTGATGTGCATCCTGCCGACCTTGGCCTCGGCCAGCTGGACGGCGGCCTCCTGCACCTTGAGCGCCGCCCTGGAGTTGTCGAGGGCCTGCTGGCTGAGAAACTTCTTTTCCAGCAACTCCTGGTTGCGCTGGTTGTTGTTCCGCGCCAGCGCCAGATTCGCCCGCGCCTGCAGCAGTTCAGCTTCCTGGACTGCCGCATCGAGCGCCACCAGCTGCGTGCCGCGACTGACGATCGTGCCATCGAGAAAACTGATCGCCGCGATACGCCCGGGAGTTTCCGCACGCATGACGACCGATTCGTTGGATTTCAGGTTGCCGACCGCGTTTGCCTCGTCGGAGAAATCGCGGGTGCCGATCCGCGCCACCTCGACTGCCACCGCGAAGCCGCCAGCCGGGCCGCCGGGAGCTTTGCTCCCACCGTTATTGCCGGTGGGCGTGTTGGCAGCGGGCACTCGATTCGCCGTATAGGCAACATAACCGAGGCCGACCAACCCGGCCAACACCAAGGCAACAATTCCTAACCGTCTGTTGTTGTTCATCTCGTGTGCCATTCTCGCTACTGACCAACGAGTAAGTAGCGGCCGATATTGTATCCAAGTGATGGCATGGCGCGAAATCTTTCCGGCTAATGCATCGCATCGAGCTGAGCCGGGGACGCGGGGGCCAGCGATTTCCGGGGCAAGCCCGGGCCTTGCTCCGGCTCATCGGGCTCGAACGCGCCATGGCAGGAACGATCGTTGCGCTCGCCGGCTTTCAGCGGTGCCGCGCGCACCAGAACGACACCGGCACGAATCATGTCAAGATATTCGGCAACCGCGCGGGAAACGTCGAGGATGCGCTTCCGGTTCCGGGCGTGCATGCGGTCATTGATCCTGACCAGGACGCACCGGTTGTTGTCGAGGCGCCGGACGGCAACCCAACTGCCGAGCGGAAACCCATTGCTGGCAGCAGTGAATCCACGCGAGTCGAAAATTTCCCCGGTCGCCGTACGCCGGCCGTGAAAATCCTGAGAGTAGTAACTCGCCGAGCCGTGCAATCCGGTCAACTGCGATTCGACGATCTCCGCCGTCCCGATCTCCGAAGCGGATCCGGGTGCAGGCCGCGTGGCGCCCTTGTTGCCATCGCCCTTGTTGCCATCGCCCTTCTTGATGGCAACCTTCTTGGTGGCAACCTTCTTGGCCGGCACCGGTTTTTGCGCGGCCTTCTCCGCCGCCCACAGCGACCCGGGCAAACCAGCCAACAGCAGGCTGCACGCCAGCGCGGCAGCCCGGTGCAGGCGCTCAGACCACGACGGTCTGTGCTTCGCCACCCTGCCTCGCCCGTATCCTGCCAATGCGATAAACGGCTTCGCCGCTTGCCTTCAGCGCCGCCTGCGCCAACTCGGCATCTCCCGCCCCGACGACGATGACCATGCCGATCCCGCAGTTGAAGACCCGATGCATTTCATTCTCCGCGACACCGCCCTCGGCCTGCAGCCAATCGAACAGCTTCGGGCGGGGCCAGGCGGCTTTCTCCAACTCGGCGACGATGTGGTCGGGCAGCACCCGCGGCACGTTTTCGAGCAGGCCGCCACCTGTGATGTGGGCCATGCCCTTGACGTCGACCTTCTGCATCAGCGTCAGCACCTGCTTGACGTAAATGCGGGTTGGCGTCATCAAGACGTCGGCCAGCGTGCGCTCGCCATCGAAGGGAGCATTCAGGTCAGGCTGCGAACGTTCGATGATCTTGCGCACCAGCGAGTAGCCGTTGGAGTGCGCGCCGGAAGAAGCCAGGCCCAGCACGACGTCGCCCGGCAGGATCGTCGAACCGTCGATGATCTTCGATTTCTCGACGACGCCGACGGCAAAACCTGCGAGGTCGTACTCGCCATCCGGGTACATGCCAGGCATCTCCGCGGTTTCGCCGCCGATCAGCGCGCAACCGGCCAGTTCGCAACCTCTGGCGATGCCGCCGACGACGGCGGCAGCAGTATCGACATGCAGCTTGCCGCAGGCAAAGTAGTCGAGAAAGAACAGCGACTCGGCGCCCTGCACGAGAATATCGTTGACGCTCATCGCCACCAGATCCTGCCCGACCGTATCGTGACGGTCCAGCGCGAAAGCCAGGCGCAGCTTGGTGCCGACGCCATCGGTGCCGGAAACCAGCACCGGTTCCCGGTAGCGCTTGGGCACCTCGAACAACGCTCCAAATCCACCAATGCCGCCAAGTACGCCTTCGCGCAGGGTTTTTCTGGCGAGCGGCTTGATGCGGTCGACCAGGGCATCGCCGGCAGCGATATCGACGCCTGCATCACGATAGGAAAGGGGGCTATTCTGGGTCATGGCAGCTGACTGTCGCGGTCGACGGTTGAAAGAGGGCAAATTTTACCGCAAGCCAAGGCTCGCCGCCCGGCAAAACCGGCCAAGCCGCTGAACAAACCCGGTTTCTCCGATCCCCGGAATGCGCCCGCGGCGTCCTGCTGGCCGCGCCACAGACGACCGCTTCCCGGCGAGGCTAGGGGTGCACGTTGAGCCTGACCTGAAAGCGTGCTCTGACCGACGACTCGCCTTCCCAGTGGCGCCAGTATTTCAACGTGACCTCTCCGCTGCCAACATTCTTGCCGCGCAAGGTGAACGCAACCTCGCCACCCGACCCAGGAGTACCCGCCGGGTAAGCGGCTTCGCTGGCAATCGCCTCGATCACGCGCTCATCGTAGCGATCAATCGCCCAGCGGTAGCCGGTGGTCGCATTCTCCGGCAGGCTTACGCGTACCGACTCACCGCACCCGATATCCAGCGTTCGTCCGTTGTCGCTTTCGCCAATTGTCAGCATCGCCCGGGGATCAGGTTCCGAGTTGGGAAACGTAACTGCACTGGCGGCATGCATGAGACATGCACCCGCCAGCACCGTCAGCCAGGCCAGGGACCGGATGCGCATTCCTGCCTTCGGCCCGGCTTCGCGCATGGCGCTCGCCTAGAGGGTCGCGCCGTAGCTCTCGTTGAAGAAGCCGGCAGTGATATAGGCCTCGCTGGCATAGCCGAAGCCCTTGTCACCCCAGCCCGTGCCCCAGCTGTTGCGAACAATGAAGCGCTTGTCCGCCGTATAGCCGACAACACAGATGGCATGGCCGCCGCGCGTGGTGGCTGGCTTGAAAGTATCCAGCTTGCCCTTGGTCGCCTTGGCGTTATCCCAGGTCGCGTCCACGTTCAATGCGGCCATGAAGGGGCCGTGGGTCGCAAGCCATTTGCGCCAGTCGGCGAAGTTTTTGCCGAGGTTGAAATACGATGCGATGCGACGGGTTGCCGCAGTCGCGTAAAACGTATCTTCATTACCCAGGTACATCGCGGTGGCCACATGGAAGGGCAACAGGGACTCGGGTACCGACCCGTACTTGCGCAGGAACTCCATGGCGGCCTTGAGGCTGGTTCCGGCGCCTTCGATGAAGGTCTCCGGCCGATTGGTGATCTCGTCGGTTTCCTTCGACGCCATCCAGGTGCAGCGCGGCGACAGCCGCCCGTCTTGCGGCAACTTGCCGGCCTTGACCATGTGGTAGCGTGCGACGCCGTCAGTCGATGCCCAGCCAACGCACGAACCGGTCGATTCCTGATCGCCGATGTCCCACCAGGCGGCGCGCAGGTCCACGCTGGCCGGCAGGGCGGCGGCCGGCGCCGCGATCGCGCTGGCCGCAATGGCATTGCCGATGTTCCAGTCGCGCTCCGTCTTTCTTGACTCCACGACATTGCAGATACGATGTTGTTCCGGGTTTTCCTTTGATTTGGTAGCCATAAGTATTCTCCTTGATCTGAGAGAGGGCCAGGGTAGACGGTAACTTCGCTGGCTCGGCGCTGCGGCAAACAGCTTCAAGTCCATGGGGGGCAGTCATCCCTCCTTGCGACGCACCGGGCGGTGCAAGACCTGCCCACTCTGGTGGTATCCAAAGGTCACGGCGCAACCCGGCGACAGTCAGGAACCCGACACCACTTGCCAAATGCATCTTCCGCCACCAACTGACCGCAGTCAAGCGCGGAGCAAGAAATGGTGGAGTCATGGTCAATGCTAAAATTGCTGTCCCTGTCCTCGTCCAACACCCATGCACCAACTGATTCTCGATTTGCTGCCGGAGAGCGCGCCGACGCTGGACAATTTCGTCGCCGGCGGCAACGCGGAAACAGTTGCTGCCTTGACCGGCTGGCTGGCTGGAGCCCACTCCGAGACCTCGTTCTGCCTGTGGGGCGAAGCGGGATCGGGCCGCTCGCATCTGCTGCTGGCCAGCGGTTTCACCAGCATCGATGCGCTGCTCGACCCGGCCCTGAGCAACGCCACCAGTGCCGAACAAATGGCCGTCGACCATGTCGAAGCGCTCAACGAGACCGGGCAGATCGCCCTGTTCAACCATTTCAACCGCCTGAAAATGGCCGGCGGGCAGCTGTTGACCGCAGCCGACCGGCCGCCGGCCCATCTCGCGCTGCGTGAAGACCTGCGCACCCGCCTCGGCTCGGGGCTCATCTATCGCCTGTTGCCGCTGTCCGACGCCGAAAAGGCTTCTGCCCTCGCCGCCCAGGCCCGGGAACGTGCCCTCAAATTGACCCCAGAATCGATCGATTACCTGATGCGCCATGCTCCGCGCGACATGCGCACCCTGTCCGCCTTCATCGGCGCGCTCGACCGCTACACGCTCGAACACAAACGCGCCGTCACGCTGCCCTTGCTGCGCGAACTGCTCAACGAAACACTGCCGCTGGATCTCAGACAATGAACCTTGCCCTGTTCGACCTCGACAACACCCTCCTGGCCGGCGACTCCGATTTCGAGTGGGCGCAATTCCTGATCGGCAAGGGCGTCGTCGACCGCGAAGTGCAGGAGGCGAAGAACATCGCGTTCTACGACCAGTACAAGGCCGGCACGCTCGACATCCACGAGTTTCTGGCCTTCCAGCTGGCGCCGCTGACCCGTCATGCGCGTGCCGAACTCGATGCCTGGCACCGCGAATACATGGATCGCCACATCCGCCCGCTGATCGGCGAACCGGCGCGTCAACTGGTGCGGCAACATCTGGACAGCGGCGACCTGTGCGCCATCGTCACCGCCACCAACAGCTTCGTCACCGGCGCGATCACCCGCGAATTCGGCATCGCCCACCTGATCGCCACGGTTGCCGCGGTCGACCCGCAGAGCGGGGCGTTTTCCGGCAGCCCGCGCGGCACGCCCTCGTTCCGCGACGGCAAGGTCGAACGCGTCGAAAGCTGGCTCGAATCGCTCGGCCTCTGGTGGGGCAGCTTCGCAGAAAGCTTTTTCTACAGCGACTCGCACAACGACCTGCCGCTGATGTGCAAGGTCACAACGCCGGTGGTCGTCGACCCGGACCAGAAGTTGCACCGGCACAGCCGAGAAATGGGCTGGAAAATCATCACTTTGCGGTAGAATCGGCGCTTTTTCGCAGCGCCCCATGCGCTTCCTGAACGGCACTACGTGATCCGCAAACTCATTTCCCGCGTCTTCGGCAGCAAGAAGGCCGTCGCCAGCCACCACGAACCGGCGGTCATCCCCGTCTCGCGCCACGGCATCACCCGCGACCGCATCAGCGCCGGCAGCCGGCGCGTCTGTGAAGGTTTGCAGCAGCAAGGCCACAAGGCCTATGTCGTCGGCGGCGCGGTACGCGACCTGCTGATCGGCGCCGAGCCCAAGGACTTCGACATCGCCACCGATGCCACGCCGGATGAGATCCGCCGCGCCTTCCGCCGGTCGCGCGCCATTGGCCGCCGCTTCCAGATCGTCCATGTGATGATGGGCCAGGAGACGATGGAGGTCACCACCTTCCGCGGCATGCTCGATGCCAATACCAAGACCGACGAACACGGCCGCGTGCTGCACGACAACGTTTTCGGTTCGCAGGCCGACGACGCCGCGCGCCGTGACTTCACCGCCAACGCGCTCTACTACGATCCGGCCACCGAAGCGATCATCGACTACCACCACGGGGTCGGCGATCTCAAGCAGAAGACCCTGCGCATGATCGGCGAACCGCGCGCCCGCTACCGCGAGGACCCGGTGCGCATGCTGCGCGCCGTGCGCCTGGCCGCCAAGCTTGGTCTGATCATCGATCCGGCGGCGAGCAAGCCGATCCGCGAAATGGCAGAACTGCTGGAAAACGTGCCGCCGGCCCGCCTCTTCGACGAGATGCTCAAGCTGCTGACCTCGGGCCATTCGGTTAACTGCATCACCCGCTTGCGTGACGAAGGCCTGCATCACGGCCTGTTGCCGCTGCTCGACGTCATTCTCGAACAACCAATGGGCGAGAAGTTCGTCATGCTCGCGCTGGCCAATACCGACGACCGCGTCCGCGCGGGCAAGGGCATCTCGCCCGGCTTCCTGTTCGCCACGCTGCTCTGGCACGAGGTGCTGGCGCACTGGGAAAAGCTGAAAGCTGCCGGTGAAACGAAAATCCCGGCGCTCTATCAGGCGATGGACACGGTACTCGACGTGCAGGGCGAGAAGCTCGCCATCACCCGGCGCATTGCCGGCGACATCAAGGATATCTGGTCGCTGCAGCCGCGCTTCGAGTCGCGCGCCGGCAAGCGCCCCTACGGCCTGCTCGAACATCCGCGTTTCCGCGCCGGTTACGACTTCCTGCTGCTGCGTGCCGAATCCGGCGAAGTCGAAGCGGAGCTGGGCGACTGGTGGACACGTTTCCAGAATGCCGACGGCGAAGGAAGGGCGCAGATGCTGCTGCCGGAACAGGCCGGCGACCGCAAGCGCCGGCGCCGGCGGAGGAATCCCGCGGTACCGGGCGTCGACCGCAACAGCACCCAGTGAACACCGCCTACGTCGCCCTCGGCGCCAACATCGGCGAGCCGGCGGCTACCGTTCTTGCCGCCTTCACGGCACTCGCCGACCTGTCGGGAAGCCGCGTCCTGCGCACCTCGTCGCTCTATCGCACGGCCCCGGTCGGTCTCAGGAACCAGCCCGACTTCATCAACGCGGCAGCCGCGCTGGAGACCACCCTCGGCGCCGAAGCGCTGCTCACTGCGCTGCTCGATGTTGAAGTCCGTTTCGGACGCCACCGTCGCGAACGCAACGGGCCGCGCACCCTCGACCTCGACCTGCTGCTCTACAACGACAGCGAAATGGACAAGCCGCACCTGACGCTGCCTCACCCAAGACTCCATCTGCGCGCTTTCGTCCTCCGCCCGCTGGCCGAGATCGCACCCGACCTGACGATCCCCGGGCGTGGCAGCGTCGCCGCCTGGCTGCCGGCGGTCGCCAGTCAGGGTGCCGTCCGCCTGTGACCCTGTTCGGCACGCACATCCCGGTGCTGTGGCAGACGGTGGTTCTGCTCGGGCTGTCGAATGTCTTCATGACCTTCGCCTGGTATGCGCACCTCAAGCACCTCAACGAAAACCCGTGGTGGATCGCAGCGCTGATCTCCTGGGGCATCGCGCTGTTCGAATACCTGATCCAGGTCCCCGCCAACCGGATCGGCAACAGCGAGATGAGCCTCGCGCAACTGAAGATCCTGCAGGAAGTCATCACCCTTACCATCTTCGTGCGCTTCGTCATTTTTTACATGGATCAGCCGCTCAAGCTTGACTATTTGTGGGCCGTACTGTGTATCCTAGGCGCCGTCTATTTCGTGTTCCGCTCATAACACGCCCATGTCAGCTCAAAGCATCACCCGTCGCCTGACCCAAGCCGACCTCGCCAAGTGCTATCAAGCTGGTGAGAAAGTCGTCATGTTCACCTGCTACGACGCCAGCTTTGCCCGCCTGCTCGACGGCGCCAGCGTCGACGTGCTGCTGATCGGCGATTCGCTGGGCAACGTCATCCAGGGCCACGACACGACGCTGCCGGTGACCGTCGCCGATATCGCCTACCACACGGCGGCGGTCAAGCGCGGCAGCGACCGTCCCTTCATCATCGCCGACATGCCCTTCGGCAGCTACCAGGAAGCGCCGGAGCAGGCCTTCCGCAACGCCGTCACGCTGCTGGCGGCCGGGGCGCAGATGATCAAGCTCGAAGGCGGCCGCGAAATGGCTGGCACGGTAGCCTTTCTGGTCAGCCGCGGCATTCCGGTCTGCGGCCACGTCGGTCTGACCCCGCAGTCGGTGCATGCCCTCGGCGGCTACAAGGTGCAGGGCAAGGGCGAAGCCGCTGCGCAACGCGTCAAGGACGATGCCCAGGCGTTGCAGGACGCCGGTGCGACGATGATCGTCCTCGAAGCAATCCCGGCCGTGCTGGCCACCGAAGTCACTGCCCAGCTGAAGATCATCACCATCGGCATCGGCGCCGGCAAGGACTGCTCCGGGCAGGTGATGGTGCTGCACGACGCCTTCGACATTCCGCCGGGCAAGAAAGCCAGGTTCGTCCGCAACTTCATGGACGGTGCCAGCAGCATCGCCGATGCCGCCGCCCGCGCCGTCGCCGCCGTCAAGGGCGGCAGCTATCCGGCGCCCGAGCACACCTACACCGGCTGACCACCGAGCGAGTCCCCGACAATGCGAATCCATTCCAGCATCGCCGACCTGCGCGCGGCGCTCACGGGGCGCGGCCGGGTCACTTTCGTGCCGACCATGGGGAATCTCCACGCCGGCCACATCAGTCTGATGGAACAGGCACGCGCCCACGGCGACACGGTCGTCGCGTCGATTTTCGTCAATCGCCTGCAATTCGGGCCGAACGAGGATTTCGACAGGTACCCGCGCACTTTCCAGGCCGATTGCGACAAGTTGGCCGCCGCTGGCGTCGACGTCCTGTTCGCGCCGACCGAGACCGACCTCTATCCTGAACCCCAGGAGTATGTGGTCGAGCCACCGGCCATCCAGCACCAGCTCGACGGCGAGTTTCGCCCGGGACATTTCCGCGGCGTCGCCACCGTCGTCCTCAAGCTGTTCAACTGCGTCCAGCCAGATGCGGCTGTCTTCGGCAAGAAGGATTACCAGCAATTGATGGTTATCCGCAACATGACCCGCCAGTTCGCCCTGCCGATCGCCATCATCGGCGGCGAAACTGTCCGTGCAGACGACGGCCTGGCGCTGTCGTCACGCAACGGCTACCTGAGCGCCACCGAACGCGCCGAGGCGCCGCGCCTGTTCCGGGAATTGAAGCGAATCCGCGATGCTCTCAGGCAAGGTGAGCAAGACACGACCGAACTGGAAAACGCCGCGGTGGCCGCGTTGACCGCAGCCGGCTGGAAAACCGACTATGTTGCGGTGCGGCAACAGGCCGACCTGTCGCCGCCGCAAGGCATCGGCGTTCCGCTCGTCGCGCTGGCCGCTTCCCGCCTCGGCAGCACCAGACTCATCGACAATATCGAGATTTGATGCACTTTTTCGGGGCGCAAAAAGCCGTTGACAGAGGGTTCAGTGCCGCTACAATGCGCTTCCCCAAACCATCTGGATGAGTGAAACCATGCAGAGAACGATGTTGAAATCCAAGTTGCACCGGGTGACGGCAACCCATGCCGACCTGCACTACGAGGGTTCTTGCGCCATCGACGAAGATTTGCTGGATGCCGCCAAGATCAGGGAGTACGAACAGATCGACATCTGGAACGTCAACAACGGCGAGCGTTTCACCACCTATGCGATCCGCGCCGAACGCAGTTCCGGCGTCATATCGGTGAATGGTTCGGCCGCCCGTCGCGCCGCGCCGGGTGACATCCTGATCATCGCCACGTTTGCCGCCTACAACGAGGTCGAGCTGGCCAAGTACGCGCCGGAACTGATCTATGTCGATTCGCAGAACCGCATCACCCGTCGCGGACACCATATTCCGATGCAGGCCGCCGCCTGAGCGGCCACTTGTAATCTGTATCACGAAAGCCCACTGTGGCGGGTTTTCGGTCTTTGTGTACAATGGCTCGTGATCGTCCGATAGCGGAGAGATGACGATGGCCGTTGTATTTGCCAAGACCCCAAAGGGATATGAGGAGGTCGCCTCCAGGTCCGGTAGGCTGACACCCCGAGTGCGGCGGCTGCTGATTTTCGTGGATGGCAAGCGCAGCGTCGATGAATTGCGCGGCATGCTGCAAAGCGATGACTTCCAGCACACGCTCGGCGGGCTGGAGGAAGAAGGCTACATCGCAGTCAGTTCGGCGATCGGCCCCCACGTCACCACCAGCATGCCACCTGCGGTATTGCCATCGATCGCCACCTTCGGCGAACTGCCCGCGACACCGGATCCACTCCGCCTGCAGCAGGCCCGCAACTTCATGAGCAATACGGTGAAATCGTTCGTTGGCACGCTCGGAACCAGTTCGCTGCTCGAACGCATCGAGCGGGCCGATGGCCACGAAATCCTGCGCAGCCTCTACGACGAGTGGTACCAATCAATCTTGACGTCTCGCGATGGCAAGCGCGAGGCTGAGAACCTGCGCACCAAACTGCTGGCCGTCATCTGAGCCGCGCTCCGATCACTCGGCCTCGCCGACAAGCTTCGGCTTGCGGCTGCGGGGCGCACGGGCAACCCGTTTCGCCGCTGGCTCTGGCGCCCCTGCCGCTGCATCACGCTCAGCCACAATAGGCACCGAAGCCCCGGGAGCGGCCGCCGCATGGCGAGGACCACCGCCACCCCGGCGCGACTTGGCGGGCTGATTTTCCTCAGCTACTGGAGGTGCGGGGTCACCGGCCGTTGCCGGCGGCAGCGCCATGGGTGCTGGCTCGGACGCGGAACCCGACCCCGCGCGCGACGGCTCCCTGCCTTCCTTGAGCGCGCGACGACCGCCGCCACGGCGACGACCAGGGCTTTTCGCCTCGCCTTCAGCCGCCAACTCGAGTTTGGGCCCCTCAGAAACGTCGACCGCAGCACTCGACAGCGCAACCGGCGGGGTCACCACGTCGCTCACGGTCTCGTCGCTCGAAGTCGGATGTGTTGCGACCCGGGTCACATAGGCTCCCGACTTGTCGTCCCGCCCGAATCCAAGCAAGCCGCGATTCGCCGCTTCTTCAAGGAGGTTGCCGAAACTTCGGAAGCCGAAGTAGGTCTCGTTGAAACCCGGGTTGCGCCGCTTGATGACTTCCTTGAGCACCGAGGCCCAGATCCGCTCGCTTTCGCCACGGTCAGCAATCATGTCGGCGAAAGTCTCGGCCGCCAGCTCGACCGCCTTGGTCTTGCGCGCTTCCAGCTTCTCGCCGCGGCTTCCGTCCTCTTCCGTCGCGCGCCGCTGGGCTGCATCGCGGCTGCCGCGGCGGCCGCCGTTGCGCTCGCGCACCAGATCGTCGTAATAAATGAATTCGTCGCAGTTGGCGATCAGCAGATCGGAACACGACTGCTTGACGCCGACGCCGATCACCCGCTTGGCGTTCTCGCGCAGCTTGGAAACCAGCGGCGAGAAATCCGAGTCGCCGCTGATGATGACGAAGGTATCGACGTGCAGCTTCGTATAGCAGAGATCGAGTGCGTCGACGACAAGGCGGATGTCCGCCGAATTCTTGCCCGACTGGCGGACATGCGGGATCTCGATCAGTTCGAAATTGGCCTCGTGCATCTGTGCCTTGAAGGCCTTGTAGCGCTCCCAGTCGCAATAAGCCTTCTTGACCACGATGCTGCCCTTGGCGAGCAGGCGCTCGAGCACCGGCCGGATGTCGAACTTCTCGTACTGGGCGTCGCGCACACCGAGGGCGATGTTCTCGAAATCACAAAAGAGCGCCATGCTCGCGGTATCGTCCGATACGGCCATGAAATGCTTTCAACCTGATAATAATTTGACAGTATACCGCCGCCACAGCTCAACCGTATCGTCGTTTCCTGGCGAACAGCAAAGCTCCGCGCCTGCCGACCATTGACCGCGCCGCCGGGTACCTTCGGCAAGGGAAGGCAGCATCGCGCGCGCCACCCGGTCGATGGTCCCGCGCAAGTTCTGACGGGAAGCTTTTCTTCTCCCGGAGTCTATCCCGGCCCCTGTTAGCGTTTACAATGAAGTCCCTCCCAGCCGATGACATCCTTCCAGATTGCCGGCATTGCCCGCTAGCGTCGCTTCCTGAAATCAACCATCTCGAGCCGCAGTTTCCCATGGAAAAACTTTCCGCCATCGTCTTGTGCTTCGCTCTGCTTTTGGGGGGATGCTCCGAGCCGCCCACCTTCCATGCGACCAGCCTTTCCGGTGCCGACTGGGGCAAGGACTTCAGCCTCACCGACCCGAGCGGGCAGCCGCGGCGTCTGGCCGACTTCAGGGGCAAGGTCATTGTTCTCTTCTTCGGCTATACCCAATGCCCCGACGTCTGCCCGACGACGCTGGCCTCGATGCGTGACGCCATAAAGCTTCTTGGCGCCGATGCGGCGCGGGTGCAGGTACTTTTTGTCACACTGGATCCGTCGCGCGACACACCTGAACTGCTGGCCGCTTATGTTCCCTTGTTTGACCAAAGTTTCATTGGCCTCCGGGGTGACGATGCAACCATCGCCGCGTTGGCCAAGGAATTCAAGGTCTTCTACACCAAACAGCCGGGGCCGACGCCTGACACCTACAGTATTGATCACTCGACTGGAAGTTACGCCTTCGATCCGCAAGGACGTCTGAGGCTGCTGCTGCGCCACGGCGAGACACCCGCCAATGTCGCCGCCGACCTAAAACTGCTGCTGGCCGGCAAGTAACCTTCTGGAAACCACATGAAATTCATTCTCATCCTGCTCGCCGCCCTTTCGATCCCGGTGGCTGCCGCGCCAGGCAGCAGCGAAATCAACCTGGATATCGGCACGCCACCGGTCATGGTCGCCAAACATACGCTGGCTCAGCGCTCTTCACGGCTGATTCGATTTTATGAAGCCGGCGTCATCGGCCTTGGCGACGACGGGATGGTCAAGATACACGATGGCAGCCGACTTACCCTGACGCAGAGACAGATCGCCGAAAAGCTCATCGACCAGGAAAATCCGGAGCGCAACTCCCTGATCTATGCCATTGCCGAAGCGCATGGCGGCAAGGAAGCCCAGCCGGCAGTGCGCGCGGCACAAGTAAAACGCTGGAAGGATCAATTCCACTCGGGCTGGTGGATAGAGGACGCGCAAGGCAACTGGTACAAGAAGCCGTAGCGTAGTGCTGGCGAGCCCCTGCGACAACTTGTCGCAGGTAGCCCCGCAGGTCACTGTCTATAATTCGCCCCAATCACATCATCAAGGAGATTCGCTTGAAAGCTCGACGCTTGATTCTGGCATCCGCCCTGCTTGCCCTCTCTGCAACGACCGCTTTCGCCGGCGACATTGAAGTCAAGGTGCCCTGGGTACGCGGCACCGTCGCCGGGCAAACGGCGACTGGCGCGTTCCTGGAAGTGACCAGCAAGTCGGGAGCTGCGCTCGTCGGCGCGGCCAGTCCGGTCGCCGGCGTGACCGAGATCCACGAAATGAAGATGGATGGCGGCGTCATGAAGATGCGCGCCATCGCCCGCCTTGACTTGCCCGCAGGCAAGCCGGTGCTGCTTGGGCCGGGTGGCTATCACGTCATGCTGATGAATCTCAAGCAGACGATCAAGCCCGGCGACGCGGTCCCGCTGACGCTGCAATTCGAAGGCAAGGACAAGAAGCCGGAGATGATCGAAGTCGTCGCCGAGGTGCGTGACCTGACGAGCAAATCACCCGCGCCGAATACGCACCAGCACTGAAACCCAAGCTTGTCGCCCGCCCCTCACATGGTTTTCGACGGCGCATCGCACATGGCACATGGGGCAACGCTAGTCGCCTGAACCAAGTGCCAGTTCAGGTTGGGTCCAATGGATCCGCCCAACAAAAAAGGCGCCTGCAGGCGCCTTTTTGCTTCGTGCCCGGCAAAGATCAGGCCGCAGCCAGCGCCTTGATCTGGGCCGACAGGCGGCTCTTGGTGCGCGACGCCTTGTTCTTGTGGACGATCTTCTTGTCGGCGATGCGGTCGAGAACGGCAACCGACTGCTGGAAGACGCCCTGAGCGGCGGCTTTGTCGCCCGCTTCGATCGCCTGGCGCACGCGCTTGATCGCGGTACGCAGGGCCGAACGTTGGCTGGCGTTGTGGGAGCGCTGCCCGTCAGCTTGACGGGCGCGCTTGCGGGCTTGAGCGGTATTGGCCATTGAATGATTTCGCTATACAGTTTGAGAAACAAGCCGCGCATTATACCGAAAACGCAACATGGTTCAAGTCGGAATCAAGTGTTTGGCGGTTACCGCCGGGCACGTTCAATCGACCGACCGTCGTGTCATCGAACCATGGCGCCATCACCCGTATAGAATCAACCCAAACTAATAGAGGTGTATTCATGATTGCCAATAGAAGCAAGGGCTTCACTTTGATCGAACTGATGATCGTTGTGGCGATCATCGGCTTGCTGGCGAGGATTGCGTTCCCGTCCTATCAGGACTACGTCAGGCGCGGCAAGATCGGTGAGGCGACGTCCGAACTCGCGGCATTCCGCGCCCGGCAGGAGCAGTACTTTCAGGACAACCGGACTTACGTTTCTGGCGGCACGACCTGTGGCGCAACATTGCCCGGTGGCACAAAATATTTCACCTATACCTGCACCGGCACAGCTACAACCTACACTGGAACCGCAACCGGTGTGGCGGGCCAAGGCATGAATGGATTCACGTTCACCATTGACCAAAACAATGCCAAGACGACCACATTCCCGGGCGTCTCGGGAACACCAGCTTGCTGGATCTACAAGAAAGGTGACTCATGTTGACCCCTCCTCTCCGCCCGGAATGGCAGCGAGGCTTCACCATCACCGAGTTGATGATCACGGGTGCTGTCCTGGCGATACTGGCTGCGATCGCCTTGCCTTCCTTCAATCAGTACATCGTCAAGAACCAGATCAAGGCGTCCGCCGAGGCCATCCAGAACGGTGTGCAATTGGCGCGTGGCGAAGCCGTTCGCCTCAATGCGAAGGTTCGTTTCGCGCTGGGGACGGCAACCGGAGCTTCGTCATGGAGCGTCAATATCGATAGCAGCGGCGCGCTGGTCCAGCAGTCACGTGCCAGCGGGGAAGGCGGCTCGACTGGCGTCACAACGACGACGACGCCGGGTTCGGCAACCCAAGTCACCTTCAATGGCTTTGGCCGGGTGGTGGCTAATTCCAATGCGTCTGCCACGCTGACAGACGTCGACGTGTTGGTGACCGGCGGCCCTGCAAATTCGACGCTCAGGATCCAGATCTCGAGCCCCGGTGGTCGGATTCGCATGTGCGACCCGAGCGTAACCAGCACCGCCGATACGCGGAGATGCCTGTAATGAGACAATCTTCGCCAAAATCCTCGCAAGCCGGCATGGCCCTGATCGAAGCCATGGTGGCCATATTCATCTTTTCCATCGGCATTCTGGCTGTCATCGGCATGCAGGCGGTTGCGGTCCGCACCGCTTCCGACGCCAAGTATCGCGCGGACGCCGCCTTCCTGGCAGACCAGGTCATCGGCCAGATGTGGTCGGACCAGGGGGCTTCAGGTCAAGGCAATCTCGCAAGCTATGTTACGGGGGCAGCAACCGTTGCGCTAGCACTTGGTTGCAACACCACAGTCACCACCACTGCGAATGCCAATGGACTCGCCTGGCTGAGGACGGTTGCCAGCACCCTCCCTGGGGCGGACATCACGCGGCAGAGTATACAGATCACCAACACTAACCAAGTCACGGTAACCATCTGCTGGCAGACGGCACCGGGCGCCACGAGCTATCACAATCATGTCATCACTGCGCGCATCAACAACAACAGTTAAAGGCCCGTCGCCCGCACATCGCAGCACGGCGGCGCAAGGTGGCTTCAGCCTGATCGAGCTGATGGTCGGCCTAGCCGTCGGCCTGATCGTCATTTTGGTGGTTACCCAGACTCTGGCGATATTCGAAGGCCAGAAAAGAACGACAACCTCCGGCGCCGACGCCCAGCAGAGCGGCTTGCTCAGCCTTTTTTCCATCGAGCAGGACGTCCGCAACGCGGGTGCCGGCTTCAATTCCATACAAGCCTTCTCGTGCGTCAACTTCTTCTCGTACTACAAGGCCAACGCGACCGCAACGGCAACGACCAATCAATCGTTTACGCCGGTCCCGGTCCTGATCCAGGATGGCGGGACAGGCCCCGGAGCCAACAGCGACCAGATCATTGTCCGCACCGGATCCAACTTCATCGGCTCGGTGCCGTCACGGTTGCTGAATCCTCTGGCCTCTGCAACGCCGCCATTCAGCCTTGTCGTCGAGCGAACCTATGACTTCACGACCAACGACCTTGTTGTTCTGGTTAACCCGACCTTCACGAACTGCACGCTGATGCGCGTGACCGGGATCAACCTGCCGCTGCGCCAACTGGACGTCGCCAGTGGCCAATATCCTGAGTACAATCCGGCAACACTGCCGACCCTGACGCCTCCCTGGCCAACCAGTTTTCCGCAGAATTCCTGGGTATTTCGTGTCGGCACCACGACCGGCGGTGGCGTCGGCAGCCGCACCTATTCGATCGACGCCAACCGGAGCCTGCAGGTCGTCGACTCCGCCAATCCCGCCACACCGGACATTCTCGCCAACGGCATCGTCAATCTGCAGGCGCAGTACGGCCTATCCAACACCGCCAACACCAAGGATGTAACGTCCTGGGTCAATGCGACCGGCGCCTTTGTCGATACGACGCTCACCGGAGCCGGCGGCGTAGCCGACCGGCAGCGCATCAAGGCGATCCGCCTGGCCATCGTCGCGCGCAGCAGCAATCGTGAACCCGGTCTGGTGACCACTCAATGCACGGCAATCGACAACGCCATTCCCCCCGTCAGGCCTGACTGCGCATGCCAGGGCGCAACGACCAATTACGGCCCCTGTGCCTGGCGCGACATTGGCGGAACTGCCGGTCCGCGGATCGATCTGCGCAGCGCTGCCGGCGACACCGAGTGGCAGCACTACCGTTACAAGGTCTATCAGACGATGATTCCTCTCCGCAACTCACTCTGGCCCTACTGATGAGCTTACCTTTCACTTCCAACCCACATCCCGCGAGGCGATACGCGCCGTGTGCGGCGATGGTCACCCAGAGGGGTATCTCGCTGTTCATCGCGATGGTGACGCTGGTTCTCATCACGCTGGCCGGCATCGCACTCGTGCGCTCGGTCGATACGGGTGTGCTCGTTGCCGGCAACCTGGCGTTCAAGGAAGCGACGCACTCCACCACCAGCGTCGGCATCGAGGATGCGGCAACGTATCTCACCGGGACCGTCGTCTCCACGGGCAATCCAGGCAACGCCAACGTCCCGGGAGGTTGCGCCAATGCCGTCTCGTCATCGAGTCTGGGAACTTGCCGGTACTATGCACGTATCCAGTCCGTAGACACGGATGGCATCCCCTTCATAGATTGGACATCCACCGGCAACATTCCACCCATTTACCTCAACGGCAGTTATGCGGTGGTAGCGACAGCAGCGCTCAGTACGTATCAGGTTCAAAACGTTATCGAGAGACTGTGCACGGCAGACATGTCGGTCCCCGTCGTGCTCAACTATCCTGCCCAAATGGATCGATCGGCGGATCGTTGTCATACCGACACCAGCGACCCGGGGGGCAGCAAGAAGGGGGGCAGCACGATACAACCAGACCTGCTCGTGGCGGTAAAGTACAGAGTCACAACACGGGTGACCGGACCCCGCAATGCCGTCTCAATTACGCAGACCGTTATATCGTATTGATCGGAACCTTTGCAATTTCGCAATTCAACTACCGAGCCAGCGTTCCGCACAGGAGTAAGCCAGATGAAATCACGTTACCCAAAATTCAGCCGCCAGGTGATGGCACGGATCATGGTCATGGCATGGATAGGCATGGAAATCAGCCGGCCGGCACTTGCCGCCACCGATATTTCGGATATCCCGATGGCCGTCCTGAGTTCGGTCAAGCCGAATGTGATGATGACGCTCGACGACTCCGGGTCGATGCAGTTCGAGGTCATCCCGGAAAGTTCGCAGGTCTATCTGACGTTTCCACGGCCAACGACGCTCTATGGATCAACGTACTACAGCTACGGAACCTACGACCAGATTCCGCGATTTGACCTGAATAACGACTATTCGCGTTGCTATCGCAATGCGCAGTGCAACCCGATGTATTACAACCCGGCAACGCGCTACCGGCCATGGGTTCTGACTACCAATACGAACAGTTCCCAACTGATGGCAAACGCTGTGCCGGGTGCGGCCTGCAACAACCCTTACGCCTGCTCCGGGGGAACATCAGAAGGCACGTTTGCGTTGAACGTCAACCAGACATACACCCGCAACTGGGTCAACAATGGCGGAGGTTCGACCAGTCAGTCTGTGACTTTCTACCCGGCAACCTATTTCAAGTACACGGGTAGCGGCGCGGCTCCGACCACCGTCGGCGCCGCCAACAATACCGCGGCGAACTTTACGAAGGTCGAAATCAAGTTAGCGAACGCTCCCTTCCCCAAGTCCGCCGCCCGGACCGATTGCGCGGGCAGCACCTGCACCTATGCCGAGGAAATTCAGAACTTCGCCAACTGGTATTCGTACTATCGATCGCGGATTCTGACTGCGCGCGCGGGGATCGGGCGCGCCTTCGCGAAGCTCGATGACAGTTCGATGCGCATCGGTTTCGCTGCCATTAACAAAGGCTCGGCATCAATAGACAGCGTGAATACTGGCACGATCGTCAACGGCGTCCGGCTTTTTACCGGCGCTGACCGCACCCAGTTCTTCAGCACGCTCTACGGCTACTCGATACTACCGGTGGGCACGCCGTTGCGTCTCGCGCTCGACGATGTCGGCCAATACTTCAGTCGTACCGACGACCGCGGCCCGTGGGGGCAAACCCCGGGAAGCACGGGCGGCACGCAACGCGCCTGCCGACAGAACTTCAACATCCTGATGACCGATGGCTACTGGAACGGCGCTGGCGCCAACACGGCCACGGGCAATGTCGACAACGCGTCGGGCGCCACGATCAGCCGGCCGGCCGGATCGACACAGACGCCATTGACCTACCAGTATACGCCCGGCAACCCGTACAACGATTCGTATAGTAATACGCTGGCCGACGTTGCCATGTACTACTGGAAAAATGACCTCCGCAGCGGTCTGGACAACATCGTTCCGTCGGATTCAAGCGACCCAGCATTCTGGCAGCATCTCGTCAACTACACGATCGGGTTTGGCGTCACCGGCACGATTTCCAGCTCGGCCATCGCCTCTGCCTTTACGTCCACCCCACAAACCATCAACTGGCCCGACCCCTCGGTATCAGACCCCAACAAGATCGACGACCTCGCACATGCGGCCATCAACAGTCGGGGCGGCTATTACAGCGCGGCAAGTCCAGACCAGTTCGCCGCGGCCCTGGATGCCGCGCTGGACGATGTCATCGCCCGCACCGGTGCGGCGGCGGCGGTCTCCGTTGCGAATACGGACGTTTCAATCGATAACATTTCTTATGCATCGAGCTACAACTCGGGCAACTGGAGCGGACAACTCACAGCCTACCCGATCGACCTTACGACCGGCGTAGTCCTCACTACCGCTAACTGGACAGCCCAGAGCCAACTCAACTCCCGGACGACGGCTCGCAATATCGCCACTTACTCCGGTTCCACCGGCATCCAGTTCCAGCCGAATTCCGCCGTGACAACAACCAAGTTGACAACAACCCAGGAGGCCACGCTCAACTCGGCCACGACGCCTCCCGGACCCTCCGACGGCGCCGCCGTTCTCGACTACATTCGGGGCAACAGGGCCGGCGAAGGAACTTCGTACCGGACACGCGCGAATCTCCTTGGTGATATCGTCAGTGCGGAACCTGTCGTCGTCACGACTCCGGCCTTCTCCTATGGCGATGCCGGCTACGCAACATTCAAGGCGGCTCAAAGTGTTACCGCCACCACAACGCCCCTGTTCACCCCGACCCGGATCAAGACCGTTTTTCAAGGCGCGAATGACGGAATGGTTCACGCCTTTCTGGCCGTCGACGGTTCCGAAAACTGGTCCTACATCCCGAGTTTCTTTCTCTCGACAACCGCTCCGTCGCAACTGCGCAGCTTGAGCGACAAGGACAACTTTGCCCACCATTTCTTCGTTGATGCGACACCGGCGGTTGGCGACGTCGATTTTGACAAGACCAGCGTGCATCCGGCAGGCACCTCACCCACACCAGTCCCGACTTGGAGGACCATCCTTGTGGGCGGCTTGGGCAAAGGCGGACGGGGCTATTACGCGCTCGACGTGACGACCCCCACGGTCGGTGTCACGACACCTGAGGCCGATGCCGCAAGCAAGGTACTCTGGGAATTCCCGGTAGCCACCACCACTTACGGTGCCATCAGCAACGTCACGAGACCGATCGGCTCGGCAACGACCGGATCGCTGGCCATGAATATCGACAAGGTTGGCTACACCTACGGGAAGCCCGTCATCGTCAAGACCCAGGCACACGGCTGGGTGGCACTGGTTACCTCGGGCCTCAACAATGGCACCGGCACTGTCGCACAGGGCACCGGCGGAGATGGACACGGTTATCTGTTCGTGCTGGATGCAATGACCGGGGCGCTGTTGCATGTCTTCGACACGGAAGCGGGCACGGCAGCCAATCCGAGCGGCCTTGCCCACCTCAGCGCCTTTGTCCAGAACCCGCAACTGGACAACACCGTTCAGTACGTCTATGGCGGTGATCTGCTCGGCAATGTCTGGCGATTCGACCTGAACAGTGCAACCGTGGCAAACTGGAAGTTGCAGAAGCTTGCTGCGCTGGTGGATGGATCGGGCAATGCCCAGCCAGTGACCACCGAGCCGGAGCTGGCCGTGATCCAGGTTGCCGGTATCGACAAGCGACTCGTCTATGTCGGAACCGGCCAGTACCTTGGCCAGTCGGATATCCCCGGCGCCACGGCACAGGCAAGTTATACCCAGACGATGTATGCCCTGGTCGATAGTCTGGCCAACCTGTCATCGGGAAGCAGCCCCGTGATCACGCCACTGCGCAGCAACCTGCAGTCACAGACCTTGTCCGCCGTGACCCCGGCCACGACCCCGCCCACGCGTACCACGGGAACAACTGTGACACCCGTAAACTACACCAGCCAGCAGGGGTGGTATGTTGATCTGCCGGATACCGGCGAGCGAATCAACACCAACCCGGCGCTGGCTCTCGGCGCGCTGTATTTCACCAGCAATATCCCGAATTCCGACCCGTGTTTGCCGGGTGGCAGCAGCTGGCTGAACATTCTGGACTACAAGAACGGAACAGCAGCGACCCCGCTGGCTGCATCCACGTCGCTTGGCAACAGCTTGGCCAGCCGCCCGATTCTGGTTCAGTTGGCGAATGGTCAGGTGAAGGTTATTGTTCGCCTTTCCAACGCGACAACGACAACCCAATCCGGGAAGGGAACCGGCTTTACCTCCGCAATTCGGCGGCAAAGCTGGAAGGAAATCAAGCGGAACTGATGGGCCTGAGTGCAGAAAGCCCCCACCAAGAGGTGGGGGCTTTTTTGTGCGGTGCGACGGGCGCCCCAGTCAAGGATGTCGCCGTGCTAGACCAGCTCCTTTGGCAGCGGAAATGAAACGCTCTCTTCGACACCAATCGCCTGCGACACCTCGGCAGCGGTCAGCAGGCTGATACGGTCGACGACCCGCTGAACCAGAATTTCAGGTGCGGATGCGCCGGCAGTCACGCCGATCCGCTGCTTGCCTTCAAGCCAGTCCGCTTCGATTTCATCCGGGCCATCGATCAGATAGCCAGCGACACCGCGGGTCATCGCCACCTCCTTCAGGCGGCGCGAATTGGAGCTGTTCGGGCTGCCGACGACGATCACCAGATCGCACTGATCGGCCAACGCCTTGACCGCATCCTGGCGGTTCTGCGTGGCATAGCAGATATCATCCTTCTTCGGCCCCTGGACTTCGGGAAACTGCTCCTTGAGTGCGGCAATGACCACCGAAGCATCATCGACCGAAAGCGTGGTCTGGGTGACGAAGGAGAGTGCGTCGGGGGTGCCGACCTTGAGATTCCTGACGTCCTCCGGGGTTTCCACAAGATACATCCCGTCCCGGCTCTGCCCCATCGTCCCCTCGACCTCCGGGTGTCCCTTGTGGCCGATCATCACCACTTCCCGCGCCTGGTTGCGCATCTTGCCGACTTCGACGTGCACCTTGGTAACCAGCGGACAGGTTGCATCGAAGACTTTGAGGCCGCGTTGTTCGGCTTCGTCGCGCACCGCCTTGGAGACCCCGTGGGCGCTGAAAATGACCGTGCTGCCGGCCGGCACCTCGCTCAGTTCCTCGATGAACACCGCGCCCTTGGCGCGCAGGTCGTCGCAGACGAACTTGTTGTGGACGACCTCATGGCGCACGTAGATCGGCACACCGAACTTTTCGAGCGCGCGCTCGACGATGGCGATGGCCCGCTCGACACCGGCACAGAAGCCGCGGGGGTTGGCGAGGATGACTTGCATTTACATGATTCCAATGATTTCCACCTCGAAGCGGATCGTCTTTCCCGCCATCGGGTGGTTGAAGTCGAACAGGGCATGCGTCGCATCGAGTTCACGCAAAAACCCGGCAAAGCTGCCCCCGTTGGGTGCGGTGAATTCGACGACAGAATTCTCCTTGAGTTCCATGTCGGCCGGCAGTCCGCTGCGGGCGATTCGCTCGACGAGGCGCGGGTTGTGCTGGCCGAAGGCTTCATCGGGTTCGAGCTGGAAGACGAAACGCTCCTGCGCCGGCAGGCCGATCAGCACGTTTTCCAGGTTGTCGGCAAGCTGGCCGCTGCCCATTTGCAGGGTCGCCGGGCCCATGTCGAACGTGGACAGGAACTCGTCGCCATCGACCGTCGAGATCCGGTAATGCAGCGTCAGATAGCTGTCGGAACGCACCGTCGTCATACGCGTTTTTCCTCGTTTTTCTTGCCTGCTGCGGTCAACTGCTCGAAAACGAGCAAAACCGCCCCGACGGTGATGGCAGAATCCGCCACGTTGAAAGCCGGCCAATAGAAGCCGGCGGCATGCCATTGAATGAAATCGACGACCGCGCCAAAGCGGATGCGGTCGATCACGTTGCCCAGCGCGCCGCCCATGATCAGGGCCAATGCCAGCGACAACAGCTTTTGCTGCGGATGCTGGCGCAGCATGAACGCGATCCAGCCGGAAACGCCGATTGCCAGCAGCGTGAACAGCCACCGCTGCCAGCCCGGCTGATCGGCCAGAAAACTGAACGCCGCTCCCGGATTGTAGGTCAGCACCCAGTTCCAGAACGGCGCGACGTAAATCGTCTCGCCGAACCGGATGTTTTCCAGCACGAACCATTTGCTGAGCTGGTCGAGAATGATGACGAGCCCGGCCAGCGCATACCAGCGCTTGGCGTCAGGCACAGGTACGAACCTCGCCGGTGCCATGGAGGTTGCTTATACAGCGGCCACACAAGCCAGGATGTCCGGCATCGGCGCCGACGTCTTCGCGCAAGTGCCAGCAGCGCTCGCACTTGCCGTGGCTGGAAGCTTGGGCAGTCAGGGAATCGCTGTCGGCCCTTACAATCGTCACCTTCGAGCAGATCAGCACGAACTTGAGATCCTCGCCGAGCGACGCCAGTAGGTCGAATTTCTCGCCGCCACAATGTAGCGTCACTTCGGCCTGCAAGGAGGAGCCGATCTTGCCGGCTTCGCGCAGCTCTTCCAGCGCCTTGGCCACCTCGGCGCGGACCGCGCGAATCTGCGTCCACCTGGCCAGCAGATCGCCCTCGCCCTCCGGCTTGGGCAGGTCGTGCCAAGTGTGGAACATCACCGACTGCCCGGCGTCGCCGGTCAGCAACTCCCAGATCTCCTCGGCGGTGAACGCCAGAATCGGCGCCATCAGCCGGGTGAAGGCCTGCAGGATGTGCCAGAGCGCCGATTGCGCCGAGCGCCGGGCGCGCGAATCCGGCGCCGTGGTGTACAGGCGGTCCTTCAGGATGTCGAGGTAGAAGCCGCCGAGGTCTTCCGAGCAGAAGGTCTGCAGGGCCTGGACGACGCGATGGAACTCATAGCGTTCGTAATCAGCCAGGCAGCTTGCCTGCAATTCGCGGGTCAGTGCCAGCGCGTAGCGGTCGATTTCCAGCCAGTCGCCAACCGGCAGCATGTCGGCCTGCGCGTCAAAGTCGGAGACGTTGGCCAACAGGAAGCGCAGCGTGTTGCGGATGCGGCGGTAGCCTTCGACGACGCGCTTGAGAATTTCGTCGGAAATCGACAACTCGCCGGAGTAATCGGTCGCCGCCGTCCACAAACGCAGGATTTCGGCGCCCATCTTGTCGGAAACCTGCTGCGGCGCGATGACGTTGCCCTTGGACTTCGACATCTTGTGGCCCCTGCCGTCCACGACGAAGCCATGGGTCAGCAGTGCCTTGTAAGGCGCCCGGCCGTCGATCGCGCAACCGGAAAGCAGCGAGGACTGGAACCAGCCGCGATGCTGGTCGGAACCTTCGAGATACATGTCGGCTGGGTAGGCGAGATCGCCGGCGTGCGAGCCGCGCAGGACGTGACAGTGTGTGGTGCCGGAATCGAACCAGACATCGAGCGTATCCTTCATCTTGACGTACTGTTCAGCTTCGGCGCCGAGCAGTTCAGCGGCATCGAGCCTGAACCAGGCTTCGATGCCCTCCTTCTCGACACGCAGCGCGACCTGTTCGATCAGTTCGGCGGTCCGCGGGTGCGGCAGCGCCGTCTCCTTGTGCAGGAAGAAGGGAATGGGCACGCCCCAGTTGCGCTGACGGGAAACACACCAGTCCGGCCGGGTGCGCATCATGGCCTCCAGCCGGGCGCGGCCCCAGGCCGGGAAGAACTGGGTCTCATCAACGGCGCGCTCGGCGATCCAGCGCAGGGTCGAGGCGTCTTCGTCCTTCTTGTGTTCCATGCCGATGAACCACTGCGTCGTCGCCCGGAAGATGATCGGCGTCTTGTGGCGCCAGCAGTGCGGATAGCTGTGCTGGATTTTCTCCATTTTCAGCAGTCGACCGCAGCCATCGAGTTCCTGGAGGACCAGCGGATTGGCCTCCCAGACTGTCTTGCCGGCCAGTTCACCGACCGCCAACGCCGGCGTGTTGGGCAGAAACCGGCCGTCGCTGCCGACCGGATTGTTGACCGGCAGGCCGTAGCGCTTGCCGATGACGAAGTCCTCGGCTCCGTGCGCCGGGGCGGTGTGCACCAGGCCGGTACCGGCCTCGGTGGTGACGTGCGTGCCGCAGATGATGGCGACGTCGCGATTCTGGAAGGGGTGTCTGAGCAGTATCTGGTCAAGCCGGCTGCCTTCGCAAGACGCGACAGATTCGCCGGTCAGTCCGTAACGCTTGAGGCAGGCTTCGCCCAGCTCGCGGACCAGGATCAGCGCGCCCTTCTGGGTTTCGATGAGGTCGTAGGTCAGTTCCGGATGCACGCTGACCGCCTCGTTGGCCGGCAGGGTCCACGGGGTTGTCGTCCAGATCACCGCGAACGCCGGGCCGCGCAGGTGGGTCAGGCCGAAGGCAGCCGCCAGCTTTTCGGCATGGTTGGGGTGCACCTCGAAAGCGACGTCGATCGCCGGCGAGCTCTTGTCCTCATATTCGACCTCGGCTTCGGCGAGCGCCGAGCCGCAGTCCAGGCACCAGTTGACCGGTTTCAGGCCCTGATAGAGGTAGCCGCGCTCGAGGATCGTGCCGAGCGCGCGTATTTCGTCGGCCTCGGCCTTGAAACTCATGGTCAGGTAGGGGTTGTCCCAATCACCGAGCACGCCAAGGCGGATGAAATCCTTCTTCTGGCGCTCGACCTGCTCGGCGGCGAAGGCGCGCGAGAGTTCGCGCACCTTGTCGGCGGGAATCCCCTTGCCGTGCTGCTTCTCGATCTGGTGCTCGATCGGCAGTCCGTGGCAATCCCAACCCGGCACGTAGGGCGCATCGAAGCCAGCCAGCGTTTTTGCGCGGACAATGATGTCCTTGAGGATCTTGTTGACCGCGTGCCCGATGTGGATGTCGCCATTGGCGTAGGGCGGGCCGTCGTGCAGTACAAAACGCGGACGACCGGCGCAGATCTCGCGGATGCGCTGGTAGAGCTTCCTCTCCTGCCATTCGCCAACCCACTGTGGCTCGCGCCGGGGCAGGTCGCCGCGCATCGGGAAAGCCGTATCCGGCAGGTTCAGGGTATCTTTGTAATCAGGCATTGTGCTTGCTCACCGCTTGAAAAAGGCCCGCGCTGCCGCGGCGTCGGCCGCGATCTGCGCCTTTAGGGCATCGAAATTGGGGAATCGTTGCTCGCTGCGCAACTTATGCACGAAACGAACCGAAATGTGCGCGCCGTAGATGTCGCGGTCGAAATCGAACAGGTGCACTTCCAGCAGGGGCCGCGTACCGCCCACCGTCGGCCGGATGCCGAGATTGGCCACCCCGGGCAGAGGCTTGACCCCAAGGCCGCTGACTTCGACCGCAAAAACGCCGGTCATCGGCAGCGGATTGTGTCTGATGCGGATGTTCGCGGTGGCAAATCCAAGTTGCCTCCCTATCTTGTCGCCATGCGCAACCTGCCCGTCGATGATGTAAGGCCGGCCAAGCAGGCGGGCCGCCTGTTCCATGTCTCCCGCCACCAGTGCAGCGCGGACACCGGAACTCGACACTCTTTCGCCGTCGACCGTGACGCTGCCCATCGCCTGGACGGAAAAGCCATGCCCGGCGCCGGCTTGCTGCAAAAGGGAGAAGTCACCCGCCCGCCCCTTGCCAAAGCGGAAATCGTCACCGACGATCAAATGGCGAACGCGCAGGCCGCCCACCAGCACCTGTTCAATGAACTGCGTGGCGGTCAGCGCCGCAAACCTGGCATTGAAACGGCACACCATCGCCTGCTCGATGCCTGCCTCGGCCAGCAGTTCGAGCTTTTCGCGGAAGGTTGTCAGACGCGCGGGCGCCGAGGCAGGGCTGAAAAATTCGCGGGGATGCGGATCGAAAGTCAGAACCGTAGGCGGCAGGGAAAAATGGCGCGCGACACCGCCCAAGCGTTCCAGCAAGACGGCATGACCGCGATGAACGCCGTCAAAGTTGCCGATCGCCAACGCCGTCGGCCCCGGAAGCGGGCGCGAAAAACCGCGAAAGACGCGCATCTGATGCCCGAAAAAAGGGGCAATTATAGCGGCTTGCGCCCCCCCGCGCTCGTCCCAGGCTCCTGCGACGCACCAACCAGGCATGCGCGTAACGATCTTGAACAGGTCAGCGACCCGGCGACCAACTGCCGACGAAGATCGACCGCGGCCAAACTGGATGCGCCATGCGTACACGCGACGCACAAACTGTTGCAATCCGTTACTTGATTCGTGCCCGCAGCGCCGCTATCTTGCAGCCATGTGCTGGACTCGTTCAGCCTAGGCGGCCAACCTCTCCCCCTCCCAAAACCCGGCCGCCTCGAAAGCCCCTTGCCCCCTCAAGGGGCTTTCGCCTTTTTGCAACACAGGAGAAGCCGGGACAAATTAATTGTTGCGCCGCAGCAATGCTGCGTGTATAGTAGCGCTGTCTCCTCCTCCAGTCCTCTGGACGGATTTAAGCCCGCCTAGTGCGGGCTTTTTTTTCGGTGTTCGCACCCTGAACTGCCACCGCCATAGGGCTCGCTTGATCGTCAGTTCGCCGTGGGCGAAATGGAGCAAGAAGCCAGCCGCGATTTCCGTGGACAAAAAAAGGGTGCGTCACAGCGCACCCCAACCCCAACAGAGAACCCCCATGAAGCATTTGCTTCAGATGGGGAAATTATCGATACGCTGCCCACGTCAGGCGTTGACGCAGGTCAACCTTTCTGCCGTTTGTCGCTCTTTTCCGGTCCCGATAGCGGAATGTCCGGTCCGTCGTCGTCCATCAGGATCTTGAAGCCGGGACCTTCGAGATCGTCGAACTGACCGCTACGGACCGACCACCAGAAGACCACCGCGATCAGGAAGACGAGGATCACCGAAATCGGGATCAGCAGATAGATGCTTTCCATCAGTCAGTTTTCATGCGCTGGATGCGCAGCGAGTTGAGAACGACCAGCAGCGAACTGGCCGACATGCCGATCCCCGCCAGCCAAGGCGTGACATAACCGGCGATGGCGAGCGGCAGCGCGATGAAATTGTACGCGAATGACCACCATAGGTTCTGCCGGATGACCTGCATCGTCTTGATGGCCCGCCGCAAACCGTGGCGCAGATGATCCAGGTTTTCGGAAAGGAGCACGAAGTCGGACTGGGTTCGTGCCAGTTGCGCGCCGCCGCCCATGGCGACCGACACCTGCGCCTGGGCCAGGACCGGCGCATCATTGACCCCGTCACCGATCATCGCCACCACCGCGCCGCCCGCCTGCAGCGCCGTGACGCAGTCATGCTTGCCTTGCGGTGTGACGCCGGCGCGTACATCCGTTATGCCCAGTTGGTCCGCAACCCGCCGCGCCACCGCCGGCGCGTCTCCGGTCAGCAGCACCACCTTCCTTCCGGCAGCGAGAAGCTCGGCAATCAGCGCCGCCGACTCGGGACGGACCTCGTCGCCGATCCGGAACAGCGCCAGGCAGCCGGTGGCGTCTGCAAGCGCAACCACAGTGTCGCCGCTGTCAAGCCAGCCAGCGGCCGCCTCCGGGAAGGCGCCATTGCCGAGCGCCAGGGCATAGGCCGGACGCCCGATGCGGCAATTCCGCCCGGCGATCGTCGCCGCGATCCCCTGCCCAGGCTCGGAAACGATATCGGTCACCGACGGCAGCGCTGCGCCAGCCGCCCCGCGCAGCGCTGTCGCCACCGGATGTTCGGAGCTCTGCTCGAGGGCAGCGGCAACGGTCAGACACTCATCCCGCTCCAGTCCGCCCAGCACGACCACATCGACAAGTTGCATGCGCCCGGTGGTCAACGTCCCGGTCTTGTCGAAGACGAAGTGCGTTGCTCTGGCCAGCGTCTCGACGGCATGCCCCCGTGTGACCAGCAGGCCGTCCTTGGCCAGCGCGCCGGCGGCCACTGTCAGGGCAATCGGCGTCGCCAGCGAAAGGGCGCAGGGGCAGGTCACGACCAGAACCGACACGGTGATCCACAAGGCCCGGGAGGGATCCGCGAAATACCAGCCGACCGCAACCGCAGCGGCGGCGAAAAGCAGCGTCGCGACAAAATAGCTGGCGATGCGGTCCGCCATCTCGACGATGCGCGGCTTTTCGGCGGCCGCCCGTTCCATCAGGCTGATGATCGTGGACAGGCGCGTCCCCTTGCCGACCTGCTCGACCCGCACGATCAGCGGACTCTCGGCGTTGATCGTGCCGCCGGTCACCGGGTCGCCCGGCGATTTCGGCACCGGCCTGCTCTCGCCGGTGAGCAGCGCCTCGTCGGCGCAGCTCACGCCTTCGACAACCCGCCCGTCGGCCGGCACGAGGTCGCCGGCACGCACCAGCACGTAGTCGCCGGGGTGCAGATCGGCAACCACGTGCTGCTCGGTGCGGCGGTCGACCGGGAAATCCGGAATCTTTTGCGCAAAGGCAGGCAGCAGCCGGGCCAGAGCCTCGGTCACGCTCACGGCCTTCTGGCGCGCCGTCATCTCCAGATAGCGACCGCCGAGCAGGAAGAAGACGAACATGCTCACCGAATCGAAATAGACCTCGCCCGCCTGCCAGAACGTCGCCCAGCAACTGGCCACAAACGCCGCGCCGACGCCAAGGGCCACCGGAACGTCCATGCCGACCCGGCGCAACCGGAGATCGCGCCAGGCATTGCGGAAGAAGGGCGCGGCGGAATAGAAGACTACCGGCAGGGTCAGCAGCAGGCTGGCCCAGCGCATCATGCTCTCGACATCGGCAGTCATGTCACCGTCGGCGATGTACATCGGATAGGCGTACATCATCACCTGCATCATGCCGAAGCCGGCTACCCACAGGCGCCACAGGGCGTCGCGCCGCTCCTTGCGCGAGATCTCCTCGTTCTTCGCAGCGTCGTAGGGATAGGCGCGGTAGCCGATGGCGGCGATCGCGCCCAGGATATCGGAGAGCCTGATCCGCGACTCGTCCCAGCGCACCCGCGCCCGGCGCGTCGCATAGTTGATGTCCACTGCGATGATTCCCGGCAGCTTGCCGACATGCTGCTCGTTGAGCCAGATGCAGGCCGCACAGGTTATTCCCTCAAGGAGCAGCGACGCTTCGCGCTCGCTTTCCCCCAGCTTCTTGACGAAGCTCTTCTGGAAATCGGCGTGATCGTAGAGCACCAGTTGCTCGAAGATCGCCGGCATCGCCTCGCGCGGCGCTTCCGGCAACGAATCTCGGCTGCGGTAATAGTCCGCGAGGCCGTTGGCGACGATCGATTGCGCTACCGCCTGGCACCCGTAACAGCACATCGGGCGTTCTTCTCCACCCACCGCGACCGACAGTTCGAGATCATCCGGAATCGGCTGGCCACAGTGATAACAGGGAGCTTCAGACATGCAAATGGGAAAAGGCGCCGCAGCGCCTTTCCGGTCCAGGAGGCAGAGCCGCAGTATAGATTACTTGGTTCCCATGCGGATGGCACCGTCCAGGCGGATCACCTCGCCATTCAGGTACGAATTTTCAGCGATGTGCCTGACCAGCGCGGCAAATTCGGCCGGCCTGCCCATGCGTGATGGGAACGGCACCATCCGCCCCAGCGACTCCTGGACTTCAGGCGCCATGCCGAGCAGCATCGGCGTTTCCATGATGCCGGGCGCGATGGTCACGCAGCGGATCCCGCTCCTGGCGAGTTCGCGGGCCACCGGCAGGGTCAGGGCGACGATTCCGCCCTTCGATGCGGCATAGGCCGCCTGCCCCAGTTGGCCTTCGAAGGCGGCCACGCTCGCCGTATTGACGATCACGCCGCGCTCGCCGCCGGCATCGGGCTCGCTCTTCATCATCGCCTCTGCAGCCAGACGGATCATGTTGAAGGTGCCGACCAGGTTGATGCCGACTGTCCGCGCAAAGGTCTCCAGCTTGTGCGGCCCGTCGCGCCCGACTACCTTCTCGGCCGGCGCCACGCCGGCGCAGTTGATCAGCCCATGCAGCCCGCCGAATACGGAAATTGCCGTATTTACGGCGTTGACCGCACTCGCCTCGTCCGCCACATCGGTCTCGACGAAACAGGCGTTGGCACCGAGTTCGACCGCCAGACTATCGCCCGCCTCGCGGTTCACGTCGGCCAGAACCACCTTCGCGCCGGCGGTGGCCAACGCCCGCGCCGTCGCAGCCCCCAGGCCAGAGCCCGCGCCCGTCACCAGAAACACCTTGCCCGCGATCTCCATCAATGCTCTCCCAATGTTCGATTTGAATATGCCGCAGCGCAAGCTCAAGCGAGGCGGCACCGCACCCGCCAGAATACTAACCCGGACCCGCGGGATCAAGAACCATCGAACCTCCTTTGAGTACCATAAATTCGCCAACGACTACTAGACTTTTCCCTTCGAATATAGTAGAAATGTACCACTCCATCCACCGTCGCGTTTGATATTCAAACATGGCACCTCTCCAAACACCGCGAATCCGCGTCTTGCTGGTCGATGACCACCCAATTTCATCCTGGGGACTGGAAAGACTTCTGCTCAGCGCACACTCGCAAGTGGAACTGGTGGGTACCGCGAGTGATGGCAACGAAGCCACCCGGTTTATCTACGAGACCCCGATCAACGTGATCGTCATTAACCTTGACGGAGAGCTTCGTGTCGATTTGATTGCCGAGCTATGCTCCATTTCGCCAGCGCGAGTGGTGGCGCTGACCGGATCGCGGGATGTTTCCCTGCACGACGGTGCGATTCTGGCGGGTTCGCGTGGAGTGGTGGCCAAGAGCGAACCGGTCGAGTCGCTGATCAGTGCGATCGAAAAGGTCGATGAAGGCGAGTTCTGGATCGACCGTGCCGCAACTACGCGGATCTTTCTCCACCTCGCACAGAACAAGGTTCCGCACTTCACCACACCCGAAAATCAGAAAATCGACACGCTGACCCGGCGGGAACGGGAGACCGCATTGGAAATCACCAAGGATGCCGCAGCCAATGGCAAGATACTCGCGCAACGCCTTGGCATCAGCGAGAACACGCTGCGCAACCACCTGAACTCAATCTACGGCAAGCTCGGACTCTCCAGCCGACTCGAACTGTTTGCCTACGCCAAACTGCACCTCATTCCCGGCAAGGCCTGAGCGCCGATAGTGCCAAGGAGGCTTGCGCCCAGGCGCAAGCCTCTGAATTCGCTGGTGCTGCAGAGAGGAGTCGAACCTCCGACCTACTGATTACGAATCAGTTGCTCTACCAACTGAGCTACTGCAGCGGCACAGCGTAGAATTATAACTTTTGCACGTGCTTTCAGGCAACGCCGGCAATCCATGAATCTTCTGCGCGCCTTGGCGACGGTCAGCGGCATGACGCTGCTCTCGCGCATTCTCGGTTTCGTTCGCGATTTCGTCATCGCCCGCACCTTCGGCGCCGGCCTGGCGACGGATGCGTTTTTCGTCGCCTTCAAGCTGCCCAACCTGCTGCGCCGGATGTTCGCGGAAGGCGCTTTTTCGCAGGCCTTCGTGCCCATTCTCGGCGAATACAAGAACAAGCGCGGCGATCAGGAAACGCTGGTGCTGATCGACCATGTGACCAGCATCCTCACCCTGATTCTGTTCGCCGTGACCGCCATCGGCGTCGCCGCGGCACCGCTGCTGGTCTGGATCTCGGCGCCGGGCTTCGCCGCCGACGCCGGCAAGTTCGAACTGACCATACAACTCACCCGCATCACCTTTCCCTACATCTTCTTCATGTCGCTGGTCGCTCTTGCCGGCGGCATCCTCAACACCCTGAGCCGTTTCGCGCTACCCGCCTTCACGCCGGTGCTGCTCAACGTCGCCTTCATCGCCATGGCGCTGTTCGCCGTGCCGTACTTCGACCCGCCCGTTCTCGCGCTGGGCTGGGCAGTCTTCCTTGGCGGCGTGCTGCAACTGGCGATCCAGATTCCGGCTTTGCGCCGTATCGCCATGCTGCCGCGTCCGTCGCTGAACTGGCGCGCCGCCTGGCAGGACCCCGGCGTACGCCGCATCCTGACCCTGATGGGACCGGCGCTGCTCGGTGTGTCGGTGTCGCAGATCAGCCTGCTGATCAACACCATCTTCGCCTCGTTTCTGAAGACCGGCAGCGTCTCCTGGCTCTACTACGCCGACCGCCTGATGGAATTCCCCTCCGGCATGCTCGGCGTCGCGCTCGGCACCATCCTGCTGCCCTCGCTCTCCAAGTACCACGCCAGCGCCAACCACCTCGAATACTCGAAGCTGCTGGACTGGGGCCTGCGCCTGACCCTGCTCCTCGCCGCGCCGGCCGCCCTGGCGCTCGCCGTGCTCGCCGTGCCGCTGATCGCGACGCTATTTCACCATGGCGCGTTCACTGGCGACGACGTGTTCCAGACCCGCCAGGCGCTGGTCGCTTACAGCATCGGGCTGGTCGGTCTGATCCTGGTCAAGGTGCTGGCCCCCGGCTTCTACGCCCGGCAGAACGTCAGGACGCCGGTCAGGATCGCGCTGATCTCGCTCGTTGCCACGCAGGCGATGAACCTCGCCTTCATCGGCTGGCTGCAGCACGCCGGACTGGCGCTGTCGATCGGCCTCGCCGCCTGTCTCAACGCCGCCCTGCTCTATCGCGGCCTGCGCCGGCACGACGTCTACCATCCGCAGCCCGGGTGGACGGCCTTCTCGCTCAAGTTGCTGGCCGCGCTCGTCGTCATGGGCAGCGCGTTGTGGCTGGGCAGCGGCAGCGACGCCGCGTGGCTCGCCTATCCGCTGCCCGAACGCCTGATTCGCCTCGGTGTGCTGGTGGGTCTTGGCGTGATCGCCTATTTCGCTACACTATGGGTTTTCGGCTTTCGCCCGAACGACTTCAAGCGGCGCGCCGCCTAACCGGAGGAGAATCATTCGATGAAACTGACCAGCACCAGCTTTGCCGACGGGCAGAAAATTCCGGGCGCCTTCGCCTTCTGCATTCCCGACGCCGATCATCACGTCTGCCTGGGCAAGAACCTCAACCCGCATCTGGCATGGTCCGACGTCCCCGCCGGCACCCGCTCGTTCGCCATCATCTGCCACGACCCCGACGTGCCGAGCAAGGGCGACGACGTCAATCAGGAAGGGCGCAGCGTTCCCGCCTCGCTGCCGCGCGTCGATTTCTTCCACTGGGTGCTGATCGACCTGCCTGCTGCGGTCAACGCGGTAAAAGAGGGCGAATTCTCGGGCGACGTGACGCCGCGCGGCAAGCCTGGCCCGCAGGCCGCCCGCGGCGCCCGCCAGGGGATCAACAACTACACCGACTGGTTCGCCGGCGACAACGACATGCGCGGCGACTACTACGGCTACGACGGCCCCTGCCCGCCATGGAACGACGAGATCATTCACCACTACGTATTTACCGTCTACGCGCTGGATATCGAGCAGTTGCCGCTCGCCGGCAAGTTCGGCGGCCCGGAAGTGCGCGCCGCGATCGCCGGGCATGTCCTCGCCGATGCCTGCCTGACCGGCACCTACACGCTCAACCCCCGACTCGGCACCTGAGCCTGCCCGACAGCGTTTCGTCGGGCATTCCCGGATCAACCTCGGGCCGAGAACTCGCGCGTTTCGCCGCGATCATCGACTCGCTGCGCACCAATCGGACTTGTCCCGGTCCTCGGGGCGATCGCTGCGGCGTGGCTGCCCTTGATCACCGGTTCGCTGGCGGAGATCCAGGGCTTGACCGTCATCAGCTGCAAATTGCGCCGACATCGTCGCCGGTCGGATCTCGTTGGCGTTTGCAAGATCGGGGCATCTGAACCAAAAGCCAAATAATGCGCATGTCTCAATGGTAGACTGATAAATGTGAACAACCCATCACTTCAATCACCAGGCATACCATGGCAACCGAAATCGAGCTCAAGCTTCAGCTAACCGCGCAGACGGCGCGGCAGGTTCCCGCACACCCGCTGCTGGCCGGCATCAAGCCGCAGACCCAGCGCCTGCTGAATACTTATTACGATACGCCAGCGCTGGACCTGAACGCGCGTCGCATCGGCCTGCGCTTCCGCAAGAAGGGCGCACAGTGGTTGCTCACCGTCAAGTCGGCCGCCACGGTCAGCGGTGGCCTGGCACTGCGCCACGAATGGGAAAAGCCGGCCAAACCCGGGCAGTTCGACTTCAGCCACATAGACGAACCGGACTTCAGGGTCGCCCTCGAACAGGCCTTGCCACGCCTGCAAGCGATGTTCACCACCGACTTTCGCCGCACGACCTGGAACGTCCCGTTTGGTGAATCGTTGATCGAAATGGCCCTGGACCAGGGCAGCATCAAGTGCACCGGCCACGCCATACGCATCTGCGAGATCGAACTTGAACTCATCTCCGGTGTAATTGGCGACATCTTCGCTCTCAGCCACCACCTGCAGGAAACGCTGGACCTGCGCCCCGCCGTCATGAGCAAGGCCGAGCGCGGCTACGTGCTGTTCAGCGAGACCCCGCAGAAGCCGTTCCGCGCCAAGGCCACAGCGCTCAGCGCGGAGATGTCCCCGGTCAATGCCTTCCGTGCCATCGCACTGAGCTGCCTGGAGCAATTCCAGCGCAACGAATACGGCCTGCTGACCGCAAACAAAGACCCCGAATACGTCCACCAGGGCCGCGTCGCGCTGCGTCGCCTGCGCTCGGCGCTCAAGCTGTTCGCGCCGGTACTGCCGCCGGATTTCGTCGCCACCTATAGCCAGGCCTGGCAGGGTCTTGCCTGCGGCCTGGGCGACGCGCGCAACTGGGATGTCTTCCTCAGCGAGACGCTGCCGCCGATTCTCGCCGCCTTTCCCGACCACCGCGATGCTCGCCGCCTGCAGGCGGAGGCGGTGCGGCACGCCCAGCAGGCACGCACCGCGGCAGCACATCTGGTCGCCCAGCCGGACTACCCCCGCCTGGTCGTCGACTTCACCGCTGCCCTCTACGGCTTGCAGGATCGGCAAGCTCTGAAATTGCGAAAATTCGCCCGCAAGCGCTTGTGCAACCGCGCCCGCCAAGCCCGTCTTCTCGCCGAACGCGCAGCCAAGTTGCAGCCCGAAGAGCGGCACGAGATGCGCATCTGTTTCAAGAAGCTGCGCTATGCCGTCGAATTCTTCACCCCTCTGCTGGTCCCGAACCGGCTGCGAAGCTACCTGGCGTCCCTCACCCAGATCCAGGACGAGCTCGGTCTGATCAATGACCAAGTCACCGCCGGGACACTGGTCGGGCAGGCGCTGGCCAACCGCCCGGCGGGACCGGTCCATGGGTGGGTCGCCGGCCGGCACGAACTACTCGCGCACGAACTGCCGGAAGCGCTCGCTACCTGGCTGGCGCAAAAGGCGCCCTGGTAACGATGCGGCTTGTCCGGGCACGAGGCTACTCGAGCTTCGCGATTGCCGGCAGGAAGACTTCCGTCACCAGCACCTGCTGGGCGCCCAGTCGGTGCAGCGAGCGCCGCGCCCAGAGGCACGGTCCAGCCGCCCCGAGTGCCGCGGCGCGCTGATAGAGCGGATGGCGGGCATCGAGCCGCCGGTACTCGATCGCGCCACGCTTGAACCCGGGATACGAAAAGAGCAGCGAACCCAGCGAGCGACTGCCGAGGCGCGCCAGCCAACGCGTCAGACGACCTCTGGTTGCGGTCGACAGCACGGAATGGGCAAAAATCACCGGCACCCCGTCGCATTCGAGCACGACCTCGCGTACCCATGCCAGGCGCCGGCGCGCCATCTCGTCAGCCTGGGGCATATCCTTGCCGTAATCCAGAACGCGCACCTGAAAGTCGCGACACACCCTTTGGCAACGCGACGTCAACGATTCGGACTCGGTCAGCCACGAACGAAGGACGGGGTCTGGCCCGCCGCCAGCAAGCCGGGAACGCCATTTGCGGGATCTCATTATTGCGGCCGCGGCGCCTTGTCGATGCCGCCCAGCTTCACGCCGGGCTTGATCCCGCGCTGGGTGAACCAGCCCTGGTTCATCTCGAGCGCGTAGCGCGCCGGCTTCTTCGCGCAATGGTTGGATTCCGTCTGCGGCTGCATGTCCTCGATGTTGATGATGACGCCGTCGGCATCCACGAAGGCCACCGAAAGTGGGAGGTAGGTATTGCGCATCCACATGCAGTGCGTGTTCTCGCGGCCGAAGACGAAGAGCATGCCGCGCTGCGGCGGCATGACCCGGCGATTCATCAGTCCGACCTGGCGGTTCTGGTCGTTGGCGGCGACTTCCGCCTCGATGCGATGCATGCCGGCGGTCAACTCCATCACCGGCATCGATTCCTGCGCCCAGGATGCCGCCGCCAGCAGCAGGCCGGCGAGCGCGCCCCATGTTTTCCTATTCATCAAGACTCCCTAGCAAATCCTTGTAGCTGCCGTCGATCTTCCGCCACGCCCCCGGCGCCAGACCGTCCAGCGTCGCCGCCCCGATCGCGGCACGAATCAGGCGGAGCACAGGATACCCGATCGCCCCCGTCATCCGCCGCACCTGACGGTTCTTGCCTTCCGAAATGCGGATTTCCAGCCACGAAGTCGGGATCGCGGCGCGAAAACGGATCGGCGGGTCGCGCGGCCACAAGGCGGCCGGTTCGTCGATCCGGCGCACCCTGGCCGGGCGGGCGGTGAAATCGGCGAGCGCGATGCCGGCGCGCAGCCTGTCCAGCGCCGCTTCGTCGGGAATGCCCTCGACCTGCGCCCAGTAGGTTTTCTCCAGCTTGTGCTTCGGATCGGCGATCCGCGCCTGCAGCTTGCCGTCGTCGGTCAGGATCAGCAGGCCTTCGCTGTCGGCGTCGAGCCGGCCGGCGACATAGACGCGCTTGAGCGGAATGAATTCGGCGAGCGCCCGCCACTTGCCCTCCGGCGTGAACTGGCTGAGGACGCCGTAGGGCTTGTTGAGGAAAACGATCTTGGACACGCGTCTGGCTGCAAACGGCAATCTGTGATTTTCGCCCATTTTTGGCGGTCGACCCTAGGGCCAGCCTTTGATTTCATGGTCGCAACAGGCCCGGCGTTTTTCAGTGATAGAAGGCGTAGCCGATCAGGATTGCGCCGACCAGCCCGACGGCGTCGGCGATCAGGCCGCCGGCCACGGCGTAGCGGGTCTTGGTGATGTTCACGCTGCCGAAATAGACGGCCAGCACGTAGAAGGTGGTTTCGGTCGAGCCCTGGATGATCGCCGCCAGCTTGCCCTGGAAGGAATCGACGCCGTAGGTCGTCATCACATCGACCATCAGCCCGCGCGCGCCGCTGCCGGAGAGCGTCTTCATCAGGCCGACCGGCAGCGCCGGGACGAAATCGTCGTTCAGCCCGAGCGCCAGCACGACGCTGCGGATGCCGCCGATCACGTAGTCCATGCAGCCGGTGGTGCGGAACACCGAGATCGCCACCAGCATGGCAATCAGGTAGGGAATGATCTGCACGGCGACGCCGAAGCCCTCCTTGGCGCCATCGACGAAGCTCTCGTAGACATCGATGCCGCGCCAGGCCGCGACGGCGACGAAGAGGACGATGATCGACACGATCAGCCCGCTGCCGAGCAGGCCGATCATCTGCGCCATCTGGTCCGGCGGCATGCCGGCCAGCCAGAAATAGAGCCCGCCCATCAGCGCCGCGAAGCCGGCGAAGAAAGCCAGCACCGGCCGGCAGAACAGATTGATGCGCTGCCAGATCGCCACCGCGACGAGCCCGGCGCAAAAGGAAACGAAGGTGCCGAGCAGCGTTGGCAGGAAGATGTCGGCGGCGTTGAAGCCGACCAGCCCCTGCTTCAACGCGATGCTCTGGCGGATGGCGATCACCGAGGTCGGGATCAGCGTGATGCCGGCCGTGTTGAGCACCAGGAACATGATCATCGGGTTGCTCGCCGTGTCCTTGTGCGGGTTGATTTCCTGCAGCTCGCGCATCGCCTTCAACCCGAGCGGCGTCGCGGCGTTGTCCAGCCCCAGCATGTTGGCGCTGACGTTCATGACGATGCTGCCGCTCGCCGGGTGGCCGGGCGGAATGTCGGGAAAGACGCGGCGGAAGAATGGCGCCACCAGGCGACCGAACAACTGGATCAGCCCGCCCCGCTCGCCGATCTTCATCACCCCCAGCCACAGGCTCATGACGCCGACCAACCCGAGCGAAATGTCGAAGCCGGTCCTGGCCGTATCGAACAGCCCGGTCAGCACGCGCGTGAAGATGTCCAGATCGCCCTGCAGCAACTGGACGACCGCCGCGACGAAGCCGACGAGGATGAAAGCGACCCAGATTCGATTGAGCACGGGCGGACGATGAAATGGCTGAAAGGCCGTCAGTCTATCGGCGCCACTGGCAACTGTCACCCTGACGGCTTGTCGCCTGGCTCAGCAAGAAGCGCGCAAATCGCTTAGGGGGCGAACACCGGCAAGCCCCAGGCTTCTCGGCAACACTCGTACTCTGCCTGCGGCAACTGGACCAGTAGCGGCGGCGCCGCGCCATCCAGCCAGGCGGCAATTTCCGTCATGTCGGCCAGCGACATCGCCGTGCACCCCACCGTCGGCATGCCCGGCGCCGCCCACACATGCAGGAATATGCATGACCCCGCCCCCGGAACCGCCGGATCGCAGTTGTGCCCGACCACCGCCCCGACCGCGTAACGCGAGTCGCTACGCAGCATCTCCTCGCACGAAACCCAGTCGGGCCGGGCGATGGCAGTTTGATCGACGATCCGGTTGTAATGCGCCGAAGCCGGGTCGTCGATGCACTTGAGGTCACGGGTAGCGCACAGGCAAGGCAGCTTCGCGGCGCGGGCGAAAGGGGTGTCCGGGTCCGCATAACCGAACAGCGCGGTGATCGCGAAAATACCCGCCGGCGCACACCCGTCGCCCTCATGCTTCTCCGGCCCCGCCCCGCCAACCTGCGGATGCAACCCCCGCCCCCAAGCCAGCCCCGCGCGACCGAGGCTCACCGCCACCGGATTCCCGACCGGCAGCCACTCGCCATCGACGCGCTCACGCGCGAAGCACTGCAACCGTCCGCCATCGCTCTCCCAGCGCTCCGCAACGACGACAAGCAACTGACGGGAGGCTGACAGGCCGTTCAGGCAGGGTTGAACCGAAAGCATGGACGAAGGCCGAGAAAAGAAACAAGCTTCAATTCTGGCCGATTTTTCCGGTTGACCGTAGAAGTCCAGGGAATTGTCGCCCCCAAACTAGCCGCAACGAGATTTGACCATGAGGCTGCTTTTCGGCCAATCCTGCCGTCCCGAAGCTTTGCGCAATGCGGCTGATTTACGTATCAGAACAGACGCTCGAGTTCGTCTACAAAATTTGGGGCGATTCATCCTGATGTCAGTTCGTAAGCTCGACTGGTACAGTGATTAGTGCCGCCACCTGTTGCGCAATCGGCGTATAGAGATCAACGTCCATCGCAGTCGTACGGATCGAGACAATGAGGCTGTAGCGAGCGGGCAAGTCGTACCGCTCCTGGGCCTGTCGAGTACGCCACCAACCCTTTGCTGGATACACCGCCACAAAGCCTCTGCTGGCCAGTTCAGCGGCCGTTCCATGCCAGATATCCTGATGCAAAGAACCCCGGTGGCGATGCCGGTCACCCAAAACCCAGTTCGGATCTTTAGGGTCAATCGGATCGCCATCGTCCTCGCGCTCGGCCGCCGCGTTGATGCGCGCCACGAAGTCTGCCGTTGTCGCGTCCAAGGGGCGTTGAACGTCAAAGCGCAAGCGATGGGACGGATAATGAAACTTGGAAGCGGTACCACGCGCCGACGGGTTCGGCTCGACGAAATAAGACAATGTGATGCGTAACTCGACGGCGATATCAGGCGGCAGCGCCATTAATTCCGCTTTCGGCCAAGGCAGAGAATGGAGATTCATGTCCCGGCTGACCACGCCTTTACCCTTAACCTTCTGGTACGGATGCACAACATCCTCGACCACCAAGGTGAGCGAGTTCCCGGCGCTCCACAACGCCCGATCCAAGTTCGGCGCACCCCAGCCGCAGTGACGGATCAGGGTCACATGATCCGCTTTCGTAGCAGGCCGGTTAGCCGGCAAGTAAGCCGAACACATCGCCTCGGTCCACTCTGCAGAATGCACGATCAAGGCACGAACAGTTTCCGGGCGGAGATTTGGATACGCGGCCATCAACTGCCCCGCCATCCGCGCGCACAAGGCCGACGCCGCGCTGGTGGCATTGGTTGTTGTGAAAAGGCGCTGAAGCGGCAGATTATTGGTCGTCAGCAAGTGTAGGCTGGAAATCCCGATCGGCCCCAACGCGTTCTTTCCAGCATTGCCACCTTCGAAGACCACTTCCGGCTTTAACGGCCAGGCATTACTCCAGCAGTCAGCCGATGTGCGGGTGTATGGGCTGAGACCTCCGGATGGCGCAACCGGGGTATAGCCTTGGGCATCAGCTTCGGTGATCACCACTTTTTCGGTGAAAGCACCGACCGTAAGCGCATTCCACGCTTGGCCGGGATCGCGAATGCCTCGGCTACTCAAGCTGGCGGGGTAGGTATTCCAGCTCTGCGCGTCTTCAGTATTGCCGGCGCACAACACGAACAGGCGGGGAAACTCACCATTGCCATCGTAGTCAGAGGCGAGCCGATCAACGGCGGACGACCACGCCGAGGGTTTCCCCCGGTCACGGTCATCGTCGGATGTAACCGCCGATGTAAACACGCGTGGGCGCAGTGGCGCTGCAATTTCGGGGCGAGCAACTGCCTCGGAAAAAAGGTGCCCGTGTAGCTTCGAATCGCCTGCATTCGCGCCCTGCTCTGGCGTGAGCTTTACCGACTCCAACCGATGCGACGCGATGATCGGTTCGTCGGTCGCCAACGCATTCGACAAGTCTCCAAACGCAACGAGCCCTGCAAGGCCGGAACCGTGATTCGCCGTATCGTCCACACCCCAAACGGGATTTACCGTGTGCAGGTCGGCGGGGTTTAGAAAAGGCGACAGCAGGGGATGCCCACGATTCACGCCTGAATCCAGCAAGCAGACGCGCGGCACGGAGTCGTCATCCGGCGGCACCGTCAGCCGCGCCAAAGTTTCATCAACCCATTGCTGCTGCTCAAGCGGCGTCATGCCATCAAAGAATTCGGCGGTCTCCTTGGCGCGGCGGAGTTCGGCCACGCAATTGAGCATCATGACCGAGGTGGATAACTGCGTCCGAGAACCGAACATCAAGACGACGGTGCGTTCCGGAAAATTGATCTGATGCTCGCTGACTTTGCACTCCGCCAGTCCTGCGAGTTTTCGGAAGTCGGCAACGACCGCATCGCGATTACCCCGCACGGGCAGCCAGACCTCCCACCAGAACTGTTCGGCGGCGTCCTGCGGAAATATCTCAGGCTCATCCGTCCAGAGGGCGCGGAGTTCGGCGCTGCGAATGGATGAAATAGTGTTCAGCAGAGCATGGTGATCGTTCGAAACGCCGTTGGCCTTCTTCCGTTCAGCCAAATAGTCTTCGACGTACTTTTCAAAATGGGCGAGCTTCCCGTCGGGGACGAACACGTTGGCGTGCGTTACTCCGCCTTCGGACGTGACACTCAGCACTTCGATCTGTTTTTTCGGGTCTCGTCCTAGCTCGCTGCCAAGACTCACAAAGGCCAGGGCCACGTCTTGCACCCCCACGAACTGAATCTGGAGACCCAGCCCACTTTCAAGATCCCGCTCTCGTTGGGCTTCGGCCATCTGCTGCGCAATGGGCTTTAACTCCTGCAGTTGTGCCTTAAGCGCAGCCCCATGTTGGGCGCGGTCAGGCATTGGAACTACTGATGCACCGCCGCCACCATTAGACGGCGCCTTGAACCCCTGGGCCTGTGATGTGTTGGTCAGTACAAGGTGACGACGCTTATCTTGGGCTTGTTCCGGCATCGTTTGTTATGCGCGTCTTGTTGCGGCTTAGTTTGGCGCTGATGAGGCGGCGTTCCTCCAACGCCCCCTCCAGCGCAACGCGTTGCACCTTGGTCTGGTCATGCATGATTGCGTCTTTGATCGACTCATCCACCGCACGACAAATTTCGGCGTAGCTCAACCCTTCGGCGCGCTCAGCCAGCCCATCTTTTTTGAAGGGCTTGGGTGCAAAGGCTCCCAACCGCGTCCGGATCAGGTCAAGTGCCTGTGCTGGAGTCGGCAGGTGGTATTCGACAACATCGTCAAAGCGCCGGAACAGGGCGCTGTCCAGGACCTCCGGATGGTTCGTTGCCGCGACAATGAGGCTATTCGACTGGTCATGCTCGATCATCTGCAGGAAGCTGTTCAACACCCGCCGAATCTCACCCACATCGTTGGCGTTTCCGCGCTGTGATCCGATCGCGTCGAACTCGTCGAAGAAGTAGACGCCCCGAACGTCGGCAATCGCATCGAAAACCTGCCGCAGTTTCGCGGCCGTCTCGCCCATGAACTTCGTGATTAGCGAGTCTAGGCGCACAAGAAATAACGGAATGCCCAATTCGCCCGCCAAAGCGGATGCCGTCATCGTCTTGCCTGTCCCAGGTGGGCCGACAAGCAATAGCTTCCGGCGAGGGGACAAACCATGCTCTTTGATCCGGGCAAGCTGGCGCTGCTCTTTGACGATGCGAGCGAGTTGCATCGCCGCAAATTCGTCTAGAACCATGTCGCCCATGCGGCTCGCTGGGTGAATCACGGTCAGGAGACCTGCTAGTTCGCCCCGGGGTTTGGCCGAGTTACTCAGGGCGCCGGCAATGGGCACAATCTTGCCGGAAGGGTCTTGGCCCAGCCGGGTCTTTGCCGCATCGATCAGGTCGCGCAACTCTTCCGCGAACTTGCCATGGCCTAGCTTCGCCTCGTGCGCAGCCACCTGCATGGCGACGGAATAGAAATATCCATCGTCACGAGCAATGTGCGACTTGATGAGAGCTTTGAGTTGTTCTGCGCTGGCCATAGTTCGCATTGTGCACGAATTCAGTAGGCTGATACAGCGGGCTGCCGACCCTGGTTCTCTATGTAGGGGCAAGAGGCTGCTTGGCGCCTGCAAGCCGACACAAGCATCTCTTTACCGAACTGGCGGCTTTGGCCGACAACCTGCCATCCCGACGACACGCCCCAACGGTCAACCGGAAACGCAACAAAAAATCGAAATCCGCCTGACCGCCCTCAGTGGCTCGTCCCCTCCGACTTGCTGATCTTGTTCCAGACGTTGTACTTGCCGACCGGCTTCTTCATCGGCAGGCGCTTCACTTCCTTCAGCGTCACCGCGTCGTAGATGATCAGCGCGCCGTCCATTTCCCACAGGCTGGCCAGCACGTACTTGCCGTCTTTCGTAAACTCGACGTGGGCGAAGGTCTTGCCCGGTTCGGGCTTGAGTTCGGCGACGATTTCGAGCGTTTCCTTGTCGATGATCTGCATGGTGTCCTTGAACTCCTTGCTCATCATCGAATCGGTCCACGCGTAGCGGCTGTTTTCGTGGCTGCGCATGAAAAAGCCGGGGCCGCGCGTCCTGATCTGCTTGATCGTCTTCCAGGTCTTCATGTCGATGATGCTGATTACGCCCTCGTTGAGGTTGGGCGTCGCCATGACCGTCCGCCCCTGCCATTGCCAACCGATGCCGGAACCGAGGTGGGGCATGCCCGGCAGTTCGAGATCGGCAATCTTCTTGCGCACGTCGAGATTGACGACCTGGCCGCTGACCGCACTCTTGGCGTCGTTGCGCGAAGCGCCCATGATTTCGTGGTAGTCCTGGGTGAAGTAGAAATCGTCGAGGTAGTCGTCGAGGAAACTGCGCTGCGGATTCAGGAAGCCGGGAATGAACTTGCCTTCGCGGTACCTGAAGTCGTGGATCATGCCGGCAGGGATTTCCGGGGCCTTCGGGTTGTACGAAACCTCCCAGACCTCCTTGACGTCCTTCAGGGCGGCGACGAAGCTTTGCCTGGGCGAGGCGTCATAGACGGCGGAAACCCGCGAAGTCACCTTGCCGTCCTTGTCGGTCACCGGCAGGATCTTCTTCAGGTTGAGGTCGGCGTCGAGGATGACCAGGCTGTGCGGCAGGTAGTTGGCCACCGCGACCCACTTGCCGTCGCCGGAAACCGCCGCGTTGCGCGTGTTGATGCCGGCGCGCACTTCGGCGACGACCTTGAGGTTCCACATATCGAACTTGGTGATCCAGCCGTCGCGCGAGGCGAAGAACACGTAGCGCCCGTCCGGCGTGAATTTCGGCCCGCCGTGCAGGGCGAAGCGCGACTGGAAGCGGTGGATCGGTTCCAGCTTGTCGCCGTCGAGAATGGAGACATGGTGATCGCCGCTTTCGACGACGATGAACAGGTTGAGCGGGTCGGCCTTGAACGCCGGCTGGTCGGGCAAGCTGCCCGGCGCGGAATTGACGATGCGCGAGGCGGTGATTTCCTTTTCGCCCCAGACCGGCATCGGCGTGATCGGCGTGTAGGCGTGCTCGACCAGCGCCTTGATTTCGGCGTCGTTCAACTGTTGACCGAAACCGAGCATCTGCGTCGCCGTGCGGCCCTCGCGGATGACCTTTTCTGCTTCCACCTTGCGCAGCCGGGCGAGGTTTTCCGGGAGCAGGGCCGGGCCGATGCCGCCGAGGCGGTCGGCGCCGTGGCAGGCGGCGCAGTGCTGCTGGTAGGTGGCAGGCACATCGGCCGCTTCGGCCAGTTGCGCCATGCCGATCAGGAACCAGACGGCAAAGCCGGCCGGGATCAGGATTCTCCAACTCAAGCTCATACTCCGATTTCCTCGTCACTGAGATAGCAGCCCGGATCTTCGGCCCAGGCGTCGCCGGTCGTCTGTTGCGCCCGCACACGGGTGTTGCCGTTGCAGATCGCAAGGTAGGCGCAGGCCCCGCAACGCCCCTTGACCGCCCGCGGGTGCTGTTTGAGACCCGCCATCAGCGCATCCGAGGTGTCCGGCCAGATCTGCGAGAACGGCCGCTCCTTGACATTGCCCAGGTTGTAGTGCCACCACATGGTGTCGGGGTGCACGTTGCCGAGATTGTCGATGTTGGCGACATTGACGCCCGACGAATTGCCGCCCCACTGCCGGAGTTTGGCCTCGACGTGCGGGGCCGAGTCCGGGAAACGACGGCGCACCCAGTGCAGGAAGTAGACGCCGTCGGCGTCGTTGTTGCCGGTGGTGAATTCCTTGTGCAGGCCGCGCTGGTTGTATTCCCAGCAGGTATCGAAGAGCAGGTCCATCGCCCAGCGCGTCAACTGGTGCTGCGCATCATCCTTGCGGTTCTTGTTGCCGCGCCCGGCATAATTGAGGTGCGAGAAGTAGAAGCGATCGATGCCTTCGTCCTCGACCAGCTTGAGCAATTCGGGCAGGTCGTGGGCGTTGTCCTGCGTCATCGTGAAGCGCACGCCAATCTTCAGGCCGAGTTCGCGGCACAGGCGGATGCCCTTGAGCGAGGCCGCGAAAGCGCCGTCCAGGCGGCGAAACTTGTCGTGCGTCTCGCGGATACCATCGAGCGAAACGCCGACGTAGTCGAAGTCGCACTCGGCGATCTTGTCGATGTTGTTCTCGTCGATCAGCGTACCGTTCGACGACAGGCCGACGTAAAAGCCCCTGGCCTTGGCCCGCTTGGCGATATCGAAAATGTCGGGGCGCAGCAACGGTTCGCCACCCGACAGGATGAGTACCGGGACGCGGAAATCCTTGAGGTCGTCCATCACCGCGTAAACCTGCTCGGTGCTCAACTCGCCGGGAAAATTGGTGTCGGCCGAGATGGAGTAGCAGTGCTTGCAGGTCAGGTTGCAGCGCCGGATCAGGTTCCAGATGACCACCGGGCCGGGCGGATTCCGCTTGGGACCGGACGGTGTCGGCGCGGCGATTTCCTGCATGTACTGAGAAATTCGGAACATGGATTTCCTTGTTTGAGACGTCGGCGTATTCAACGGCAAGCAGCCCGCGGACGCCTTGACGTGAGTCAATCCCGAAGGATGCACGGCGATGCTGGCTGCGCTGCCCTTGCGCTATACTCGCATGATGACTCAGATTGCCCAAAACGTCGCCGGCAACGAACCGGTACTGTCCAGCCGCTGGGCTGCCGAGGTCGAGTCCCTGCTACTGGCCGGCGAAGCGACTCAGGCCTGGGTCGAAATCGACCTCGATACGCGCCTGCATTTCGCGGACGGCTTGGTTATCGTCACCGACAAGCGCCTGCTGGCCCGCTCTCCGGGTGCGGCGCAATGGAGCGACTGGCCGTTGCGCGCCGGCCTGAAGCTCAACCATGCCGACCATGCCGGCGTCGGCGCGCTGGAACTGGTCGACGCGCAGGGTCGCCTCGCCAGCTGGCGCTACACGCTCGGCAACAATCTGGCGGCTCTGCGCGTCATCACCGAATTCGACCTGCGACTGAAAAGCCTGGCCACCGGCCGGCCGGTCGAACGTTCGCTCGAGGATTTCTGCCCCAAGTGCAAGGCGCCACTCGAACCGGGCGTGGACGAATGCCCGATCTGTACCCAGGAGACTTCTACACCACCGTCAACGTGGACGCTGTTCCGCCTCTGGCGCTTCGCCAAGCCTTACAAGTGGCAACTGCTGGCCGGATTTCTGCTGGCCCTGGCGTCGACCGCAGCGACCTTGGTGGCCCCCTACCTGACCATGCCGTTGATGGACAATGTGCTGATCCCCTTCCAGAACGGCAAGCCGATCGACTGGGATCTGGTGATGCTCTACCTCGGTGGCCTGCTTGGTTCGTCGATATTCGCCTGGTTGCTCGGCTGGCTACGCGGCTACATCCTGGCCCTGGTGTCCGAGCGCATCGGCCGCGATCTGCGTACCGCGACCTATGAGCACCTGCTCGGCCTGTCGCTCGAATACTTCGGCGGCAAGCGCACCGGCGACCTGATGGCGCGCATCGGTTCCGAAACCGACCGCATCAACGTCTTCCTGTCGCTGCACCTGCTCGACTTCGCCACCGATGTGTTGATGATCGGCATGACGGCGGTCATCCTGTTCTCGATCAACCACTGGCTGGCCATCGTTACCCTGTTGCCGTTGCCTTTCATCGCCTGGATGATTCACGTCGTCCGCGACAAACTGCGCACCGGCTTCGAGAAGGTCGACCGCGTCTGGGCGGAGGTGACCAACGTGCTCGCCGACACCATCCCGGGAATCCGCGTGGTCAAGGCCTTCGCCCAGGAAAAGCGCGAGGCTGAGCGCTTCCACGAAGCCAATCGCCACAACCTCGCGATCAACGACCGCCTGAACAAGACCTGGTCGCTGTTTTCGCCGACCGTCACGCTGCTCACCGAAATCGGCCTGCTCGTCGTCTGGGCCTTCGGCATCTGGCAGATTTCCAAGGGCGACATCACGGTCGGCGTGCTGACCGCCTTTCTCGCCTACATCAGCCGCTTCTATACCCGGCTCGACTCGATGAGCCGGATCGTCTCGGCTACGCAGAAGGCCGCTGCCGGCGCCAAGCGTATCTTCGACATCCTCGACCACGTCTCCAGCGTCCCCGACCCGACCCACCCGGTCCATTTGAGCAACGTTACCGGCCGCCTCGAGTTGCGCAAGGCCAGCTTCCGTTACGGCACCCGCGCGGTGACCCGCGACGTCGATCTGGTCATCGAGCCGGGCGAGATGATCGGTCTCGTCGGACACAGCGGTTCGGGCAAGAGCACGCTGGTCAACCTGATGTGCCGCTTCTACGATGTCACCGAAGGTGCCGTCTTCATCGACGGCGTCGATGTCCGTTCGGTACCGGTCGCCGAGTTCCGGCGCCACATCGGCCTGGTGCTCCAGGAACCCTTCCTTTTCTTCGGCACCATCGCCGAGAACATCGCCTACGGCAAGCCCGATGCTTCGCGCGCGGAAGTCATTGCCGCCGCCCGCGCCGCCCATGCCCACGAATTCATCCTGCGCCTGGCGCACGGCTACGATTCGCTGGTCGGCGAACGCGGCCAGGGGCTGTCCGGCGGCGAGCGCCAACGCATCTCGATCGCCCGCGCCCTGCTGATCGACCCGAAGATCCTGATCCTCGACGAAGCAACGTCGTCGGTCGACACCGAGACCGAGAAGGAAATTCAGAAGGCGCTCGACAACCTGGTCCGCGGCCGCACCACGATCGCCATCGCCCACCGCCTGTCCACGCTGCGCAAGGCTGACCGGCTGGTCGTCATGGACCGCGGCCAGCTCGTCGAACTCGGCAACCACGACGAATTGATGGCCGCCGAAGGCCATTACTACCGTCTCTATCAGGCGCAGGCGCGCAATGTCGATACCGAAGCCGCCGAACCGAACGCTCCGCTGCTTCCCCGAGAACTGAGCGCTTGAGAGAGTCCAGAAAATGACCCAGACAACCCCCGCATTTCACCTGCGACGTGACAGTTACGGTCGACTCGTAGTGACTGGCCAAAATGGGGAGGAGCACGCAGGTGTCGTTCCCGTCCGCGCATTCCCGATCGGCGCCCCCGACGATGGTATCGCGCTGGTCAATCTCGAAGGCCATGAAGTCGGCTGGGTGGACCGCATCGCCGACCTGCCGCCGGACCTCGGCAGGCTGGTCGAGGAAGAACTGGCGACCCGCGAATTCATGCCGGAAATCGAGAAAATTCTCGAAGTGTCCAGCTTTGCCTGTCCGAGTACCTGGCAGGTTGGCACCAATCGTGGCGAGGCGATCCTGATTCTCAAGGGTGAGGAAGACATCCGGCGCCTCTCGCAGACCCGCCTGCTGATCGCCGATACCCATGGCATCCATTTCCTGGTGCGCGACATTGGCATGCTCGACCGGCATAGCCGCAAGCTGCTCGATCGCTTCCTGTAGCCCCGGTGTGTAACAAGTCTTGCCCGGACATGACATTTTTTTGACAGGCGTCAGCCTGTGCCCCGGTGAAAACGTTAATAATCGTCAGTTGCCTCAACAAACCCTAGCTGCGAGACGGACCAGACATGAAAAAGAAAGACATCATCATCAGGGACATCATTCCCCTGCGCGGTCCGAACATGTGGACCTACCGGCCGGTGCTCGAAGCCTGGGTCGAACTCGGGGAACTGGAAGAGTATCCGTCGAACAAGATTCCCGGCTTCTACGAGCGTCTTTCCTCCTGGCTTCCCTCGCTGGTCGAGCATCGCTGCAACTACGGCGAGCATGGCGGCTTCCTGCGCCGGGTCAAAGAAGGCACCTGGGCCGGACATATCCTCGAACACGTGACGCTCGAACTGCAGAATCTCGCCGGACTCCCCGGTGGCTTCGGCAAGGCCCGGGAAACTTCGGAATACGGAGTCTACAAGGTCGTCGTCCGCGCCTGGCACGAGGAGGTCACCCACACCGCGCTGCACATGGCCCGCGACCTGATCATGGCAGCCATCGAGGACAGGCCGTTCGACGTCGCCGGCACCATCGAGGAACTGAGCGACATGGTCGATTCCAAGTGTCTTGGGCCGTCGACCGCGAGCATCGTCGATGCCGCCGACGACCGTGACATTCCGACCATCCGCCTGCTCGCCGACGGCAACCTGGTCCAGATCGGCTACGGTGCCGCGATGCGGCGCATCTGGACAGCCGAAACCGACCGCACCAGTGCCATCGCCGAGACGATCTCGCGCGACAAGGATCTGACCAAGGAACTCATCTCCTCCTGCGGCGTGCCGATTCCCGAAGGCCGCGAAGTCACGAGTGCCGCCGATGCCTGGGAGGCCGCCGAGGAGATCGGGCTGCCTGTGTGCGTCAAGCCGCGCGATGGCAATCATGGCCGGGGCGTCTTCATCGATGTCAAGACCCGCGAAGAAGTCGAGAAGGCGTACGCCGTGGCCATCGATGAAGGCACGGCGGTCCTCGTCGAACGCTCGATTCCCGGCACCGAACATCGCCTGCTGGTGATCGGCGGCAAACTGGCGGCCGCCAATCGCGGCGACATGATCACGGTGACCGGGGATGGCACGTCCACTGTCAATGAACTGATCGCCATCCAGATCAACACGGACCCGCGCCGTGGTCACTCCGAACTGCATCCGCTGTCGATAATCCACATCGACTCGGCGGCGCGCATGGAACTCTCGCGCCAGGGCCTCGAACCCGATTCCGTTCCGGCAAAGGACCGCAATGTCCTGATCCAGCGCAACGCCAACCATGCGTTCGACGTCACCGACGAGGTTCATCCGGAGACTGCCGCGCTGGCCGCGTTGGCCGCGCGCGTCGTCGGTCTCGATATCGCGGGCATCGACCTCGTCTGCCAGGACATTTCAAGACCTCTCGGCGAACAGGGCGGCGCAGTCGTCGAGGTAAATGCCGGCCCCAGCCTGTTGATGCACCTGCGCCCCGGCGTCGGCAAGCCACGCCCGGTCGGCAAGGCGATTGTCGACAGCCTGTTTGCCGAAGGCGAAAGTGGCCGCATTCCTGTAATCGGCATTAGCGGAACGCATGGCAAGACCGCCGTCGCCAAACTGCTGGCCCATCTGATCTACCTCTCCGGCCGGCGCGTCGGACTGGCCTGTAGCGACGGCCTGCATATCGACCGACGTCAGGTCCAGAAGTCCGACAGTGCCAACTGGGCATCGGGCCATCGTCTGTTGCTCAACCCGGCCGTCGAGGCGGCGGTGATAGAGAACGGCGGTCGCACCATCCTTGGCGAAGGACTGGCCTACGACCGCTGTCAGGTGGGTATCGTCACCAATATCGACCCAACGGCGGAAAATCTCGCACGCTGGGATGTCCACCCGAGTGGCGGGGAGTACTTCACGACTTACCGCAACACTTACAGGACGCAGATCGATGTGGTGTTGCGCAATGGCTGTGCAGTGTTGAATGCTGGCGACGAGATTGTCGCCAGCCTGGCTGAACTCTCTGACGGCGAGGTCATCTTCTTCGCCGCCGACCCGGCCTGCCCGTTCATGGCGGAACACATTGGAGCCGGCAAACGCGGCGTGTTCGTGCGCGACGGCCGCATAACGCTGGCTACCGGTAGCGAGGAAATCCGTCTCTGCCGCCTCGGCGACGTGCCGGTGATCGGCAGGCAGAAGGATCCCGCCACGATCGCCAATGTACTCGCCGCCGTCGCCGCCGGCTGGGCGCTGGGACTGACCAAGGAAGTGATCGCTACCGGGGCCAAGACCTTCGGTCTCGAACTGCCTGACCCCGCCACCCTGTTGCCGCAGGGCGCCAGACGCTCGCCCCCGGCGGCATCCCGGAACTAGTTAGCAAAGCAAGGAAGAGCTTTAATGGACGTTTCCCGTATTCGTGCCCTGCGCGGGCCCAATCTGTGGAGCCGGCACACGGCGATCCAGGCCATCGTCACCTGCGAGGGCGCCGAATGTGCGATCGCCGACCTGCCCGGCTTCGAAGCCCGCCTGCGCGACCGCTTCCCCGAACTGGGCGACCTGATCCCCGCCGACCATCTCGACACCGTTTCGATGGCGCATGCGCTGGAATTCGCCGCCCTCGGACTACAGGCGCAGGCCGGTTGTCCGGTGACCTTCAGCCGCTCGGCGCAGGCTGTCGAGACGGGCATCTACCAGGTGGTTGTCGAATACACCGAGGAAGACGTCGGCCGTCTGGCCTTCGATCTTGCCGAACAACTGTGCAATGCGGCGCTGAACGACCAGCCCTTCGATCTCGACGGCGCGCTCGGACAGTTGCGCGAGCTGGACGAGGACATCCGTCTCGGGCCGTCCACCGGCGCCATCGTTTCCGCGGCGCTCGCGCGCGGCATTCCCTACCGCCGCCTGACGCAGGGCAGCCTCGTGCAGTTCGGATGGGGCAGCAAGCAGAGGCGCATCCAGGCAGCCGAAACCAGCTTTACCAGCGCCATTGCCGAATCGATCGCGCAGGACAAGGAGCTGACCAAGAGGCTTCTCGACGCCGCCGGGGTCGCCGTGCCGAAAGGCCGCCCGGTCGCTGACGAGGATGATGCCTGGACCGCCGCCAGGGAGATCGGCCTTCCGGTCGTGGTCAAGCCGCGCGACGGCAACCAGGGCAAAGGCATTTCGGTCAACCTGACGAGCGAGGAGCAGGTGCGCCATGCCTACCGCGTTGCGATCGATTTTCGCGACGACATTCTGGTCGAGAGATACCTTCCGGGCCACGATTACCGGCTGCTGGTGATCGGCGACAAGCTGATCGCCGCTGCCCGCCGCGACCCGCCGCTGATCATCGGCGACGGCAGCCACAATGTTCGCCAGCTCGTGGACCAGGTCAACCGCGATCCCCGGCGCAGCGATGGCCATGCCACCTCGCTGACCAAGATCCGCTTCGACGACGTGGCCATCGCCCGTCTCGCCCTGCAGGGTTACACGGCTGACTCCGTGCCGCCGCGCGGCACGCGCGTGATCCTGCGCAACAATGCCAACCTGTCCACCGGCGGCACGGCGACCGACGTCACCGACGATGTGCACCCGGAACTTGCCGCCAGCGCGGTCGCGGCGGCCCAGACCGTCGGCCTCGACATCTGCGGCATCGACATCGTCTGCGACACGATGCTCAAGCCGCTCGAGGAACAGAGCGGCGGCGTCGTCGAAATCAATGCCGCGCCGGGCCTGCGCATGCACCTCGACCCGTCGTTCGGCAAGGGGCGCGCGGTTGGCGAGGCAATCGTCAACATGATGTTTCCGCCCGGCGACAATGCCCGCATCCCGGTCGTCGCCATCGCCGGCACCAACGGCAAGACCACCACCAGCCGGCTGATCGGGCGCATCTTCGAAAGCAACGGGCAGCGGGTGGGAATGACCAGCACCGACGGCCTCTACATCCAGGGAAAGCGCATCGACGACGGCGATTGCAGCGGCCCACGCAGCGCCCGCAACGTCCTGCTGCACCCGGACGTCGATGCCGCCGTCTTCGAGACCGCGCGCGGCGGCGTGCTGCGGGAGGGACTGGGCTTCGACATGTGCGACGTCGCGGTCATCACCAACATCGGCATCGGCGACCACCTCGGTCTCAATTTCATTACCACCGTCGACGAACTCGCCGTCGTCAAGCGGGTCATCGTCGAGAATGTCGCACCTGGGGGCGCCGCAGTCCTCAACGCCGCCGACCCGATCGTCGTCGCCATGGCGCAGCATTGTCATGGCTCGGTCATCTTCTTTGCCCAGGATCGCGCGAACCCGGTGCTGGCGACGCAGCGCGCGCAGGGTAAGCGCGTCGTCCATGTCAAACGTGATGCCATCGTCTGTTGCGAAGGCCGCCGGGTACACAGCATCCCGCTCGCCAACATTCCGATCACCCGCAATGGCGCCATCGGCTTCCAGGTCGAGAACGCGATGGCGGCCATCGCCACTGGCTGGGCGCTGGGCATCGCCTGGGAAGTCATCGAACGCGCGCTGGCCGGTTTCGTGAACGATGCACAGACGGCACCCGGCCGCTTCAACGTCTTCGATTACAAGGGCGCCACCCTGATTGCCGACTATGGCCACAACCCGGACGCCATCCAGGCGCTGGTCGATGCCATCGCCAACTTGCCGAGCAAACGCCGTTCGGTGGTCATCAGCGGAGCCGGCGACCGCCGCGACGACGATATCCGCCAGCAGACCGAGATCCTCGGCGATGCCTTCGACGACGTGGTCCTCTATCAGGATGCCTGCCAGCGCGGGCGCGAGGACGGAGAGGTCATCGGCCTGCTCCGCGACGGCCTGGCGAATGCCAGCCGTGCCCGGCAAATCGATGCCATCACCGGTGAATTCCTGGCCATCGACACAGCTCTCGCCCGCCTGCAGCCTGGCGACCTCTGCCTGATCCTGATCGACCAGGTGGAAGACGCCCTGGATCACATCGCCAGCCGGATCGCCGAAATCGGATAGGCTCCTGGCCCGACCCCAGAAGGGCCTTTTTCGATGGATTCAGTTCAAGACCGGTTCGATATGTACCGGAACATACTTATGGAACGGCGTGCGCGTCAGGGGGTCACAATGGGCGCTGGCTGTCAGCCGGTTGATCTGCGGCCCGAACGGCCCTTTCCCCGTGTAGCACTGACCATAGCCGTGCGGCAGCGTAGCGGTGCCACGCCTCAGGTTGTCATCGAGCTCGACAAGCAATTGCAGTTCGCCTGTTGCCGAGCGACATTTCGCCAGCCCACCATCGGCCAGACCCAGATGTTGCGCGTCGGCCGGGTGTAGACGCAAGGCCCCGTCGCGGTCCACCTTGCGCCAGGCCGGATCGCGGTAGATCTGGTTGGCGTTGTAGGCACGACGCTCCCCTGCCATCAGAATGAAGGGGTAATCGGCCCCGGGCAACGATTCCGAGCCCAGTGCGCGCATTTCCGCCAGCATTTCGGGAATCGCCAGGTGGATGCGCCGGTCCGGATGACGGATCAGGGACCACGTATCATCGAAGGTGTGGATGCTCATCAGCGTGCCGGCACGTCGTTCGAGAATGGCGCGGAACAACGAAGCGCCGAGCGTCAGGCTGTTGCCTTGATGCCCGGCGCGGCGAACGGCGGCAGCGTGACGTTTGGCGTAGGCGGTGGTCAGCCCGAGCAGCGGAGCCGCAGCCGAAGCATCGTCCGGCAAGGATTGCCCCAGGGTCCGATACATGATCGATGCGGCATAGGGCTGCCAGCGTGGCTTGCGGCGCAGCGTTGCGGCCAGGGCGGCGAGGAATGCGGCATGCCCGGTGAAACCTGGCTCCAGTCGGGCAACCCGCTCGAACAACGGGAAGCGCGAAGGGATCTCGCCCATTTTTTGCAGTAGCCGCGTGTAGATTTCCGCTTCGGGCAGACTTTCGCCGAGCGGGGCGAACAAGGGATGGCGGAGGTGGAAGGTGTTTTCCGGAAATTCCAGATTGAATCCGGTGGCCTCCCATTTTTCGAATTGCGATGCCGCCGGCAGAACATAATGGGCCAGACGAGCGGTTTCGGTCATCGCCACATCGACCACCACCAGCAGTTCGAGCTTGCCGAATGATCGTTCATAGGCCCGGGTATCCGCCGCTGTCAGTGCCGGATTGGCGCTATCGACAAACAGCGCCCGCACCCGGTCCTCGCCTTCGTGTTCGATCTCGTCGGGCAGGATGTTGGGTGGATAGAGGCCGGAGATCGGGAACATCCGGTGCCGCGCCGTCCGCGGGTATTTGGGATTGCGCTCGTCACTATGGCCGATCAGGGGAAGCAGGAAGGTATGAAGGTTGTTGCCGCCGCGCTTGCCGAAGTTTCCGGTGACCAGATAGAGCAACTTCTCGAGATAGCCGTTGAGGGTGGTATGCAGCGTTTGCTGGATGCCCAGATCGATGCGGACGCAGGCGTTCTTGGCGGTGGCGAAGCCATGCGCCACGCGCTCGACATCGGCCGCCGCCAGTTCCGTGCGCTGCACGTAATCGGCGATCGGGACGGCCAGCAGTTCGCTTTCCAGTTCGTCAAAACCGGTGCAACGTCGCGCGAGGAATTCGCGGTCGTGCAGGCCTTCGCGGATGATGATGGCCAACATGGCAAGTATCAGGAAGGCATCGGCGCCCGGCTTGATCTGCAAATGAAGGTCCGCCTGTCTGGCAGTTTCGGAGCGGCGCGGGTCGACCACGACCATGGTGCGTGCGGGGTTTCTTTGCAGGTCGCGCAGGGTATCGCGGGCGTTGGGGATGCCATGCGCCTGATACGGATTGGTGCCGATGAACAGCACGTAGTCGGCGTGTTCGACATCTTCGGTGGTATGGCAGGTCTGGTGACCAAAGAGGCGACCGTTGACCCAGAAGTCGCCGGTCTTTTCCTGCGCCAGCGACGAATAGACGAAGCGGCTCTTCATCGCCTTGTGCAGTTGCTGGCTGTACATGCCACCCAGATGGTTGCCCTGGCCACCGCCACCGTAAAAGGCAAAGGCCGGTCCGCCATGCTGCTGGCGGATTGCCGTCAGGCGCCCTGCAATTTGGTCCAGCGCCTCGTCCCAGCTGACGCGAACGAAGCTGCCGTCGGGCTGACGTTGCAAGGGGTGCCGCAGGCGATCCTCATGATGCTGATAGTGTTCCAGACGGGCCGCTTTCTGGCAGATGTACCCCCTGGATACCGGATGTTCCTCGTCGCCGCGAATGCGCGTGAACTTCCCATTTTCTATGGTGACTGCCAGTCCGCAATTGCGCGAACAGAGGATGCAGGCTGTTTTCTCGGCGCTCTTGTTAGCTTCGGAAGTCACCATTTGTCTCCATCTTTAACATATCGATCGTTATACTAACGTTCGTTATGCAATAATACAATGAGAGTTTTTGAAAGACTTTCGTCAGGATCAAGCCATGCGCTACTCGCCGGACCACAAGGAAAGCACGCGCGCCCGTCTGCTGGAAGCGGGTGGCGCCCTGGCCAAGAAAGACGGCTTCGCGAGTACCGGCGTAGATGGACTGATGGCCGCCGTCGGTCTCACGTCAGGTGCGTTTTATTCGCACTTCCGCTCCAAATCGGAGTTGCTCGAAGCCATCGTTGAAAGCGAACTGGGCCGCTCGCTGGATTTGTTGGCGGGCAAAGCCGATGAACAACTGGTCGCCGTCCTCGAATCGTATCTGAGCGCCGGTCACATCAACCAGCCGGCGCGGGGCTGTGCCATCACGACATTGAGCACCGAAGTCGCCCGCTCGAGCGTGGAAACCAGAGAGATCTTCGAGCGCATGATAATTCGCATCAAGGATGAACTGAGCGCGCATTTGGCGGGTGACGACGCGGCGTGGGTCATGCTCTCGCAGATCGCGGGTGCGGTCATGATTGCCCGCGCCATGGCATCCGAGCAGTCACGCAACGACTTGCTGGAGGCCGTCATGCAGCAGTGCCGGGAGATGATTCGCTAAAGCGACAAGAACCAGCTTACCAGCTGGCACCCTGCGCCCCGGGCATGAACTTGATCGGCGCCACGTCAGCCTTGCCCAAAGCCAGCTTCCGGCTGATGCACTGGCCTGTTTGTTCGCGCGACGGCACTGGCAGGCTGTACATCTCATCAAGCAGCTCGCGAAAGTGCACTAACCAGACATGGGTCAGTTCAGCCAGCGCGGCATAGAAGCGCGTGTCGCATTTCATGGAAACCCGCTGGGCGAAATCAGGGAACCAGTAGCCGATGTGTTCGTCGATGAATTTTGCCATCTTTTCGGGGTCGACCGCGACCGTAGCGAGTGCAGAGCCAACATTCGCCATGGCGTGCCGAACATACTGCAATTGCAATACCAGATGGTCGTCGAAGCGGCTGCGCCAGTCGGCCACCTTGAGTCCAGCGGCCGCGTAGAGTTCGCGCAGCTCGAACATCGGGGCGGCACACGCGAGATGGTCGTCGGATAGCCAGACAGATTCGCAGGGCGAGGCACCCAGACTGTTGTTGAGGTAGATGGCGGCATAATCGGCGGCAAGGTCGTCGAGCGTTACGTCTTCGCGCAAGGCAGCGTCCATGTTGGCATAGGCTGCCGCGCCAGCCTGGCCACCGGGTGGCATGGCCAGGCCGTGGGGAAAGTTGGCCTGCTTGAGGGCAATCAGCGTTTCGGCGTCGAGTTCACGGTCATGCAGGCGGATCAGCTGATCGAGATCCTCGGCGATTGCTGCGCGCAGTTCAGCTTCCATTGACCTTGCCTTTGCTGTGCGGAATGAAGGCAATCGAGGGACGCGTCAGCTCCGGGTTGGCCATGTTCCTGACCTGCTTGACCACCTTGTCGTTGGGACCGATGGCCTTGGATTTGAACGTGCCCTTCCAGATATCCTCGATTGGCCCAATGTCGAGAACGCGCATCATGCACGCCTGCACGCAGTAGGGCTTGCGGCCGGACTCGAGTTCGTCGACGCACAGGTTGCACTTCTTGACCACCCGCTCCTGCAGATCCCACTGCGGCGCGCCATAAGGGCAGGCCGCCTCGCATTTGCGGCAGCCGATACACAGCGTCGAGTCGATGTCGACCACGCCATTGTCGGCCCGCTTCCAGATCGCACCGGTCGGGCAGGTCGGCAGGCACGCCGGTTCGGCACAGTGGTTGCACGACATATTGACCTTGTAGGCAAAGACCTCCGGGAATCTTCCGCCCTCGATGGTCATCACACGCCTGAGACGCGGCCCCGGCGGCAGCCCGTTCTTGTCCTTGCAGGCGATTTCACAGGCGCGGCATCCAATGCAATCGACATTGTGATGAACGAACCCGAGTTGCCGTTTTGCCTTCACCGGATCGTAGGTCTGCGCGACCTTGCGGCGGATGGCCTGCTCGAGCTCTTTCTTGTCGACCTTGGTGACCATGATTGGCCTCACTTGTCCCGTCTGAAGATCATCGAGCGCGAGGTCGCCTGAACGTCCCAGCCGGGTCGGTGTTCGAGTGGCGACTTCTTCAGATCGACGAGGATGGTGTTGTAGGCAAAGGCGCCGGCCGGACTCGGCTGATCCAGCGTCAGGAAATCCGGGTTGCCGGCGCGGTCGGTCCCGTCCTTGGCCAGATCCATCCAGGCGCCTTCATGGAGCACGACGACACTCGGCATGCAGCGCTCGGTGACATAGGCGGGAACGACAACCTTGCCACGCTCGTTCCAGACCTCGACGATGTCGCCGGTCTTGACCCCCAGCCTTTCGGCATCCCGGGCGCTGATCGTCACCTCCTGCTGGTAGGTCTCACGCAACCAGGCAATGTTGTGGAAGATCGAGTGGGTACGCCAGCGCGGATGCGGCGTCACCATGTGGAAGGGGAATTTCCCGGCTTTCTCGTGGTTGAGCGACTCAAAGGGTTCGATCCATTTCGGGATGTAGGGGATCGCATAGCCGTATTGGGTGCGGGTCCAGTCCCTGACTTTGGCCAGTGTCGTGGACAGGATTTCGATCTTCCCCGATGGCGTTGCGAAGGGCACACCCTTGCTGATCTGCTCCTCGAAGGCAACGAGCGGTCTGGCCAGAACGAATTTGTAGACCCCGTGCTTCTTGAAATCGTCCCACGACATCTTGACGCCCTGGTGGGCCTGCACCCGGTTCTTCCACCAGTCGCTCAGATAGGCCTCATCGGCGACATCGTTCTTCTGGAAATAGTCGCGCTCGGCTTTGGGGTTGTAGCGCTTGCCGAAGTCCCTGACCGCGTGATCGATCTGTTCGATACGATAGGCGAGTTCGGTGAACACCTGAAAATCCGTCCTGGATTCGCCAAGCGGCTCGATGACCTTCGGCCGGTGAATGTAATAGTGCCCCTTGTACCAGGGCAAAGCCACATCGTGGCGCTCGAAGTGTGTGGCAATCGGCAAGAGCACATCCGCCCACAGCCCGGACGGCGTGATGGTCGAATCCATGCAGACTACCAGTTCGAGTTTCCTGATCGCCTGGATCTCCTTGTTGACGTTGGTCAATTGGTTGAACCAGTCCGAGCCTTGCCAGAAAATCGCCTTGATGTTGGGTATCCGGCCGTCGAGTTCGTCGTCGCGGGGCCAGCAGCCGATCTCCTCGCGCTTGACATTGGGGTAGTTGAGCACGCAATGCGCCCAGCGGTCGGACTTGATCGAGGCATACCAGACATTGGCATACTCGTCATAGGGGTAGGCGATGGTCTCGGCATGCCAACCCTTGCCGACACCTTCGGCACAGCCGCCGAGGATGCCAACATTGCCGGTCATCGCCTGCAGGGCGGCAGCCATCCGACTGTATTGCTCGCCGTAGGAGGCGCGGCCCGGAGCCCACGACGCTTTCAGGGCTGCCGGCTTGGTCCTGGCGTACATTTCGGCCAGTTTCTTGATGTCGACCGCGGCAACTCCGCAAATCCCCTCGGCCCACTCGGGCGTCTTCGGGGTATTGTCATACTTGCCGAGGATGTAGTCCCTGAAATTTTCCTTGTCCTTGAACTGCCTCGGCGTCGTCCCGCTGTCCATCCCCTGGCAGAACTTGTCGATGAATTTTTGATCCTGCCAGTTGTTGGCAAAGATGTGATGCGCCATGCCGGCGAGCATGGAGGCGTCGGTATTGGGCCTGATCGGGATCCACCACGCGTCGTAACTGGCGGCGCTGTCGGTGTATTGCGGATCGACGACGACGAACCTGCAGCCGCGCTGCTTGGCCAGCCGCATGTAGTAGAAGGTGTTGCCGCCGTGGAACGTGTAGGCGGGATTCCAGCCCCACATGATGATCAGCTTGCTGTGCGCGAAGGCATCGTCCTCATTGCCGTCGCTGATCGTGCCGAAGGTCGTGCGCGCACTGAAGGTCGTCCCCTGGTAGCTGGGCACCGACCAGGAGTTGGTGCGGCAGCCGAACATGCCAAGGAAACGGGCGAGCAAGCCTTCGATCTGGTCTGACTTGTGCAGTACACCGTACGAACCGCCCGCGTAGGCTTGATCGAGAATCGCCGTCGGACCGTACTTCTGCTTGATCTCGACCATTTTCTTCGCGACATGGTCGAGCGCTTCGTCCCAGCTGACGCGCTTGAACTTGCCTTCGCCGCGCTCGCCCACCCGAAGCATCGGGTGGAGCAGGCGTTCCGGCGAGTAAAGACGTGAGCGGTAGGAGCGGCCGCGCAGGCAGGCGCGCAGTTGCGGCACCTGCTCGCTGTCGTCACCGAATTTTCCGCCCTCCTGATAGCGCCCGTCATCGGTCGACAGGCGGACGACGACGTCGCCCTTCTTGTGGGCGACCAACATGTGGCGCGAACCGCAGTTGTGGTCGCAGGAGGTGACGACGGTGGTGAGCTGGTCGTCAGTGGCGTAAGGTTCATAGGCAAAGGCCTTCGCCTCCTGCTCGCCCGTCGCGAGTTCGACCAGGCCACTGGTGGTGGCGACGGCGGCGCCGGCACTCACCGTCTTCAGAAAGCTGCGGCGCCGCGGGTTCAGAATATCCAGCCAGTTGCGTTTGCTGTCCATGATCGCCTCTCAATACCCGCGCTGGACGCTCGCCGGCAGAGCAAAGCGGGCTTCGCTGACGGTTGGGCGATCCTTGGCCCAGTCGGGAGTTTCCAACGGCATGCCCTCCCAGAAATGACGCGGATACCGATAGCCAATGCGATACCAGGCCAGACCGCCGTGACAGGCGTAGCAGACATCGGCGTTCTTCTGTCCGGCGGCCTCGATTTCGGCTGCCTTGAGATAGGTGACCCGATGCCGGGTGGTGCGGATCGCCGCATGGCAGGTGAGGCAGGAACCACCGAACATTTCCCTGCTCTCCGGCCACGGACGGGGAAGTCCCATGACTTTCGAGTTCATCTGGCCATGACACTTGAGGCAGGTCGTTTCCACATTGACCACCTTGCGCAAGGTAAAGCCGTTATCGCTCTGGAGGGCCCCGGTGGCCGAAGTCTGCTGCGCCTCGTCACGCGGATCGTGCCCCTGATGGCAGGTATTGCAACTGAGCCTCATCAGTTCCTTCGCCATCGCCGTCGCCAGGTGCCGCCGGTGAAACGTCTCCTGCTCGCCACTGTAGGTGCTCAGTCGCTGGTACCAGGCCTTGCTGGTGGCCGCCTTGAGACCCGCCGGCGACGCTTCGCCAACCTTGTCCTCGAGAACCTCGCGATGGCAGGAGAGGCACTGATCATCGCGCGCCGTTTCGATGGCCGGCTTGAAATGGATGGGGTCGTAGGTGGCGCGCAGGATGTCCTTGCTGGCACTCACGGCAGGCGGGGTCGGGCTCGCTGTCGGGCCAGACGGCGCCGGAGCGTGCTGGCGCATCCGCCAGCCGGCGAAGCCGCCGACGACGCTCGCGCAGGCGATCAGGGCAAGAATCGTGATGCCGACCCTGGGACTTTCCATTCTCAGTCCTTGCCGGTAGCGCCAGTGTAGAGGCCGCGAATATCATAGCGGCCGCTCATGTTGGGCTGATTGAAGGGCGTGTACCATGCGCCCTGATCCCTCAGGAACTCCAGCCCGGTCTGCGGCGCCGAGATACCTTTCAACGCTTGCGCCTGCCAATTGGCAGTTCGCTCGACGCTAACGATAACGGGGGCCCCGGGCGGGCGGACATCCGGCATCAATCCGGCGACCGGACCTATCGTTTCGGCGACAGCCACCCCCAGCATCAATATTGCCAGGACGGCGCTGAGATGAATCATGGCGGCTTTCCGCATTGTCGGTCTTGATCCAGTTCAGCAGCATGCGGCTCCGCGATGCTGCAACAACAGGCAAAAGATAAACCACCGCACGGAGTGCCGGTTGTCTTACATCAGCACGCCCAGCTGTCGCGGGAAACGACCGCCGGTGTCAGATGCGCAATCCGGTCTTCTTGAGGATTCGTGTGGAGAAGAGGATATCACTTCCACGGCAGGCGTCACCAAGCAACGCGGCTATGCGCGCTGCCTTGTCCCGGACCTCGTCCCGGGAATTGCCGTGGACCATGGCGAAAAGGTTGTAGGGCCAGCCCGGCAGCGCGCGTGGCCGGCGGTAGCAATGGGTGACGAAATCGAGGCTGCCGACGCGGCCGCCGAGTTCGTCGACCCGCTCGTCCGCCACATCCCAGACGGTCATGCCGTTCGCGGTCCAGCCGATCGCATAATGGTTGGGAACGGCGCCGATGCGCCGGATGATGCCGGCGTCGAGCATGGCCTGCAGCCGCGCCATGACTTCCTCGCCGGTAACACCGACCTGCTCGCCGACCAGCTGGTAGGGGCGGGCCACCAGCGGCAAGCCGCCCTGCGTGGCGACAATCAGTGCGCGGTCGATGGCATCGAGCTTCGCCGCGTCGCTCATGCGCGTGCCGTGAGCTTCATTTCGACGAAGTACTCACGCTCCTTGGGAAAAGCATGAACCGGCAGGCCTGTCGCCGCCTCGATGCGGGCCATGGCCGCGCCGATGCCATCCTGGGTCTCGGTCGCCAGCACGAACCACATGTTCAGCGCGTGCTCGCGCCGGTAGTTGTGGGCCACCTCGGGCAGCGCGTTGACCCGGTCGGCCACTTCGTCGTAGCGCTCTTCAGGCACCTGCAGGGCCGCCAGAACGAAGGCGCCGCCCATGCGTTCGATGTGCACCAGCGGGCCGAAACGGGTCAGCACCCGGGCGGCGAGCAGGCGCTGCAGGCGCTCCAACAACTCGTCACCGGAGATGCCGAGTTGCACGGCCGCCGCCGCATACGGCTGGTCGCAGAGCGGAAAGTCACCCTGAAGTTTGTCGATTATTTTCCGGTCGACCGCATCAAGCTCAGGCATAGCGGGCGCCGTTCTGCTTGAACCGGGTCAACGAGAAGAGCACGTCGTGCGCGCGGTCGGCGATGCCATGGCGCTCGCGCAGGCCGGCGATGATACCTTCGACTTCGCCGCGTTCGCGGCCGTGGATCATGCAGAACAGGTTGTAGGGCCAGTCGGGCAGCATGCGCGGCCGACGATAGCAGAGGGTTACCGCCGGCTCCTCGGCCAGCGCCCGACCGAGCTCGCCGACACGCTCGTCGAGTATGTCATGGACCAGCATCGCATTGGCCGTGTAGCCCAGTTCGCGGTGCCTGACGACGATCCCGAAACGCTTGATGGCACCGTCTTCGAGCCAGTTGCCGATGCGCGCCAGCACTTCGTTTTCCGAGGCGCCGATGCGCTCGGCGATGAGGGCGAACGGGCGCATGAACAGCGGCAACCCCTCCTGCAGTACCGATACCAGGCGGCGCTCGGCCTCGCCGATCGGCGAAACAGGTTGCACCTTGTGTGCAGTGGCGCGGGTCCGGGGAGAATCGCCCTGCAGCGGAAAGCCGAGATCGATGTGAAACTCCTCGAGAAGCGGCAGCGCCAGCAAGGGATGGCCGGCCGCCTTTTCGATCGCCCCCAGCGTTGCCTGCAGGCGGCCTTCGCTGGCCGCAGTGACGACAAACCACAGGTTGTAGCGATGCTCGCGCTCGTAGTTGTGATTGACCTCGGGGAAGCGGTTGACCGCGGCAGCCACCGCTTCGAGTTGTTGTGCCGGCACCGCCATCGCGGCCAGCGTCGAAGCGCCGATCCGCTTCGGCGCGAACACCGCCCCGACGCGCGAAATCTTGCCCTCGCGGCGCAGCTTTTCGAGGCCGGTGAGGACTGTTCGCTCGCCGACGCCGAGGCGAGCCGCGAGCTCGGCAAAGGGTGCCGGACACAGCGGGAAATCACGCTGGAACTCGTTGAGCAGGCGGAACTCGAGGGCGCTGTCCATCAGAAGCCGATCCGGTTGGCGCGGGCGGTGAAGAAGATGCCGGATGGGCTGTCGGCGGCGATTTCCCCGAGCCGGGTGAAGGTCGCGGTATCGTAGATCAATACCTTGTTGTCGTCACGCGCCGAGAGCCAGACATTCTCGCCGCGCGGTGAAAACTCCATGTGCAGGATGCCCTTGCCCGGCTCGAAGGCATGCACAACCCTGCCCGCCAGCGTATCGATGACATCCATCTTGCCGTTGTCCGGAAAGGCGAAGTTGACCCAGACCTGGCGACCATCAGGACGCGCCATGACGAACACCGGCTGGCCGCGCACCGGGATGCGCCCGACTTCCTTCCATGTCGCGACATCGACGACCAGCACCTCGTGGCGGCCGATCGCCGGCAGGTAGGCTCTGCCCTGCGCGACCGACCAGCCGCGCAGGTGCGGCATCTTGAACACCGGCAGCTTCTCTTGGCCGCGGCCGTAGTTTTCGAGAATCTTGCGCGCCCCCTTTTCCGGCTGCCACAGGTCGACCATGGCGACGCCGTCCTCGCCAAACAGGCCGGCCAGGAAATAGCGCCCGTCGGGTGTCACCAGACCGTCGTAGGGCTGGATACCGGCGGGAAAGCGCTGCGTCTTCGGTTGTTTCGGGTTACTGAAATCGCTGACCCAGATTTCGCCGCCCTCGAACAGGGTATAGGCGAACCTGTTGCCGGAGGAATCCGCGAGGCCGACGACCTTGGAGAATCTGCCGGGCGCGTACTCGGCCGGCACCTCGGAGAGCAGTTCGAGGGTTTCGGCATCGAAGGCCTTGATGCCGCCCGGCGTGTAGTTCTGGGCAACGACGATACGGCCATCCTGCGAGATCGAACCGCCGATGGCGTTGCCCGACTGCATGACGCGCTTGACGATGCGCCCTTCCAGCATGTCGATCTTGGTCAGCCCGCCATCGCGCCCGAAGACGAAGGCGTAGCGACCGTCGCGTGAATAGACGGCAGAGGCGTGCGAAAGGTCGCCCAGTCCGTCGATGCGCGCATAGGGCTGGCGCGATGTCGTGTTGACCAGCGTGACGCGGCCGCTGGCACGCTCGATGACCAGGCCGAGATCGCCGGTGCCGCGTAATTGCTGGCCGGCACAGGCAGCCAGCAGAAAAGCCAGGAGCAGGCTCAGGAAGATTCGCATCGCGCCCTCATTGCGGGAAACCAGTCATCAATTCTTGCACGATCCACGCCGCTTCGTCTTCCGAGATGAATCGCTTCCACGGCGGCATTGGCGTGCCCGGGCGGCCGTAGTAGATCGTCGCGGCGAGGCCTGCGGGCGGCTTGTCCTTGAGCGTTTCCGGCAGCAGGGCCGGACCGAGGCCGCCGTTGAGCGTCATCCCGTGGCACGAGCCGCAATCCTGGCGGACCAGATGCACCAACTGCTGCTGTCGGGCCGCATCCGGCCCGGCGGCCAGTGCTGCGGTCGACCCCAGAAAGAGGGCGAAAACCAGCCTAGTCGACAACAATCACGACGCCTTTCATTTCGGGATGCGGCCCGCAGGTGTACTCGTAGCGCCCCGGCTTCGTGAATTGGCGCTCCCAGCTCTCGTCGGGAAACATGCGTTCCGATTCCCGGCCGCCTTCGGCCGGGAACAGTACCGAGTGACTGGTCCGTTTCTCGCCATTGACCCAGCGCACGGATTCGCCGCTGCGGATCGTCACCTCCGGCGGGACGAACTTGTAGCCCTCGATGCGCACATCCGCCATCGTCTGGGCCATGGCAGAAAACGAAAGAAGCGCCAGCAGGACCGGCGCTCCCTTCGCAATCAGCCTTCCGGCAAACATCATGATCCCGGAAAGCGGACGAAATTACTGCTTCGCCGCCTTCACATCACCGTCGACGCCGAGGCCGATGGTGTGGTTGAAGGAAACGTGGTGGAAGCGGCCACCGGCGTTGTCGGCGTGAATCGCCACGCCGAACGGAACCGCCTTGCCGGGGGCGAGCTTGACGCCGCCGTCCAGCTTGCGGGTGAAGGTCACCGTGTAGGTGTCACCCGACTTGGCGCCTTCCGCCATCACGCCGGCCTTGCCGCCTTCCATGTTGCGCTTGTCGGTGACCGTGCCGTCAACCGCCTTGCCGCCACCGCCGCTCTTCCACTGCATCAGGTCCATCGCCCCCGGCGTGGCGTACTTGGTCTTCTTGTCGTCGGCGCCCGGCATCGTGCGCGCGTCCTTGTGGCAGGCACCCCAGCAGCCGGCTTGTTCGCTCAGCGGCACCTTGTCGTTGGGGAACATGACCGTTGCCTTGAGTTCATTGTCCTTGTCGGAATGGTCGAAGCCACCAGCCGGAGCCTTGAAGGTCAGGCGCAGGTAGAGGTTGGTCGCGTCGTAGGCGGCCTGAACGCCGACCGGATAGGTCATCGTCTTCGGTGCGCCCTTCGGCTCCATTTCCTTGCCGGCCAAGCGCTTCAGGTCGATGTCCAGTTTGCCACCATCATTGTGGCAACCGGCGCAGGTTTCGCCCTTCTTCAAACCACTGGCGCCGCTATGGTCGCGGCTCTGTACCCATTCAACCGGCGACACACCCGGATGAATGACCGGGATATTCTTGGTTGGCACCTTGCTCCAGTCCGGAGCAGCCTGGGCAATCGGGGATCCGAGGGCCATCAGGGCACCGAACACGAACAGCGAGCTCAATTTCTGGTTCATCTTCATCTCCATTTCATAAACGACGGGGGCTTCCGCCCCCGTTGAGTTCCATCAAATCAAGGCTTGACCCGGATCAGTAAATGTCGTGCTGCGTGTTGTAGACATTGAACTTGCCGGTCGGCGTGATCATCTTCGGATCGGTGATCACCTTCTTGACCTTCAGCGTCGCGTCGTCATAAACCACGATGGCGGATTGGTCGGTCTTGCCGCCCCACAGGGAGATCCAGACTTCCTTGCCGTCGGCCGAGTATTCCGGATGGACCGCGCGCTTGGTTGCCTTGGTTTCCGGCATACCCGAATCCTTGGCAACATTCAACACGGCCTTCGGCTTGGAAAGGTCAGCCATGTCCCAGACGGCGACCGATTCAGCCAGTGTCTTGTCCGGGTTCTGTGGCGAGTCTGCCCACAGGTGCTTGGACTTCGGATGCGTCTTGACGAACAGGTTGCCCGGAACGTGCTTGACTTCCTGAACGACCTTCCAGTTGTATTGCTTGTACTGGGCGTTCTTCGGAGTGTCCGACGGGGTCGAGATCAGGGTCAGAACATCGGCACCGAGGTGACCGGTCGTCCACACCGGACCGAACTTGGGATGGGTGAAGTTGGCGCCGCGTCCCGGGTGCGGGATCTTGGCGGTATCGACCAGTGCGGCCAGCTTGCCGGTCTTGGTGTCGACCGCGGCGATCTTGTTCGAGGCATTGGCAGCCACCAGGAAGTAGCGCTTGGAGGCATCCCAGCCGCCGTCATGCAGGAACTTGGCGGAAGCGATCGTGGTGACCGTCAGGTTTTCGATGTCGGCGTAATTGACCAGCAGGATCTGACCAGTCTCCTTGATATTGACGACCCATTCCGGCTTGATGAACGAAGCCACGATGGAAGCGACGCGCGGTTCCGGATGGTACTCGCCATCGACCGTCATGCCACGGGTCGAAACCACCTTGCGCGGCTTCAGCGTATCGCCATCCATGATGACGAACTGGGGCGGCCAGTAGGAACCGGCAATCGCGTACTTGTCTTCAAAGCCCTTGAACTTGGAGGTATCGACCGAACGGGCATCGAAGCCGATCTTGACTTCAGCCACGACGGACGGCTTTTCCATCCAGAGGTCGATCAGGCTCAGGCGACCGTCGCGACCGATGACATAAACATAACGACCGGAAGCGGAGAGGCGGGAGATGTGGACCGCATAGCCGGTCTTGACGATGCTGACGATGTCCTTGGTGTCGCCGTCGATCAGCGCCACTTCGCCGGTGTCACGCAGGGTGACCGAGAACAGGTTCTTCAGATTGAGCTTGTTCATCTGCTTCTTCGGACGCTGGTCGACCGGGACGATCACCTTCCAGGAATCCATCGTGTCCTTGAAGCTGTACTCGGGCGGCACGTCCGGGGTGTTCTGGATGTACTTGGCCATCAGGGCGATGTCATCCTTGGTCAGGATGTCGTCGAAGTTCACCATGCCACCATCGGTACCGTAACCAATGATCTTTTCCAGACGCGTCTGGCCGAGCTTGAGCGTGCCACCCTCGGTGACGTTGCCGTCCTTGTCCTTCTTGGTCCAGTGCGGCTCGAGGTTCTTGCCGGTTGCGCCCTTGCGCAGCACGCCGTGACAACCGGCGCAACGCTCGAAGTAAGTCTTCTTGGCTTGTTCCTTCTCGGCTGCCGTCAACGCCGGAGCCGCCTTGGCAGCATCCTGGGCAAAGGCGGTACCCATGGCAAACGCCATGGCCGACATTGCAAGCATCCCCACTACGGTTTTTTTCATCTTCCTCTCCTGGAAATAAAACATAGCCGCGCCCATCCGCGAACGCAATAGCCGCTAGATTGAACCACCCGCCACTTCGCATCCTTGATCCCAATCAATTTTGTTTTTATAAGCAATCTCGAATTTGACAATGCTTCTGGCCATCGCCAACCGGGTCGCTCATACTTCGCACAGGGGACTGCGATCCGCGCCCCTTTCCTATTGGCAGACGCCCCGTCCGGCATTAGGATGGCCACCCAATTGATTCCGATATCGTGATGAAAAAAGACGACAAACTCGAAGCCGGCAAGGTCTGGCTGGTCGGCGCCGGCCCGGGGGACCCGGACCTGCTCACCATCAAGGCGGCGCGCCTGATTGCCCATGCCGATGCGCTCGTGTTCGACCACCTCGTCGGTAAAGGCATCATGGATCTGGCGCGCCCGGACGCGCGCCGCATCTATGCCGGCAAGGAGGCCTCCAATCACGCTCTGCCCCAGCAATCGATCAACCACTTGCTGGTCGACTTGGCGCGCGAAGGTCTCTCCGTGATCCGCCTCAAGGGTGGCGACCCGTTTATTTTCGGGCGCGGTGGCGAGGAACTGGAAACCCTTGCCGCATCCGGCACACCTTTTGAGGTCGTTCCCGGGATCACCGCCGCAACCGGTTGTGCCGCCTATTCGGGATTCCCGCTGACCCATCGCGACCATGCCCAGGCCGTCACCTTCGTGACTGGCCACCTCAAGGACGGCACCGTAAATCTCGACTGGCCGGCACTCGCCCGGCCGGGCCAAACGGTCGTCTTCTACATGGGCCTGGGCGCCGCCGGCGAGATTGCCCAGCAGATGATCAATCATGGCCTGTCCTCGCTGACCCCGGCCGCGGTCGTCTGCAACGGGACCTCCCCGACCCAGCGAACGCTCCTCGCAACGCTAGGCACCTTGGCAGAGCGCATCGCCGAAACCCGCATCAAGCCGCCGGCGCTGATTGTCGTCGGCAGCGTGGTCAACCTGCATGCCAAACTCAACTGGTTCGAACAGAAATGAAACTCATCGCGCTCCTCGCCTTACTCTTCATCCTCCCGGCCCACGCCTATTCCGGCAAGGAACTCCGCGCGGACTGCCTGGCGGCCGAAGGCAACCTCGCCGCCAGCCCCGAACCCGATCAGCCTTCGCGGGGGGCGCGCTGTCTCGGCTACCTGGAAGGCTTCGTCGATGGCTACGCCATCAGCGACCACCTGGCCGAAACGGTGGGAGTAAAGCTGAATGCGTTCTGCCTGCCAAAGAGCCGCGATCTCACCAGCCGCCTGGTGCGTTCGGTCCTGGCGCACCTGGACCGGCAGCCGCCCAACCCGGAAGGCAGCACGGCCACGCTGGTCGCTGCCGCGCTCTCGCGCACCTTCCCGTGCACCGAGTTGCTTGAACCGCGCAAGTGATTCGGAGATAATCCGGCCTCCACTTGCCCCGGTGGCGGAATCGGTAGACGCAGCGGATTCAAAATCCGCCGCCGCAAGGTGTGCCAGTTCGAGTCTGGCTCGGGGCACCAGTAACGACAAATCGGCTTTCCCTGTGGAAAGCCGATTTTGTTTCCCCAAGCTTATCCCTGCCCATGTCGCTGACGGTCGACGACTTCGACTTTCCTCTTCCGCCCGAACTGATAGCCCAACACCCGGCGCCCGAGCGCACCGGCAGCCGGTTGCTGCATGTCTGCGGTCGACAGTGTGTTGACCGCAAATTCGCTGACCTGCCCGGACTGTTGCGTGCCGGCGACCTGCTGGTCTTCAACGATACGCGCGTCATCAAGGCGCGGTTCTTCGGGCAAAAGGACAGCGGCGGCCAGGTAGAGGTCATGCTCGAACGCATCGTCGATACGACCCATGGCATCGCCCAGATCCGCGCCAGCAAGTCGCCGAAACCGGGAACGCGCCTGAAACTTGCCGACGCCTTTGAGGTCGTCGTCACCGGGCGGGCCGGGGCGAGCGGCGAATTCTTCGCCCTGGAACTGGTCGACCGCGCCCCGAATGAGGTGCCCTTGGGCTACAACAGCCTTTGGGACCTGGCCGAGCAGTACGGCAAGCTGCCGCTGCCCCCCTACATCGAACACCCGGCCGACAATGCCGACGAAACGCGTTACCAGACGGTCTATGCCCGCGCGCCGGGCGCCGTCGCCGCCCCCACCGCCGGCCTGCATTTCGACGAGGCGATGCTGGACACGCTGCGGACGCAAGGCGTCACCACCGCCTTCCTGACCCTGCACGTCGGCGCCGGGACCTACCAGCCGGTACGCGTCGACAAGATCGCCGACCACCGGATGCACAGCGAGCGCTTTGACATCCCGCCCGCCACCGCTGACGCCATTGCCGCCACCCGAGTCGCCGGCGGGCGCGTCGTTGCCGTCGGCACGACCAGCCTGCGCGCGCTCGAGTCGGCCGCCTTGATCGATGGCAGCGTGCGCCCCGGCCCGGCCGAGACCGCCATCTTCATCACGCCCGGCTATTGCTTCAAGGTCGTCGACCGCCTCCTTACCAACTTCCACCTGCCGAAATCGACGCTGCTGATGCTGGTGTCGGCCTTCGCCGGTTACGATGCCATCCGTGCCGCCTACACCCATGCGGTCGCCGAGCGCTACCGCTTCTTCAGCTACGGCGATGCGATGCTCCTGGAAAGATCCGATGCAGTTTGAACTCATCACCACCGACGGCGCCGCCCGCCGCGGAACGTTGACGCTGGCCCACGGCACTGTCCAGACGCCGGTCTTCATGCCGGTCGGCACCTACGGCACGGTCAAGGCGATGACGCCACAGGCGCTTGACGACATCGGCGCGCAGATCTGCCTCGGCAACACCTTCCACCTCTGGCTGCGCCCGGGGCTGGACGTCGTCCGCGCACACAACGGCCTGCACGACTTCATGGGCTGGCACAAGCCGATCCTCACCGATTCCGGCGGCTTCCAGGTCTTTTCCCTCGGCGCAATGCGCAAGATCAGCGAGGAAGGCGTCAATTTCAGTTCGCCGATCGACGGCGCGAAGCTCTTTCTGACACCGGAAATCTCGATGCGGATTCAACACGTGCTGAACTCCGACATCGTCATGATCTTCGACGAATGCACGCCCTACCCGGCGACGCGCGACGAGGTCGCGAATTCGATGCGCCTGTCGCTGCGCTGGGCGCAACGGAGCCACGACGAGCACAACCGGCTGGAAGCCACGAACGCCCTCTTCGGCATCGTCCAGGGCGGCATGTACGAGGATCTGCGCGACGAGTCACTGGCCGCGCTCGACGCCATCGGCTTCGACGGCATGGCCATCGGCGGCCTCTCGGTCGGTGAACCGAAGGACGAGATGGCGCGCATCCTCACCCACGTCGCCCCGAAACTGCCGGTCGACAGGCCGCGCTACCTGATGGGCGTCGGCACGCCGGAAGACTTGGTGCAGGCGGTCAAGGCCGGCATCGACATGTTCGACTGCGTGATGCCGACGCGCAACGCGCGCAACGGCCACCTGTTCACCCGCTTCGGCGACATCAAGATCAAGAACGCCCGGCACAAGACCGACACCGGCCCGCTCGACCCGAGCTGCACCTGCTATACCTGTACGCATTTCAGCCGCGCCTACCTGCACCACCTGTTCCGCGCCCGCGAAATTCTCGGCAGCATGCTCAACACCATCCACAACCTGCATTTTTACCAGACGATGATGGCTGAAATGCGTGCCGGAATCATGGCAGGCAGCCTCGACATTTGGACAGCGCGCTTTGCGCATGATCGAACGTCCGGGCAGTGATAGAATCACGCGTTTTTATTCTCAGCTATCTGGAGTTCTGATCATGATTAGTCTTGCCCACGCCCAAGCTGCAGGAGCCTCCGCCGATCCGACCGGCAGCCTGATGCAGTTTCTGCCAATGATCCTGATGTTCGCCGTGCTGTGGTTCCTGATGGTCCGCCCACAAATGAAGAAGGCCAAGGAGCACAAGGCACTGCTGTCCGCGCTGGCCAAGGGCGACGAAGTGGTCACCCAAGGTGGGATTCTCGGCCGGATCACCAAGGTTGACGAAAGCTATGTGACCGTTGAAATCGCCGCAGGCACGGAAGTGATCGTGCAGAAGCCTTCGATCGGCCTGGTTCTGCCCAAGGGTACGCTGAAGTCACTGTAATCACCCCGGAAGGCGGCCGCTGGCCGCCTTTTTTGCCTTGAAGCCGCCATGAATCGCTACCCCCTCTGGAAGTACATTACCGTCGCCGTCGCGCTGGTGCTGGGCTTCATCTACACCCTGCCCAATTTCTTCGGCGAGTCGCCGGCGGTACAGGTCTCCAGCGCCAAGGCCACGATCAAGGTCGACGACAAGGCCCGAGCCCGCGTCGAGGAAGCCCTGAAAACGGCCGGCATCACGAACAACGGAATCCAGCTCGACTTCAACGGGGTCAAGACCCGGCTTACCGACACCGATACCCAGCTGCAGGCGAAGGACGTCCTCGAGAAGACCTTCAATCCGGATCCCGCCGACCCGCAGTATGTCGTCGCCCTGAACCTGCTTTCCGCCTCGCCGCAGTGGTTGACCGCGTTGCGCGCCTTGCCAATGTACTTGGGCCTCGACCTGCGCGGCGGCGTGCACTTCCTGCTGCAAGTCGACATGAAAGGCGCGCTGACCAAGCGTCTCGACTCCCTGTCAGCCGATCTCCGCACTGTCCTGCGCGACAAGAACCTGCGCCATGCCGGCATCGGCCGCGAGGGCGATCGCCTGGTCATCAAGTTCCGCGAGGTCGATATCCGCGACAAGGCGCGCAACGTGATCGGCGACAGCCAACCCGATCTGATCGTCACCGAGCAGGGCGAAGGCAGCGACCTCAGGCTGGTCGCCACGCTGAAACCGGAGGCCCAGAAGAAGATCGGCGAATTCGCGCTCAAGCAGAACATCACGACACTGCACAACCGGATCAACGAACTCGGCGTCGCCGAACCGGTCATTCAGCAGCAAGGCTCCGACCGCATCGTCGTCCAGTTGCCGGGCGTGCAGGACACCGCCAAGGCCAAGGACATTCTTGGCCGCACCGCGACCCTCGAAATCCGCATGGTCGACGATTCCCCGGGCGCGCTCGAAGCCGCACTGGGCGGCACCCCGCCGTTCGGCACCGAGGTTTACAACGAGCGTGGCGGCCAGCCGCTGCTGGTCAAGAAGCAGGTCGTCCTGACCGGCGACCGCCTGACCGACGCGCAGCCCGGCTTCGACAACCAGACCCAGGAGCCGGCCGTCCACCTGACCCTCGACTCGGCCGGCGCCCGCATCTTCAAGGACATCACCCGCGACAATGTCGGCAAGCGCATGGCCATCCTGCTGATCGAGAAGGGCAAGGGTGAAGTCGTCACCGCACCGGTCATCCGCACCGAGATCGGTGGCGGCCGCGTCCAGATTTCCGGCCGCATGAGCAGCATGGAAGCCAACGACACCGCGCTGCTGCTGCGCGCCGGTTCGCTGGCGGCGCCGATGGACATCATCGAGGAACGCACCATCGGCCCCAGCCTCGGCGCCGACAACATCAGGAAGGGTTTCCACTCGACGATGTGGGGCTTTGCCGCCATCGCCCTGTTCATGATTCTCTACTACCAGATGTTCGGCGTCGTGTCGGTGCTGGCGCTGGCCTCCAACCTGCTCTTCCTCGTCGCCATCCTGTCGCTGCTCCAGGCCACGCTCACGCTGCCCGGAATCGCCGCCATCGCCCTGACGCTCGGCATGGCGATCGACGCCAATGTGCTGATCAACGAGCGCATCCGTGAGGAACTGCGCGCCGGCATGCCGCCGCAGGCGGCGATCTCGGAAGGCTACGAGCGCGCCTTCGGGACGATTCTCGACTCCAACATCACGACGCTGATCGCCGGCCTCGCCCTGCTGATCTTCGGCTCCGGGCCGATCCGCGGCTTTGCCGTGGTGCACTGCCTCGGCATCCTGACCTCGATCTTTTCGTCTGTGGTCGTCTCGCGCTCGCTGGTGAACCTGATCTACGGCCGCCAGAGAAAGCTGACCAAGGTCGCCATCGGGCAGATCTGGAAACCAGGCAGCAGCACCGACACGGCTGCGGTCAACGGCCAGAAATAAGGAAAAACGGTCATGGAATTCTTCCGGATCCACAAAGACATCCCCTTCATGCGCCATGCGCTGAAGTTCAACATCATTTCGCTGCTCACCTTCCTGCTCGCAGTGGCTTTTCTGTTCACCAAGGGCCTTCACCTGTCGGTGGAATTCACCGGCGGCACACTGATCGAGGTCGCCTACCAGCAGGCGGCCGATCTCGAGAAGATTCGCGGCGCGCTCGGCAAGTCCGGTTTCAACGACTACTCGGTGCAGAATTTCGGATCGTCGCGGGACGTCATGATCCGCCTGCCACTCAAGAGCGACCAGAACACATCGCAGCTTGGCGAATCGGTCATGAAGTCGCTGGAAGCCGAAGCGCCTGGAGCCCAATTGCGCCGGGTCGAGTTCGTCGGCCCGCAAGTCGGCAAGGAACTCGCCGAAAATGGCGCCATGGCCCTGCTGCTGGTCGTCATCGGCATCGTCATCTACCTCGCCTTCCGCTTCGAATGGCGTTTCTCGGTATCGGCGATCATCGCCAACCTGCACGACGTGGTGATCATCCTCGGGTTCTTCGCCTTTTTCCAGTGGGAATTTTCGCTGTCGGTACTGGCCGCCGTGCTCGCCGTTTTGGGGTACTCGGTCAATGAATCGGTGGTCGTCTTCGACCGCGTACGTGAAACCTTCAGAAAGGTGCGCGGGCTGACCACCCCGCAGGTGCTCGACCATGCCATCACCAGCACGATCAGCCGGACAATCATCACCCACGGCTGTACCCAGTTGATGGTCCTGTCGATGCTGGTCTTCGGCGGCGAAACCCTGCACTACTTCGCCATGGCGCTGACCATCGGCATCTGCTTCGGCATCTACTCGTCGGTGCTGGTCGCCAGCCCGCTGGTCATGTGGCTGGGCGTTTCGCGCGAGCAGTTCATCCGGCAGACAAAGGTCATCGAAGGCGCCAACGAGGACGGTGCAGTCGTCTGACCCGGCTCGCCACAAAAAAACCGCCCTCCTCCGGGCGGTTTCTCGTGGCTGATCGTTTCTCGCGTCAGAACGTCATCGTGTCGAGGAGCTTCATCATTTCACCGGTACGCGGGCGGGCCCTGTTCTCGCCGCCGTGCACCGTGCCCACTTTCCTGGCGTTCATCCGTTCGAGATTGCTGACATAGGCCTTGGCCGGTAGCGGCAGGTAGTTCGCCTCCTGGACCAGACGGGCGCCGTTCTTCATGAAGTACTCGACAAATTCCTTGACTGCGGGTTTTTCGAGCGACTTCTCATTGACATACATGAAGACCGGACGCGACAGCGGCTGATAACTGCCATCGCGAATGTGCTCGGCCGTCGGCAGGACCGCCCCCTTCCCGTCACTGATCGCCACCGCCTTCAGCCTCTTCTGGTTTTCAATGTAGTAGTCGAGGCTCAGATAGCCTATGGCATCCTTGTCTTCAGCGATGCGCTGCGCCAGAACACCGTGGTCTTCCGTCCTGCTCACGTCGCTGCGGCTGGACCTGAAGGTGCCGACAACCACTTCGGTGAACGACTCGAAGGTGCCCGAATTGGCGCCTGGCGCATAGAGATTGATCTTCTGGGCGGGCCATGCCGGGTTGAGATCCTTCCAGGTATTGATCTTGCCCTGCGCCTTCGGCTCCCAGAGCTTTCTCAACTCGGCCACGCTCATGCTGCTGACAAAGGTATTTTGCGGATTGACCACGACCGTCAATGCATCGTAGGCAAGCGGCATCTCGTAGAAGCGGACGCCGGTCTTGGCGCACTCGTCCATTTCCTTCGTGAGGATCGGTCGCGAGGCATTCGTGATGTCCGTTTCGCCGGCACAGAACTTGGTGAACCCGGCACTGGTTCCGGAAACACCGACATTGACGTGGACCTCATGCAGCTTGGCGGTCTGGAATTCCTGGGCGGCAGCTTCGGTAATCGGATAGACGGTGCTCGAGCCGTCAATCTTGATTACCGCCGAGGCGCCGACGGCGACAGGGCTGAAAGCAAGCGTCGCGCAAAAAGCGACAGCGGGGAGAAGCGAGAATACCTTGGGTCCTGACGTACGTTTCATGCTGAGTCTCCGTGGCTGGAATGGAATGGACTGGAACAACCGAGAAAGTCGGCCGTCGAAGCGGCCTGTTTTGCATCGCACTGCCGCTCCCGCGGCCATGAGATGCTGTGTGAGCCGAAACTGCGCTTGCCCCCGCTACAGCCGCCTCGCCGAGGCAAAATGCCTTGCGGTGGCAAGCACAACCCCTTCGCGGACAGTGTCTTAAGGACTTCGCTGGCAATGACTTTTGACAGTGACCGCCAGACTGTAGGATACTGGACAGTTAATTTCTCAGATAACAAATTCCTGTGCTTGTCAACATCTTCTTCAAGGCAACATCTTAGCCATGAGCACTCAAAAGACTTCTCCCGAGATCTCCTTCGACGACCCCGCCCGCCACGGCATGACCCAGCGGGTCACATGGATCAGCGTGGTGGTCAATGTCTTCCTGACCGCTGCCCAGGTCGTTGCCGGCATCATCGCCCATTCTCAGGGCCTGATCGCCGACGGCCTGCATTCGCTTTCCGATCTCGTCTGCGACTTTCTGGTGCTCTTCGCCGCCCATCACAGCAAGGACCCGGCCGACGAAAGCCACCCCTATGGCCATGCCCGGATCGAGACCGCGGCCTCGTTCGCCCTCGGGGCAATCCTGGCAGTGACCGGCGCCGGGATCATCTGGAGCGCCGGGATCAAGCTGCAGGACCTCGACAATCTGCCGCCGGTGGCGCCGCTGGCGCTGTGGACAGCGGGGCTCGCGCTGATCGCCAAGGAAGGGCTGTTCCGCTACATGCTGCATGTCGGTGAACGGCTGCGCTCGCCGATGCTTATCGCCAATGCCTGGCATGCGCGCTCGGATGCCGCTTCGTCGCTGGTGGTCGCGGTGGGGATCGTCGGCAACATGATGGGCTACAACTTCGCCGACTCGGTCGCCGCTGTGATCGTCGGTTTCATGATCGTGCGCATGGGCGCGGTCTTCGCCTGGGAGGCGGTCCAGGAACTGATCGATACCGGACTCTCGATCGAGGAAGTGGACAGCATCCGCCAGGTCATCATCGATACGCCGGGGGTCACCAGCCTGCATGAACTGCGTACCCGCCGCATGGCCCATCGCTCACTGGTCGATGCCCATGTCTGTGTGGATCCGCGGATCAGCGTATCGGAAGGTCATCATATTGCCGAGTTGACCCGCAAGCGGATACTCGACAGCCACGAGTCGGTTTCCGATGTGCTTGTTCATGTCGACGTCGAGGAAGATCCGGAACACGATGTCAAGAGTCAGGGCATGCCCGATCGCGAGGAGCTGACCCAGGCCCTCGCGCCCCTGCTCGCCGGCCTGCCGGAACCGCAGCGCATCCTGCTGCACTATCTCGACGACCGGATCGAGGCCGAGGTCTACCTGCCGCGCGAAACGCTCGAGAATGCTGCCGCCGTGAGCCGGGCCGAACACGATATCTGCCGGCAACTGACCAAGCATCCCCTGGTCAGCGCGCTGTCGATCAACTACCGGCAGCGGGTCTTTCCGGCCAAAGGTCGCTGATTGCCGTCCGGGTTCAAACCTCGAAAAGGTGCTTGACGCGTAGCGCCGGCCCGCCCTGTTCGATGGCGATCAGGCGGTCGATATTGGGGTGCTTGCCGGGATAGCTGCGGGCATCGTCGGTATGCTCGGCAAAGATCTCCAGCCCCTTTCTTGCGGCTTCGTGATTGATCGAGCCGTAGGTTTGCGCCAGATGGTTGTACACCGCCAGCGAACCCTGACTGCCCGGCTTGTTCTCGATGGTGGCGACGACATTGCCGTCGGCGGCGAACAGGTTGATGGCGGCGAGGTGGGAGGTGCCCGGGAGTTTCTTCAGGTTTTCAGCAAAAGACATTTAACTCATTTCCCGTTTGGTGAAGATCAGGCCGGCAACGAAGCCGACCAAGAAGGATTTGACCGGAATGGCGAAAGCGCTTCTTCGGTCGGCGTCAGCAACCGGATCGCCCGTAGCAGGCCGAGGATGAGCCGCCGGCGAGGCCAGCCCGCAGGCGCAACTGGAACCGGTGGCACACGCCTCCTGCGCGCCATCGCTCCGGCCTCTCAGATACGCCTGGCCAGCTCGGCTGCCTTGCCGGTGTAGTCCCACGGCGTCAGCTTCAGGAGTTCGGCCTTGGCGGTTTCCGGAATTTCCAGCGTCGCCACGAAAGCCTGCATGCCCTCGCGCGAGACGCGGGTGCCGCGGGTCAGTTCCTTGAGCTTCTCGTAGGCGTTCGGCACTGCGTAGCGGCGCATGACTGTCTGGATCGGCTCGGCGAGCAGTTCCCAGTTGGCGCCGAGGTCGGCCATCATCAGGTCGGCGTTGACTTCCAGCTTGCTCATGCCTTTCAACAGCGAATCGTAAGCCAGCAGGGTGTAGCCAAGGCCGACGCCCATGTTGCGCAGCACGGTGGAGTCGGTCAGGTCGCGCTGCCAGCGCGAGATCGGCAGCTTTTCGGCGAGATGCCTGAGCACCGCGTTGGCCAGGCCGAGGTTACCTTCGGAATTCTCGAAGTCGATCGGATTGACCTTGTGCGGCATGGTCGACGAGCCGATCTCACCGGCCTTGACCTTCTGCTTGAAGAAGCCGAGGGAAATGTAGCCCCAGATGTCGCGGTCGAGGTCGATCAGGATGCTGTTGGCACGCGCGAAGGCATCGAACAGTTCGGCCAGCGCATCGTGCGGTTCGATCTGGATCGTGTAGGGGTTGAAGGTCAGGCCCAGCGACTCGACGAAACGCCTGGCAAAGCCTTCCCAGTCGTAACCCGGGTAGGCGGCGAGGTGGGCGTTGTAGTTGCCGACCGCGCCGTTGATCTTGCCAAGCAGTTCGACGGCGGCGATGCGGGCGCGGGCGCGCTGCAGGCGCCAGGCGACGTTGGCCATTTCCTTGCCGAGCGTCGTCGGCGTTGCCGGCTGGCCGTGCGTACGGCTCATCATCGGCACGTCGGCGTTGACGTGGGCCAGTTCGCGCAGACGCTCGACCAGCCTGTCCAGCATCGGCAGCATGGCCTGCTCGCGCGCGCCCTGGCACATCAGTGCATGCGACAGATTGTTGATGTCTTCGGAGGTGCAGGCAAAGTGAATGAATTCGCTGACCTTGACCACTTCGGCATTAGCCTTGGTGCGCTCCTTGATCCAGTACTCGAGGGCCTTGACGTCATGGTTGGTCACTGCTTCTATGGCCTTGACCTCCGCCGCCTGCTGCGGCCCGAAGCTGGCGACCAGCCCATCGAGCTCGGCTGCGGTCGACGCCGAAAAAGCCGGAATTTCCGCAAAATGCGGCTCGCCGGCCAAAGCCTTCAGCCATTCGATTTCCACCCGCAGGCGGCAACGAATCAGGCCAGACTCGGAAAAATGCGCACGCAGCGCATCGACCTTGCCAGCATAGCGGCCGTCAAGCGGGGAGAGCGCGGTCAGGGGATCGCAGTTCATGGAGCCGTCCTTTTCGTCAAGCCTGCAATTTTACCCGCGCGGCGCAGGGCTGCGCCATACGCTATAATCGGCCACCCAAAAATTTCAGAGCATGCGATGAACCTGATCGGCTCCCATACTAGCCCTTACGTGCGCAAGGTGCGCATCGTGCTGGCGGAAAAGAAAATCGACTACGATTTCGTCATTGACTCGCCCTGGCTTGCCGGCACTGCGGTGCCCAACGTCAATCCACTGGGCAAGATTCCGGCACTGATCCTGGACGATGACACACCGCTGTTTGACTCCCGGGTCATCGCTGAATACATCGACAGCGTGACCCCAAACAACAAGCTCTTGCCTTCGTCCAATCGCGAGCGCACCGAGGTCAAGCGCTGGGAAGCCGTCGCCGATGGCATGTGCGACGCCGCCACCACCGCTTTCCTCGAAGCCAAGCGCCCCGAGACGCAGAGAAGCGATGACTGGATTGCGCGGCAGCGTGAAAAGATCAAGCGCAGCCTCGATTTCATGGCAGCCGAACTGGGCGAAAGCAGCTACTGCATGGGCACCCATTTCTCGCTGGGCGACATCGCCGTCGGAAGCGCTCTGGGCTATCTTTGCTTCCGCTTCCCCGACATCGCCTGGCAGGAATCCCACCCCGGTCTCGCCAGGCTCTACGCCAAGCTGATGAAGCGCCCGTCGTTTGTGGACACCACGCCGCACGACTGACGCACCACGACGGGAAAACACCGAAGGGCGCCGCCGGCGCCCTTGCCTATTGGAGGGGTGCCGACCCCATCGCCTCGCCGAGCCTGACCGGCCGCGCTGGCGTCCAGTCGCGGTTGAACTGCACGACACCCGGCGGGAACAGCATCACTACCGTCGACCCGAGCAGGAAGCGGCCCATCTCGTCGCCCTGGCGAAAGTCCAGTTGCCGGTCGCTGTAGTCCCATTCACGGATATGCCCCGGACGCGGCGGGTTGACCACCCCGTGCCAGACCGTCGCCATGCTGCCGACAATCGTCGCGCCGACCAGCGCCAGGACGAATGGCCCCTGCGTTGAATCGAAGACGCAGACGACCCGCTCATTGCGCGCAAACAGGCCGGGAACGCCACGCGCCGTCGTCGGATTGACCGAAAACAGCGCGCCGGGCACATGGATCATCCGCGTCAGACGACCGGCGCACGGCATGTGGATGCGGTGATAGTCGCGCGGGCTGAGGTAGAGGGTCGCGAAGGCGCCGTCCGCGAAACGGCCGGCAAGTTCGGCGTCACCGCCGACCAGCGCGGTGGTCGAATAATGATGGCCCTTGGCCTGGTAGATCTGGTCGCGCTCGATCGCCCCGAACTGGCTGATCGCCCCGTCGACCGGGCAGATGAAGTCAGCTGGCGCCAGCGGCCGCGCGCCGGCGCGCAACGGGCGCGTGAAGAACTCGTTGAAGCTGGCATAGCCGGCGATATCCGGATTGGCCGCCTCGGCCATGTCGACGCCGTAGCGCCCGACGAACCAGCGAATGAAGCGGGTCGTGACCCCTCCCGCTCGCGCGCTGGCAAGCTTGCCGGCGAGCACGGTCAGGGCCTGCTTGGGGATCAGGTATTGCGGCAGGACTGCGAGACGATCGGACACGAGGTTTCCTGGGGAAATGTTGCAAGCTGGATTGCCGGGCTCCCGGCAATCAGCGGATGACCCCGCCGCCAAGGCAGACGCGGCTCTCGTAGAGCACCACCGATTGCCCCGGCGTCAGCGCCCATTGCGGCTCGGCAAAGCGGACTTCGCAGCTTTCGCCGTCGACCCGCTCGACCTCGCAAGGTTGGTCGGCCGTGCGGTAGCGCGGTTTGGCGGTGTACACCCAGTGCGTATGCGGCGCCCGACCCGATACCCAGGAAAGCTGCTCGGCGACCAGCGAGTCCCTGAAGAGTGCAGGATGATCGTGCCCCTGCACGACATGGAGAACGTTCTTCTCCATGTCCTTGCCGGCGACGAACCAGGCATCGTGGTCACCACCACCGGGTGCGCCCGGCTCCCTGATGCCACCTATGTGGAGGCCCTTGCGCTGACCCAGGGTATGGAACATCAGGCCGTCGTGCTCACCGAGCACCTTGCCGTCATCGAGGCGGCGGATCTCGCCCTGCCTGGGCGGCAGGTAGCGGGCGAGAAAATCCTTGAACGGCCGCTCGCCGATGAAGCAGATGCCGGTCGAATCCTTCTTTGCCGCCACGTGCAGACCCTCGGCCTCGGCAATCTTGCGCACCTCGCGCTTGTAGAGATCGGCCAGCGGAAAGACGGTCTTCGACAGTTGCATCTGATTCAACCGGTAGAGAAAATAACTCTGGTCCTTGTTCCCGTCCTCGCCCTTGAGCAACTGGAATTCGCCGTCGAACTCGCGCACGCCGGCATAGTGGCCGGTGGCGATCTTCTCGGCGCCGAGTTGCAGGGCGTGGTCGAGAAAGGCCTTGAACTTGATTTCCGAGTTGCACAGTACGTCCGGGTTCGGTGTGCGGCCAGCCTGATACTCGCGCAGGAACTCGGCGAAGACGCGGTCGCGGTATTCGCTGGCGAAGTTGACCACCTCGACATCGATGCCAATGCGGTCGGCGACGCTCATCACGTCGACCAGATCCTGGCGTGACGAACAGTATTCCTCGCTGTCGTCGTCTTCCCAGTTCTTCATGAACAGCCCAATCACCTTCCAGCCCTGGCGCTTGAGCAACAAGGCCGCCACCGACGAATCGACCCCGCCGGACAAGCCGACCACCACAGTTTTTTCAGACATCGGGCCCCGCCCCCTTCTTCCATTCATCGAGTGGCAGGATCACCGCCGGCTCGCCATTGTCGACAAACCAGCTATCGACGACGAAACGGTGCGCGTCGCCTCCCGAGTTCTCCGCGATCACCGCCGACCAGTGCGCTGGAAAGATCAGCGCCCAGTTGCGCACTTCCGGATCCAGAACGCGATGCCAGCGCAGGCTGCCACGCGCTTCGAGGAGGCGCAACAGGCGCGTCGTCGACGTCGAATGATCAATGCAATCCATTTTCCCGGGCGCATGGCCGTCAGCATAGTTGCCGCCCCGGTCATTCCGGATGTCCGATTGCTCGCCCGCCCAGCCGTACATCCGCCCGATGGCGATGGCGAGCATTTTGCGCTCTTCATCGGGGTCGACCGCAACCACCAGTTGCTGATTGATCTCCCGCAAGCGTTCTTCGCTGAACTGCACTGACGCCTCGGCAATGCACCCGTAGCCGTAGCAGATCGGGACAATCTCATCGGCCGTCGACGAACCCCACCAGGCAACCAGCAAAGCAAGGACGAGACGGCGGAACATCAGGCGTAATGCACGAGCAGATCGAGCGGGTAGCACTTGCCGGCGACCATATCCTCGATGCAACGCAGGACCAGCGGGCTGCGATGGCGAGGCTGAATTGCCCGCACTTCATCGAGGGTCAGCCAGCGCGCGCGGATGATGCCTTCATCGAGCGGGCGCCCGGCTTCAAAACCGCGCAATTCACCACCAAAGGCGAAGCGCAGGTAGGTAATATTCTTGTGCGGATGCTTCCAGCTGTAGATGCCGATCAGGTGCGTCGGCTTGAAGCGGTAGGCGGTTTCCTCCAGCGCCTCGCGCGCGACCGCATCGACCAGCGCTTCGCCGTCCTCGAGATGGCCCGCCGGCTGATTGAAAGCCCGGCCAGCCGCGGTTTCTTCCTCGACCAGCAGGAACTTTCCATCACGCTGCACAACGGCAGCGACGGTGGCATTGGGTTTCCAGATCATGGATGGCTCAAACGGCAAAACCGTTATTTTACCTGCTGATTTGGGCTAAAATGGTCCGCTTTGAAGAGCATCACGGAGAATCGACCATGTCGATGGCGGATCGCGACGGTTTTATCTGGCAAGATGGCAGGCTTGTGCCCTGGCGCGAGGCCACCACCCATGTCCTCACGCACTCGCTGCATTACGGCATGAGCGTATTCGAGGGCGTCCGAGCCTACAAGACCGAACGCGGCACCGCCATTTTCCGTCTGGAAGACCACACCGATCGCCTGTTCAACTCGGCGCACATCTTCCAGATGGCGATGCCCTACGATCGCGAGACGATCAACGAAGCCCACAAGGAAGTGCTGCGTGCCAACAACCTGGAAGCCGGCTACCTGCGCCCGATCGCCTTCTACGGCTCGGAGAAGATGGGCGTCTCGCCGAAGGGCGCCAAGGTGCATGTCGCCATCGCCGCCTGGCCCTGGGGCGCCTACCTCGGCGAGGAAGGCCTCGAGCGTGGCATCCGTGTCAAGGTGTCGAGCTACACGCGCCACCATGTCAATATCTCGATGGTGCGCGCCAAGGCGTCCGGACACTACATCAATTCGATCCTGGCCAACAATGAAGTGACCAACGAGGGTTACGACGAGGCCATGCTGCTCGACCCCGAGGGCTATGTGGCCGAAGGCGCCGGAGAGAACCTGTTCATCGTCAAGAAGGGCAAGCTGTTCACGCCGGACCTGACGTCCTGCCTGGAAGGGATCACCCGCGCCACCGTGCTGCAACTCGCCGCGGAACTCGGCCTCTCGGTTCAGGAAAAGCGGATCACCCGCGACGAGGTCTATTGCTGCGACGAAGCCTTCTTCACCGGCACCGCCGCCGAAGTGACACCAATCCGCGAACTCGACGGTCGCCAGATCGGCGTCGGCCACCGCGGCCCGATCACTGCCAGCATCCAGGCCAGATATTTCGACGTGGTCAATGGCCGCTCGCCCCAGCACGATGGCTGGCTGGCCTACGTTTAAGCGTCTCAGGGAGAAACCACATGGCTGAAAAATCAATGACCGTTGAAGTCACCGCCCACGACCTGCCGCTGCACTGCCCGCGACCCAATTCGCCGCTGTGGAGCCAGCACCCGCGCGTCTTCCTCGACGTGCTTAAAACCGGCGCGGTGGTCTGCCCCTACTGCAGTACCCAATACGTATTCATGGGTGAAGCGCCCAAGGGCCATCACTGAGGCCTGACGCCGGATCACGGTTCAGGCGACGACCAGGCTCCAGGTCATGAAAGCCCTCATCGTCGCCCCTTCCTGGATCGGCGACACCATCATGGCCCAGCCGCTGTTTGCGCGGCTGCATGCCAGCCACCCCGACCTCCGGCTCGATGCCCTCGCGCCGCAGTGGGTTGTCCCGGTGCTGCAGCGCATGGCCGAGATCGAAGAGGTTGTCGCCAGTCCCTTCGGACACGGTCAATTGTCGCTCAAGGCCCGCTGGCGGCTGGCCAGGGAACTTGCCGCGCGCGGTTACGATGCGGTCTATGTCCTGCCCAATTCGCTGAAGTCGGCACTGGTCCCGTTCATGGCCGGCATTCCGCGGCGCATCGGGTTCACCGGCGAGTCGCGCTTTGGCCTGATCAACATCCGCCACGACCTAGACAAGGTCGCCCTGCCACTGATGGTCGAGCGGTTCGCCCAGCTGGCCGAACCGCCGGGTGCGCAGCTGCCGCGACCCATTTCTCACCCGAAAATCCGGTCGACCGCAGCAGATCAGGAAAGGACGCTGTCCGAACTGGGGCTGGAGCGCCCTCTGCGCATCGCCGGCCTCTGCCCCGGTGCCGAGTACGGCCCGGCCAAGCGCTGGCCGGCCCGGCATTTTGCCGCGCTGGCGCGCAAGCTTGCGGAAACGGGTTACGCCATCTGGCTGTTCGGTTCTCCCAAGGACCACGCCATTGCCGAGGAGATCGCGCAGCTCGCCCCGGGCGTCTGCCGCAACCTGTGCGGCGCCACGTCGCTGGGCCAGGCCATCGACCTGCTGGCGCTGGCCGATTTCGTCGTCTGCAACGATTCCGGCCTGATGCACGTGGCCGCCGCGCTCGACCGGCCGCTGGTCACGTTGTACGGATCATCCTCGCCCGGCTTCACGCCGCCCCTGTCGGATCAGGCCGACATCCTCAGCCTCCGGCTCGACTGCAGCCCGTGCTTCAAGCGCGACTGCCCGCTCGGCCACCTCCACTGCCTCAACAAACTCTTGCCGGAACAGGTTTTCTCGGCCTGCCTGAAACGGAGCCCTTCATGAGCAACCCCGCCAGTTTCGCCTCCCCGGAAAGTCTTGAGCAGGCCTTCTACGACGCCTTAACGAAGGGCGACGCCGATCTCCTCATGCAACTCTGGGCCGAGGACGAAGAAACACTGTGCGTGCATCCGACGGGGGTCCGCCTGGTGGGCATCGCGCCGATCCGCGAAAGCTGGCGCAGCATTTTCTCCAGCACCAGACTGCGCGTCGAGGCCAAGACGATCGCCCACTGGCAGGGCTCAGTGCTCGCCATCCATCACCTCACCGAAATCCTCTTCGTCGGCGACGATCCCGCTCCGCACGGGCCGTTGCACGTCACTCAGGTCTACGCGCGCGGCGCCCACGGCTGGCGCCTGGTCAGCCGTCATGCCTCGGCCGCCGACGACGGCCACCAGGCCATGGCCGACGCCATCCCGCACACAATTCATTGACAACTGCCTGCAAGCCCTACCGGGCGCCCGCCTGGCTCCCCGGCGGCCACGCCCAGACCATCTGGCCGCTGCTGATCAAGCCGCGCCCACTGCCGCTGCGGCGCGAGCGCTGGGACACGCCGGACGGTGACTTTGTCGACGTCGACTTTTTCGACGGGCCGGTCGACGCCCCGCTGCTCGCACTGTTTCACGGACTGGAAGGCAGCTCGCGCAGCCACTACGCGACCGCCGCCGCGCGCGCCTGCAAGGCGGCCGGCTGGCGCCTGGCGCTGCCCCACTTCCGCGGCTGCTCGGGCGAACTCAACCGCCGCCCGCGCGCCTACCATTCGGGTGACTCGGAGGAAATCGACTGGGTCCTGCGCCGCCTGCAGGCCGCCGACGGCGGGCGTCGCATCCACGCCGCCGGCGTCTCGCTCGGCGGCAACGCGCTGCTCAAGTGGGCCGGCGAGCGCGGCGCGGCGGCCGGCGCGGTGGTCACCGGCGTCGCCGGCATCTGTGCGCCGCTCGACCTCGCCATCTGCGGCCACCACCTGGCGCGAGGCTTTAACCGCGGGTACACGAAGCACTTCCTGGCAACGATGAAAGTCGTCTCCGCCGCCCGCCTGACCCGCTTCCCCGGCCTTTTCGACGCCGAGCGCATGCGCCGCGCCACCAACCTGTGGGAATTCGACGACGCCGTCACCGGCCCGGTGCATGGCTTCGCCGGGGCCGACGACTACTGGCGCCGGGCCTCGGCGAAGCCCTGGCTGAAGTCGATCAAAATCCCGGCGCTTGCGGTCAACCCGAAAAACGACCCCTTTTTCCCGGCCGCCCACCTGCCGCACCGCGACGAGGTCGCCCCGACGGTACGCCTCGAACAGCCGGCCAGCGGCGGCCACGTCGGCTTCGTCTCGGGCGCTTTTCCCGGCCATCTCGACTGGCTGCCGCACCGGCTTCTCCACTTTTTCACTCACCAGATCACATGAGCCCCCACATGAACCTTCCCGCAGAAATCTTCAAGGCCTACGACATCCGCGGCATCGTCGGGAAATCACTGACCGCCGACGTTGTCCGCCGCATCGGCCACGCCCTCGGCTCGCTGGCGCTCGAGCAGGGCCAGACCGCCATCGCCGTCGGCCGCGACGGCCGCCTCTCCGGCCCAGAACTCGCCGGCGCGCTGATCGACGGCATCTGCGCCGCCGGTTGCGACGCCATCGACGTCGGCTGCGTGCCGACCCCGGTCACCTATTTCGCCGCCTACGAATTGGGCTGCAATTCCTGCGTCTCGGTCACCGGCAGCCACAACCCGCCCGACTACAACGGGCTCAAGATGGTCATTGCCGGCACGACGCTGGCGCTAGACGCCATCCAGGAAGTGAAACGGCGCGCCGCCAGCGGCGATCTCAGGGACGGCAACGGCCAGCGCCGCAGCGTCGACGTCAAGGGCGCCTACATCGAACGCATCGTTTCCGACGTCCGCCTCGCCCGCCCGCTGAAGATCGTCATGGATTGCGGCAACGGCGTTGCCGGTGCGGTCGCCCCCGAACTGTTCAAGCGCCTCGGCTGCGACATCGTGCCGCTGTTCTGCGAGGTCGATGGCAACTTCCCCAACCACCACCCCGACCCGTCCAAGCCGGAAAACCTGGCCGACGTCATCCGCGCCCTCGCGGAAACCGACGCCGAGATCGGCATCGCCTTCGACGGCGACGGCGACCGCCTCGGCGTCGTGACCAAGGACGGCGAGATCATCTACCCCGACCGCCAACTGATGCTATTCGCCGCCGACGTGCTGGCGCGGGTACCCGGCGGGCAGATCATCTTCGATGTCAAATGCAGCCGCCTGCTCGCCCCGTGGATCAGGCAGCACGGCGGCCAGCCGCTGATGTGGAACACCGGCCACGCCCTGGTCAAGGCCAAGCTCAAGGAGACCGGCGCCCCGCTGGCCGGCGAGATGTCCGGCCACACTTTCTTCAAGGAGCGCTGGTACGGCTTCGACGACGGCCTCTATGCCGGCGCCCGCCTGCTCGAAATCCTCTCGCGCAGCGCCGACGTCAGCGCGCCGCTGAAATCGCTGCCCGATTCGCCGTCGACCCCGGAACTCAACCTCAAGATGGCCGAGGGCGAGCCCTTCGCACTGATCGACAAGCTCAAGGCCGAAGGCCGCTTCGCCGGCGCCACCGAGCGGATCACCATCGACGGCCTGCGCGTCGAATACCCCGACGGCTTCGGCCTCGCCCGCCCGTCCAACACGACCCCGGTCGTCGTCCTGCGCTTCGAGGCCGACAACGCCGCCGCGCTGGCGCGCATCCAGGACGATTTCCGCGCAGCGATCCGCGGCGTCTGGCCAGGGGTGAAGCTGCCGTTCTGAGCGAACGGAAACAGCCGCGTCAGACGATAGCAGGGTGTGGTGGATTGAGTCGCAAAAACCTGGCGGCTTTACTCATAGTGCGACCACATCCTGAGCACCTTGACTACGCGCTGGCCTTCAATCACCTGATAGACCAGACGGTGCTGAATATTGATGCACCGCGAATAGGCACCAGCCAAGTCGCCAACCAGCTTCTCGTAAGCTGGCAGGTTCTGGAATGGGTTCTCGCTCAAAATCACGAGCAGTAATCTGGCTTTGTCTTTCAACCCGGCCGCGGCAAGTTTCTCGGCATCTTTTTTCGCATGCTTCGTGAAGACAAGTTGCCAACTCACCAGGCAAGCTCCTTGCCGCATTCTTCTATCGGCGTAGACAAACCTTCACGTATCGACTCTCGCATGCCCGGAACCGACAAGAGATACATGGTTTCCTGAATTGACGCCCAATCATCGGCGGATACGAGCACAGCATTGTGCCGTTTTCCGGTGATGACCACAGGCTGATGATTTTCGGATGCCTCGTCGATCAAGCGGTAAAGGTTTGAGCTTCCCCCGAAATTTCGTCTGCCAAGGGTGACCTAAAATCGATGTCACTTTTGGAAGGCAGGAAATGAAGATACCGAAACAGGCGTACACGATCGAGTTCAAGGAACTGGCGG